>Ga0210384_10005147_pt1 | contig 14355 bp, 18 predicted proteins | sample IncBWH2MmetaG_FD_160574 | JGI IMG/M metagenome (GOLD analysis project Ga0210384, IMG submission 160574) | Forest soil microbial communities from Barre Woods Harvard Forest LTER site, Petersham, Massachusetts, United States - Inc-BW-H-2-M | ecosystem: Environmental > Terrestrial > Soil >...
ATCCGCTGGATCACCTGGTCCTGCTGCAAGTATGCCGCGACATGCGGCATTGGATGGATGCCGGCCTGGACATTGTGCCGGTGTCGTTGAACATGTCGCGAGCCTCGCTATTGCATCCCAGCATGGTCGCCGACCTGCGCTCAGCGCTGGAAAAATACCGGATTCCCGGCCACATGCTGGAACTGGAAATTACCGAAAGCCAGTTGCTGGAAACCCCGTCGCTGTTGCCTGAGCGTATCGAGGAATTCCGCGCATTGGGAGTCGGCATCGCGGTAGACGATTTCGGTACCGGCTATTCCAACCTGGATGCGATCAACAGCTTTCCTTTCGACCGCCTGAAAGTGGACCGACAGTTTGTGCACGGCGTAGCCGGCAATGAGCGTATGGCCGGATTGTTTCACCTGATACAGGGTATCGCTGAATTGTTCGAGGCCGATCTGCTGTGCGAAGGGCTGGAGGATGCGGCCGACCTGCAATGGCTAGCGCAGCGCGGCGCCAATTGCGTGCAGGGCTGGTATTTCAGCAAATCGCGCACACCGGAATCCATCGTCAAGCTGCTGACCAGCCTGCGGGACCGCCCGCAAGGCGGGCTGGTATTGAATGCGGAGCAATTGCGCGATCTATTGAAGGAATGAACTCCCGGATGCGGCGTGGTTTACGCGTCCATGTACGCCATGCCGCCGGCATTGCTGATTTCCAGCCTTTCTTCCAGCAGTTTCTTGTCGCCCTTGCGGAATTCCAGAAATTCCAGGCCTATGCGGAATAATTGCTGCGACAGGATGGTGTAATTCATGCGGCAACTGATCTCCAGGATTTTTTCTCTGGCGCCGGCATTCAGCGGCGGCAATGCCAGCAACAGGATGACCTTGCCCTCATGGAAGACATTGTGGTCGCAGTGTATGCTGAGCCCGCCCAGCGAGATGTCGTTGACCCGGCCATGGAAAGTCTTTTTGCCGTTGCCGCCTTCATACACGATAGCCATGCGCCATTTGACCAGGTAGCGCTTATGCGCGCGGATGTTGGCGCGCGGCAGCTTCACCGCAAACGCCGGCAGCGGCGCAGGCGGCGCGGCGCTGATGTCTTTTTCTTCCTTGCTCAAGCCCTGCAGCACGCGCAGGCTGTCTTCCACGGCTTGATCTACATCGGGATTTTTTATCATGTGCTTCTGTCCGGCGCATTTCTTCCGCGCCCAAAATATCGTATAGACCCCTTGCCCGACCCGCATGCAAAAATTATAAATGGGAAATGCGCCGGTCCGCTGTGGCTGTTGCGCTGAGTCTGCATTATGCTATGCGTTACATGATAGGTGAATATTTCTTCCAGGGCAATTTGTTTTATTGCTGTTATTGCCATTTTTTGAGGCGTATTTGCTTATTTGCCGGAGCGGCCGCCGGCACGAAGCGGGCATGCGGTCGGCTGCGCCGGCGATCTCCGGCGGATAGAGCGCCTATGCCGTCTCTGCCGCGGTGGCACTGTTTGATACCCGCATGACAATGACGCCTGTTGCAGCCATTGCGGTCCCGATCAGCCATAATGGAACAATTGTTTTGGCCGCGAATCCGCCCGCGCTAAAATGGCGGCACTACCCAAGGAGAAAACATGAACAAAATTTTTGTCGTCATCATTGCTGGATTGATGTTCGGCAGCAACGCGGCTAATGCCGCCGGATGCATCAAAGGAGCCGCTGTCGGCGCCGTTGCAGGACACGTCGCGGGACATCACGCGGTGCTTGGTGCAGTGGGTGGCTGCGTGGTTGGACATCATCTTGCAAAGCAGAAAGCAAAAGAGGAAAAAGAAGCGGCCCGCGCCAAAAAGGAACAGACAACTGCCCAAAAATAAGTCGCGAGGCGGGCAGGGAGCGGCAGTATGCCTGCATTGAAATAATGAAGATAAAAACTAGAACTCATTTCATAAATAGCAGCGAGTGCGAACGAGTCTATTTGGGATGCAGTGCAAGGCGTGTCGCGACGGATGGCCGCCCCACGCAAAGGGTCATCCCTTTGCTAGCGGCGCAACGCTGCAATGCGCCCAAATAGGCCGTTCCCGGAGGGTTAGTCCCAGAAAAGGCGCTGGACTGCGTTGCACTCGTTGTGAATAGCCCGCTATTCACTGCCTCGCACGCCTTGCCAGCGCCTTTTCTGGGGCTAACGCATCTCACTGGTATTTATGAAATGAGTTCTAGAACTGAGACAGCCGCCGACGTGACTGCCATAGAAGCAGTGACGGTAGCTGCATTTTCGGGCGCACCCCATACAAGCCACACCGAACCGGAGTACTACAATCGCTTCGGTTTTCGGGCCGAGCCGGGACTTGTTCTTCCTGATGTTCCGCCAGAGTATTTTCAGGCAATATCGTTCAACTCGCCGCTGCCTTGCGGCACAGTGTCGTACGACGATTCATTCAGCGCGCAGAAATGAGGGCGCTAGTTTTTCAACTGGCGCCCGCCGAACAGTCCAAAAGCAGGAGACCCGAAATGAGCGATCTTGAAAACTCGATCACGCATGTAATTGAAGCCTACCAAGCGGCAGTTTTCAACAAGGATGCCGACGCGTTCATGCGCCTCTATGACCAGGAGGTGCGGGTATTCGACGCGTGGGGCGTATGGTCATACGAAGGCGCCGCGACCTGGCGGGAGATGGTCGAAGGGTGGTTTGCTTCGCTGGGCACCGAAGTGGTGAAGGTGAACATGGATGACGTGCAAACCACAGGCAGCCAGGAGCTGGCGATGGTCAGCGCGATAGTCACCTACGCGGGCGTGTCCGCTGAAGGCGAGGACCTCCGCGCGATGCAAAACCGGCTCACGTGGGTACTCAAGCCTGAAGGAGACGCCTGGAAGATCGCTCACGAACATACATCGGCGCCTGTAGGTTTCAATGATGCGAAGGCGATCCTTCAACGTTAGGGAGCGTGTTGAATTTTAGTCCAAGGATAAAGCAATGACATCGCTGAATTTCAAGCTCACGGATTCCAGTTTGCAGCGGGATGAGATTTTGAGCATCAACAATGAATACATGTCTTGGGTGCCCGAGCGAATGAAAGCGCCGCGAGATCATCCCGAATCTTTTCTGTTTGCCTGCAACTATGCTTCTTGGGCAAGCGCCCGATTGCGCAATGTGCGGCGGTAAATGCCAACCGCGATGGGGAGCGCGATGATGACCAGAAGCGCCGCTATTGCGAACGTGATCCGCATGCCGGTGGCAATGGCCTCGGGACGCGCCGTTGTGATGTCGGTCGCCACTGAGGCAAACGCGAACACAGCACCCATGACGGATGCGCCGGTGATGAGGCCGAGATTGCGCGACAGGCTGAGTAGGCCGGAAATGACGCCCCGCTGGTCCGGGTTGATATCCGTCATGACGGCGGTGTTGTTGGCCGCCTGGAACAGCTGATAACCGGGAGTCAAGACGGCGATGGCAGCAATGTAGCCCGCGACGCCGAACATCGCCGGAAGCGCGGACAGCGCAATTGAACCAGCCGCCATGTCGATGAGCCCTACGATGACCATGAATGGCGCGCCCAGACGGTCGACAATACGGCCGGCCAGGATGCCGCTCACTGCGGAGATGATTGGGCCAATCGACATGACGATTCCAACGAGAGCCTCGTCGAGCCCGAGCGCACGAGACAGGTAGAACGGTCCGACCACCAGCGTCGCCATCATCACCGTCGAGACGAGCGCATTCATGGCCAAGCTGGCACTCAACACCGCATTGCGGAACGCCGCCAATCGGATCAATGGCGATGCCACTCTCGCCTGCGCCAGCACAAAGAGGCTGCCTCCAAGGACAGCGGTCATCAGCAGGGTCATGTTGAGCCGATCGAAGTGACCGCCCCCAACCGTCATGGCGAGCGCATAGGCCGCGAGCGTCAGGCCAAGTAACAGCGTGCCCAAACTGTCGAAGCCGGGACGATCCGTCTTCGGCTCCCGGCTATCGACGGGCAGATAACGGTGCGCAAGAATGAATGTCAGGAGACCCAGCGGCACGTTGACGAAGAAGATGGCCCGCCAACCGAACCCGGTGATCAGAACGCCGCCGAGCGATGGGCCGAGCGCGGTGCCGATCGCGGACATCGTTCCGAGCAGCCCCATGGCGCTCCCTGTCTTTGCCTTCGGGACCGTCTCACCGACAAACGCGATGGTGAGGGCCATCATGATGGCCGCTCCGAGACCCTGCGCCGCTCGGGCGGCAATCAGCAGCCAGAGCGTGGGCGCGGCACCACACAGCACCGAGGCCACCGTGAACAGGAGGATTCCGGCAAGTAGCAGCCGTCGGCGGCCGGTGATGTCGCCGAGTCGTCCGACGCTGACGATCAGGGTAGTGATAGCGAGCAGATAGGCGAGAACAACCCACTGGACTTCCTGGAAGGAGGCGGCGAACGCCTGTGCCAACGTCGGCAAGCCGACATTGGCGATGCTGGTGCCGAGCGAGGACAGCAACATCGATAGTGCCAGGCCTGTGAGCGCCCAGCGAACCGAAGACGTCCGCTCCATACTTCCAGCTACTGCCGCATCTCGTCCTGTAATGGTTGGTTTCAACGTGAATCCCTTTCCTGTAATGACTGACTTCAACATGCCCTCGTTTTCTGGCAACTTCCAAAAACGGGGCTGCTAATACCATATACTTTTTCATGGTATGGCGGAAGACGCATCATTTGCACTTTATACGTGCGTTTGACGCCACATAAAGATCAAGCCGTGCTACAGTCGATGCATGTCTACTCCCGATTTCAACTTGCTTGTCACGCTTGATGTGCTGCTCGCGGAAGGCAGTGTTGCGCGCGCAGCTCAACGGTTACGGCTTAGCCCGTCGGCGATGAGCCGGGCGCTGGCACGATTGCGTGAAACAACAGGCGATCCGCTGTTGGTCAGGGCCGGACGCGGCCTCGTCCCCACACCGCGCGCGCTTGAACTCCGCGAACGGGTCAGCCAGCTCGTGCAGGAAGGAGAAGCGGTTCTTCGCCCTGCCGGCAAGCTCAACCTCAAACAGCTGGTCCGAACGTTCACGTTGCGGACCAGGGAAGGCTTTGTGGAGAACTTCGGAGCGCAGCTCATTGCCCGCGTCGGCGAGGAGGCTCCCGGCGTGCGGCTGCGCTTCGTACTGAAGCCAGACAAAGACAGCACGCCGTTGCGTGACGGGACTGTCGATCTGGACACCGGCGTTGTGGGGAATACCACTGGCCTTGAGCTACGCGCGCAGGCATTGTTCCGAGACCGTTTCATTGGCGTCGTGCGAATTGGGCACCCACTGAGTCAGGGCGAGGTCACCCACTCCCGTTATGCGTCCGGCAGGCACATCTGCGTCTCGCGGAAGGGGCTAGCCAAGGGGCCGATTGATGAAGCCTTGAAGCCGTTCGGGCTGGAACGGGAGATCGTCACGATCGTCGGCGGCTTTTCGGCCGCGCTGGCGCTAGCCCGGGCTTCCGACCTGATCGCCAGCGTCCCCGAACGACACACCGGAATCCTGCGCACCGGAATGCATAGTTTTCCCCTTCCAGTCTCCATGCCGGAGGTCACGATCTCATTGCTCTGGCACCCGCGGCTGGATGCCGACCTAGCGCATCGCTGGTTGCGCGGCCTCGTTCGGGATATCTGCGCGGCGATCCGCTGAAGGGGCAAGTCTCCCGCAATCAAAGTGCTGTAGCGTAGACATGGTGCTCATCATCGTCGGACGTGGTGCGTTGATCGCTTCCATATCCTGGAAAAGTGCGTACGCGATGCCACGATGGCCTCTTTGGGTTTTTGCGAACGTCCGCAACCGGGATGCGAATTCAGAGGATCGGCTGTCGCTTAGAGGGCGAAGGCAGAAATCGGCCAGCGGGCATCCCACTTGGTTAGACGTCTATTGTTGATTTACCATTTATTCTATGCCATCATCAATTGATTCGCAGCTGCCGCCATGCCAAAGCGAACAAAAGGGATTTTCCATCACAGGAGTGAATGAAATGCTAGTCTATATTTTTCGTGGGCCCGGTCGTGTGTTCGGTATTACTGCGGACGCGACGGGGGCGAATCTGCCTGCAGAGTTCGCACCGTGGGTTTTATTCAGGTCGCAGGAACTGAGCCGCGACCAAGCGACTCCAGGTGTTGACACAGGAGAGTGTCTGGACGACATCGAAAAACATGGGTTCCACATCACCGATGCCCATGTTCGCATTACTGACAGGGTAATCTGACGCTGCGTTCAATTGGACGCTGGTCGGCCAGGTGCGGCCATTCGAAGGTGTCTGCTAGACTCCTAGTGATTTAATTCCATTCCTTATTAGACCAATGATTCCATCCGATGTTCGCGCCGAAATCCTTCGTCGAATCCGTGCTGCGGAAGAAGAGCACGGCGTTCGCGTGCTCCTTGCTGTCGAATCTGGGAGCCGCGCGTGGGGCTTCGAATCCCCCAACAGCGATTACGACGCACGATTTATCTACGCCAATTCTCAGGAATGGTACCTATCTGTTGGACTTGAAGAGCAGCGCGACGTCATTGAATACCCTATCGTCGACGATATTGACCTGAATGGCTGGGACGTTCGCAAGGCATTGCGATTGTTCTGGAAATCCAATCCGGCATTTGTTGAGTGGATTCAATCTCCGATTATCTATGCCGAGAGTAGTGCCTTCGCCACCAACGTCCGTGACCTCCTTCCGGCCGTGTACTCTTGCGAAAATGGGATTCATCATTACCGAAGCATGGCCAGGACAAATTTTCGAGGCTATTTGAAGGCCGACCTCGTGCCCTTAAAAAAGTATTTTTATGTCTTGCGCCCGTTACTTGCCGTTCGTTGGTTGGAGCGCTACGGACGTGCTGCGCCTATTGAATTCGGTAAGCTGTTGCACTTAATCGACGGTAATCGCCCATTGTTGGCCGACATTGATGCTCTGCTGGAACGCAAGCGCGCCGCGCCAGAAATGGGGTTGGAGTCTCCGGTTCAAAGTATCAATGCGTTTATCGAGAGTGAGCTTGAGCGGCTTGAGTCCTTGACGCCACCACAATTTCGACGAGGTGATGTATTGCCGAAGCTGAACGACGTCTTTCATCACAGTATTCGGCAGGCGTGGGCCTGACTTTTTTTACCCGTGTAGAGGCGGCACCATGCCTGATGACAGGTGTCAGCCGGCCAATAACGGACGGCCAGAGGTGGCATCCAATCAATGCAGATTCGGGTATGAAGTGCATGAAATGTCGAATATTTTTTCGGGCCGTAGATGACCATTAACGCAGAACACGTAAGCGAAATTTTTTCCGTCTTCCATGACGGTACAATCGTGGGGCAAGCATTTGACGGGTCTTTACTCGACTTGGAAGTTGAAATAATCTATCTGGCCGTGCGAGTAAATCCAAATTTTCGAAGCTTCCGATTAAGGCTCTTAAATACTCGCGATATCCGGTTCAAAGTTTGGCCAAACGATGTGAACGCAGAGCCGTATGAAATTTTGTCTGTTCCTCAGATTTTTCAACCAGAGCTTGAAATTTTGCGTGGCAAATCTGACGGAGACGCCGTAAAAGTTATTTGCAGTCAGGTCTCTAAAGGTTTCGACTATTGCGGAGGCGAGCTATCACTAAGAGCGAGTTCGGCAGTGGTCACTGACGAATCTGGAATCGAGTACTCCATTTGCGATTTGAAAAAACTCTCCGAGGAATATTGGGCTGATTGGGAACGTCGAAATGCTGTTGCGAAGTAGTCTGTGTCGGCGACCCCATCAGCAAAGGCAGTTGCCGGCTGCGGTCATTCGAATGAATTTGCAAAGCCTGATTTAGGATATGAAAAAACATAGGAAATTACCCTTAGGCGTAATCGTGGCATCCGGATTTCTCTTAACTATTCTGTTGAGTCTTTCGGCGGGCTACCTTGCTAGTCAGTTGCCATCGGCAGAAGAGAGCTGTCATGCTGAATGTAAAGCCAAGGGTAAATTTGGTCGCCTTACGCAAAAATATCCGCTCTATGTTTCGCAAGGTCGGGTTCCGTTAGTATGCGAGTGCAGTTCGTAATACCAATGCAGGCTGGCACGAATCGGCGGCCAAAAGCAGTCTTTCACAGGCAGTCGGCTCGCTGCACCATTGTTCAGATGATGAGTCAGATGCAGTGGGTAAATTTTGTCACGTTGGACTTTAATCACTGGAATTTAACGATGAATTCGATATTGAATCTGCGTAGCAGTTTCTGGAGCTTCGCGTTAGGCATTGCGGGCGGGATGCTAGGTCTTTGTTTCAATTTTTATGCGAATGGTGATTTCGGGTTTGGCTATGGCGTTCTTGGCGTGCCGTTGGGTGGATTGGTCGGAGCCACACTTGATAAAAATCGGGTTAAGCAATGTACGATGCTGTTTTTATTTGTCGCGATTGCAGTGCTCCTCTGGTTCAAACGGTAAGGTCAGTGATGTCGAATTATCCGCAGCCATGAGCGGCCCGTGAGATGTGGCATCCACTGGCGTTCTCTTTTTGCACGCAATGGGACGAACTGAAAATTTTCTTGTGAGGTGACGCCGTGGACATACACGAAGAACCGGAAGTATCTAATGCTGAAAAGGTGAGCCGATTCGGATGTGGGGCGGTGCTTGGTCTGCTTTTCGGTTTTTTCTCGTCATAAAATATTCCCTTTCTTCATTCGGAATCGTTGCCGCTACAATCATCGCATCTCTCCTGGTATGCGGATAGCCAGGGCGATTTAACCTATAGGAGGAGCTAAAGTGCGAAAATTGACAGCCAACCTTTTTATTTCGCTCGATGGTGTCGTCGAAGCTCCAAATACCTTTATGCGCCCGGATTTATATGGCGACATTCCTGAAGAATACATTGCCGAACAAGATACAGTTCTTATGGGCCGGAAGATATACGAAGAATGGTCACAATTTTGGCCAGACTCGAAAATTGAGCCGTTTGCATCCTTTATCAACAACCACCCGAAATTTGTAGTAAGTAGCACTTTACACAATTTGGGATGGCGCAATTCAACGCTACTGGATGGTGACCTTGAAGGAGCCATAAGGAAACTCAAGGCTCAGCCAGGCAAGACAATCGGTGTACATGGCATTAGTTTAATTCAATCATTGCTGCTAGCTGGCTTATTAGACGAATTGCATTGCACACTGATTCCCGCCATTGCGGGACGTGGACGAAGATTGCTTGACCATCAAGGCGCTGCGATACAACTAGACCTACTGAATTCACGTACCACTCCGGGAGGCTTACAGTGTTTGGTTTATACAGTACGGTAATGGAATAATGCGATTGGCTGGAATTTCATTTCTCAGAATACACCTGTAAATGAATGATCGCACTTGAGAACCCCATCTGTCGGCAACTATCGCTTAAATTGTCAGCTCGCTGTGTGACGACTGCCGCCGGCCAGTAGCAGACACTCGAGAGCGGTGCCGATTCAAGCAGCTACTCGTTCATGAAAGAGAACAATGATGGGCGGATATGGAATCAAAATATAATCAAGGAGAAAATCATGCGAAAAATCGTTTCGTTTGTGCATGTGTCACTGGATGGTTTTGTTGCCTCCACCGATGAGGGCATGGCTAGCCTGGGCTGGATAAGTTTGAGCGACGATTTGTTTGGATATGTGGAGCAGCGGATTCAGCAGACCGACACCGCGTTATACGGGCGCGTCACCTACCAGATGATGGAGTCGTACTGGCCAACCGCTGCCGAGCAGCCCAACGCCAGTCCGCATGACCATGCGCATTCGCGCTGGTATAAAACCGCCCGCAAAATTGTGTTGTCGAAAACCCTGTTGGAAAAAAATCATCCTAATACCCAAATCATTAGTAGCAATTTAAGCGATGAAATCAGCAAGCTCAAGCACAGCGCGGGCAGCGAGATTTTAGTGTTTGGCAGCCCCTCCGCCACTCACGCGCTGATGGCAAAAAACCTCATCGACGAGTATTGGCTATTCATCAATCCGATTCTGCTGGGGCAGGGTATTCCTTTATTCAAAAACATTAAGGACAGAACCGCACTCACGCTGGTGAAAAGTAAAATTTTTGCGTCGGGCGTGGTGTGCCTGCACTACGAGGTAAAACGAAATCAATGATGCAAAGTTGTGATTTTTCATTGTGGTGATGGCTATTCGGTTGAACTTTCGCTTAGTGGTCAGCCTGTTGAGTCGGCACGGAGCCTCCTTGAGCATCTGTCCATTGCAGAATCTTGGTGGCAAGAGCAATCTCGAGTAGTTTCTCAAGCTGAAATATCAGTAGAACAACATGACTAATCTAAGGAAGACTGTGCGTTCGACAGCAACCGGCCAACAGCCGTCATTCGACCATGCCTCCAATTTGATGTTGCTTTCATAACTTTTATGTGACAGCATATGTCATGTCGACTGTTCAAAAAATATGGGCGCCCTAGTGCAGATTAGTGATTTGGAAGAAGGGTATTTACTCTCTGTCGATTGGTATCAGAGCAAAATTTACGCCGCCTTTGAGGTGCTTGCATCGGATGGGAATAAATATCGAATCGACGCTATGGCCGCCGACGACTCCATTGTTGAAATCCAGTTTAGTCCGATGAGTCTCAAGGCTGGGTTGAGCACTCCAGACGGTTTCCCCTGCTTAGGAGAGATTGAAAGTGTAGGCCACTTTTCTCAAGGCATATTACTAGAAGGAGACTTCGGTGCTATTACCGTTACAGCTAGTCGTATCGAGTTGGAGTCAATACGCTAATCGCACCTGATGAAATCATATACTGAGCGTAGTGGTAGGGAAACGTAACGCACGCCAGGTGCATGCATTCTTCAGTACAGACAGTATGGCGCAAAACATGCCATACAAGTCCACTTGCCGTGGTCGCACCTTTTCTTCGCGCCCTCTACAAGCAACCGAATCGGTTCATATTGCGTTCGCGTAATGTCGCTTGGGTATTGCTTCCTTCGCATCTCTTGCCCCTGCTCTTGGTTCATGATTACTTGACCATCGTATAAAGAATAGGGTCTTACAACCCAAAATTAGTTCTTGCACCGTAGGTTACCATCTGATAACCTACGGGCATCAATATTTCATGAGGTGATGCTATGGGGAAAACTGCAATCGTCATGGTTCCTTGTTTCGCGGGTGCTCCGTGGACGCTGAGTCAATTTAGTCCATTATCCGAATATAACCTTAAGACAATGAAACTACCCGATGACCTCAGAGACATTGAAGCATTCGCCGACTTTCTGGAACAGCAGGTTCGCGAACTAGATAGTTATATCTTAGTGGGAGATTCGTTCGGCGCAGTCATCTCACTAGCGTTTGCTACCCGGCAACCCAAGGGGTTAAAGGCTTTGGTCATTTCAGGTGGGTTTGCAAAAAATCCGATCACCTCGACATTCTTAAAGTTCCTCTCCTTGTTAGTACCGTATTTCCCTGGAATATTTTATAGAGAATTAACACTGAGAATTCATGCATTCAACTTGAGATCAAGATTCGATAAAGCCGGTGAAATACCTTGGAGTCAGAAGAAAACGCTTGATTTCTTTAAGTCATGGACACCTCACAAGGCCTATGTGAACCGGGTTCGTGCCGTCGAAAAAGCAGATTACGTAACAAATCTAAAAAATATATTGGTGCCGACATTAATTCTGACGCCCGAGGAAGATAACCTCATCGGTTCGGACGCATCAAGATTGATGTTGAAAAATATCTCAACTGCGATTGAGGAAGTGCTTCCGTCAACTGGGCACATGTTCCGGTTTTCGCATCCACGGCTTTTCTCAGATCATATCAAGTCGTTCTTACAAGCCAATCAGATCCAATGATTTAGTTGCGAAAGCCATCAAACAGGATGTTGAAATGAAACAAATGATGATGATGATGTTGATAGCGTTGCCAATCGCGAATGCGTTCGCTGGCTCCGATCGGGATGCAACACCGGTGGGGGTTTGGACAGCTTTTAACGGCAATGACGGCAGTCTGCGTGCGTTAATAGAAATTCGTGAGTCCAAAGGTATATTATCTGGCAAAATCATTAAGCCATATCCACTTCCGGGCGAAGCAATGACCTGTGAAATGTGTACGGGAAATTTAAAAGGGGCACCTATTCAGAATTTCCCCATCATGGCCAACGTGAAGCGGGATGGCGATTGCTGGGATGGGGGGCAAATAATTGACCCCAATACAGGCGATATCTATTCCGTAAGACTCACGTTGATCGAGAATGGATCCAAGCTGCTAGTAAGAGGCTTTTTGGGATTCTCTTTGTTCGGAAAGTCACAAGTTTGGGTTCGAAAGGTAGACTAACGAAGAGCCCCTGAATTTTGCTGCAGCCCTTTGGCAATAAACGCGCCCCATAAGATTAACGTCAAAAAACATTTATGCCAGATCCAATCATTGAATTTGCAACCAAAGAAATGCCAAAATCCAAACGAGCCCTACTCGTCACCGGGTTGAGCCTGTTCTCAAAACACGGGGTCGACGCAATTTCTATCGGGGATATCAGCAAGATCACGGGGTTCTCGAGACCATCGATATTCAAATTCTATAAAACAAAAGATGAAATGGCTGCGGATATTTTTGCAATTTGTTATTCAGGCATCTACGAAAAGCTTAAGCCGATTATCAATTCAAATGCCGACCTTGTTAGTCGACTCACATTCTTTTGTGAATTGTCAGCGGATGCAATCGTTGATAACGCTGAATCTCTTTTCATGATTTCAGAAAACTTGAGGAGACTATGGCCCTATACGACAGGACTGGACAAGACCAAAACCATCTTGTCGGTCGTGGTCGATCTCGCAAAATTAGGGCAGACAACGAATATCGTCAACAAAGAATTAACCGCGGAAGAAACAGGAATGGCCATCATTGGCGTCATTCAGCAAATGGCTCGCATACAATTTTTCTCGGATAAAAAGAAATCGAAAAAGGACATTGCAACGACACTTCTTGTGATTTCGAAACGAATAATGAAAATTTGAAGCAGTCGCACACCTTCTGGCAACGTATTGGAACAAAACTACAGTGTCTCGTTCGATCTTGTGCCGGTAGTGAGCGCGGTCGTCTGGCCAAACAATGATTCCTGAATGACCGCTTCCGGCAATCGCCAGCAGCAGCAATAGGGCGAACTGAGACGATCAAGCAGCGATCTTGAGGGTTGATCGGCACGACCTGATCGCTGCATCGCAACGTGCGGATAGGCCATCAACCGCGAAATACGGATACCCGTATTTTTCAATACCCGTTTCGATACCCGGCAAGCCAACCGGATTCATTCAGATTGCGCCGGCAAAGTAGCCGAGGAGCCGCCGCTTGCCTGTATGCGCCCATCGCGGATTTCCAGCACCTCGTCGCCAAACAGGCGGACGTCTTCGCTGTCATGGGTAATCATGATCAAAGGAATGCGCAGGCGGGAACGCAGTTCTATCAGTTCATGCCGCATTTTGTCGCGCAGGTTCGGGTCCAGCGCGGCAAACGGTTCATCCAGCAGCAGCGCCTGCGGGTCGTTGACCAGCGCCCTGGCCAGCGCGGTACGCTGCTGCTGGCCGCCGGAGAGCTGATGCGGATACTGGCGGGCCACGGCTTCCAGTTCAAACACTTGCAGCCAGTACGCAACGTGCTCTTCCAGCAGGTGCTTGCCGGGATTGAACCAGCCCGCGCGCAGGCCGAAGCCGATGTTTTGCTGCACGTTCAGGTGCGGGAACAAGGCGTAATTCTGGAACAGGAAGGCCGTTTTCCTGGCTTGCGGAGCCAGGTTGATGCGCCGGCTGCTGTCAAATAATACTTTGCCGTTCAACTGTATGCTGCCGCTGTCCGGCGTCAGCAAGCCGGCAATCGCCTGCAAGGTGAGGCTCTTGCCGGCGCCGGAAGGGCCGTAGATCACCAGGCTATCGCTGCCGGAAGAAAAACTGACATCCAGCGTAAACTCGCGTTTTTCGCTTTTGAGCGTGGTGCGGATCTCGACCGCGAGCTTAATCGGGTTCATCGGGCTCATCGGGACGCCACCTGTCCCGGCGCCAGCCGTCCGGCCGCCAGCAGCACGGCGATGCAGGTGATGGAGGTAATCATCACCAGCGTGGCCGCCATGTCATCCTGCCCCGCCTGCACTGCTTCATAGACTGCGATGGACAGGGTTTGCGTCTTGCCGGGTATGCTGCCGGCCACCATCAGCGTGGCGCCGAACTCGCCCATCGAGCGGGCAAACGCCAGCAGCGCGCCGGACAATATGCCGCGCCAGGCGAGCGGCAAGGTGATGCGAAAGAAGATGGCGAGCTCGGAGATGCCGAGCACGCGGCCGGCTTTTTCCAGTTGCGGATCGACGACCTCGAAGGCCGCCCGCGCCGCCTTGAACACCAGCGGGAATGCGACCACCGCAGAAGCGATCACCGCACCCTGCCAGGTAAAGATCAGGTTGATGCCGAACTGGCTTTGCAGCCAGCTTCCTAGCG
>Ga0210384_10005150_pt1 | contig 14352 bp, 11 predicted proteins | sample IncBWH2MmetaG_FD_160574 | JGI IMG/M metagenome (GOLD analysis project Ga0210384, IMG submission 160574) | Forest soil microbial communities from Barre Woods Harvard Forest LTER site, Petersham, Massachusetts, United States - Inc-BW-H-2-M | ecosystem: Environmental > Terrestrial > Soil >...
GGGCCTGCTCCATTAGCTTGTCGACCTCGGGATTGGCGTACTGGGAGACCGGCTCGCCGCTGTGGAGATTTGGGGTCACCCAGTGATCCGGCTCGAGGCTCGGCAGGCACCAGCCGTTCATGAAGATGTCCTCGGTCTTGTGGTCGAGCACCGAGCGGACGTAGCTGCCCCACTCGCCCACGATCTTCACGTTGGTCTTGATCCCGTTCTCGGTGAGCTGGCCCGCGATGGCCTGGGCGATATCCTTGTCCATCGCCCAGCGCCCGTTCGGGGCCTGCAGGGTCAGGGTCAGGTTGGTCTGGCCGGCGGCGGCGAGCAGCTCCTTGGCCTTCTTCGGGTTGTACTCGTAGAGCGGGATGGTCGGATCGTAGCCCCACACGTTGGGTGGCATCGAGGAGTTGATGCGCTTGCCGTTGCCGAGCAGCACCGCGTCGAGGATGCCCTGCACGTCCACCGCGTAGTTCAGCGCCTGCCGGACGCGCCGGTCGGCGAGCGGGCCGCCCTTGATCTGGGCGATGCCGAAGTAGATGATGCGGCAGCTCGGGATCTTCTCGACCCGGACGGCTCGGCTGGAGGCGAGCGTCTGCATCTGGTCGGGCGGGACGTTGACGATCAGGTCCGCCTGTCCGGTCTGGAGCGCGGCGATGCGCGAGCCGAGCTCCGGGATCGGCTTCCACGTCGCCCGGCGCACCGCCGGCTTGCCGTCGAAGTGCTCGTCGTTGGCTTCCACCACGATGCGGTCGTTCTTCACCCACTCCACGAACTTGAAGGGCCCGGTCCCCACCGGCTTGAGATTGGCCTGCACGTCGCCGACCTGGGTCACGTACTTGGGCGCGAGCTGGTACATGAGGGTCATGCGGGCCGGCATCGCGGGATCGGGCACCTTGGTGTGGAAGCGCACCGTGGTGGGATCCACCACCTCGACCCGTTCGATGGTGGAGAACCAGCCCTTCTGGGGCGACTTGAAGTCGGGGCGGTTGATGCGCTCGAAGGAGAACTTGACCGCGCTCGCGTCGAAGGGCTCGCCGTTGTGGAACTTGACCCCGGCGCGCAGCTTGACCTCCCACACCTTCTCGCTCACCAGCTTGTACGACGTGGCCAGCCGCGGCACGATCTGGAGCTGCCGGTCGCGGGTCAGCAGCGTGTCGTAGATCGAGCCGTTGATGATCAGGGTGACGATGTTGTTGGTCATCTGCACGTCGAGGAACTCGGCGTCGATGCCCTGGGCGACGGTGACGTCCCGCTCGCCGGCCGCCTGGGCCGCGTCCCGCGGCGTGGGACCGGCCGTCAGAAGCACCGCCACCGCCAGAAGCGTGGCAACGGATCGAATCGCTCGCTTCATGGAGCCCTCCCTCGGTGAGTTGGCTGCGTGTCGTGTCGGCGCTGACGGTCGTGGAGCCGAATGGGCGCCCCGATCCTATGTCCGGCGCCCGGAGGTGTCAACCGCCGGCGCACGCCGGCGCGCCGCGGCCTTGACAGCGAGCCGCGCCATGACATACACCGAAGGCTCCAAGGAGGAGTCCAACCATGAGCGACGAGACCCCGGTCGGCCGGCGGCAGTTCCTGACCCTGAGCGCGGCCGGGCTGGCCGCCGCCTCCCTGCCGCGCGCGGCCCGCGCGCAGGCGAGACGGAGCGGGGAGATCGTGGCCGGGCTCTCCGAGCGCATGCTCACGCTCGATCCCGCCAACCACTACTCGATCTCCGCCACCTCGGTGCACCGGCACATGTTCGACCCGCTGGTGGACGTGACCAACGACTCGAAGTTCGTGCCGGCCCTCGCCGAGTCCTGGCGCGCGGTCAACAACCTCACGTGGCGGTTCACCCTCCGGAAGAACGTCGCCTTCCACGACGGCACCCCGTTCAACGCGGACAGCGTGGTCTTCACGATCAAGCGGGCTCGCGACAACACCAAGCTGATCAAGTCCTTCGTCTACCAGGACGTCGAGTCGGTGGAGAAGGACGGCGAGTACGCGGTGGTGGTCACGTCGAAGCGCCCGTTCGGCTCGCTGCCCGCGCATCTCACCATGCTCGGCATGCTCCCGCCGAGCGCGGGGCGCAACGAGGACGCGTTCTTCCAGAAACCGGTCGGCACCGGCCCCTTTCGCTTCACGAGCTGGACCCACGGCGACAACATCGTGCTCGCCGCGAATCCCACCTACTGGAAACCGGGGCAGCCCAAGGTCGAGAAGGTCACGTTCCGGTTCATCCCCGAGCTGTCCACCCGGGCCTCCGCGCTCCGCGCCGGGGAGATCCACGTCATCGACCGCGTCACCCCGGACCTGGTGGAGACCCTCAAGGGCAGCCGCGGCGTCAAGGTGTTCGACGTGCCGGCGGTGGAGGCGCAGCGCTGGATCTTCCAGCTCGCCAAGGAGCCGGTGAAGGACCAGCGTCTGCGGCAGGCGATCTCGCTCGCGATCGACCGCAACGTGATCATCAAGGATCTGCTGCTCGGCTACGGCCGCGTGGTCGACAGCCCGGTGCCGCCAGGGCTCATCGGGCACACGAGCCTGCCGCCCAAGGCCTACGATCCCGAGAAGGCCCGCCAGATCCTCAAGCAGGCCGGCTACTCGAACGTCACCCTCGACTTCGTGCTGATGAAGGACCTCTACCCCAAGCAGCTCGAGATCACCCAGGCGGTGGCCGCGATGCTCGGAGAGGTCGGCATCAAGGTCAACATCAAGAATCTCGAGATCGCCACCGCCCGCGAGCAGCGCAGCGCCGGCACCTACGACATGTTCTTCTCCGGCTGGGCCCACATGCCCCACGATCCGGACTGGTACTTCGGCCAGTGGTTCACCAAGGCCGGATCCGAGAAGCTCACCCGCTACAACAACCCACGGGTCGAGCAGCTCATCGCGGAGGGGCGCGTGCCCGATCCCAAGGTGCGCCAGGCCAAGTACGAGGAGCTCGAGCGCATCCTGTGGGACGAGGAGCCGGAGATCTGGCCGTACTACAGCGTGGCCATCTACGGGGTCAGCGACCGGCTGCGGAACTTCGAGCCGCGCCGCGACTACTACGTCCTGCTGAGTGACGTCGCGATCGCCTAGTCGAGCGCCGCGGGCGCCCGGGGCCGCCGCCCGGTGAGGGCCTACGTCCTCCGCCGCCTCTGGCAGTCCGCCCTGACGCTCCTCGGTGTGTCGCTGCTGGTGTTCGTCGTGCTCCGCGTCCTGCCCGGGGATCCGGCCAAGATGCTGCTGCCCGACGGGGCGCCCCAGTCCGCGGTCGACGAGCTGAACCGCCAGCTTGGTCTCCACGAGCCCCTGCACGTGCAGTACGGCATTTTCATCCGCAGCGTCGTCCGGGGCGACTTCGGCCAGTCGTTCCAGTACCGGGCGCCCGCCCTGCGGGTGGTCACCGAGCGCATCGCCGCCACCGCGGAGCTGGCCCTCGCGGCCCTGATCCTCACGGTGGCCATCGGCGTCTCCCTCGGCATCCTGGCCGCGGTCCGCCGGGGCACCCGCTACGACTACGCGAGCACGTTCCTGGCCGTGCTGGGGCAGTCGCTGCCGAACTTCTGGCTCGGCATCATGCTGATCCTGCTCTTCGGGGTCGCGCTCCGCTGGCTGCCCACCTCCGGCTTCGAGAGCTGGCGTCATATCGTCTTGCCCGCGATCACCCTGGCCGCGTTCCCCACCGCGCTGGTCGCGCGCCTGACCCGCTCCAGCATGCTCGAGATCCTCGGGCGCGACTACATCCGCACCGGTCGCGCGAAGGGCCTGGCCGAGCGGTCGGTCGTGCTCCGGCACGCGCTGCGCAACGCGGCGGTGCCGGTGCTGACGGTGCTCGGGTTGCAGATCGGCACCCTGCTCGGGGGCGCGGTCATCACCGAGTCGGTGTTCGCCTGGCCCGGCATGGGCAAGCTGGTGGTCGACGCGATCTTCTTCCGGGACTTCCCGGTGGTGCAGACCGTGCTGATCTTCTCGGCCACCATCTTCGTGGGGCTCAACCTGGTGGTCGACCTGCTCTACACCGTGATCGACCCCCGGATCCGCTACTCGTGAGCCGGGTCGACGCGCCGGTCACGAATTCGGGCGCGGGCCGCTTGAGCCCCACCGCGCTGGTCGGCGGGATCCTGCTCGCCCTCACGGTGCTGGCCAGCGTCTTCGCGCCGGTGCTCGCGTCCAGCGATCCGGTGAAGCCCTCCTACAGCCGGCGCCTGGCCCCCCCTTGGGGCATCGGGGGCACGTCGGCCCACGTGGTCGGCACCGACAACCTGGGGCGGGACATCCTGGCGCGCCTGCTCCACGGCGGGCGCGTCTCGCTCACCCTCGCGGCGATCTCGGTGGTCATCGCGGCCGCGGTCGGCATCGTCGTCGGGCTCGTGGCGGGCTCGGGCGGCGAGCGGGTGGACGCCTTCCTCATGCGCCTGGCCGACGTGCAGCTCGCGCTGCCCGTGATCATGCTCGCGATCGCCATCGTGGCGGTGGTGGGCACGAGCCCGGCCGCGCTGGTGGGGGTGCTGGCCCTGAGCGGCTGGGTGCTCTACGCGCGGACGGTGCGGGCCAACGTGCTGACGATCCGCCGGCTCGAGTACGTCGAGGCCGCCTACACCCTCGGGGCCAGCGACGTGCGCATCATCGTCCGCCACATCCTGCCCAACACGCTCGCCCCGATCCTGGTGATCGGCTCGAGCCAGTTCGCCACGATGGTGCTGCTCGAATCGGGACTGAGCTTTCTCGGGATGGGGATCCAGGCGCCGCGGCCGTCGTGGGGGCTCATGCTCGCCGAGGGGCGCGACTATCTCTCGAATGCGTGGTGGCTCGCGACCGCGCCCGGGATCATGATCTCGCTCGTGGTGCTGGGCGCGAACCTGCTGGGCGACGGGCTGCGGGACCTGCTGGATCCGCGGGCGGGGTAGGTCGCTCGCCCCGTCCGCTCCCGGGTCAGACGCCAGCCGTCGCGCGGATGACGGGAGCGAAGCGCTCCATGCGCTCGAGGCTCTCGGCCAGGCTCTCGCTCCGGAAGTCGAAGATCAGCTCGCTCACCCCCAGGCGGGCGAACGTGGCGACGTCGTCCCCGATCTGCGCGGCGCTGCCGGAGAACGGCCGCGCCGCGCCGCCGCCGTCCACCTCCTGCCCCGGGTCGTAGACCGGCGCTTTGTACGAGATCGTGAGCGTCGACGGGTCGCGGTGCTCCGCCTCGGTCAGGCGATACAGCTCGTCGAGGAGCCCGCGCAGCTCGGGGGGCCGCAGCGGGACGGCGGGATTGGCGCCCACCGGGTGCCACCCGTCGCCGAGGCGCGCCACCCGGCGCAGCGCGGCCCGACTGTGGCCGCCCACCCAGATCGGCGGATGGGGCTTCTGGACCGGCTGGGGCAGGCAGCGCACGGAATCGAAGCGGTAGAATTCCCCGCGAAACGACGCGGGATCCTGCGTCCACAGGGTCTTGAAGATGCGCAGGTACTCGTCGCTCACCGCTCCGCGCCGGTCGAAGTCGGGCGCGCCCAGCGCCCGGAATTCCTCGCGCAGCCAGCCCACCCCGACGCCGACGGTGACCCGGCCCCTCGAGAGCACGTCGATGGTGGCGAGCATCTTGGCGGTGACCACCGGGTTGCGGTACGGGAGGATCATCACGCTCGAGATGAGCCGCAGCGCGCGGCTCTTGCCCGCGACGAAGGCCATGAGCGCGAGCTGCTCGAGGGCGTCGCCCTGCCCGGGGAACGCCCCGCTCACGGTGTACGGGTACTTCGACGTGACGGTGACCGGGAAGACGACGTGGTCCGCGATCACCACCGAGGCGAAGCCCCACGCCTCCGCGCGCGAGACCAGCGTCTCGAGCGCGTCCGGGGTGGCGGTCTTGCCCCGCGTGGGCAGGTAGAAGCCGAAGCGCATGCGTTCGCCGTCCTACTTGAAGTGGGGCATCACTTTCTTCGCGAGCAGATCGATCTGGGCGGGATCGTCGGTCACCGGCCCCAGCACCAGATACTCGAGGCCCGCCGACACGAGGTCGTCGATGCGCGTGTTGATGTGGTCGATCGACCCGATCATGTACGACTCCTGCAGGTGCTCGTAGGTCCGGTGCGTGCCCATCGTCTTGATGAACGGCGCCTTCGACGCGGCCACCGCCTTCGCGTGGCTCGGCGTGTCCACCAGGTGGATGAAGTTGCAGTGGCCGAAGGTGAGCTTCTTTGGATCGCGGCCGAGGCTCCTGGCGTGCTGCTGCAGCAGTCCCCAGTCCCGCTTGACCCAGTCCTGCGTGCCCGAGCAGCGCGAGAGCCAGTTCCCCGCGTTCACGATGCGGTCCATCACGGTGGTGGCGATGACCGGCACGTCGTGCTCGCCGGGGTCCGGCACCCGCGAGCCCCCCGACACCCAGATCTGCGGCATCTTCGGCGGGCGCGGATCGATCGTGACGTCGTCGAAATGGTAGAACTTGCCGTGGAAGCTCGCGTTGGGCTTGGTCAGCAGCAAGGTCACCGCCTCGATGATCTCGTCCGTCCGCTTGCCGCGCTCCTGGATGCGCGAGCCGGTGACTTCGTACTCGCGCGTGTACCAGCCCGGGCCAACCCCGAAGACGTAGCGGTTGTTTGAGAGGTGGCAGAGGGTGGAGATCTCCTTGGCCAGCAGCACCGGGTGCCGCACCGGCAGCACCAGGATGCCGGTGGCGATCTTGACCTTCGAAGTCAGCGCGGCCGCGTAGGCGAGCGAGGAGAGCGGCTCGAGCCACGCGTTGCCGTAGAGGCCGGGCGCGGAGAGGAGGTGGTCGATGACCCACACGTCGATGCCGTACTTCTCGCACTTGACGATGGACTCGCGGATGCGCTGCATGTTCTTCGGATCGGTCTTCTTGCCGCTCCACGCGTAGGTGGGGATCCACGCCCCGAACTCGAGCTTGGCCATGAGGTCTCCTTTCGGATTCGCCGGGCAACACCCTAGGTGCCGGCCGAGGCGATGTCAAGGCCGCCACGTCACCCCGGCCACGCGGCGATGCTATACTCGGCGCGCCCGATCGTGATTCCGGCGGGATCTCCTTCTCCCATCCTCAGGAGGTAGCGGTGATGAGACTCGGACGGCGGTGGTCGTGCGTGACCTTGGCGATCCTGATCCTGCTGGCTACGGGCGTGTTGACGGTCGCGCCCGCGCAGCAGGCGAGCACGCTGGTGGTCGGGCTGGTCGCCGAGCCGGTGGCGCTCGATCCGGCCCAGGTCACCGACCTCAACTCCAACCGCGTGGGCCGCCGGGTGGTCGAGACGCTGGTCGCATTCGCGGACGAGACCACCCAGATCGTTCCCGGGCTCGCGGAGTCGTGGACGATCTCGAAGGACGGGCTCTCCTACACCTTCAAGCTCCGCAAGGGCATCTCGTTCCACGACGGCACGCCGTTCAACGCCGCCGCGGTGAAGTTCTCCATCGAGCGGCAGATCAATCCGGAGCATCCGGCGAACAAGCTCGGCAAGTACCCGTTCGCCGCCTACTTCTTCGGCAACGTCAAGGCGGTCGAGGTGATGGACGACAGCACCGTGCGCTTCATCCTGAAGGAGCCCCGCGCGTCGTTCCTCGCCATCCTCACCGCGGGGGCCGCGTCCATCGTGAGCCCCACCGCGGCCATGAAGCTCGGCCAGGACTACGCGGCGAGCCCGGTCGGCACCGGGCCCTTCAAGTTCGCGACCTGGGACCATGGCCAGCGCGTCGTCCTCGACAAGAACCCGGGCTACTGGCGCTTCCCGGTCAAGGTGGACCACGTGATCTTCCGGCCGATCACGGAGGACCAGGCGCGCCTCACCGAATTGCTCACCGGCGCGCTCGACCTGATCGTGGGCACCCCGCCCGACTTCGTGGACCAGCTCGAGAACAACCCGAAGGTGACGCTGCAGCGGCAGGTGGGCGCGCACGTGTGGTACCTCGGGTTCAACAACGCCAAGAAGCCCTTCGACGACAAGCGGGTGCGGCAGGCGCTGAACTACGCGGTCAACAAGGACGCGATCGTCCGCGACGTGCTCAAGGGCACCGGCGCGGTCTCCAAGGGTCCGGTGCTGCCCGGCACCTGGGGCGACGACGCGGGTCTCAAGGCCTTCCCCTACGATCCCGCGCGCGCGAGGAAACTGCTGGCCGAGGCGGGGCTCCCCAACGGCTTCTCCACCACGCTCTGGGTGCCGGAGTCGGGCTCGGGCATGCAGTCGCCGGTGGCGATGAGCACGATCATCCAGTCCAATCTCAAGGCGGTGGGGGTGACCGTGAACCTCCAGACCATGGAGTGGGGCACCTACCTCGCGAAGCTCCGCACCAAGGAGCAGGAGATGTTCGCGCTGTCGTGGATGGCGGGCTCGGAGGATCCGGACCTCGTGCTGTACCCGCTGCTCCACTCGAGCCAGTGGACGCCGGTCGGCCCCAATCGGGCCATGTACAAGAACCCGCGCTTCGACGACGTCCTGACCCAGGCCCGGCTCACCACCGACCAGGCGAAGCGGGCCGAGCTGTACCGCGAGGCCCAGCGCCTGCTCCAGGACGATCCGCCGTGGATCTTCATCGACCACGAGGTACAGACCGCGGCCTACGCCAAGCGCGTGCAGGGCTTCAAGCTCCACCCGAGCTTCGACCTGCGCGTGGAGACGATCTCGCTGAAGTAGCGCCGGCCGCGCGGTGAGCCGCTACCTCCTTCGTCGCCTGCTGCTGCTGGTGCCGGTGCTGGTGGGCGTCTCGGTGGTGGTCTTCCTCGTCCTGCACCTGGCCCCCGGCGACCCCGCCGAGATCATGCTCGGCCCGCAGGCCACCCAGGAAGACGTCTCCCGGCTCCGCGCCGACCTGGGGCTCGACCGGCCGCTACCGCTCCAGTACGTCCACTGGATGGCCCACGTGCTCCAGGGCGACCTGGGCCGGTCCATTCGAATGCGGCAGCCCGTCCTGGGCGAGGTGCTGCTCCGCTTCCGGGCCACGCTGCTGCTGACCGCGACCGCGCTGGCGCTGTCCACGGTCGGTGGCATCGCGCTCGGGGTGCTCTCGGCGGCGCGGCCCCACTCGCTGGTGGACCGGCTCAGCACGCTCGGCTCCATCTTCGGGGCCAGCATGCCGAGCTTCTGGCTCGCCCTCGTGCTCATGGTGTGCTTCTCGCTCTGGCTCGGCTGGCTGCCCGCCTCCGGTATGTACGGCGCGCACGCGGGCGGCGGGCTGCTGGACCTGCTGAGCCACCTGGTGCTGCCCGCGATCACGCTGGCCGCTGCGTCCATGACCATCATCGCGCGCCTCACGCGCTCCACCATGCTCGACGTGCTCCGCCAGGACTTCGTGCGGACCGCGCGCGCCAAGGGCCTCGTGGAGCGCGCGGTGGTGCTGCGCCACGCGCTGCGCAACGCGCTGATCCCCACCGTCACGGTGGTGGGCGTGCAGGCGGGCTATCTGCTCGGCGGGGCCGTGCTCACCGAGACGGTGTTCTCGTGGCCGGGCGTGGGCACTCTCATGATCCAGGGCATCCTGGCCCGCGACTTCCCGCTGGTGCAGGGCTGCGTGCTCGTGATCGCGCTGGGGTTCGTGCTCTTCAACCTGGCGGTGGATCTGCTGTACGCGGTCCTCGATCCCCGCATCCGATACGAGTGAGCGCCGCCCGGTGAGCGCCGGCATGCCCCGCAACCGGCTCGCCCTCGCGGCGGCCCTCGTCATCGCGGCCGCGGTGCTGGGAGCGATGCTGGCCCCCTACCTGCCCCTGCTCGATCCCGACGCGGTGGACACTCCGAATCGCCTCAAGCCGCCCGGCGCCGCCGGGCACCTGCTCGGCACCGACGAGTTCGGGCGCGACATGCTCGCCCGGCTCGTCTGGGGCGCCCGTATCTCGCTCATGGCCGGCGTGGGCGCCGCCGCCGCTTCCATGCTGATCGGGGTGCTGCTCGGGCTGCACGCCGGCTACTGGGGCGGGCACGTGGATACGATCGTGATGCGGCTGACCGACATCCTGATGGCCTTCCCCTACATCCTGCTCGCCATCGCGATCGTGGCCGGACTCGGTCCCGGGCTCGCCAACGCGATGGTGGCCATCGCGATCGTGGGCTTCCCGTTCTACGCGCGGCTGGTGCGCGGGGTGGTGCTCTCGCTGCGGGAGCGCGAGTTCGTGGAGGCCGCGCGCGCCCTCGGCAGCAGCGATCGGCTGATCCTGCGCCGCCACCTGCTGCCCCACCTGCTCGCCCCGATCGCGGTCGCCTTCAGCCTGGACGTCGGGGCCAAGATCCTCGCCACCGCCGGGCTGAGCTTCCTGGGCCTGGGCACCCAGCCGCCCACCGCGGACTGGGGGAGCATGCTGGCCACCGCGCGGACGTTCGTGATCCTGCGGCCGCACGTGGCGCTGCTGCCCGGGCTGGCCATCTTCGTGGTGGTGCTATCGCTCAACGTCTTGGGCGACGCGCTGCAGGATTTCCTCGACCCGCGCCTGCGCCACGGATGAGACGGGACCGCGGGATGGCCGCGGCTAGAACGTGGTCATCTTGAGGAGGACCAGGCCGAAGACGCCGCGCGAGGAGCTGTCCGGGTAGATCGAGTCGTCGTATCGATCGTAGCCGGCCTGGAACGACATGGTGGTCGCCCCGCCCAGGAGCCGGCCGAGCCCGCAGGACACCCCGCCGCTCATGCTCATGCTGCGCCCGTCCACGGTGCGGTCGGTGGCCTGGCTCTTGGTATAGGCGCCGAGCGTCCAGACGCTCCACCAGGAGGCGGGCTGCGCGTAGGTCAGCAGCAGGGAAGCGGAGTCGCTGTGGTTGAGGGTCCCCGACCACTGGTAGCGGTCGAGCCCGGTGCTGACCGCGGGCGTCACGCTCACGGACGTTATCGGCCGGAGCGTGAGCTGCAGGTCGTGATAGAGCGACGTCATCTGCTGATCCGGCCGGCCGAGGTCGCGGCTCCAGCCGTAGGTGGACGACGCCGAGAGATCCACACGCGGGGTGCCGTAGTAGACCGAGCCGGCCACGCTGTCGAACGCCTGTCGCTCCATGAGACGGGGCTGCCCCGAGCCGGTCAGCCAGCTCCGCTCCGAGTCGCCGGTGGCGTAGGTCAGCCCGAAGATCGGCCAGGAGACCGGCGCCAGCTTGGCGCTCACCGCGGTCTGGGTCTTGCTGGTGCGGGGCAGCGCGGGATTGCGGTCCACGTTGTCGGAGAGCGCGGATTGCGAGAGCCTGAGCTGCAGCCGCCCCAGCCACTGGGCCAGCCAGACCTCGGTGCCCTCCTTGTCTTTCTGGGACGGGGGACCGGAGACCACACGGTCCAGGCTCTTGCCGACCGAGCGGTACTCCGCGCCTCCCTCGAGACCGTTCAGCTCCGCCTTGAAGCCGAGCGAGATGGGCTCCTCCCGATCGTCGATGCCCACGGCGTAGCCGGGCGCGGAGGCCGGGCTGAAGCCGAGCCCGGCATCCGGCCCCGGCCCTCCCAGGCTGTTCGGCACGTAGGCCACCGCGCCGTACGCCGTCACCTTCACGTTCTGCGATCCCGAGCCGGCGTCGGCGCCGAAGCGGACGAGACGCCAGGGCTCGCCCCGACCCACCAGGGCACGGAGGTCCTTCGCCTCGTCGCCCGACGTTCGGATCGTCAGCGGATCGGTCTCGACGACGGTCGCCGAATCGCGCGAGAGGACCGCGTCCACGTCGCTCAGCACCGCGGGCCCTTCGCCACCGTCCCGCGACCGATCGTCGAGGGGCCTGCCCAAGCGGGAGGCAATGAGCCACGGGGGCAGGTCGGGAGGCCGCTCCTCGACGGCGGGCGACGAATCGACCGGCCCGAGCGAGGCACCCCGCGCGGCCACGACGGGCAAGGCGAGGGCGATCAGGCAGGAGCCGAGGGCGATTAGCGGGCGGAGGGTGGTCACGCGCGGCATCCTTCTTCTGTATCCCAAGTCTACGACCGCGAGTATTTTTCACCAAGCTCGTCAGGTGGTCACCACGGCGCGCGCGGGTCGAGCGCATCTCGCAGCCAGTCGCCCACGAAGTTGACCGCGAGGACGGTCGTCAGGATCGCCGCTCCCGGGCACACCCAGAGCCACCACGCCGTCGTCACGTACTCGCGACCGTCGCTGAGCATGCCGCCCCACGTCGGGTTCGGCGGCTGGACGCCGAGCCCGAGGAAGCTCAAGGACGACTCGACGATGATCGTGTTGGCGAGGGCGAACGTTCCGACCACGACGACGGACGTCAGCACGTTCGGCAGGATGTGTCGCGTGATGATCCGTACGTCCCCGGCCCCGAGCGCGCGCGCCGCCTCGACGAACTCCCGGCCCCTCAGCGTCAGCACCTCGCTGCGGGCGAGGCGCGCGTACGGAACCCACCCCGCGATACCCAGGACGATGATCAGATTCCGGACGCTCGGACCGAGGACCGCGACGACGGTCACCGCGAGCAAGATGAACGGAAAGGCGAGCTGGACGTCGGCGATCCGCATCACGACGTCGTCCAGGGCCCGACCGTGGTAGCTCGCGAAGAGGCCGACCGCGACCCCGAGGGGTGCCGCGATGGCCACCGCCGAGATGCCGATGAGCAGCGAGATCCGCGCGCCGTGGAGGATGCGGCTCAGGACGTCACGACCGAGCTGGTCGGAGCCGAGGATGAAGCGCCCGGCCGCGGCCACGGTCAGCGGTGGCTTCAGCCGCCAGGTCGTGTCCTGCTCGAGCGCGTCGTGCGGCGCCAGGGTCGGGGCGAGGAGCGCCACCACGATCTCCGCCAGCAGGACCCCGGCGGCGACCCGCCCGATCCGGTTGCGCCGCGCGGGCGTGCGCGGGCGCCCGACGCCCGGCGCCGCAGGCTCACCCATACCGTACGCGCGGATCGACGACCGCATAGAGCAGGTCGACCGCGAGATTGACGAGCACGAACATCGTGGCCACGACGAACACGGCGGCCTGGACCAGCGGGTAGTCCCGGGCGAAGATCGCGGACACGATCAGGCGGCCGACCCCCGGCCACGCGAACACCATCTCGGTGACGACGGCGCCGCCGAGGGTCGAGCCGAGCTCGAGGCCCACGATCGTTACCACCGGCAGCAGGCAGTTGCGGAGCGCGTGCCGGTACACCACGCTCCACTCGGCGAGGCCCTTGGCGCGCGCGGTCCGCACGTAGTCCTGGCCGAGGACCTCGAGCATCCCGCTCCGCACGAGTCGCGTCACGCGGCCGATCGAGAAGAACCCGAGGGCGGTGGCCGGCAACACCAGATGACCGAGCGTCCCACTTCCCGAGCTGGGGAAGAGGTCGAGAGCGACCGAGAAGACGGTGATCAGCATAATGCCGGTGCAGAAGATCGGCATCGACTGGCCGAGCAGGGCCAGGCCCATCGCCGCGCGGTCCCAGACCGAGTCGCGCCGGACCGCGCTCGTGACCCCCAGGGGGATGGCGACGACCGTGGAGAGCGAGAGCGCGGTGAGAGCCAGCAGAACCGTGCTCGGCAGCCGCTCCAGCACCAGCGGGAGCGCGGGCTCCTGGAACCGCAGCGAGGTGCCGAAGTCACCCGCGGTCACCCGCTCCATGAACCGCCAGAGCTGCACGTGGACCGGCCGGTCGAAGCCGAGGGACACGCGCAGTCTCTGGATGTCTTGCTGGCTGGCGTCGGCGGGGAGCATGAGGAGCACGGGATCCCCACTCAGCCGGACGACCCAGAAGACGGCGAGCGTGACGCCGACGAGGATGAGCGCGGTCTGGGCCACGCGCCGGGCGACGTACCGCCACGACACCATGGACGGAGGCGGAGGCGGAGCCGGGCTACTGCGCCCGGAACTCCGCGGCGTGAAGGCGCTGGTCGGAGACGATGGGCTCCCAGACCACACGCTTCGCCAGTCCGAGCGTCGCCCGTTCCTGGTAGAGGAAGACGAAGGGGGCGTCCTCGTGGAGGAAGCGGTGCAGCGTGCGCCCGAGCTCCTCACGGCGGCGCAGGTTCATCGTGCCCTGGTACGCGGCGATCATCGAATCGGCCTCGGGGCTCTGGTAGTAGTAGCCCCGGGTCTTCGAGTACAGGAGGATCTCGAGGATGCGCCCGGAGACATAGTCGCCACCCCACGCGTAGAAGTACATCTGGAACTGCTTCGCCTGGTAGCGCTCAGTCGCGGCCGCCGGCTCGATCAGGTTCAGCGTCACGTCGACCCCGAGCTTCTTCAGGTAGCTGACGACGGTCTCGCCCACGTCTTTCAGCTTCATCGCGCCCTGGTATCCGACGGGAACATCGAGGGTGACGTTGAATCCCCCGGGGTAGCCGGCCTGAGCGAGGAGCGCCTTGGCGCGCTCCGGATCGTACGGGTAGGCCTTGAGCTTCGGGTCGTACCCGACCATCGTGGGGAACATGGGTCCGTTCAGGCGAACCGCCTGGCCGCCGAGCACGTCGCGCACGATGGCGTCCACGTCGATCCCGTAGTTCAGCGCCTGGCGGACGCGGCCGTCCCGGAGAGGCCCCGTCTTGAGC
>Ga0210384_10005151_pt1 | contig 14352 bp, 9 predicted proteins | sample IncBWH2MmetaG_FD_160574 | JGI IMG/M metagenome (GOLD analysis project Ga0210384, IMG submission 160574) | Forest soil microbial communities from Barre Woods Harvard Forest LTER site, Petersham, Massachusetts, United States - Inc-BW-H-2-M | ecosystem: Environmental > Terrestrial > Soil >...
CCCCCCGCCACCACAGAATCTACCAAAGCCCCCGAAAAGAAGCCCGCCGAGGCGCCTCCCGAAGAAGATTTGCACCTGGTGAAGTCGCCGATTGTGGGCACGTTCTACGAGTCGCCGTCGCCGGGAGCGCCGCCGTTTGTGAAGCCTGGGGACAAGGTCGCGCTGGGGCAAGTGATTTGCATTGTGGAAGCGATGAAGTTGATGAACGAAATTGAATCGGATGTGGCGGGCGAGGTTGTGAAGATGCTGGTCGCGAACAATCAGCCGATCGAATATGGCCAGCCGCTCTATGCCATCCGGGCTAACTCCTAAGTGGTGTCCTGCATACAATGTTTCGAAAAATTTTAGTTGCGAACCGCGGGGAGATTGCCCTGCGCGTGATTTGCGCCTGCAAGGAACTCGGCATCCGCGCTGTGGCCATCTACAGCGAGGCGGACCGGAACTCGCTGCACGTACGTTTTGCTGACGAGGCCATTTGCATTGGGCCTCCTCCCACGGGCAAGAGTTATCTGAATATTCCTGCGGTGATTAGCGCGGCGGAAATCGCGAATGTGGATGCGATTCATCCCGGCTACGGACTCCTTTCGGAAAACGCTAACTTCGCTGAGGTCTGCGAGACCAGCGGCATCAAGTTTATTGGCCCGCGCCCGGAACTGATTCGGCTGATGGGCGAAAAAGAAAAAGCCCGCGAGACCATGAAGAAGGCGGGCGTTCCCATGCTGCCCGGATCGGACGGGATCATCAACTCTGCCGAAGAGGCGGTCGAGTGGGCGCGGACGATTGGATTGCCGGTGATCATCAAGGCATCGGCGGGCGGCGGCGGACGCGGGATGCGCATTGTCCGCAAGGAAGAAGACGTGATGCCGCTCTACCAGGCGGCGCAATCGGAAGCTGCGGCGGCTTTTGGCAACGGCAGCCTGTACATGGAGAAGTTTGTCGAGCACCCGCGACACATTGAGTTTCAGGTGCTGGGCGATATGTACGGCAACGTCGTGAGCCTCGGTGAGCGCGAGTGCAGCATTCAGAGGCGGCATCAGAAGCTCCTCGAAGAGTCGCCCTCGACGCAGATGACGCCCGAGCTTCGCGAACGCATTGGCGGGATTCTGAGCAAGACGCTATCGGGCCTCGGCTACACCAATGCTGGAACAGTCGAGTTCCTGATGAATGAAACTGGCGAGCTTTACTTTATCGAGATGAACACTCGCATTCAGGTGGAGCATCCAGTCACAGAGATGGTCACCGACGTCGATCTGGTGAAGAGCCAACTCCTCCTGGCGGCGGGCGAGCGCATGGAGACGGTGCTGAACGGCCCCGTGCTGCATCGCGGACACGCCATCGAGTGCCGCATCAACGCCGAAAACCCAGAGACGTTCGTGCCATCGGCAGGAAAGATCAAAACGTTTCAACCTCCGGGCGGGACGGGCGTGCGCCTCGATACGGCAGCCTACGCCGAGGGAGTGATTCCTCCCTATTACGATTCTCTGATTGCGAAGCTGGTGGTGCGCGGGAAAGACCGCAACGAAGCCATCTCGCGCATGTCGCGGGCGCTGGAGATGTTCATCATCGAAGGAATCTTCACGACGATTCCGCTGCACAAGAGGATTCTGGCCGATCCGGATTTTCGGGCTGGGCGGTTTGATACCACTTTTATTGAGCGGTTTTTGGCCAAGGGGAAAGAGAAGACCGGGTAGGACATCGGTCAGTATCGGCGGGGAGAGGTGTTCTTGGAAGTCCTAGGCAGGCGGCCCACCCTTTCAGAATTGTTTTCCTATTCCCACCCGCCAGAGCTCACCTCGGGGGCTAAAGCCCTGTTCCATTTGTGATTTCCAACGCAGGCCTGAAGGCCAGCTCTACCCAAAATCCGCAGGCGCGGCGCCCGCGCCACACAGAAGCTGTTTCTTCCTCAGGGGCTGAAGCCCCAGGTTTATAGGGCTTTTGCGGTATGGCTGAAGCCATACCCTGATACGAACCAGATTCTCTGCGCTTACCGCAAGGGGCTAAAGCCCTGTTCCATTTGTAATTTCCAACGCAGGCCTGAAGGCCTGCTCTACCCAAGATCCGCGGGCGGGGCGCCCGCGCCACAGAGAAGCGATTTTCCCTCAGGGGCTGAAGCCCCAGGTTTTATACGGCTTTTGCGGTATGGCTGAGGCCATACCCTGATACGAAGCAGATCCTCTGCACACTTACCTCGGGTGCTAAAGCCCGATTCATTTTGCTTTTGACGCAGGCCCTTCGACTACGCTCAGGGCAGGCTCTGAAGGCCTGCTCTACCCAAAGGCAGCGACGAGCACGCAAAAATAACCGCCTGCGGGGTGGCCGCAGGCGGTGAGGATTCGAACTACAAGTTGGTTAGAACTTAATTTTCGCCGCGAACTGGATCTGTCTCGCTCCAGTGGTGCCGTCGGGCTGCCCCACGGTCGAGGTCGAGCGGCCAAACTGGCTCCCGTTCTGCCACGTATTCAGTGGAGTGCTAAAGTTGACCTGGTTGAGAACGTTATAGACCTCAAACCGCAATTGCAGGCTCGCCCGTTCAGTCAAGCTGGTGTCTTTGGAGAACACCAAGTTGGAGTTCGAGAAAGCTGGGCCGTAGAAGTGGTTACGTCCCACGTTCCCAGGCCCACCGAAAGTTGCCAGGGCAAACGCAGAAAGAGTAGGACCAGTCTGATTCCTTGGCGAACCCGCGGGGATCGTGGGGGTTCCTACCAACGTTAGCCGGGAACTCAACGTCGTGTGCTCAGCATCGCGATTGCCAAACACGTCGAAGGGAAATCCGGTCTGGTAGCTGCTGACACCTGACCACTGCCAGCCCTGGAGCGCACGCCCCATCACGCCGTGGTTTAAGTGTTGCTGTCCTTTGCCGAAGGGCAGTTCCACCGTGTAGTTGAAGACAATGCGATGGCGCACATCGAACTCGGAATTGCCGCGTTCCTCAAAGATGTTGAATGAGTTGCGCGGGAAAGAACGAGCTGTATTGGTTGGGCTGAGAGGATCGTTCGCGTCGTCAATGGCATGCGACCAGGTGTAAGCGAGTTGGGCTTGCACGTGGTGTGAGAAGCGCTTGTTGGCATTGACCTGCAACGACTGGTACGTCGAGAAGCCACTCGCCTTGTTCAACGCCACGGCGCCAAACGCCACATTGTTGACTGGAGCTAGATCGTTCCCCGGAACGACTCCCGGGAAGAAGCCGCCGCGCAGATTGCCGAACTGCAAGATGCTGTTAGCCTGATCAGGAGTGAAACCCGAGGCGATCAGAAAGTTGAACAGCGGCGGTATTTGATCCGGCTGGGGCGGGTTGCCGTCCACTACGCGGAGCAGGCGGGTTCCTTTGGAAGCTACGTAGTTCACTTCCAATGTCAGATTCTTCACGAATTCATGCTGTATCCCGAAGTTCCAGTTTTGGCTGTAGGGGATCTTAAGGTTTCGGTCAAATATCACCGGGGCGGCGTGCCAGGGTGCGCCAGTCAACGGGTCAATGTCTGTGATGGTAGCAGTTGGTGTGGCATTCGCAAGTAACGGGACGTTGCTCAACTGAGTAAACGGCTGTGGACTCTGATCGCGCTGGAAGGGTGCGTTACCCCTGGCGTTGCCGAACAGATTGCCAAAGATGCGGTCATGGAAGATACCATAGCCCCCGCGAACTGACGTCTTGCCGTTCTTCCATGGATCCCATGCAAAACCAAAGCGCGGCTCATAATTCTTGAAGTCATTGTTGTAGAGCAAATGGCCACTACCCGGACCCACCAGGGTGAAGGTAAACGGCGCTTTGCCGCTGGCATCAGTAAACAGGTTCGACAAGTTCCCGTTCTGCTCGTACGGTACACCGTTGAACTGGTAACGCAGACCATAACTCAAAGTGAAGTTAGGCCGGACCTTCCAGCTATCTTGACCATAGAAGCCGTACTCGCGCTGGCGGAAGTTCCGGTTGTCGTTCGCGGTGCGGGTTCCTGACTTGTTGAAAAACTGCGATTGGAACTGGGTGTCGGTGAATCCCCATAACGCGGCCGCCAGATCCTGATACACCGTTCCATTGTTGTTAAAGCAGCCGTTGCCTGTCGTAGGATCACAAGACACGCCAGGAGCAAAGTCCGCCAGATTAACGCCAAAATTGAACGAGGGCGTAAAAGTCAGGGCCTCGCGGGAACTGAACGAATTGAATCCATTTTCGTATACAAAGCGAAACTCGGCACCGACTTTTAGGTTGTGGGTGCCTTTCGCTTTGCTGATGTTGTCTGCCAAAGACCATGTGCCGGTGCGACGGCTTTGGCCGTCGCTGTCACCAAGGGTCCCGCAACCCCAATTGGAGATTCCATCAAAACCATAGTCGCGCCCACGGCCAAAGCCGTCTTTCAGTCCCACCGAGTTAATCGTGCTCAAAGTTCCGCATGTGAAAGGCAAGTTGGCGCGGTTGAAGCCAAACTTGAGCTCATTGATGAACGAGGACGTTAGGGCCGACGTCAAAGTAGCGGAAACTCCCAGGGTCTTTTGTGAAACGCCGACCGCGCCTACTCCGGGCAGGAAATCATCGAAGAATGGATTTGGGTCCTGGAGAGTGTTGTAGGCCCCGCGTACCGACAAACTCTCTTTGTCAGTAAAGCGGTGGTCGAGTTTGAGCGTGTAGGTCACGCTATTCTGCCGTGACGCACTGGGGAAAAACAACAAATCGGTCAAATCAGTGGCCGAGCTGCCAGCGGGAGCAGTGGGATAGAGTGCAAGTATGCCCGCGATTGTTGGATCGGTAGAAAACCCGTTGGGGTTGTTCGGGGAAGAGGGGCTGGTCAGATCGACGTTATACGGGTTCCCAGCGTCGTCATGTACAACGAACATGCCTGTCTTGAACGCAGCGTTAGGCACGAATGCACTTCCCGTCTGCGTTGTGCGGAATCGCTGATACTCGCTGTTGAAGAAGAAAAAGGTGCGGTCCTTAATAATCGGGCCGCCGATGGAGTAGCCGAAGTCGTTGCGAACATAGGGATTTTGCTTTTCGACTCCGACCCCGGTTACGGGATTCGGATTGTGGTTAAACCAGTCGCGGGCGCCGAGTGCATTGTAACGTCCAAACCAGTACGCGTCGCCATGGATCGCGTTGGTACCGCTCTTGGTCACGATGTCAATGACGGCACCGGTATTGCGGCCGAACTCGGGCAAGAAATTGTTGGTGATGACACGAAACTCCTCTGTGGAGTCGGGGTTCAGCGACAACAAGCCGCCGGGAATTCCGGGCACCGAAGTGTCATTGTTGTCGACGCCATCCAAGAGAAAATTGTTGTTGCGATCACGCGATCCGTTGACGGCAAAGCCGCCATTTCCACCATTGGATTGGATTGTGCCCGGCGAGAGCAAGACCAAGCTATACGGGTCACGGGTTATCAGAGGCAGGTCTTGGATTGTCTTCTGGTTCACCAGAGTGCTGAGTTGAGCGTTCTCCAGCTCCACTGGGGCAGCTTCATCGCTGCTCACTTCGACCCTCTCCGAGACCGCTCCCACTTCCAGCTTGGCGTTGACGGTCAAGACCTGGTCCACGGTCAGCACGACGTTTGAAACCTGCAACTCCTTAAATCCATTCTTCGCCACAGCCACTTCATAGGCGCCGGCGGGAAGATTGGTGACGGAGTACGCCCCCGTTGATCCGCTCGCCACGGCGCGCGTGGCTCCGGTGGCAGTGTTTTTAACCGTGATGCTAGCACCCTGCACAACGGCGTCCTTGGCATCGGTGACCGTACCGGTGATGGATCCAGTCTGAGCGAACGCGGTGGCAGCGAGCAACAGTGTTGCGGCCAGCAGGCCGACGAACGAGAAATTGCGTTTCGTGAACATGAAAATGACTCCTCCGTGAGTCTGGGTTTGGGCGCAAACTTTTGATTGCAAAGCGTCCTTCGGCAGGGGTCAAACAACAGCAACAGCGAAAACTACTTGTGCCTTCTTTATGGCATTTACACAACCATAACAATAATCTTGCTATGTTATTAAGAAGGCTAGCATACTTCGATGTATGAAGTGTGTTGCTCAGTGTCTTTCTTACAACAAAACATATACAAGCGACTAAATCTATGGAATTTTGTATTGACGTGGTGCGGCATAAACGGACGTTGGCGGGCGGCCGGGGTTCCTCTTTTGATCTCGCTTGCGCCTGGAGTGCAGCAGGACCCCCATTCTTTCTCATTTTGTGCGAGAGGGTGGGACTCGGAATGTTTTAGCTGTGGGGCGGACAGCATCTGGCAAGCAGCATCGCGGCCTGCTTTGACTAAGGATCCAAAGACCCCGGTGGAAGCACGATTTGGCAAGAAGAGCTTTGGCCTGCTGGACGGCCGAGTACAGCTGGCCCCGCGTAAGCTCTACTTCTTTTCCGCCTTCATTCCGACCACGTGATAGGTCTTGAGTGCTCCAAAGTTCAAAATGGCGGAAATCCAGAATGATAGGAACTCGTCGCGCACTCGTTCCGCGTCCACGCTGTAGTTACGCAGGTCTTCGATGCACTCGTCGGTGAAGATGAAATCGACTAGAGCGACGCGCCCACCCGGTTTCAGGACGCGCGCCACTTCGCGCATCATTTTTTCGCGTTCTGCGCGGTTGTTCATCTCGTGCACGACAAAGTTCGAGACCACCACATCGAAAGTTTCATCCGGGAACGGCAACTCGCGCGCGTCACCTTCTTTGATCTCGACCCGGTCGCTTACGCCTTCGATCTTCGCATTCTGCAAGACCGATTCCCCCTGGTTGCCGGTCAGCGCCTTGGGGTTCCATACGTCTACACCCACGACCTTGCCGCTCGATAAGCGGTGCGCCGCGCCGACGGTCAGCAATCCGCGTCCACAGCCCACATCCAGCACCCTCTCGTTCCCTTGCCAGGTAATCTTGTTGAGCAGCCGTTCCCTCAGCCTGAGCTTGCCGACCTTGCTGTAAAACAGCATCCCGGTTGCACCCAATAGAAAATATCCGCCAACGGCGTATCCCGCCCACCGCCACGACGATGTAACCATGTGACCGACGCCTAGCCCAGCCAGTCCGAGCACAAATAGGGTTCCCACGATTGCTGGGGAATCGACTCCGTAATTTCCTCTCGTCTTCATCTGTAAATTCCTATCGCTTTCGTATCTGACGCGACCTTTTCGCTGTTGGATTAACCTTGAATCCTACTCGAATCAAGGGACGAGTGTCAGGACGGGCGGAAGTTTGACGGTTGCGGGTGGGAAATCCTTTCGCGTAGATTGTCTGGATGGTGCCTGCCGGGATGAAGCCACGTGCAAAATCCGTATCTGCTAAATTGCCTGCGAAGCAGATTGCGGGCTTTATTGCCAAGTTCGATCCGAAGGTGGCGAAGCTCATACGCTCGCTACGCATGGCGCTGCGGAAGCGGTTCCCCACGGCTATAGAACTGGTCTACGACAACTACAATTTTCTTGTTTTCGGATTTTGTACGACGGAGCGGGCTTCCAACTGCCTGGTTTCCTTGGCGGCAAATGCGCACGGAGTGACCTTATTTTTTTATTGGGGAAAGACCTTGCCTGATCCTCACAAGATTCTGCAGGGTGGTGGAAATCAGGTGCGCTGGATTCGTTTGGAGGGTGCGGCGACGCTGGCTCGTCCAGAAGTGGAGGGGCTGTTGAGTGCGGCCGCTGCCCAGGCGAAGTCGCCACTGCCGACTGCGGGCCGGGGCTGCACCATTGTGAAATCGATTTCGGCCAAGCAGCGGCCACGGCGGGTTTCGTCGAAGTAAATTCCTAGCTGAATACTCTTGCGGACTGGGCTGCGGACCTTAATGCTCCGCTGGACCGCCGAGGGCGGCCGTCCCCAAGCAATCCCCTCTTCGAATTCTGGAGGCGCGGGACGGAATCGAACCGCCGATAAAGGTTTTGCAGACCCATGCCTTGCCACTTGGCTACCGCGCCTTTTGCACCATATCTCTTGCTCGAACCACATTCGCTTTTACTGCGACTGGCCTGTGATCGCGGGGTTTGCACTGGGTTCGGCAACGCTGGCAGCGTTCGCCGCACCCTGCATTTGCCCTTGAGTCTGTGGACTGTGCGTAGGGGTGAAGACACCTCCCAACACCGTCAGCAAGCCTCCGATGACCAGAGCGCGCCATATCCAATTGAAGACTCTGTCCTCTAAGTTTGAATTCGAAACTGACATATTCGCCCTCTTGTATATGTATTTCTGGGGAAAAAATTGGCCCACGCTCGGGAAGTCGTGGGCCATTCGAGTGTTTCCCTAGTCCCTAGCTAAGATCGCAATGCGCCCCTGCCACAAAGGATTTGACGGACCTACGACAACGACATGAGTTGTGGATATTCGACATGAGGACGAATCCGCGGTCCGGGCTAGTCTGGGCAACATGCAAAGAATCCAAGGGGTGCATTGCTTTCCTCTTTGTCTATCGAAATAGTATACTTTAACCAAGAGGGTGTCAAGATATTTTTGTCCAGGAAATTGTTGGTCCAAGGAGTTGGGGCATTTGCCACCCCAGCGCGTATAAAAAAGGGGAAGCGGCGAACCGCTTCCCCATCCCCCGTGCGACAACAAACTTCTTAGAATCCTGCTTCTTACAGCCCTGAGCCTTCGCCTCCGTGCATGTGCTGCATCATGTGCTGCTCGTGGCGATTCATGATGGTGGCGGCCTTCGCTTTTTGCTCCGGCGTGAGAATGGCGAAGAGTTCCGACTTGATTCTCGCCTTCGCCACAATCAGCTCGGTGATGGCTTGCGCATGCTGAGTCGCAAGCGCGCGGACGGCGGCTTCGTCAAAAGTCGGGCTCTCTTCCAAAGCGCGCATTTGCTTGTGGCCATCGGCCAACTGCTGAATCAGCGGTGTGAGGGTTGGCTTCTCTTTTTCGATGATCTGCTTGGCCTGAGTCTGCTGGGCGTCGGTCAGATCGAGGGCGTCGGTCATGAACGCCAGAATATGTTCAGGGCTGGGACCGAACCCCTCGCCCATATGCCGATGCCGGCCTTCCGCTTGCGAAACAGCCAGCGTTGCCGCGAGTGCAACTACGGCCGCGATGCTGACAACCTTGGTGGTTCGATTCCATTTCATGATTGGTTTCTCCTACCTTTCGAAATTCACCGGCAATGTGTTTGCCTGTATTGATTAGACGCGCCTCCTATGGAATGTGCGGTAAAGAGTCGGTCAAACAAGGTAAAAGTTTGTCAACGCTGCGGCTGTGGGTGGTTGACACTTCTTTACAGCGAACTGCCCATATTTGGAGCAAAATAATAGAGTTACGAGCTTGCTTCAGGAATATGCCTACGAATACCGACCGTATTCTTGTGATTGACGATGACGTGGAGCTCTGCGCCCTGGTGGCGGAGTATCTCGCCGGGGAAGGCTTCGCGGCGGACTGCGTGCACGCGGGAGATACGGGATTGCAGCGCGCGCTCAAGGCGGAGCATGTGCTGGTCGTTTTGGATGTGATGCTGCCCGGTCTCAACGGATTTGAAGTCTTGCGCCAGCTACGCACTGCCTCGCGGACTCCGGTACTGCTGCTGACCGCGCGAGGGGAGGACGTTGATCGAATTCTTGGATTGGAACTTGGCGCAGACGACTATCTGCCGAAGCCTTTCAATCCACGGGAACTGGTGGCTCGCATCCGCGCCATCCTGCGGCGCTCACAGACTTCCGGCAGCTTGAAGCAGCCGGTGCTGCAAGCGGGCGGCATCGAACTGGATACCGCAACCCGTACCGTGCGCCAGGCAGGCGTAGTGGTGGATCTGACCTCGGTGGAGTTCAATTTGCTCGAAGTGTTGCTGCGCTCCGCGGGACAGGTGGTGACGCGCGACAAATTGGCGACCGCCGTCCTCGGGCGCAAGTTTGCCCCATTCGACCGCAGCATCGACATGCACGTCAGCAAGGTGCGGAAAAAACTGGGCGGCACGGACGGCTCCGAAGATCTGATCAAGACGGTGCGCGGCTCAGGCTACATCTTCGCAGCGGCTCTGGAGAACGCCCGCCGATGAGAAGCCTGTTTCTCCGGATTTTTCTCTCTTTTTGGACGGCGCAAGCGCTCTTCGTGATTCTGGCGATCCTGATGACGCTGGCGTTGCGGCCCCGGGAAGATGAGGTACTTCCAGTGGGCACGGCGGCGCAAGCGGCGACCACGTTCGAACTGAACGGGCGCGACACGGTGCGCGAGCAGTTGCACCAGATCGAAGAGACGCACCACCTGCATGTCTTCCTATTTGATGGTGGCTGGCATGAAGTCTCCGGGCGTCCCGTTCCCGGCTGGCTGGAGCGAACACTGACCGGCAAGCAGCCGAGGCCCAGCGGCATCTCCGGCCTGCTACTGCCGTTCCATTTTGTGCGACGGCAGGCGACTGGACCGAGCGGGCGTCCGTATGTTCTTGTAGCGGAACTACCGCCGGGTCCGATATTTTTGGGACGCAATAACCTGCACGGATTTGGGATGCTGATCGCGGTGTTGACTTCGGGCCTGGTCTGCTATCTGCTGGCCAGTTATCTGACGGCTCCGGTGGTGAGGCTGCGCGCCGCGACGCAGAAGCTGGCCGCCGGAGACCTGACCGCGCGCGCGGGAGGGGCTGGGATCAAGGACCGACGCCGCGACGAAATTGGCGGGCTCGTACGCGACTTCGACGGTATGGCGGAGCGACTGGAGACGCTGGTCAACGAGCAAAACCGGCTTCTGAATGATATCTCGCACGAACTGCGCTCCCCGCTAGCGCGGCTGAACGTGGCTTTGGGCCTGGCTTGGCAGCGGACCGGACCCGACGCGGCCGGGGTGCTGGCGCGGATTGAACTGGAATCGACACGCCTGGAAGAAATGATCGACCGGCTGCTGACGCTGTCGCGTTTGGAAGCAGGACAGGCTTTGCTCGACCGCTCCTCGTTGCGGCTGGGTGAGTTGATTCAAGAGGTTGTGAAGGATGCGGACTTCGAGGCGCAGAGCCGCCATTGCCACGTGCGCTGCATCATTGCGCGGGAATGCGAAATCACCGGGAGCCCTTCCCTACTGCGGAGCGCTGTCGAGAATGTGGTGCGGAATGCCACACGCTACACGCACGAAGGTACTGACGTCGAAGTTAGTTTAGATACTGAAACAATCGCGGCAAAAGAAACGGCGGTGATCCGCGTGTGCGATCATGGGCCCGGTGTGCCCGAAGCAGCGCTCGACAAACTCTTCCGCCCGTTCTTTCGCGTGGATGACGCGCGGGGGCGGCAGACGGGCGGTTCCGGGCTGGGACTCGCCATCACCGACCGCGCTGTGCGGCTGCACGGGGGCACGGTGAGTGCCGCCAATCAACCGGGCGGAGGGCTCTGTGTGGAGATTCGCCTGCCGTTGCAGGCTCTAGATATGTAGGCCCGGAGACACCTAGTCTGGGCGGGTTGAGATCGGGCAGGCGAGGCGCCTGCCCCCACGTTAAGGCTGCGGAGCTATGCTCCGCTGGATGGCCGAGGGCGGCCGTCCCCACGCAATTGTACTTTCCCTGCACGAGCCTACTGTTGTAGCCGCATCGACGGGTCGCCGAACAGGATATAGGTGTGGCGCACGTCGAGCACATCCACTTTCGACTTGGCCGCGCGAATCGCATCGCCCAGCGTCGGATTCTGCATCGAGAACACTGCGCGAACCAGTTGCTTGTCAAGTTCCGCTTGCGGTGCGGAATCGTTCAAGCCCGACGACGACCACACCGCGACCGCCCCGCCATTGGGCGCGAGCAGCAGGCTCTCCGCCATGCTGGTGGTGTAGACATCCTGGAAGAAGCCGTTGAGGCAATCCATGATGACGAACACCGGCAGGCGGTTCGCGTTCGTAAACGTGGCGGCGTCAGCATCCGAAAGCAGGTCGCCGTTCCCCCACACCTCCACTGAACCGTGGCCCATATAGTTGACCAGCAATGCGCCGCTGTTGACCTGCGCGAGAATTTGCGCCCGCGTCGCGGGGATGCCGATCTTGTTCGCATCCGCAACGCTCGCGGTCAGCGATGACGGCAAGAGGTTCTTGACGTCTTGCGTGTCCGTGGAGAAGGTCAAGCCCGCGTCCACATCCGCGACCAATAGCGCCTGCTTCGACCACGTACCGGCCGCCTGATCGTGCTCCACGATCTTGCGAACCGCAATTTGGGCATCGGTTTCTGTGCGCACCGGTAGACGCCCGGTAGCGATTTCGCCGAGGCCTGTGTTGTTAAAGTCCGAGAACCACTCGTCGGAAGCCGTCTTCAGGAAGAACGTCTCCACAATGCGCGTCGGCACGAAGTCATCGTAGCCGAAGCCGAGATAGTTCCGCGGATCGAACGTCGCGTCTCCCACGAGCAGCAGGTAATGCGGATGCGTCTTCCAGTTCCCCGTTGCAGAAGCCAGGAAGTCGCGCAACGCATGTGGACTGCGTTCACCGAAGTTGAACTCGTCATAGAGATCGTCCACGTCGACGACCGACACCGACTTGCCCTGGCTGCGGCGCAACTCCACCAGCGGTTGCAGGGCTCTGGTGAACGACGGGTGCGTGATCATGACAATGTCGCTACCCGCCTGCGGCGCGTGCCAGCTGGAAGGCTGGTTCTTCGCCGAAGACGCGTGTGCGAGCTGGCTCCAGGCCAATGCCAGGAGGGTGTGAGTTCCTGAGGAAGACGTCCCTGCAGACGCCCAGGGCACGTTCACATCGAGCGCGAACTTGCCCGTCGTGCCCGTAACTTTCGTCTCCAAATTCACCGGGCGCGCGGGATTGGTGATATCCACCAGGCGAACCGGCTTGGTTGCGAAGCCTGTGATCTGCACATGGCCGCCGGCCGGCGCGGTAAAGCGCAGAGCATCCGATTCCGCGACGTAGGTGTGGAAGTAGTGCAGCGTGACGTGATCCACCAGGCTGACATCGTTGTCGCCATTTTGTGCGGTCAGCGTAACTGTGTTGTTGCCTTCGAGCAGTTGCCCGGTGGGAACATTCAGCAGGGCTTTACCTAGCTGTTGATCGGCGAAGTTCAGCACTCCTACAAATGTTCCGTTCAAGCTCACGTTGACGGTGTGAGTGATGTTGGTGGTCGCGCCTTGCAAAGCCACTTCCAGCTGCACGGCCCCGGACGCATCTACATCCTGCGTCGCAAGTACCTGATCGGCGGGGAGCGTGGCCGTAACCACCGCGCCGAAGAAGTTGTCGTTGTTTTCGCCGTTCAACAGCGCGGCGAAGTAGGTGGTCCGCTGCCGCAGCTCAACGGCGTAGGGGAAGCTTGATGGTCCGGCATTTCCACCGGAGTTCCCCGCTTCCGCGATGCGCAGGCCAGGACGGTTGCCCGCGACCAACCAGCCGATGCGCGTATCCGAGAATGGAGTATCGATGCCAGTGGCGTAGAACTCAATGGCCGCATTCGTGCCAAAGCCGCCCAGACCGCCGGTGGCTCCCGTGACGCGGATGGGTTGTTCGATACCTTCCGTAAAGAAGCGCAGGAACTTCGGATCGACGGAGGCATTTAAGCCCGCCGCAACCAGCTCCGGCTGTGAAATGCGATACCAACCTTCGTTCCGCAGCGAGAGCTTCACGGCGGGATGCGCCGCCAGCTCAAACTGCGTTTGGCGTTGCTGCTGTGTCACCGCTTGCACGGGTGTGAAATGCGGCAAGGCGCGGCTGGTGCCGAAGACCGGTCCGGTTGTTGCCGCGCTAGAGTTGGGAAGCGAAGCGGATTGTGCTTGAGCAGTGGCTCGGCTCAGTTCGGCCATCGTGGCCGCACGCGCTCGGTTTGCCTGGGTTGATTTACCCGCTTCCGGGTATACCGGCCCGTGCATGGTGCGCGCGCCGTTGATTTCCACATCTTCCAGCCAGTAGGCTGTTCCAGTTTTGGCATCCGGCCAGGCGTAGCTGGTTCCGTTGTGCTGGTCCAGACTCTCGCGCATGCGTAAGGCCGACCCGGCAATCAGCGAGGGGTTGACCTTGATACGAGCGCCATTCTCTTCGCGAAAGACGTTGAAGCCGAGGTTATGATGCTCGCCGCCCGTCTGCCAGTTAAGCACCGTTCCCGCGCCTACACGCTGTGCGGAGAACGAACGCACCGCCACACTGGTCGGGAATGTGGTAACCGTGGTGGCAGTCGACGACTGGGTATCCAGTCCCGTGTCGGTATCCGTGATGGTTGCTGTGTTCACAACCTTGTCCGGGATCAGGGTGGTCGTGGTAATGGTGATGACGGAAGTTGCGCCGATAGCAAAGGGTGAACGGGTACAGGTGACCGTGCCGGCTGCTTGCGCGCAGCCCCAACCATTGGTCGCCGAAGCGGAGACAAAACTTACATCCGTAGTGGGCAGCGGATCGGTTACCGTTGCCGTTGCTTCGCTGTTCGGCCCGTTGTTCGCGACATTGATCGTGTAAGTCAACGTCTGGCCGGGCCGGATGGGATTCGGAGCGCCAGATTTTGCGATG
>Ga0210384_10005153_pt1 | contig 14351 bp, 11 predicted proteins | sample IncBWH2MmetaG_FD_160574 | JGI IMG/M metagenome (GOLD analysis project Ga0210384, IMG submission 160574) | Forest soil microbial communities from Barre Woods Harvard Forest LTER site, Petersham, Massachusetts, United States - Inc-BW-H-2-M | ecosystem: Environmental > Terrestrial > Soil >...
GCGGACGTTCCGGCCGCCAGGGCGATCCGGGTTCCTCGCGTTTCTATCTGTCGCTGGACGATCCTTTGCTGCGCATCTTTGCCGGCGATCGCGTGCGCGCCATCATGGACAGGCTGAAGATGCCGGAAGGCGAACCTATCGAGGCGGGCATCGTCTCGCGTTCGATAGAGTCGGCGCAGCGCAAGGTGGAAGCGCGCAACTTCGATATCCGCAAGCAATTGCTGGAATACGACGACGTCGCCAACGACCAGCGCAAGGTCATCTACCAGCAGCGTAATGAATTGCTGGAAGCGCACGACATTTCCGATTTGATGGCATCCCTGCGCGCGGGCATGTTCCAGGATATCGTGCGTACCTATGTGCCGGCCGAATCGGTGGAAGAGCAATGGGACATCCCCGCGCTGGAAGCGACGCTGGCCAATGAGTGGGCGCTGGACGTACCTCTACAGGCAATGCTGAAGGACGAGGCCGAGTTGAACGACGAGGATATTCTGGAGCGCGTGCAAAAAGCAGCGAACGAAGCTTACGACGCCAAGATCGCCCTGGTCGGCAAGGAAGCATTCGGCGGCTTTGAACGTAGCGTGATGTTGCAGAACATTGATAACCACTGGCGCGAGCATCTGGCGGCGCTGGATCACCTGCGCCAGGGCATACATCTGCGCGGCTATGCGCAGAAGAATCCCAAGCAGGAATACAAGCGCGAGGCGTTTGAATTGTTCGGCCAGATGCTGGACCTGATCAAGAGTGAAGTGGTCAAGACCGTGGTCACTGTACGCATACAGTCGCGTGAAGAAATTGAGGCGGCCGAAGAGCAGTTCGCGCAGCCGCAACTGGAGAATGTGCATTATCAGCATGCCGATTTCGACGCCGATGCTACGGCTGAAGAAATGCTGGCGCCCACTGCGCATGCAGAACATAGTAAATCAGAGCCCATTGCTCATCAAGGTTTGAAGATAGGCCGCAATGATCCTTGCCCTTGCGGCAGCGGTAAGAAATACAAGCAGTGCCACGGCAAGCTGGCATAAGCGCTTGTACCTGGCTTGAGCAAAAGGGGCAGCATCGCTGCCCCTTTTTGTTTGGATAATTCGGTTTTACCCGCGCGGACCGGTCCAGGTCTTGCTTTATAATACACGGCAGGTCTATGCCCGCTGTTGTCCGGCATAGGCCCCATGCCCTCTGCTAACGAATCCCGTTGCGGACTTCGCCCCGGCTTTTGCAAAGACGGTAGCGCCAATTCTCATCCCGGCCGTTCCTGCCGGACCGCCGCACATCATGTAAGGAGTAAGCTCGCCTATGCCCCACAATATTTCGCTGATTACGACTATCGCTGCCGGGTTCGGTTTTGCCCTGATCCTGGGTTTTATCGCAGTGCGCATGAAGCTGCCTGCATTGGTCGGCTATCTGGTCGCCGGCATCTTGATCGGGCCGGCCACGCCGGGTTATGTCGCCGACATGGCGCTGGCGGGACAACTGGCGGAAATCGGCGTGATGCTGCTGATGTTTGGGGTGGGCCTGCATTTTTCGCTGGACGATTTATTGTCGGTAAAGCGGATTGCCTTGCCGGGTGCGATCGTGCAGATCATCGTGGCGACGGCGATGGGCGCCGGTATCGCCAGCCTGTGGGGTTGGAGCCTCGGCGCTGGCATCGTTTTCGGCCTGGCGCTGTCGGTGGCCAGCACCGTAGTGCTGTTAAAGGCGCTGGAAAGCCAGGGCGTGCTGGACTCGGTCAACGGCCGCATTGCGGTCGGCTGGCTGGTCGTTGAGGACCTGGTGATGGTGCTGGTGCTGGTCATGCTGCCGCCGCTGGCGGCATTGGGGAGCGGCTCCGGCACGGATGCCGGCGGTCCGGGAATCTGGATGACTTTGGCCAAGACTATGGGACAGGTCGCGCTGTTTATCGGCTTCATGCTGGTGGTCGGCCGCAAACTGTTCCCGTGGATATTATGGCAGGTGGCGCGCACGGGATCGCGGGAACTGTTCACGCTGTGCGTGATCGCCGCCGCAGTCGGGATTGCCAGCGCATCGGCGTCGTTGTTTGGCGTGTCGTTTGCGCTCGGCGCTTTTTTTGCCGGCATGGTGTTGCGCGAGTCGGAGCTGAGCTTGCGGGCGGCAGAAGATTCGCTGCCTTTGCAGGATGCCTTCTCTGTATTGTTCTTTGTCTCGGTCGGCATGCTGTTTGATCCTATGATATTGATCCAGCAGCCTTTGCAAGTGCTGGCCGTGGTCGCGATCATCGTGTTCGGCAAGTCCATTGCCGCATTTGTCCTGGTCATGCTGTTCCGCTATCCGCTGAATACCGCGTTGACGGTATCGGCCAGCCTGGCGCAGATAGGCGAATTTTCGTTCATCCTGGCGGGCCTGGGGGTTTCTCTGGGCGTTTTGCCGCTGCAGGGGCAAAATCTGATATTGGCCGGCGCGATCATTTCGATTGCGCTCAACTCCATGGTATTCAAGCTGATACAACCGTTGCAATCCTGGTTGCGCTCGCGTTCCCAGTTTGCGCGCGACCTGGAGCACAGGGATGATCCCTTGGCCGAATTGCCCGCCTCGGTGGCGTCGGAGCACTTGTCGGCGCACGTGGTGGTAGTCGGTTACGGCAGGGTAGGGCGACATATTGGCGAAGCGCTGCGCGCCGCAGGACAGATGGTCGTCATTGCTGAGCAAAATCGCGAACTGGTGGAGCAGTTGCGCAAGCAGGGCTTGCACGCGGTAGCCGGAGACGCTTCCGATCCTGCGGTATTGATACAGGCCCATGTCGCCAGGGCGCGCATGCTGGTCATCAGCTTGCCGGACAGCTTTCACGCGCGGCAAATGATAGAGATCGCGCTGACCCTGAATCCCGGCATAGAAACGGTGGTCAGGACCGCGAGCGAGGAAGAGGCGGCCTTGTTGCAGAAAGACCGCGCGGACAAGGTGTTTGTTGGCAAAACTGAACTGGCACTGAATATGACCAGCTATATATTGTCAAAAAATCCAGCAAAAGAGCCAGCGAACAAGCGCGGCCACTGATATCTGCCTTTGCCGCTATTGGCCCGTGCAACATAGCGGCAAATATGTCCTTGTGCTGTCATATCTCTGTGGCAAAATATAAGCGCCTTACGTGGCGCACAACTCTTCTGCCCTATTCGTCGCATATGTCCATTTCAACAAGCATGCTTAAGACTCGTTTTATTTTCATGCTGACGATGTTTGTGATGATGCAGGCCGCTCTTTTCAGTGCCGCGGCGACTGCCGCGCCGAGCGGCCCGGATTGTTCCCGCGCGCTGACACTGGGCCTGCACGATCATGGCCTGCTGTATTCGGCCAGGACAGGAACGGGCATAGACAAGGAAGTCGCGGACGAACTGGCCAGGCGTAGCGGATGCAAGATTAATATGAGCCTGATGCCGCGCGCCAGGATATGGCAGCTGATAGAGTCCGGCGCGCTGGATTTCAGCTTGTCCGGCATTGCCAATGAAGAGCGCGACAAATTTGCCAGCTTTGCCTGGTATTTTTCCAATAAGTATTATCTGCTGGTGCGCAAAGACTGCAAAGTCAGGCAACTGTCGGATTTCGAGGGCGACGGCAAATTGCGGCTGGGCGTGATCCGGGCTTTTCGCTATAGCAGGAATGCCAACCGCCTGGTGGATGCATTGAACGTAGAACAGCGCGTCACCTACGCCTCCAGCCTGGACCCCCTGTACAAGGTGCTCAGCAGTAATCGCATCCAGGGCATGATCATAGAGCCGTTCGATTATTCGCAGGTATCGAATACCTCGATCCGGGACTTTACGACCATTATCGAGACACGGGATCCAGCCATCCCACACGGACTGATCATGTCCAACAAGGCGCTGCCTTTGAAAGAGCGCGAAAAATGGCGAAACCTGGTGGCAGAAATGCGCGCCGACGGCACGATGCTGCGCATCTTTCAAAAATATTTCGATCCTGAGTTGGCGCGCTCCATGGTGAATTTCTGAACATGGGCTTGCATCGTTTGCGTCAATACGGACTGGTGCTGCTGGTCTTGAGCGTATCGCTAGCCGTCAGTTTCCTGGCATGGCAGCACGAAAAGAATAATGCAGTGCTGGATTTGCATGTGTCGCTGGATTTCAATGTGCGCGACGTCAGCAGCCGCATTGAGCAGAGGATGGCCGCCTATGAGCAGGTGTTGCATGGCGCGCAGGGCCTGTATGCGGTGTCCGGCGACATCAGGCGCGAGGATTTTGCGACCTATGTCAATGCGCTGCAGCTGGGCGCGGACTATGCAGGGATGGGCGGCATAGGCGTAGCGACGATAGTGCCCGCGTCGCAAAAGGATAACCATATTCTGCAGATGCGCCAGGCGGGATTTGCCGGCTACGACATCAAAGCCGAAGGCTTGCATGCGATGTATGTGCCGGTGTTGCAACTGGAGCCCTTCGTCGGCCGCAATCTGGCGACGCTGGGGCTGGACCTGTATTCCGATGCGCGCCAGCGCGCGGCGATGGATAGGGCGCGGGATTCCGGCAATGCGGCAATATCATCCAAACTGGTGCTGGCGGCAGAAAAAAACCGGGCAGGCGACGCCGACACCGCAGAATTCCTGATGTATCTTCCCATCTATGCGGCGGGGACCGCCAGCGATACTCCTGCCGCCAGGCTGACCAATATCCGGGGCTGGGTTTTTGCGCCATTCCGTGTCAAGGATATGATGGCCAGCCTGTACGGGGAGAGCCAAGCCGCCACCGACGTCCGGATTTATGACGGTGTCGATACCGGCGCAGACAGCTTGATGTACGATTCGGCGCCGCACAGCCGCGCCAAGCCCGGATCAAAAGACGCATCCAGCCGGGATACGCAGCGCATCGTCGCAACCGAGTACATTACCAATGGCGGCCATACCTGGACTATCGTCATCGGCACCTTGCCGGGATATGATGAGCAGGTGGGCAAAGATAAGTCCAGGCTGATCGCCGCGACTGGGGTGGTGCTGAGCCTGTTGCTGACTATGCTGACCTGGCAATTGGCGACGGGCAGGGAACGCGCGCTGGCATTGGCCAGGGACATGACCAGGGAGCTGCGCGCCAGCGAAGCCCGCTTCCGTTACCTGGCCCAGTACGATGAGCTGACCGGCTTGCCCAACCGGGCGATGTTCAAGGATCGGCTGCACCATGCCATATTGCAGGCCAAACGCGACAAGACCCGGCTGGCGCTGATGTACCTGGACCTTGACAATTTCAAGCCCGTCAACGACAGCCTGGGGCATCACGTCGGCGACATGCTGCTGAGCGCGGTCGCGGAAAGGATGCTGGCCTGCGTGCGCGAATCCGATACGGTGGCCCGCATAGGCGGCGACGAGTTTGTCGTGTTATTGCCTGTCATAGAGCACGAGCAGGATGCGCTGCTGGTGGCGGAAAAAATTCGCCACGCCTTGAATCAGCCGTTCGAGGTCGCCGGCGGGCATGTGCTTGAGGTCTCTTCCAGCACCGGCGTCGTGCTGTATCCCGAGCATGGCATGGATGAAGTCGCCTTATCCAGGAATGCTGACAATGCGATGTACAAGGCCAAGGAGCTGGGGCGCAATATGGTCAGGCTGTACCAGCCTCCCTGATCTGTCTTTCCCGTCGAGCGAATGCACCGCTGCTCAGGCGTGTGTTCCTAAAGAGTGCTGCAGCCGCTGCACCAGCTCCAGCAGGCGCGGCCTTACTTCAGTCAGCAAAAATTGCGGCGTCAAATTGAATGCAGGGCCGCCGCAATTGATGGACACCGGCGCCATGCCCTTGCCCGGCTTGAAGGCGACGGCGATGGCGTTCACGTCTTTCTGCCAATTGCCGAAAGAGGTGCAGCAGGCCAGGTCCCGATATTCTTGCAGCGATTGCAGTATGCCGGCGCGTGTTTCTTCCCAGGCAGCCTGGTCTGCGGCACGGATATTATTCATCAGTTGTTCGCGCTCGGCAGCTTCCAGTTCTGCCAGATAGGCCCGGCCCATGGCGGTCGTTGCCAGCGGGATGCGCGAACCGACGTCCAGGCTCAGGGTCAGGGCCGTCTGGCTGCGGCAGTTTTCCACATAGATCATGCTCAGCCTGTCATGCATGCCCAGCGATACCATGCCCTGTGAAAATTCGGCAAGTTCCAGCATCAGCGGTCGTGCCAACTGGCGCACGTCCATCCTGGCCAGCATTGCGCTGCCGAGCGCCAGCGAGGCTGAGCCCAGGCGATATTTGGTGCGATGCTCCACGTAGTCCAGATAGCCCAGCTTGGTCAGCGTATAGGTCAGTCGCGAAACCGTCGATTTAGGCAGCCTGCTTCGTTCGGCCAATTCCTGATTGCCCAGCAGCCTGTCGCCGGAGCGAAAACAGGCGAGGATATCCAGGCCGCGCGCCAGTGCGGTCACAAAATGCCGGTCTTCCTTGGCCTTGGGCGCATTGCCGCCCGCGGCTCCCGCCGGTTTTTCATCCATCTCTTTTGCTTCTGTTTGCATATGACCCGTGATTAAGTTCTTGGCTTGACATAGCTTATCAGAGCAAATAGAGTTTATCTATATTTTTGGAATTGAATTCTGCATTGCAGAATTTTTAAGGCGAAGCGAGATCACGACCGCAGTGGCCGGCCGATGCCCGGCCAAGCGCTGCGCTAAAGACGAGGACGTATGAATCTTAATTTCACACCTGAAGAAAATGCGTTCAGGCAGCAGGTCAGGGAGTTTGTCGCAAGCTCATTGCCCGCCGATATCCAGTACAAAGTGGTCAATGGCCTGATCCTGGAAAGGGATGACTATGTGCGCTGGCAGGCGGCGCTGCACGCGCGGGGCTGGGGCGGCTCTTCGTGGGCCGCCGAATTTGGCGGCCCAGGCTGGTCTGCGGTGCAGAAATATATTTTTGAAGAAGAATGCGCCGCTGCCGGCGCGCCGCGCATCATCCCCTTCGGCGTGAAGATGGTGGCGCCGGTGATCATGGCGTTTGGATCGCCGGCGCAGCAGCAGCGTTTTTTGCCGCACATCCTGTCCGGACGGGAATGGTGGTGCCAGGGTTATTCCGAGCCCGGCGCGGGCTCCGACCTGGCTTCGGTAAAAACCGCTGCGGTGCGGGACGGCGACAGCTACATCGTCAACGGGCAAAAGACCTGGACCACCCAGGCCCAGTATGCCGACTGGATATTTTGCCTGGTGCGTACCGATACCGAAGTAAAACCGCAGCGCGGCATCTCGTTTTTGCTGATAGACATGAAGTCGCCGGGGGTCACGGTGCGCCCCATCATCACGATGGATGGCGCACATGAAGTGAATGAAGTCTGGCTGGAGAATGTGCGGGTACCGGCGGAAAACCTGGTCGGGCAGGAAAACCAGGGCTGGACCTATGCCAAATTCCTGCTCGGCCATGAGCGCACCAATATCGCCGGCATAGGCATCGCGAAGCGCGAGCTGGCAAGGCTGAAACGCATCGCCGCGCTGGAGATGAAAAACGGCAAGCCGCTGATCAAGGATGCAGTATTTTCTGCGCGCATAGCGCAGATAGAAATCGACCTGCTGGCGCTCGAAATTACCAATCTGCGCGTGCTGTCGGCGGAAGAGCAGCAGCGCGCGCCCGGCCCGGAAGCCTCCATCCTGAAAATCAAGGGCACGGAAATACAGCAGGCGATTACCGAGTTGCTGACGCAGGCCGTGGGCATCTATGCGCTGCCCTTGCGGCGCGAGGCAATGGCCGCCGGCTATCAGGGCGAGGCGGCAGGTCCTTTCTATGCGACGCCGCTGGCGGCAAATTATCTGAATATGCGCAAACTGTCCATCTACGGCGGTTCGAACGAGATACAAAAAAATATCATCGCCCAGATGATACTTGGGCTTTAGCCTGACAGGCCGATACGGAGCAGATATGGATTTCAGTTTCAGTGAAGAACAGCAAATGCTGCTGGATACTACCCGGCGCTTCATCGCGAAGGAATACAGCTTCGAGGCGCGCCGGGGCTTCCGGCGGCAGGCGGACGGTTTTAGCCGGGACATCTGGCAGGGCTTTGCCGATCTCGGCCTGTTGGCGATCAACATCCCTGAACAACATGGCGGACTGGGCGGCGGTGCGCTGGAGACCATGCTGGTGATGTCGGCCCTGGGGGAGGGGCTGGTGCTGGAGCCCTATCTGGCCAGCGCGGTATTGGCCAGCAAGGCTGTAACGGCGCTCGGCAATCCGCGGCAATGCGCGGCCCTATTGCCGGCACTGGCGAGCGGCGAGCAGATTGCAGTGCTGGCGCACGACGAACCTGCTACCCGCTACGACTGGAAGGCCGTGGCAACGCGGGCATGGCCGCTGGGCGACGGCTATGTCTTGACCGGGCATAAGAGCGTACTGCCGCACGGGACGTCGGCAGACATCTTGCTGGTGACGGCAAGACTGGCGGCGGCCGGGCAGCCGGGAGCGCTGGCGGTATTCGCGGTGGCGCGCAATACACCGGGCTTGCGCCTGCTGCCATATACGACCGTTGACGGAATCCCCGCGTGCGAGTTGTGGCTGGACCAGGCATTTGTGCCGGCTGCCGCGATGCTGGACGCGGCCGACGATGCAGAGCCGGCACTAAGCCTGGTACTGGACGCCGGGCTGGCGGCGGTCTGCGCAGAGGCGGTGGGCGCCCTGGATAAATTGCTGGCGGCAACCATACAATACGCAAAGGACCGCAAGCAATTCGGCACGCCGATCGCGAAGTTCCAGGCTTTGCAGCACCGGATGGCCGACATGGTGTTGCACATCGAGCAGGCGCGTTCTATGTCTTACCTGGCGGTGGTGCGCAGCGAAGACAAGGATGCCGCAACACGCAGCGCGGCGATGTCGGCGGCCAAGGTGGTGATAGGCCAGGCCTGCCGTTTTGTCGGCCAGCAGGCGGTCCAGCTGCATGGCGGCATGGGCGTCACCGATGAGCTGGATGTCAGCCACTACTTTAAGCGCCTGATGGCGATAGAGCTGCAATTCGGCAGTACCGATTATCATCTTGAACAGTTTGCCGGGCAGCTTGCCTGAGCCGGCTCACATGTCGCCGAATACCTGCTGCTGCAAGACCGCGTAGCCTGGATGCCGCTGTAGGGCCGCATTGGCCGGATCATGCGGCAACACCGGCAGCAAACCGCAATGCGCTTCACATGCGCGCTGCGCCAGCTGCATAGCCTGGTCATCCTGGTTCAGCGCCAGCAGTGTTGCGACATGCATCGCATTGGTGCAGGCGTTGTCGCTGCTGCAGGTGGTGCAGGTTTCTACGATCTGCATGGCCTCGTCCCGCTGTCCGTTCCTGGCCAACGCATAAGACAGGATGGACGGCGCCAGCGACAGCGCCGACGGCGATAACACCAGTTTCCACGCGGTGTCTACCAGTTCCGCTTGCGGTTGCAAGAATGCGCGAAAGGCGGTCAGGTAGAGCTCGGTCATCTCGTTACCCGGCGACAGGTCCCAGGCCGCTTGCGCCTCCCGTAAAGCCTGGTCCGGCGCGCCGGCGAGCGCAAGCGCCCTGGCCGGCCGTGCTGCTGGGTGCACTGTGGAATTGTAAGAAAGAAAACGGTGGCCAGGGAACCGGCCGCCGCCGTTGTCAATTCAGCCAGATGCAGACGGCTGCAACCGTATCAGCGGCGAGGCAGGGTTGGCCGCATTCGCCGATGGGATCTTGCCTCTCGAAAAGCTTCAAAATGCCCTACAATAACGGCTTGATTTCATTGCTAGGACTTACCATGGCCGTCAACTCCCCCCTTCCCGTTGCTTCAGAATTGAAACCTGTCGCCGGCATCCAGCTCGGTTTTGCCGAGGCAGGCATCAAGAAGCCTAACCGCAAGGATGTGCTGGTGATGGCTTTGGCGCCTACCGCAACGGTGTCCGGCGTATTCACCACCAACCGGTTTTGCGCTGCGCCGGTACAGGTGTGCAAGGCCCACCTGGAGGCTTTGCGTATTTCCAGCGCGCCGATACGCGCGCTGGTCGTGAATACCGGGAATGCCAATGCCGGCACCGGCGATGCCGGCCTGGCGGCAGCCAATGCGACCTGCGTGGCGCTGGCGGAGTTGCTGGGGTGCGAAGCTTCGCAGATACTGCCGTTTTCTACCGGCGTGATCCTGGAGCCTTTGCCGGTGGACAGGCTGACCGCCGGTCTGCCCAAGGCCATCGCCAACCTGAAGGAAGATAACTGGTATCTGGCGGCGGAGTCCATCATGACCACCGACACCCAGCCCAAGGCAGCGTCGTCCAGCGTCGTCATCAATGGCAAATCCGTCACAATGACCGGGATCAGCAAAGGCGCGGGCATGATCAAGCCGAATATGGCGACCATGCTGGGCTACCTGGCGCTGGATGCGAAAGTCGCGCAGCCGGTGCTGGACCATCTGGTCAAACAGGCTGCGGACAAGTCTTTCAACTGCATCACGATAGACGGCGACACATCCACCAATGACTCTTTCATGCTGATTGCCACCGGCGCGTCGGATCTGGAGGTAAATGACATAGACAGCCCCGAATATGCGGCGCTGGCAAACGCCGTCATCGCCTTGTCGCAGAAACTGGCGCAAATGATCATCCGTGACGGCGAGGGCGCGACCAAGTTCATGACCATTACCGTGGAGGACGGGCTGGACGTCGAAGAGTGCCGCAAGATCGCGTATTCCATCGCCCATTCGCCGTTGGTCAAGACGGCCTTCTTCGCATCCGACCCCAATCTGGGCCGCATCCTGGCCGCGATCGGCTATGCCGGCGTGAATGACCTGGACGTCAGCCGGCTGAACTTGTACCTGGACGACGTCTGGGTGGCGAAGAACGGCGGCCGCAACCCCGATTACCGCGAAGAAGACGGCCAGCGCGTGATGCAACAGAGCGAGATCACGATACGCGTCAAGCTGGCGCGCGGCAATGCGGAAGCGACCGTATGGACGTGCGACCTGTCGCACGACTATGTGTCGATCAATGCCGACTATCGCTCCTAAGAGATTGTCTTAACTGCATTAATTTACCTTGATCCCATGACGCAACTAGACCAGTTTTTATCCCGGGCAGAATTATTGCTGACACGCCTGGAGGCCATACTGCCGGCGGCACATCGGGCTCCGGATTGGCAGGCCGCGACGGCGTTTCGTTGGCGCAAGCGCGGCGGCCAGGCTTATTTGCAGCCTGTCCGGCACGCGTCGGCGATTTCGCTGGATGACTTGCACAATATCTCCACGCAGAAAAAGCAGATAGAGCAAAACACCTTGCAGTTTGTGCATCAGAAGCCTGCCAATAATGTTTTGCTGACCGGCGCGCGTGGTACCGGCAAGTCTTCATTGATCAAGGCTTGCCTGAACCGCTACGCGGATCAGGGTTTGCGCCTGATCGAAGTGGATAAAAGCGATCTGGCGGATTTGCCGGATATTGTGGATCTGGTGGCGGAGCGTCCCGAGCGGTTTGTCATTTTCTGCGATGACTTGTCTTTCGAGGAGGGCGAGGCCGGGTACAAGGCGTTGAAAGTGGCGCTGGATGGCAGCATTGCCGCGCAATCCGATAATGTGCTGATTTATGCAACGTCCAATCGGCGCCATTTGCTGCCGGAAAAAATGTCCGACAACGCCAGTTACAAGCACGGCGATGACGGCGACCTGCATCCGGGCGAGACGGTGGAAGAGAAGATCTCGCTGTCGGAACGCTTTGGACTATGGGTGTCGTTTTATCCTTTCAAGCAGGACGATTATCTGGACATCGTAGCGCACTGGCTGCATGTGATGGGTTGCGATGCCGGGCAAATAGACGCCGCACGCGCGGACGCGCTGCGCTGGGCTCTACAACGCGGTTCGCGCTCGGGCCGGGTGGCCTGGCAATTTGCCAAAGACCATGCGGGCAAACTGGCGGAAGCCTAGATTTAATACAAAAGTACCCACCGCGGGAGGCGCCTGCCTCCTTGTCCTGAATAAACACTCTCCTGTCTCATGTCCCCAAAACCTATCGATGTTGCAGTTGGCATCCTGCTCAAGCCGAATGGCGATGTATTGCTGGGACAACGTCCCGCCGGCAAACCCTATGAGGGTTATTGGGAGTTTCCTGGCGGGAAGGTTGAGCCGGGAGAGGCGATACTGGACGCACTGAAGCGCGAATTCCTGGAAGAGCTGGGCATAGTCGTGCTGTCCGCTGAGCCCTGGTGCTGCATAGAGCATGTTTACCCGCATGCGCATGTGCACCTGCATTTCTATATCAGCCGGGAATGGCAGGGTGAACCGCAAAGCCTGGAAGGGCAGGCCTTTGCCTGGCAAGGAGGCGTAGGGCTGGCGCCCTTGCTGCCGGCGACCATCCCTTTGCTGGAATGGCTGGATAAATTGCGCGCCCATCAGCGCCAAGGCAACTGAGCCTTTGGCCCATTCACCTCCGCAGGCAGCGTACCGCATAAAATTGTATCAATTTCTTTACATCGTAAATAAATCAATACAGTGTTTGATTTTGACTACACCATAGAAGCTATACTCTAGTTTGGCACGAAGTCCTTAAATCGCTGTATTGAAAACAATACAGATGGGTTTGCAAAATTCCGATGAAAATTTCCTAAGCGCTTGAATTCCTTCAATAAAATTTTGTGGCACGGGCTTTGCTATAACAAAAACCAAAATACCGGAAATGTAAATCCGAAAAATTGCAGAGTCGATAAGTTAGTGTGATTCAAAACGGAGAAGCTTAGATGCAGCAGCCAGCAGGACGCGCGGGGGCAATACTCACGATAGATCTGAATGCAGTCCGCAACAATTACCGTTTGTTGCGCAGTAAATTGAACTCCGCGCAATGCGGAGCTGCAGTCAAGGCTGATTCTTATGGCCTGGGTGCGACGCGGATTTCGGAAGTGCTGTTTGAAGAAGGCTGCCGGCATTTTTTTGTCGCTCATCTGGACGAGGCCATTGCATTGCGGCCGCATTTGCCGGCGTCTGCCGCCATTTATGTCATGCATGGTTCACCGATAGGCTACGAGCCTGAATTTCTTGAGCATGCCTGCATCCCGGTACTGAACAGCAGCCAGCAGGTTTTGGCGTGGCGTGAACTGGCACAGCAAAGGCAACAGGCCTTGCCCGCCATTATCCAGCTCGATACCGGCATGTCGCGCATGGGGATGTCGCAGACGGAAGTGCAGGCATGGCTGGCGGACCCCGATTTTATCGACGGCATTGATTTGCAATACCTGATGAGTCATCTGGCTTGCGCCGAAGACCAGCAAAGCCCGATGAACCGGCAGCAATTACAGAATTTCCAGGCGCTGCGCCAGCAATTGCCGCCTTGCCGCGCTACGCTGGCTAATTCCTCCGGCATTTTCCTCGGCCCTGATTTTCAATTTGACCTGGTTCGGCCAGGGGCTGCATTGTATGGCCTGACGCCGGTGGCCGGCGAAGCCAACCCTATGCAGGCAGTTGCCCATCTGCAAGGGAAAATCATACAAACCCGCGAGATCGCCGCCGGCACAGGGGTGGGCTACAGCCTGACTTACCGCAGCACTCAGATGCGCCGGATCGCCACCGTAGCGGTCGGCTATGCAGACGGCTGGCTGCGCAGCCTTAGCAACCGCGGCATCGTATGGATCGGAGACAAGGCGGTGCCCATGGTTGGCAATGTCTCCATGGACACAATCACCCTGGACGTCAGCGAGGTGGCGCAGGAACTCCTTTATCCGGGAGCGCTGGTCGATCTGATTTCCACAAGAAATACCGCCGATCAGGTCGCAGAACGTGCCGGCACCATAGGCTATGAAATTTTAACCAGCCTGGGATTGCGTTATCAGCGCCACTACGTCGATGTGGCCGCGAATAAATAATAAGCTACTGGTCGTGCAAATCAACTTAAATAAAGTCAGGCAATTGGGGGGGTACGAATGAAGGTATTGATTTTAGGAGCAGGCGTCATAGGCACTGCGTCGGCTTATTATCTGGCCAAGGCCGGACATGAAGTCACGGTTTTGGAGCGGCAAGCCGCGGCCGGACTGGAAACCAGCTATGGCAATGCCGGCGAAGTGTCGCCGGGGTATTCGGCGCCGTGGGCCGGCCCAGGGGTGCCGCTAAAGGCGATCAAATGGCTGATGATGAAACACAGCCCGCTGGCAATCCGTCCCAGCCTGGACCCGCATATGTGGCGCTGGGTGACCCAGATGCTGATGAACTGCACTACCAAGCGCTATGAGATCAACAAGGGCCGCATGCTGCGCCTGGCCGAATACAGCCGGGATTGCCTGCAGCAATTGCGTGCCGATACCGGCATCCATTACGATGAACGCACCCAGGGCACGATGCAATTGTTCCGCAACCAGCAGCAGCTGGACGGGTCGGCAACCGATACCGATATTTTGCGGCGCTATGACGTGCCTTACGAAGTACTGGACAAGGCCGGCTGCCTGGCGATAGAGCCGGCGCTGGCGAACGTACAGGAAAAATT
>Ga0210384_10005154_pt1 | contig 14350 bp, 16 predicted proteins | sample IncBWH2MmetaG_FD_160574 | JGI IMG/M metagenome (GOLD analysis project Ga0210384, IMG submission 160574) | Forest soil microbial communities from Barre Woods Harvard Forest LTER site, Petersham, Massachusetts, United States - Inc-BW-H-2-M | ecosystem: Environmental > Terrestrial > Soil >...
GGTGGTTTTCAATCCCAGCTTCCCGTACCGCTTCGCGCACATGATGTGCGCGGCCTACCTCACGACCTCCGTCGTGGTGCTCGGCGTCGGCGCGCGCTACCTGCTGCAGGGGCAGTTCGCCGTCGAAGGCCGCACCATGATGCGCATGGGCGTCGGCATGATCGCGCTCTTGGGACCCCTGCAATTGCTGCTCGGCGATCAGCATGGCCTCAACACCTTGAAGTATGAGCCGGCAAAAATCGCCGCGCTCGAGGCGCACTGGCGCAACGACGGGCCCGCGCCGCTGGTGTTGTTTGCGTGGCCGGACGAGCGCGGCGAGTTGAACCGTGCCGAAATCGCCGTGCCGCACCTGGGCAGCCTCATTCTCGATCACGAGTGGAGCGGACGGGTCCCGGGACTTCTGGACTTCCCGCGGGCCGATCGGCCGCCGGTCGCGCCGCTGTTCTTCGCGTTCCGCCTCATGGTTGGCATCGGACTTACGCTGATTGGCTTAGGAATCACGGGCGCGTTGCTGTGGTGGCGCGGACGCCTGTTCGCCACGCGCTGGTACCTGCGCATCGCCGCCAGCGCCTGGCCGCTCGGCTTCATTGCCATTCTTGCCGGCTGGCTTACCACCGAGACCGGTCGCCAGCCCTACATCATCCATGGGGTAATGCGCACCGCGCAGGCGGTATCGCCCGTGAGCGCGGCGACCGTGGCGGTGTCGCTCGCCTTGTTCGTGCTGGTGTACTGCGCGGTGTTCTCGATGGGGATTTACTACATCCACAAGCTCATCGCGCGCGGACCCGCGGCCGCCACGCTCGCGCCTCCTGCGCTGCCGCATGGACTGCCCAACCGGCCGCTGTCGCTCGCGGATCCGCCCGCGGGCGCCCCACCGCAGGTACCGCCGTGAATCCTGCGGGCCTGTCGGGCGCGGCTTACTGGCTGCCGCTCCTGAGCGCCGGCGTCATCGCGCTGGCCGTCGCCATGTACGTGGTACTCGATGGGTTTGATCTGGGTATCGGCATCCTCTTTCCCTGCTTCCCATCCGAAACCGAGCGCGACCAGCTGATGAATTCGATCGCGCCTTTCTGGGACGGCAACGAAACCTGGCTGGTGCTCGGCGGCACCGCGCTCCTGGTGGCGTTTCCGCTGGCGTACGCCGTCATCATGCCGGCGGTGTACCTGCCGGTGATCCTGATGCTGCTGGGACTCGTGTTCCGCGGCGTCGCCTTCGAATGCCGTTGGGTGGCGAAGCCGCACCACCGCCGCTGGGACCTGGCATTTGCCGCAGGATCAACCGTCGCCGCATTCTCACAGGGGCTGATCCTGGGCGCGGTGCTCGCGGGGATCCCGGTGTCCGGGGGCGCCTTCGCGGGCGGCGCGTTCAGCTGGCTCACGCCCTTCAGCCTCATGTGCGGCGGCGCGCTCATCGTGGGCTATGCGCTCATCGGCGCGTGCTGGATCGCCATGAAAACCTCAGCGGTCGCGGAAGCTCGCGCACGCCGCCAGGCGCGCGTGCTGCTCGGCTTGCTGGTCTGCTTCATCGTGCTGGTGAGCATCTGGACGCCGCTCGAATTTGCGCGCATCAGGCAGCGCTGGTTCAGCTGGCCCAACATTGCGTATCTCTCGCCGGTGCCCGCCATCACCGCGGCGCTCGCGATTACCTGCTGGCGTGCACTCCCGGGCCGGCATCCGATGCTGGCGTTCTACAGTGCGGTGGGCCTGTTTGTCGTCGCCTTCATCGGCCTCATGATTTCAACCCTGCCGTATCTGGTCCCGCCGCTGATCACGCTGTGGCAGGCGGCGGCCGCGCCGCGTTCCCAGGCCTTCATGTTGAGCGGCATGGCGCTCATGATCCCGGTGATCCTCGGCTACACGGTGTTCGTATACCGCACCTTCCGCGGCAAAGTGCGCCCGGGCGAGGGCTATCACTGACAGCCACGGCGAGCGCGCCGGGGCGTGGATTTGACCGCGGCGCGGGCGACTTCGCGGCCACGGGGGTTTGGGGGTAGAGTCGTAAACGCAAGTCAGCGCGCTGCGGGCACGGCGCGCCGTCTAACGAGGCATAACAAGTTCGGGGGGATCAGATGACCGCTATTCATTTCACCGCGCTGCAAGCGCTGTGGCTGCCGATCCTGGTGTCGTCAGTCATCGTCTTCGTCGCGAGCTCCGTCATCCACATGGCGCCGCTGTGGCACAAGACCGACTTCCCAAAGATGCCCATGGAGGCCCAGGTGCTGGATGCCCTGCGTCCGTTCGCCATCCCGCCCGGCGACTACTTCATCCCCCGCGCCAGCGGCATGGAGGAAATGCGGACCCAGGAGTTCAAGGACAAAATGGCGCGCGGCCCCGTGGCCTTGCTCACGGTCATGCCCGGCGGGCCGATATCCATGCGGCGCAACCTGGTGCAATGGTTCGTGTTCCTGCTGGTGGTCGGGATATTCGTCGCCTACATCACCGGGCGCGCCCTGCCGATTGGTACCCCGTACCTGCGGGTGTTCAAGAGCGTCGCCGTGACCACCTTCGTTGCCTATTCGCTGGCGCTGGTGGAGCTATCCATCTGGTACCGGCGCTCTTGGGTTCTGACCCTGAAGTCGGCGCTGGACGGTGTGATCTACGGGCTCCTCACGGCTGGCGTCTTCGGCTGGCTGTGGCCGCACTAGTCAATTGGCCGAAAAAGTGGCCGGACGGCCCTTTCGGCAGGCCCACTGATCCGCTGGGTCGGGCACGCGGGCAAAAAGCGTGGTTTTTGCCCGCGAAAAGCTGGCGCTCAGGCGCGGCCATTTCGCCGGGCCAACACAGTAGCTCGCTCTGCGGTGGGGCCTGTGCCTGTGGCGTGCGTCACGCGCGCACGGTGTTATGACCGCGGCTTTGGATCTGCAGCGCAGGGGTGAGACAGCCTGCGTACAAGGGCGCCAGAAAGTTAAGAGTACGTCACGCTCGTATGACATAAGGAATGGTCTGATACAGTCACTATCTGCAGTGCTTTCGAGAGCGAGCATGGGGTCGATGAATCAGGGTCGCGGTCTTTTCATCACGGCATTTGCCTGTCTGTTGATGGTCGCCACGTCGGCGGCGTGCGCCGACGGCGCCGACGGCGCAGTCGTACCCACGAACCTGAAGCGCTCCGCTCCGCCGGGGCTGCGCTCGGGCGCCGCGCTGGTGCTCGACACCACGCACTCCTTGGTGCTGTATTCCCGCAACGCCGAAGTGGCCATGCCGATCGCCTCGATCACCAAGCTCATGACGGCGCTGGTGATCATGGACGCGCAGCAGCCGCTGGATGAGCCGCTCGAGATCGGCGCCGAGGACCGCAGTGCTGGCAAGGGATCGCGCTCGCGCCTGGTCCCCGGCACGCGCCTGACGCGCGGGGACCTGATGCACCTTGCCCTCATGGCCTCGGAAAACCGTGCCGCTCACGCCCTGGGGCGCGCCTACCCGGGCGGGCTCGCCGCCTGCGTGAGCGCAATGAACGCCAGGGCGCGCGCACTCGGCATGACGAGCGCCCACTTCGTGGAGCCTACGGGACTGTCCGATGAGAATGTCGCGAGCCCCGAGGACTTGTCGAAACTGGTGATGGCGGCGGCGCAGGTTCCCGAAATCAGTGAGTACTCCACCGACAGGGGTTATGTGGTGCGCGTCGGGCGCCGCATGCTGCGCTTCGGCACCACCGATTCGCTCGTGACCCGCCCTGACTGGAAAATCCAGGTGCAAAAGACCGGCTATATTTCCGAAGCCGGGCGCTGCCTGGTGATGCAGACGGTGATCCAGGATCGCACCGTCGTCATCGTGCTGTTGAATTCCTACGGCAAACGCACCCGCGTAGCCGATGCGCGCCGCATCCGTAAATGGATGGAGGCGAAGCTGACGTTGCTCGCGGCGCCGGAAGCCACGAGCACCTAGGCACGCGGCTCGATGTCCCGCAGGTGCCGGGCAGCCGAAATCCACGCACCGAGCCACCCCAACACGACGCCCGCTCCCAGCAGGATGCCGATGTCATCGGGCGAGGGTCCGCGCAGCAGGTAGCGGCTCCCGTAGAGCCGCGCGAGCGTCGCCACCGGCGCGCCGAGGATCACCACCGTGATCGCGACAATTCCCCAGGCGAGCAGCGCGCCCCCGAGTCCGTAGAGCATGCCGGTGTAGAGGAACGGCCGGCGCACATAGGAGTTGGAACCGCCGACGAGCTTGGTAACTTCGATTTCGGCGCGGCGTGCCTGGATCTCAAGGCGGATGGTATTGCCGATGACCGCGAGCACGCCGACGCCCAGGAGCGCCGCGGCGATGACGAGCAGATGCCGCAGCAGTTCCAGGATGGCGTTGAAGCGCATCACCCATTCCGCGTCCACCTGCACCAGATCCACTTCCGGCCAGGCGCTGAAGTAACGCTTGAGGGACTCGAGCGCCGCGCCGGAGGTGAAGTCGGCCCTGGGCCGCACGTGCAGTACGTGCGGCAAGGGGTTTTCCTTCAGGGCCGTGAGCGCATCCCCGAATCCGGAGTAGACGCGAAATTCCTGCAAGCCCTGGTCGGCGGGGATGAGCGTCACGGTGGTGACGTCGCCGCGTTGCTGCGCGGACTGCGCGAGCTGCTGGGCCTTGGCGAGCGGCACGTCGGTCTTCAGGTACACCGACATGTCCACCGCGCTCGCGAAATTGCCGGTCGCGGCCTGGGCGTTGATCACGAACACGCGCAGCGCGGTCGGCAAGGCCAGGGCGAGCGCGATGACGATGAGTGTGAGCAGCGTCGCTACGGGTGCGCGCACCAGCTTACCCAGCGAGCTTAAGAACGCCTGCAAGTGACGGGCGCTGCTGATGGCGAGGCTCATCGGGTCGCCACCAGGCTGGGCAGTGAATCGCCGGCATCGCCCTGCACCTGCCCGTTCTCGAGCATGATCACGCGCTGGCCGAACTCGCGCACCAGGTGCATATCGTGCGTCGCCACCACCACCGTCACGCCGACGTCCTGGAAGCGCCGGAACAGGCGCATCACCTCCAGCGACAGGTCCGGATCCAGGTTGCCGGTGGGCTCATCGGCGATGAGCAGCGCGGGTTTGCTCACCACGGCGCGCGCGATACCGACGCGCTGCTGCTCCCCGACCGACAGCTCCAAGGGCAGCACCCGCTCCTTGCCGAGCAGGCCCACCTGGTCAAGCGCGGCGCGCACCCGTTTGTCGATCTCCTTGAGCGGTGTGGCGGCGACCGCCAGGGGCAGGGCGACGTTGTCGTAAACCGGACGATCGGCGAGCAGCTTGTGGTCCTGGAACACGATCCCGATGTGACGCCGGAAGGCGGCAATGTGCCGCGCCTTGAGGGCGTGGGTGTTCTTGCCGTTCACGAGCACGTTGCCGCGGCTCGGCCGCTCCAGCAACGCGATGAGCTTCAGCACCGTGCTCTTGCCGGCGCCGGAACGGCCGGTGAGAAACACCATCTCGCCGTTATGGATGTTGAAATTGATGTTGGTGAGTGCTTCGCGGCCGTTGGCGTAGCGCTTGCTGACCCGGTCGAAGATGATCATGGCGGGCCCGCTCCGTCAGTGAGTGCTGCGGCGAACGCGCGCGCGTCGAACTCGCCGAAATCCTCGGCAGTTTCGCCGACGCCGATGAAGCGGATCGGAATTTTAAGCTCCTGCGCGATGGCGATCACGATGCCGCCCTTCGCCGTGCCGTCGAGCTTGGTGAGCACGAGTCCGGTCACCCCGACGGCAGCCGTGAACTGGCGTGCCTGGGCGAGGGCGTTCTGGCCCTGGTTGGCATCCAGCACCAGCAGCACCTCGTGCGGCGCGGCCGGATCCACGCGCTGGATGACGCGCCTGACTTTCTTCAGCTCTTCCATGAGGTGCGACTGGCTGTGGAGCCTGCCGGCGGTGTCCGCGAGCAGGACATCGCTGCCGCGCGCGCGCGCCGCGGCCATGGCATCGAACACCACCGCGCCCGGATCCGCCCCGGGCAGCTGCGCGGCGAAGGCGGAGCCGGAGCGTTCCGCCCACACCTGCAGCTGCTCGATGGCCGCGGCACGGAACGTGTCGCCGGCTGCCAGCAGCACGCTCCTGCCCTCATCCGTGCAGCGCCGTGCGAGCTTGCCGATGGTGGTGGTTTTACCCGAGCCATTGACGCCCACCACCAGGATCACGAAGGGTTTCGCTGACCGCTCGATCACCAGGGGCTTGGCGCAGGGAGCGAGGATTTCCACGATGGCTTCCCGCAGCGCGCCGATCAGCGCCGCCGCATCGGCGAGCTCGCGGCGCGCCACGCGTGCCCGCAGACCCTCGAGGATGCGCATCGTGGCCTGCACGCCGACGTCCGCGCCGAGGAGCCGCGTCTCGAGTTCCTCGAGTATGGCGGCATCGATTGCGCGCCCCGTGACGAGCTCGGCGAGGTCGTAGGTCAGCCAGGAGTTGCCGCGGTTCAACCGCTGGCGCAGGCGTCTCAGGAACCCGGGGCTGCCTTGCGGCGGTGCTGCGGGTACGGGTACTACGGGAGCGCGTCGGAACATGGCCGCATTGTAGCGGGGAAAAAAGCCGCGGCGGCCGACTGGCCGCCCCCCCGGCGTGCCTGCCGCGCGCGCCCGCGGTTACGGCTGGATCACCGGGGGCACGTTGACCACGATCTCCGCACCGCCCGAAGCGGCGAAGCTGATGGCTTCACCCTGCATCTCCGCGGTTACGGCGGGCACGACATCGTCGATGATCGAGCCGTGGTCGCCCTCGATGAAGTTCACGTAGGCGCGGAACCCGCCGGCATTCACCAGCGCCACGGGTGGCGCCGTGGTCGGGGCCGGAATCCGCGTCAGTCCCGCCGGTCCGAAAGTCGACGCCAGGATCAGCGCCTGGGTGGCGGAGTTCGGCACCACCTGGTCGGGCGGGGACATCCCGTTGGGTCCGGTCGGATCCGGGCCGCCGCCAACCACCTGCAGAAGATGGATCGGGTGCAGGGCGGTGCTTTGCGCGATGAAGTTGATCGGGTCGCCCGAGTCGACCGCGGTCTGCGCGTCGCGGAAGAACTGCGCGTACAGCGTCGTGCCCGGCTGCAGACCCTGGGCCTGAAGTCCGGCGTTGATCTGCGGTGCGAAGGTTGGGGAGTTCTGCAGCAGTTGCGAGACGTTGCCGCCGGGGCTGGCGAGTGACGCGGTGCTCACCTCGGTGGACGGAATCAGCGCCATGAACACCCCGCCCACGATGGCGCCGAGGGAGTGTCCGAGATAGTGCGTCGGCGCGGCGGCGAACGGCTTGGCATTGCCGGCATTGGCTACCGTCGAGTTCGCGATCGAGCGCTCAAACGTGATGAGATCCGCCGCGCCTTCGCGCAGGTTGTCGCGCGAGGTCAGCAGGCTCGTCAGGTTGATGAAGTGCGACCCGGAAGGGTCGATTTTCCCATCCGGCCCGGGCGCGCCCGTGGCATTGTTCTCGACATCAAGATCAAAGGTGCGCTCGATGGACTGCTGGCCCGCCGGCAGCCCAAGACCCGCGTACAACGGGTTGGCGGCACTCGCGTACAGCGGGTCGGTGGTGCTGGTGACACCGTGCAGCGGCAGGTCGATAGCCACCACCGCCAAGCCGTTGTCAGCGAACGAATCCGCAACCGCCAGCATGTCCTCGCGGTTGCGCGTGATGCCGTGCTGGAAAATCAGCACCGGCCAGCCGCCCGCCGGAGTGCCGTGCGCGATCACGTATGCCGACTGGGCGTTGGGCACCGTTGCCAGCACCGGGATCATGAGCATCTGCGTCGCCACCGGCAGCGGGTTGAAGCGGGTGACGAACGTGCTGGTCATGTCGAGCGGGAAGGGCGGCGCCTGCCAGGACGCCGTCAGCGGCGCGGTCGCGCTGAGATAATACGGAATGGTGAGCACGCCGACGAAAATGTTGGAGTGGCCGGGCAGCAAAGGATTCGCGGCGCTGGTGGGCAGCCCGGTGGCGTTCAGCTTCATCGCCTGCGGCGCCGTGGTGGCCGAAAGCAGTTCCAGGGTGTCGAGCGTGGATTCGGTCGTGAAGCTGAAGGTCAGCACGATGTTCGCGGGATTCAGCCCCAGGGCCTGCGCGATCTGCAGGTGCGCGCCGGTCAACTGGCACACCCCGTTCAGGGTCGGGTCGGTGATGCTCGGGCAGGTCGCCCCGCCCGCGAGCGCCGTCTTGATGGCGGCGTAGTCGGTATCGGGCACGGCGGCTTTACCGGAGGCATCCGTGATGCCGTTATTGAGGATCACGAGGTAGCCGTTGCCGGTGGTGCAGTTTGGCCCCAGGAACTGACCGTTCTTGATACAGGTGCTCGCCGTCAGCGGATGCAACGGCGTGATCTCCAGGATCTCAGGACCGACGCCCGCATCGCTCGCGACGCCGACCGTGTAATCGACTCCTTGCGTGAGCGGGGGTCCGGCGACGCCGATCGTCGCCTTGGTGGTGTTGCTGGTGATCACCGGCACCACGATCACCGACAGCGGGGTGAGCGTGGCGGGATTCAGCGCGCCACCGAACGTGGTGCGGATGACGGCGTTGGTGGAGTAACCGTCGAGCGCGTTAACCGCGGTCTGGTTGGGCTCGAGGGCATTCGCCGGCTGGATGTTGAGGGTGCCATCGGTCGAGCCGGCGAAATAAAGGTCGGTCGGATACGGCAGGACCCCGGACCCGAGCTTGAACAACGCCACGTTGCTGCCGGAGGGCGTAACCGGCGTCCCGCCTCCGGGATTGCCGTTCAGGCTGAAGGGGTTGGTCGCACCGATGGTGTCGCCACTCGAGCAACCGCCGATGAGAAATGCAGCCGTTGCAATGGCGGCGGCGATGAGTTTTTGCATATCCCTCGAACTCCTTCAAACCTTGCGCCCGCCTGGCACGCGCGTGTCAGGCGAGGGTGGTCCATGTTGTCTGGCAGATGCGCGAGCCACCATTCTTATGTCGTGGCCCACCTGGCGTGACCCCTCCCGCCGGTGCTGTTTTGAGCGCATGTTGATGAGCCGAGCTAGAGTACGCTTAGGGTGAGAACGGTGGCAAGGTGCGACACTTTCAGGACGCAAGCCAAGTGGCGTTCCGCGACAAGTCAGGCGGCGGTGTTGCAGTCTCCGTGAGGCGCGCCGGCCAGGCGCGCGTCCTGCGCATCATCGGGGGCACCTGGCGCGGCAGGAAGCTGCGCTTTCCCGCAAGCCACGGGCTGCGGCCCACGCCCGATCGCGTGCGCGAGACGCTGTTCAACTGGCTGGGCACGCGCGTGCAGGGCTCGCGCTGTCTCGACCTGTTCGCCGGCAGCGGGGCGCTGGGACTGGAGGCGCTGTCGCGCGGGGCGGCGCACGCGAGTTTCGTGGAGCGTGACATCGCGGCGGCGCGCGAACTGCGCGCGCGCCTGGCGGAGTGGGGCGCCCCGGACGCGCGCGTCGAGCAGGCCGATGCCCTGACGTTCCTCGCCGGCGCCGCGAGCGCCTTTGACCTCGTGTTCCTTGATCCCCCGTTTGACTCGGATCTGCTGCCACGCTCGGCAGCGCTCCTCGAGCACGGCGGCTGGCTCAAGCCTGGCGCGCTGATCTACGTCGAATACGCCGCCCGCAGCGCTGCGCCGCCCCTGCCACCGGCCTGGACGGCGCTGAAGGCGAAGCAGGCCGGCGAGGTCGGTTATCATCTGTTTGCGCGCGCCGCGCTCAACGCCCCCACGCCGCATGAAACGTAACGCCGTCTATCCGGGTACTTTCGATCCGATCACCAACGGCCACCACGACCTGGTGCGCCGCGCCGCGGGCATTTTTGACCGGGTGATCGTGGCCATCGCGGCCAGCCCCACCAAGACGCCGATGTTCCCGCTCGCCATGCGCGTGGACCTGGCGCGGCGTGTCCTGAGCGACCTGCCCAACGTGGACGTGCAGGGTTACGCGGGTCTCACGGTCGACTTTGCGCGTCAGTACCAGGGGGCGGTGATTGTGCGCGGCTTGCGGGCATTATCGGATTTCGAGTTCGAGTTCCAGCTCGCCAACATGTCGCGACACCTGGATCGGGACTTCGAGACCGTGTTCCTGACCCCGCAGGAGCAGTTCACCTTTATCTCCTCGACGCTGGTGCGGGAGATCGCGGTACTCGGGGGCGATGTGCACGAGTTCGTGCACCCAATCGTCGAAGCCGAGCTGAAGAAGCAGCGGCGCACCTGAAGGCAGTAGCGGCGTGCAGCGCGCACTTGAGGGAGCATGGGTGCCGATCGACGCCAGCGTCGCGGGCAGCCGGCTCGCGGTTGACGATCTGCGGGTGCGCTATCTCATGCTCGAGGCGGGCGGGTACCGCATCATTGATCGCAGCAACCGGGTCGTCGACGATGGCTGCTACCGGGTGGACGAGAGGCCGGCGCCCCCCACCTTGGATATCGTCGGCAGCCATGGCCTGAATGCCGGCCGCACCATGCAGGCGATCTACGAGCTTGAGGGGAATAAGCTCACGGTGTGCTACGACCTGCAAGGCGGCGAGCGCCCGTGCGCGATGCGCCCGCGCAAAGATCAGCTGCTGCTGCGAATCACCTACACCCGCGCGGCAATCGGTTTCGACTGACTAACGTGCGCCGCGCGCCTGCCGCGCCGGCGCGCTTTTTTTGACGCTGGCCTTGCGGCGTTTGCGTGGCAGGCGCGGCAACACCACGCGCTCCCGGGGTGCCGGCAGCTTGCCGGCGCGTTCAAGTTCCAGTGCCCGCCACAGGTACCAGGCCGCCGCGCTCCGATAAGGCTTCCAGCGCTCGCCCCAGAGCGCCAGCACCTTCGGCTTTGGCAGGCGAGTGAGCCCGTACGCGGCGCGAAACCCGGCGCGCACGCCGAAATCATCCACCGGCAGCACGTCCGGGCGCCCGAGCTGGAACATCAAGAGCATTTCCACCGTCCAGCGGCCGACACCGCGCACCTGCGTGAGCCGCTCAATGATGGCCGCGTCATCGAGCGCTGCCAGCGTGCGGCGATCGGGCACGACCGCGGCGAGCGTCTTGCTGGCGAGGTCCTTGAGCGCTGCAACCTTGGCGAAAGAGAAGCCGGCGGCGCGTACGGTTGCGGTGGAGGCGTCGAGGATTTCCTGGGGAGTCGGAAAGTCGCTCTTGCCACAGGTAGCGACGAGGCGCCTGAGAATGGTGTTAGCCGCGGTGCCATTTAATTGCTGATGGGCGATCGCCTGCGCGAGCGCCTGGAAGGGTTCGTGGTCCCGAAGCTCGAGTTTCAAGGGTCCCGCGGCGCGGATCACCCGGCCCAGGACCGGATCGGTACGGGTGAGGTGGGCGAGGATGCGCTTGCTCATGGAAGGGAGGACTCGCGTATTTTCGGTGTTTACTGCTGACAGCTGGGGCAATAGTACGTGGAACGCTGCCCCTGGGTTCTCGCGCGCACCGCCGTGCCACAGCGGCGGCAGGGCTTGCCGGCGCGCTCGTAGACGTAGAGCCGCTGACGGAAGTAGCCCGGCGCGCCGTCCGCGCCCACGTAGTCGCGCAGTGTCGTGCCGCCGGCGCGGATCGCCTGCGCCAACACCGCACGCACCGCGCGCACCAGGCGGGCGCTCTCGGGGCGCGAAAGCGTTGCGGCGCGCCTGCCGGGCGCGATGCGCGCACGGAACAGCGCTTCGCTGGCGTAGATGTTGCCCACGCCGACCACCAGATGGCTGTTCATGAGCAACTGCTTGATGGCCACGCGCCGCTTGCGCGTCACACGCCACAGGTAGTGCGCGTCAAAGGCCGCAGCGAAGGGCTCGGGCGCGAGGCTCGCAAGCAGGGGGTGGCGCTGCGGATCCGCGCGCGTGAAGATGAGACTGCCGAAACGCCGCGGATCGTTGAAGCGCAGCGCCTTGCCGGAGTCGAGCACGACATCGAAATGATCGTGCAGGCGTCGCGGCTCCGCCGCGTTCACCACCCGCAGATTCCCCGACATGCCCAGGTGCAGGAGCAGGGTCCCGGACTCAAGCCCGAGCAGCAGATATTTCGCGCGCCGGCCCAGGCGCGTGATCCGTTTTCCGGCCACCGCGGCCGGCAGGCGTGCCGCCACCGGCCAGCGCAGCCGGCGCTCGTAGACCTCGAGCGCGACAATACGCCGACGCCGCACGTGCGGGGCAAGGCCGCGACGCGTCGTTTCAACTTCGGGGAGTTCGGGCAAGCGCGGGGCTCCCGCGCCGTACTACTTGATCTTCGACTCTTTGTAGGCGACGTGCTTACGTACCATCGGGTCGTACTTCTTCACTTCCAGCTTGTCCGGGTGCAGACGCTTGTTCTTGGTGGTCACGTAGAAGTGGCCGGTGCCGGCCGTGGACAAAAGCTTGATCTTGTCGCGCATGATGTTCTCCGTGCCGGAACGGCCTTCAGACCTTGCGGCCCGCGGCGCGAAGTTCCGCGAGCACCTTGTCGATGCCCCGCTTCTCGATGGTGCGCATGCCGTTGGTGCTCAGGCGCAGCGTGACCCAGCGCTTCTCGGTCTCGACCCAGAACCGCTGCGTGTGCAGGTTCGGCAGGAAGCGGCGGCGTTTCCTGTTGTTGGCGTGAGAGACGGTATTACCGACGGCCGGCTTCTTGCCGGTGACTTCGCATACGCGGGACATACGAAAACCTTCAAAGAGTTCAGTGACTTAGGAGCCTTACTACCCCTCGGCAGAGGGCTCCCGGGCCGGGCTTTATACCAGCCCGGCGGAAGGATCACAAGAACGTGGATGCTTGAGGCGCCTCACAGCAGGCCGTGCTCGCAGAAGGAGAAGCAGCCGCCGTCGCCAATGATGAAGTGATCGAGTACCCGTACGTCCATCAACCCGAGCGCCTCCTTCAGGCGCCGCGTGATGAGCTCATCCGCCTGGCTGGGTTCCAGCACCCCCGAAGGGTGGTTGTGCGCGAAAATCACCGCCGCTGCGTTGTGCAGCAGTGTCTGTCGCAGCACTTCACGCGGATGCACACCGGCGCGATCAATGGTGCCGCGAAACAGCTCCTCGAAAGCGATCAGCCGGTGGCGGTTGTCCAGGTACAGGCAGCAGAAAACCTCATACGGGCGGTCGCGCAGTTGCGCGAGCAGGAACGTGCGCGTCGCCTCGGGAGCCGCGAGTGCCGGACCTGAACGCAGGGCTTCGCGGAAATGCCGTCGCGCGAGTTCCACCGCGGCCTTAAGGATCGCGTAGCGCGCAGGTCCAATCCCGGCAAGTGCGCAGGAGCGTGTCCGCTCGGCGCTGAGCAATTCGCGCAGCGAACCAAAATGCGAGATGAGTGAGCGCGCGAGCTCCACTGCCGACCCTCCGCGGGTGCCGGAGCCTAAGAGCACCGCCAGCAGCTCCGCGTCAGACAGCGCGTGTGCACCGTGCTCGAGCAGTTTCTCGCGCGGGCGTTCGCACAGCGGCCATTGGCGGATGGTCACTACTTTCCGGGGTCCCCGAGATTGGCGGTGAATCCGATCCCTCGACGTCGGGGCGGCAGCGGCATCATCAGCGCGCGAATCGCTTCGTAGACGTCGTTGAATTGCCTCTGTGTCTTTGCGTCCAGTGCTGCCAGCGACCGCTCCAGCGCCGCCAGCTTGTGTGCCAGGTCCTTGTTCGAAGCGAGGACCTCGCGTAGTTGGACAAATGCGCGCACAACGTAAACCCCCATGACCACGGCGCGTGGCGAGTTCAGAACGTTGGCGGCCTGAATGGCGCCGTGTTCCGTGAACGCGTAGGGGAAGTATTTGATGTTCCGGCCGCGCCCGGTCTTTAAGGTCGCAAATTGCGACCTTAAGAGTTCGCACTCCTGCGCGGTGAGCTGGAACACAAAGTCCTCGGGAAAGCGCGGCGCGTTGCGCTTGACCTGCTCGTTGAGGCGCTTGATCGTTACTCCGTAGATCGCGGCTAGTTCACGATCCAGCATTACGCGCCGACCCCGCACAACAAGGATCGCGCGGGTGATGCGCTCCAGGGCTACCAGGCCGGTACGTGTGGTCATCGCATGCCGGGACTTGAGATCACAATCTGTGATCTCAAAGCACTGTATTCCGCGTCCAGAGATCGGCCGCGAATGGAGCGTTCAAGGTCGCAATTTGCGACCTTGAACGCGTGCGCCATTCCGCAGGAAGGCTGGCCAATTCGGCGTGGATGATCATTACTTTCCGTTCTCAGCCTAGTGCCATCACAGTCTAAGAGCTGCGTTGGACCCTCGGGGAGGGGTACAAAACGCCGCGAATGGGGTGATTTGGCGTTAATGACACGCCCCTGCCCGGGCGCGTTCCCGGGTGCGATACTTGACCCATGGAAGGCAAGCACATTCTGCTTGGCGTCACCGGCGGCATCGCCGCGTACAAGAGCCCGGACCTGGTGCGGCGCCTGCGCGAGCGTGGTGCGGAGGTGCAGGTGGTGATGACCGCCGGCGCGCGCGAGTTCGTCACCGCGACCACTTTCCAGGCCGTCTCCGGCCGCACCGTCCGCCATGACCTGTGGGAT
>Ga0210384_10005155_pt1 | contig 14350 bp, 9 predicted proteins | sample IncBWH2MmetaG_FD_160574 | JGI IMG/M metagenome (GOLD analysis project Ga0210384, IMG submission 160574) | Forest soil microbial communities from Barre Woods Harvard Forest LTER site, Petersham, Massachusetts, United States - Inc-BW-H-2-M | ecosystem: Environmental > Terrestrial > Soil >...
CGCTTGGCGGACCGAGCCGGCCAGATCAAGTTGAACGTCCACGAAGGGCTTAACCTTTAAGAGAAAATTACTAGGATTTTTCAACCCCCACTTTATATAGGGTACCTCGAAAGCCGCCGTCCCACTCCACTCATCCGCTTTCAGCATCGCTTGAGCGGGCACACTGAGCTCATGATCAGCCCCATGCAGAGAAAATATTCCATGAAGTTTCAAATTTGAATTACCTTGCGCCACAATGGTTCCATCGGCGTGATCTGGCCGAAACACGACCTCGGAGTACTGGGCGCTTTCGAGTATTTCCTTGTGCATACGCCGGTCTCGACCGTCGTTACCACTCTCACCCGAGGTAGCATCCACCACAATTTCGCCGCTGGCCTTTCCCGTTGCGGGATCGACAGACACGGTACCGCGCTTTACATGAAACGTTCCATGCACGGTGTGTAAACTTGATTCCACACTCCAATGCACGGTGCTTCGTGCCGGGTCAACAGACAAAACGATTTGCTCCGCGGCTCGTGTGGCGGGGGAACTTTGCTCCGAAGTAGCCGCCTGTCGTGGTGCCGTTGCTAGGCCGATGAGCAAAACTGTGGCGATACAATTTCTCAGTGCATAGGTCATGTTTGGACATCCTCGACTCATGCCGCCAGGAAGCGCCAGCCGAATAGAGCGCCGGTGGCTGCGAAGTGTGCTGGCGAGGTTTCGCCAACGTGAATAGATACCAATCGGGCGAAAATCTCTGGGTTATTTCTGAAAACGCTTAGAGTTCTTTGACGCAGGCGTGCGCGGCCATCAAGCAGCAGCAGGAGCCGGGCCATAAACGTTGGGCGCCGGGCAAATTGGCGGTGAGCTTTTTGATACAAGCCCAAATCGTTTTTCTCCATGGCCTCCGCCAAGGCTACCGCTTGATGAAAGCTCAGGCTCAATCCTTCGCCGGTGATGGCGTCCACGCTTCCTGAGGCGTCGCCAATGAGCGAGATATTGCCGCGGGAAACGCGCTTCAGACGCTGCATGCTCGTGATCGTGCCGCGCGCCGGCCTCGAAAGCCGCTCACTTAAGCGGCTCGCCAGTCCTGGGAATTCGTTAAGTGCGACTCGGATGTCACGGTTTTCGTTTCGAGACACCATCACCACGCATACTTCTTTCGCAGATACCGGCGTAACGTACGCTTGGGCCTTCTGAGCCCAATGAATTTCTACATATTCCGACCAGGGCGCGACCACGAAGTGCGCCCGCCAGGCGAGTCGGGAATCACTCTTGTTAGAAGACTCTAACCCAGCCCACCGCCTAACCCGCGATTGGCAGCCGTCCGCGCCTACAACCCAATTGGAGTGGACAACTTTTCCTCCGGCAAGCTTCACCCCGTCGCTCTCAATGCCGGTGACGGGCGTTCCCCAAAGAAACTGAACGCCCAGAGCGATTGCACGGTCCAGCATTCTTTTCTGGAGTATAGGGCGGCGTAATCCCACGCCCCTTCCGGTGGGAAAACATGCAGTTGCGGACTTTTCTTTCTCGAGAAATCTTATTCCCCGAAGCGGGCACCCTTCATCGGGCGCGATTTCCACGCCGAGTTGTTGCAGAGCAGCAATCGAGTCTGGCATCAAGCCTTCGCCGCACGGCTTATCAATCGGGAGATTGTTTCCATCTGCGACCACCACTTGGAAACCTCGCCGTCGCGCCGCGATTGCTGCCGCTAAACCCGCAGGGCCACCTCCGATCACGAACACTTCCGTGCCATTGACCATAAATCGTCCGCTTTCCTCGAGCTTCAGAGACCACTTGGAGGGATGTTGTTAAAGATGCCGGGAATTGGGCCCAAGATGCTTTTACCTAAAGGATTTAAAATAGGAGTATAAACGATATTTATCTGCTGGTTGAAAAGTATTAATTTGATCTATAAGCGTTTTGGGCTCATTCTGATTTCACGGACCAGCTTGTTACTCGGCTGGCTGGGACATGCAGATGGTTGGGTTCTACCACTAGCTAATTGTGCCGACTAAAACCACAGCGCAAACGGAGAAAGTTTAAATGAGCGAGTCGCTCCCCAGACCTCGTAGTCACACGCTTGTGGATGGCGCCAATCGTTCCCCGGCGCGCGCGATGCTTCGCGCTTCCGGCCTCGGCGACGGAGACTTCAAGAAGCCCCTGATTGGTGTAGCCAACACGTGGATTGAAATTGGTCCGTGTAATTACCATCTTCGCGAGTTGGCGAAACATGTGAAGGACGGAATTCGCGCAGCCGGTGGAGTGCCGCTGGAATTCAATACCGTCTCGATTTCAGACGGCATCACCATGGGCACAGAGGGCATGCGCACGTCGCTCATCAGCCGTGAAGTGATTGCAGATTCCATCGAGCTGGTGACCAGAGGCAATTTATTTGACGCTCTCATCGTCCTGGTCGGCTGCGACAAAACCATTCCAGCAGGCATTATGGCGCTGGCGCGCCTGAATATTCCTGGACTGATTTTATATGGCGGTTCCATCGCGCCGGGCCAGTTTGAAGGCCATTCCGTTACGATTCAGGATGTCTTCGAGGCGGTGGGCACTTATGGCCGCGGGGAAATGAGCGAGAAGCGTTTGACGGCGCTGGAAAGCGTTGCGTGTCCGGGAGCCGGCGCCTGCGGCGGACAATTTACCGCCAATACCATGGCGCTAGTTTGCGAATTTCTTGGAGTTGCGCCCATGGGCCTCTCCAGCACTCCTGCTACCAACGGCGCAAAAGCGGAAGCCGGTCGTCGCGCCGGCGAGCTTGTCGTTGACCTTCTTCGCAGGAATGTTTTGCCATCGCAAATCATAAACAAGACATCCATTGAAAACGCCATCGCCGGCGTAGCGGCTACCGGGGGCTCGACAAACGCAGTACTGCATTTGCTGGCTATCGCCAACGAAGCGAAGCTCCCCTTGTCGATCGACGATTTTGATCGCATCAGTTCCCGTGTACCGATCCTTGCCGATCTAAAACCTGGGGGAAGATTTGTCGCTACCGATCTTTACGCCGCAGGCGGCACTGCGCTCGTCGCCAAGCGTCTGCTTGAAGCCGGATTATTGCGAGGAGACTCGATCACCGTTACAGGCCGCAGCATCGCCGAAGAAGCCAACGCCGCAATAGAAGCGCCTGGACAGGAAGTCGTTCGCACACTGAACGCGCCGCTCAAACCCACCGGCGGCCTGGTAATCTTGAAAGGCAATCTCGCTCCTGAAGGGTGCGTGGTCAAAGTGGCGGGTCACAACATTCAAAACTTCCGGGGCACAGCTCGCGTTTTCGATAGTGAAGAAGCGGCGTTCCGAGCGGTAGAGAACCGGAGCGTTAAAGCTGGAGACGTCATGGTGATTCGCTATGAGGGGCCCAAAGGCGGCCCGGGAATGCGCGAGATGCTTGCGGTGACAGCGGCGTTGGTCGGCGCCGGGCTTGGCGACAGTGTTGCACTTCTAACTGACGGGCGTTTTTCTGGCGCCACTCACGGGCTCATGGCGGGTCACGTGGCTCCCGAGGCGGCTAACGGTGGCCCTATCGCGGCGGTCGCGGAGGGCGATTCCATCGTGTTCGATCTGCCGTCGCGAACATTAAATTTGGAAATCAGTAGTGCGGAAATGCAACGAAGGCTGGCCTCCTGGCGCGCCCCTGCTCCGCGCTACACTTCTGGAGTGATGGCCAAGTATGCGCTGCTGGTTTCGTCATCGGCTTTAGGAGCTATCACCGCTGTTCCGCCAATATTGCCGTCCGCTATGCCACCTGCTGGGACGAATGCGAGGACCTTATGAAGCTAACTGGCGCGGAAATTCTTTGCGAATCGCTGACCAGGCTCGGCGTGAAGCACATCTTTGGCTATCCCGGCGGCGCAATTTTGCCGGTGTACGACGCGCTGGGAAAATCGAAATTGCATCACGTACTGGTGCGCCACGAGCAAGGGGCCACCCATATGGCGGATGGTTACGCGCGGGCCAGTGGCGAAGTCGGCTGTGCGATGGCTACTTCCGGTCCCGGCGCCACAAATATGGTCACCGGTATTGCTACGGCCATGCTTGATTCTTCGCCCATCGTTTGTATCACCGGCCAAGTGAGCAGCAAGGTTTTGGGTTCCGACGCGTTTCAGGAAATCGATATCACCGGCATCACCATGCCGATTACCAAACACAACGTGGTGGTGACCCGCGCCGAAGATGTTGCTCGCACTGTTCGCGAAGCGTTTCTAATCGCCGCCTCAGGCCGTCCCGGGCCGGTTTTAGTGGACATCACCAAGGATGCGCAACAGGCTTGCTGCGAATTTGATTGGGACGCTGCTGCGCCAAAACTTCCACCAAAACGTCAGCGAATAAATTACGACCAGGCGGAATTCGATCGCGCGGTGGAATTGCTGAACTCCGCAAAACGTCCGCTCATCCTCGCTGGACACGGCATCATCGTTTCGGGCGCGATGAAAGCATTTGCTCGATTCGTGCGCGCCGGAAATTACCCGGTAGCCATGACGCTGCTCGGCATCGGCTGCTTCCCTGCCAAAGATCCTCTGAACCTTGGCATGATGGGCATGCATGGCGAAGCCTGGGTCAACAACGCCATTCAGGAATCGGATTTGCTGATCGCCGTGGGAATGCGCTTCGACGACCGCGTCACCGGGGATTTGCGCACCTACGCGAAAAATGCCCGCAAGATTCATATCGAGATTGATCGCGCGGAGATCAACAAAAATGTGCCGGTGGACGCGGCGCTGGTTGGCGACGCGCGTGAGGTGCTGGAAAAACTCACACCGAACATACAAACGCACGACCACGGTGTGTGGCTTCGCCATATCCAGGAATCAAAGGGCGATTCCGCCGTTCGGGACATTCAAAGCCTGCCGGATAACGGTCATCTCTATGCCGCCCACGTGATCAACGACATCTGGAAAGAGACTCGCGGCGAAGCCATCGTGGTAACGGATGTCGGGCAGCACCAAATGTGGGAAGCGCAGTATTACCATCACAACTTGCCGCGTACGCTCATCACTTCGGGCGGACTCGGTACCATGGGTTTCGCGCTGCCGGCTGCTATCGGCGCTAAATTTGCCAAGCCTGAGGCGGAAGTATGGGTGGTTGTCGGTGACGGCGGATTCCAAATGACCATGAGCGAGCTAGCCACCATCGTGCAAGAAAAGATCAACATCAAGATCGCCATCATCAACAACGGCTTCCTCGGTATGGTCCGCCAGTGGCAGGAATTTTTCTACGACAAACGCTACGTCGCGACCCCGCTCGTGGCTCCCGACTTTGCCGCGCTGGCCAACGCCTTCGGCATACGAGGCGAACGCATAGCCACTCGAGGTGAAGTAATACCCGCCATTCGCGCTGCGCGACAATCCACGGAAACGGTACTCATCGATTTTCGCGTGGAGCAGGAAGACTCCGTTTACCCCATGGTCGCAGCCGGCGCTTCGCTTCACGACATGATTCGGCGGCCAGACAGCCCGCTAGTAGAAACGGCGACTGAGCCGTGAAAAAAATAGAGGAAACCATGCAAACGCTCGTCGCTTACGTAGAGAATAAACCAGGCGTCCTCAACCGCGTCTCGTCTCTGGCTCGGCGGCTGGCGATCAATATCGATTCGCTTACCGTAGGCCCCACGGAAAACGAAGAAATCGCGCGCATGACCATCGTCGCGCACACCGACGAAAAGGGCGCGCACCGCCTAGAGGCCAGTCTGGAAAAATTAGTGGACGTGCTTCTGGCTGAAAATATCTCCAACCGCTCTGTTCTTGAACGCGACCTGGCGCTGATCAAGGTTCTGGCGGACCAGAAAAATCGTCCGCATCTTATGGAATTGATCAAGGTGTTCAGGGCGCGGGTCGTGGACGTTGCTCCAGAATCCCTAATCCTGGAAGTTTCCGGTACGGTGGATAAGATTGACGGCCTGCTTGAAGTCTTGCGCCCATTTGGCGTTTTGGAAATGGCCCGTACCGGAAGGATTGCGATGACCCGTGGAGGCGATCTGCTTCGTCCCCCGGTTGTTAACGAACTAGAAGTTTCGGCAAATCCGAGCACGCGTGCCGGAACAACAGTCACGAACTGACGAATGCTTTTAGCGCTATCGTAAATCTGTTGAGCACATCAATTTTATCGCGGCTGCGCAGGCGGCCCAAGGAAAAATCATGGCAAAACTCTATTACGACGATTCGGCAGACTTATCACTCATTCAGGCAAAAAAAGTAGCCATCCTCGGTTACGGCTCGCAAGGGCACGCTCACGCGTTAAATCTGCGCGATAGCGGAGTGTCCGTCCGCGTAGGTTTGCAACCTGGCAGCTCATCGCGTTCCAAGGCAGAAAAGGACGGTCTGATCGTCAATACTCCGGCGGAAGCCGCCGCCTGGGCGGATGTCATCATGATTCTCGCCCCCGATACCAAGCAGCCGAAGCTGTATCACGAAGCCATTGAACCCCATCTCAAAGCCGGCAAAACGCTGATGTTCGCGCACGGTTTCAACATTCGTTTTGGCGCGATCAAACCGCCGGCGTCGATTGACGTCTCGATGATCGCTCCCAAAGCACCGGGACATCGAGTACGCGAAGTTTTCAGCGAAGGTGGCGGCACCCCGGCACTGCTGGCCGTGGAACAAGATGCCAGCGGAACAGCGAAAGACCTGGCCTTGTCCTATGCCAAGGCGCTCGGAACCACTCGCGCTGGCGTGCTCGAAACTACCTTCACGGAAGAAACGGAAACGGATCTCTTTGGAGAACAGGCGGTCTTGTGCGGTGGTGTGAGCGAGCTCATCAAAGCGGGTTTTGAAACTCTTGTGGCCGCCGGGTACCAGCCGGAAGTGGCCTACTTTGAATGCATGCACGAATTGAAACTGATTGTGGACCTGATTTATCGCGGCGGTCTAAGCTACATGCGCTATTCCATCAGTGACACCGCGGAACAAGGTGATTACAGTGCCGGTCCGCGCATTATCAATGCCAAAACCAAGGAAGAAATGCGCAAAATTCTTTCCGAGATCCGCGATGGCAGCTTCGCCAAAAAATGGATTGAAGAAAACGAGCAAGGTTGCCCGAACTTTCTGGCTACCAGACAACGCGAGCAAACTCATCCCATCGAGCAATTGGGGCCGGAGCTTCGCGCCATGATGCCATTTCTGCATCCAATCACTGCTCCGGGCCTGGCCAAGCCCGCGGCAGCCAGCAAGAAGTAATCGAACTAAATTGTAACTTTTTTGTCTGACGATGGCCCAAGGTATTGACAGGCCCGTAAATTTGAATAATTCTCGGGCGCAAATGAAAGCCAAGCCTCAGAGTGCGACCCCGCCGCTGCCGGAGCGCATCGACCAACTCAGCATAAAACGCCAGGAAATCATACGTCCTATTCTTGAGCATCCGCGCGAATACGTGTTGTTGAGCGTACGTGCCCTAGCCCAGCGACTAGGCACTGATCCGGCCACTATTGTGCGTATCGTTCGTGGCCTGGGGTTTGAAAGCTATCGCGATTTTCAACATCATCTTCACGAATTGTCTCTGGCGTTTGCCACTTCTCTGGATACCATGCGTGCCGCCGGCCAGAACGGGGGTATGCCCGGCTATATTCGCGAAGCGCTCGAGCAGGACATTAAAAATCTCCAGGGCCTGAAAAACAGTCTGGATGCCCGTCGTTTGGTGGCTTTGGCCAAGCGAATTTATGCCGCGCGCAAAATCATCCTCGTTGCCGGCGACTTGGCCACCTACCTGGCGAATTATTTCGAATACCAGACCAGTGTGGTCGGATTGCCGGTGTTCGCGGCCACTTCCTACGGACGAATAGCTCACTTGGCGCGCACCGCTACCAAGCAGGACCTCGTCATCGCTATCAGCTTCCGCCGTGGGCTGCGTCAGACCGTGGAAGGCGCGCAACTAGCACGGGCCAAAGGCGCGTATTGCGTTGGCATCGCAGACACGTTTCTTTCGCCCCTGGCCAGGATATGCGACGAAATATTTTTGGCATCCGTAGAATCCACTTCATTTGCCGCTTCCTTCACAGCCCCCGTAGCGCTGTTAAATGCCATCGTGGTGACCTGCGCACAATACCGCCGCGCGGAAACAATGGTGGTGGTGAAAGAACTGGCGGAGGAACAGCGCAAAGGTTTTCGCTGGTACACGGCATAGCCGTGCCCATCCTTCTTCTTCGCTAAATCAAGCTTTTCCCAAAATATCCCGTTGCGGATATTATCTGAGCCTCGAAATGCGGAAAATACGTGCGCACTAATCATGCATCTTATACCCGCTGCGCATGAAACTGGGCGCGCAGTTAATTTCTGGAGGAATTTCAACCTTGAAAAATAAATGGGCATTCTTACCGTCTACGATGCTGTGGACGTTTTCCTTTGTATTTATAACCACCGCTCACATAGCACGGGCTCAATCAACGTCCACACTGACCGAGCGCATACAACGCGTCACCGGGCGCCCGGAATTTGCGCATGCAAATTTTGGCATTGAGTTTTACTCCTTGGACTCCGGAAAGGTAGTTTACGCATTGAACCCGGAGAAAATGTTCGTCCCGGCCTCCACGACGAAACTTCTCACCGAAGGCGCGCTTCTTGCCAAGCTCGGCCCGGATTATCGCTTCCACACCCGGATTTATCGAACCGGGCCCATAGATTCCAAGGGAAAGCTCAAAGGCGACTTAATCCTGGTGGCCAGCGGCGATCCCAACCTCTCGAACCGCATGCAACCAGATGGCACTCTTGCATTTGTAGACGAGGATCATTCTTACAACGGCCGGGCGCTGCCCGGCGACCCACTCGCTGTGATCAAGGAGCTGGCTGGAAAAATCTCTGCAAAAGGGATCAAAAAGATCGACGGCAGACTTCTGATCGATACCAGCCTGTTTCCCGATGGAGGACGCGAAGGCGGCACCGACGTGGTTATGTCTTCCATCATGGTGAATGACAACGTGATTGACCTGATCGTCAGGCCCGGCGTGAAGAGTGGAGACGCAACCATCCTTGAATCCTCGCCTCGCACTTCCTATGCAAACTTTATCAATCACATCACCACCGGGGCACCGGGCTCGAAGCCCAATCTTGAATCACCTGAAGTCGAATCCAATGAAGATGGCCGCGTACTCGCGACCCTTACGGGGAGCTTGCCCGCCGCTATGGCACCGCAAACAGTGCCCTTCGCAGTTCCATCACCTACGGCATTCGCAGCCACAGTCCTGCGTGAAGCCCTCGTTGCCTCCGGCGTCCAGTTCAAAAAAAGCACTGCCACACGACCGCCGGATTTCACTACGTATTCGCGATTTTATGTGCCCGAGAAGCTCGTGGCGGAACATGTTTCAGCGCCCTTGTCCGAAGAAATCAAAGTGACGTTGAAAGTCAGCCAAAATCTTCATGCGGGTATGGGACCTTACCTGCTCGGAACTTTGATCGCCAAAGACATTAAAAATCCGCTTGTCGCAGGTTTCCGAGTAGAGCGCGAGTTTTTGCGGTCGGCAGACCTCGATCTTTCCGGCGCCTCGCAGGGCGATGGAGCTGGTGGCGATTGGGCGGATCTCTTTTCGCCGGACTTTATGATTCACTACCTGATCTACTGGGCCACGCGTCCGGACTACCAAATATTTCTAAAAGCATTGCCGGTGTTAGGAAAGGATGGCACTCTGGCGACCATCCAAAAGGATTCTGCCGGTGCGGGCTACGTTTTCGCGAAAACGGGAACGTTCACCTCGGAAGATAAGCTCAACGGAAAAGGGATGTTGAACGCCAAAGGATTAGCGGGATATGTCACCACTAAATCCGGGGAGCGGCTGGCGTTCGCCGCATACGTGAATCACGTGGCTTTGCCAGACGATCCAGACGCGGCGCAGCGAGTTGCCGGGCAAGCCTTAGGAGAAATAGCAGGGGCCGCTTACGACGGGAAGCTAAGGTAATATCGGGCATCCAGCTAGAGGGCAATTTTCGGCGGTCTCGAACCACCGATCCGAACAATTTCAAGTCAAAGCAAGCTTGCCCAGCTCGGCGACACGGCGTTCGAAGGTCATTTCCACCAGGCCACGCTTTCCGTAATAGCGCAGCACAATCTTATGGCCCGGTTCAATCTTGGCGCGTGCTCTAATCAGGGAATCCGACATTTCCACCCACTCGCCGGTTACCAGGTAGGTGCCTTCCCAGCCGCGTAATTCGAATCGGCCATCGTGCCGTAAAGTCAGTGGGACCGCCGAGCATTTTATCGTTTTGCCAGCCAACTTGGCTGCGGAGCATTCATAGCGCCCGGACACATCCACACTCTCCGCGGCACTCCGGGGAGCCAAAACTACCAGGGGCAAAAAGAAGAAAGCCAGTATCCAACTTCTGTTAACCAAGGACCGCATTGCATCTCCCGCCAGATGGCACGCGCTGATTCCGGTGTGCGATCATTGCCAGTAATGCAAGCTGACCGCCATGAAAACAGACCATAACGACGTTAAAACAAATGGACTTACATTGCCGCTCAAGATGACAAGTCGACTTAATGGAACATTCTGTGTCTCTTGACCCGCCATCTTGTGCAAACTTATGCGGTACTAAAACCGTCGTCCGGTACGGCCTATACTATTGCGTTGGCAACTCCACACTCGCTTGCCCGTCCTTGCGGGGATCAGAAGCGCCATAATTCACCCCGGTCGCAAAATCCCTAAGAACCGCCTGTCCTCCGCCCATGACGCTGGAAAATGATCCCCGCAAATCTATCTTGTGACCCTTGACCGTGAGTTCGTTGCGAACATTTCCAGCGTAGCGGTTCTCCATCGACACATCGCAGCCACGGAAGGTGTGTTTTGAGAATCTGGGCGCCTCCAGGGCCGCCTGAATGTTCATTTTGAAATCGGCAATGTTGGCCATGAACTGCGCATGGGCCTGAGACTGATTCCACCCGCCCATGATCCCAAAAGCTACCCGGCTGTCGCCTTTCTGCGCGAATGCCGGGATGATCGTGTGCAGCGGCCGCTTTCGCCCGGCAAGCCCATTGGGGGAGGCGGGATCAAGGGTAAAAAGGCCGCCCCGGTCGTGCAAGACGAAGCCGGTACCTGCAGCCACGATGCCCGAGCCGAAGGCCGCGAAGTTGCTCTGGATCAATGACACCATATTCCCTTCGCGATCGACGACGCTCAAATACGTCGTATCCGCCCCGCCGGGCAGCTCTCCCGCCGAAACATCGCAATTGGCACGCGCCGGGTCCATCAATTTCGCTCGCTGCTCCGCCCATTCCTTTGAAAGCAATGTAGACACAGGCAATTTTTGTTGCCGGGGATCTCCTATGTACTTCGCCAAATCCGCGTAGGCCAACTTCTTAGCCTCAATCATGGTATGGAGAGCGTTGGTCGAACCGAACTCCCAATTCTTCTGGCCCAACGGAAATTTCTCCATGATGTTAAGCATTTCGAGCGCGGCTAATCCTTGTCCATTTGGCGGCAATTCGAATACTGTCCAGTCGCGATAGGTAGTTGAAATCGGTTCTACCCATTCACTGGAATATTCACTCAGATCTTGCGCAGTCATTACTCCGCCATGGTGCTTCATGCCCTCAAGAATTTTTTTGGCGATCTCGCCCTTATAGAATGCGTCTCGTCCATGAGCGGCAATCTGCTGCAGTGACCACGCGAGATCGAGGTTACGAAAGATTTCTCCCACGCGCGGCGCATGATCCTGTATCAAATATGTCTGGGAAGCAGAACTATCCCCATGCAGGAGATCCGTTTGTGCGGCCCAAACAGCAGCGGTCATTTCGGGCACCGGAAAACCACCCTGCGCGATGTTTATTGCCGCCGCCAGGTCTTCGCCTAATTTTTTGCGCCCGAACCTGTCGGCCAGCTTCTGCCACCCATCTACCGTGCCAGGGACCGTCACAGAGTAGATGCCCTGCTGCGGCATATCCCGCAACCCGTGGTTACGCAGGAATTCGATGGTCAGATCCTTGGGCGCCCAGCCGCTGGCATTCAGCCCATATAGTTTGTTGGCTTTCACGTCGTAGACGATTACAAAAAGATCGCCCCCGACGCCGTTCATCATGGGAGCCACGACTCCCATCACACCGTTCGCGGCAATCGCGGCGTCCACCGCGTTGCCGCCGTGCTCGAGTATTCGCACCCCTGCTTGCGACGCCAGAGGCGATTCCGCGGCCACAATGCCATCGCGCGAAATGACCATCGAACGCGCCTGAGAGCGATCCTGGGCCTGCAAAGTGAAGAGTGGCATAAGGCAGAAAATATAAACCGAAAACCTGAATAATTTCGACGCTTGCATCTCGCTCCCTAGTCTGGCGCGCGGCTTCGCCAGGATTTGCTCAATTCACAAATTTGTCCGTGGACTATACACTTTCGACCGCTCTTTTTATAGCTGGCGACTCTTGATCGAACTTTACTGGCCGAGGCGCCGTTGGCGATCTTCAAACGATTGGCATTTGGCTTGGAGACACTCTAGAATCCAAGAGCGCGGGTTGTGCCCCAAAGGTTTATGTGTGACTCAATGCCTTTGGCCCGCGCGGGAGAATCTTCATTGCCGCAACAGCCCCGAGAACCCCAGAAACCGCAAGAGCAAAGCAGCGCAACCGCGCAGGCGGTTTCCGTGCCAGACGTCATAAGTAATGCTGAAATCGACGCTCTCCTAAACGGCCGTCACACCGATCCGTTCGCGCTCCTCGGGCCACATCCGGTGCGGGACGGCTGGGCCATCCGATTTTTTATTCCTTGGGCAGCGGAAGCCAGCATTGCGATCGGGGGAAACAACGCCTCAGGCCGGCCGTTAGTCAACCCCATGAAAGTTACGGATGCCATTAAACTTCGCCCAGAGGGCTTCTTCGAAGCCCTCTGGCCATCAAATCAAGCCGCGCCACCTGCGCCCGGCAGCTACAAAATTCAGGGCCGCACACACCACGGTGAAGCCTTTGAAATGTATGACGCATATTCCTTCCCATACCTTCTCAGCGAATTCGATTTATATCTCATGGGCGAGGGCCGTCACTACGACACGTACGAAAAACTTGGCGCGCATATAAAAACCGTTCAGGAAGTTCGTGGCGTAAATTTTGCAGTGTGGGCACCAAGTGCCCGGCGTGTCAGCGTGGTCGGTGATTTCAATCGTTGGGATGGCCGCGTGAACGTTATGCGTGCGCGCGGTTCTTCGGGTATTTGGGAGCTGTTCATCCCCGAATTAAACGAAGGCTCGATTTACAAATACGAAATCATCGGCCCCCATGGCGATATGCTTCCGCTGAAGGCGGACCCCTACGCTTTTCGCGCCGAATTGCGGCCCAGTACCGGTTCAGTCGTCGCTGATCTGGATAAGTACAAATGGAACGACACCAAGTGGATGAAGGAACGGCCTCAGAAAAATTGGTTCGAATCGCCGGTCTCCATCTACGAAGTGCATCTGGGCGCATGGCGGCGCGTACCGGAAGAAAACAATCGCTGGCTCACTTACAAAGAGCTCAGCGATCAGCTTATCCCCTACGTAAAAGGCCTCGGATACTCCCACATTGAACTGCTACCAATCATGGAGCATCCCTTCGACGGCTCCTGGGGCTATCAGACACTCGGTTATTACGCTGCCACCAGCCGCTATGGCTCGCCCACTGATTTCATGGATTTCGTCGACCGCTGCCACAATGCCGGCATTGGAGTCATCCTCGACTGGACTCCCGCTCATTTCCCGCGCGACTCCTACGGCCTCGCTCAATTCGATGGTACCCACCTCTACGAGCATTCCGACCCGCGGCAAGGCGCGCAACTGGATTGGGGGACGCTCGTCTATAACTATGGCCGCAATGAGGTCCGCAATTATTTAATCTCCAACGCCTTGTTTTGGCTGGATAAATATCACCTCGATGGACTGCGCGTGGACGCGGTAGCCTCCATGATCTATCTGGATTATTCCCGAAAGCCCGGCGAATGGATTCCCAATAGATTTGGGGGCCGGGAAAATCTGGAGGCGGTTGATTTCCTGAAGCGGCTAAATGAGATCACCTTCGAGCGCTTCCCTGGGATTCTCACGATCGCCGAGGAGTCCACGGCATGGCCAAGTGTCTCCCGCCCAACCTATCTAGGCGGTTTGGGCTTCAGCATGAAATGGAACATGGGCTGGATGAATGACACTTTGAAGTACTTCTCCGCTGATCCCGTTCATCGCAAATACGAACACAACAAGCTGACCTTCTCTTTGATTTACGCCTTCACGGAGAACTTTGTCCTGCCTTTCTCGCACGATGAGGTCGTTCATGGCAAGAATTCCCTGCTCCACAAAATGCCCGGCGACATGTGGCAGCAGTTTGCTAACCTGCGTCTTCTCTATGCCTACCAGTATGCTCATCCCGGTAAGAAACTCCTGTTTATGGGCGAGGAATTCGGGCAGCGACAGGAATTCAGCGAAGCGCGCAGTCTCGA
>Ga0210384_10005156_pt1 | contig 14346 bp, 10 predicted proteins | sample IncBWH2MmetaG_FD_160574 | JGI IMG/M metagenome (GOLD analysis project Ga0210384, IMG submission 160574) | Forest soil microbial communities from Barre Woods Harvard Forest LTER site, Petersham, Massachusetts, United States - Inc-BW-H-2-M | ecosystem: Environmental > Terrestrial > Soil >...
TGACGTTCGAGGGCTTGATGAGAATATCGGCGGAACGAGATGCAGGGGGATCCGGAAATCGAGCGGGATTCACAGTTACGACGGCAGAGTAGGGCGCCGTGACCAGAGCGGCGAGGGCGTTCGCGGTTTTTGCAGCGGAATCACCGCGGGTCGGCGTAAGCGGACCCACAACCAGAGGAGCCAAGCCGGTTGCGGAGAGGCGAAAACCGAGTTGGCCATCCCCTCTGGCGGAGACTCCTCCCGGAATCTTTGGACGGGCCGGGTCAAATTCCGAGACGGCGATTAGATTTGAAACCGGATCAACCTCCTCAGTGGCCTTAACGATTATGGGCGCCATCGAGGCTTGGGCGTAAATTCGGCGAAACCAACGCGTGACACGGCGATCAGCGTTGGCGATAGTCACGACAGGCGCGCCACCAGGAGCGAGGCGAAGAACATGGAGAGCGAGGCGAATTCTCTGGCGAGGTTTGCGAGGATCCGTATCGCTTGCGACGGGCGCTGTGGTCGAGATGGAGCACTTGGGATTCCCCGGGCAACGCGTGATCTCGTAAGCTGCTCGAACGGCTTGATCGAGTATTTCGAGGTCAGGATCGCCCTGGTCAGTGGCATCCGTGACGAGAAGAACCTGTGCCTTTTTGGCGTCGCGATCGGCACCGTCGCTGACGAGGCGGAGGTACAGGGAGCGGTAAGCCACGCCAGAACGTACTTTTTTGCATGGAGGAGGCGGATCGATTGTACGGAACGCCGCCATACCACCCGGAAAGACGTCGTGACCGAAGGAACCGTCGGGAAGGAGCACGCGCTTCAATGCGTCGACTTTGACGTTGACAGAAGCCCCAGCGGCGGAATCCACAACCTCCACTTTGAATGTGTCCGGGTCATCGTGACCGGGCTGCCGGAACTCGAATTGGTCGGGGAATTGATCATCATCCTCCGGGCCGCCCCTGTCTGTGATGTGGTTGCTGACGTCCAGGAAGGTGAGCGCAGTGTCAGCCAGATAGTGCTTATTGGGAGAGCCGTGGACGAAACGGATGGACACGGGAGGAGTGTTCTTACGAACAAATTTGGTGACTTTATCTGTGTCGCAGTTTTCCGTTCTTGGACGCAGGTCGGGAATGGTCACTACATCGCCGCTTTTCAACGCACGATTCAGGAGGCCGCCGTTCGCGGGATCGGCACGAAGGGCCTGGCAGTTGAAAAAGCCGGCGTCGATGGCGAAGTTGCAGAGAGTGTCTCCGTCGGCGGCAGTTCTTTTTGTGGCCACGCTGTGCGTCGCTCCCTTCACCGGACGACTAAGAAAGCCGGCATGTCAAAGACAAAATCAGCGTAAACGATTTGTACAATGCGTTTCATAGGGCAGTCCAAACGGGTCCAGCACGCCGGAGAGTTAACCCGAATGTTCACTTCGGCTCCCAAGAGTCTTTGTCGAGACTTGGAAAGGTGATCTTACATGTTCCGGGATCGATTCCGTTGATTCTATCCCGGCCTTTCTTGTCCAATGTTCCCTCGTGCACAGTACCGTCCGGCAGAGTTAGCCGGTAATCTTCTCCGGCCGCGGGCTTGCCCTCCTCATCAACCATTTCGATGGCCACAAAATGCTTTTTTGGAGGAGAAACCGTGGTGGGTGCAGCGGGAGCAGCGCCGCAGGGTTGCACGCAACCCCCTGCGGGCGAAGGGCTCATGTTTTGATCGGCGTCGTTGGAAGCACTGTCGAGCACGCCGTTGCTGGATGCACTCACAATTGTTTCCTCGCTTGGGGTTGATTTTCTTGTTTTTTGGCGGCTTTGAACAGACGCTCGATTTTCGAAGACGGATTCCGGATCCCTTGGTTTTGTAAAACCGATTGGGCCCAGGGGAGGCTGGGATCTTTGTCGAAGTCGCGACCGTAGAGAATCATAAGATCGATGTACTTGCAGACGTCGCGCTCGGAGGTGATGCGGTAGGCCGCGGCGCGCTGCGTGCCGTATTGAATGCTTTCGCGAAGCTTGGGATCACCGAGGGACTCAGATTGCTCGGGAAAAACTTTTTTGAGGTGGGCGAGCATGCGGTCTTCGAAGGCCTTTATTCCGAGTGGGCCGAAGACGGACATTTGTTCTTTGCGGATGGTAAGCATGGATTTAGCGGCGGACCGAGCAAGGGAAAGTTGGAAAATACGAGAGTGCTAGAGCTTGGGCCTCCGTCATGGCGGATGCAGGCAGGCAGGGCAACCGGAGCGAGGCTAGTGCTCGCGAGCCTCTTGTTTGTTCCATCATCCTCGTACGAAGAATTCCAGAGGGACAGCTTAGTTGTGGGAGTAACTCCGGGTTTCGCGTTGCGATCCTTGACGCCGGCCGCAAAAGGGCTGCATTGCGGGCGCGATGGCTCGCAGACGAATTGTGATTGTCAGGCAGGAGCAAGGTGGAGCTCCTTTTTGTCGGGGCCTCTTGTGCCGCGAGTGAAGTGGAGGGCCGTCGCGGGATCTTCAGCCTCGATTAGGAAGTTTTTGACAGGGCCGAAGAATTGGGTGGTTTCTTCGGGGAGGCAGGTGGGGAGGAAGAGGCGGAGGACGCGAGGGTCGTAGTAGCGGAAATAGACTTGTTGGCCGTCGGGCAATTTGACGGTGAGGAAATGACGGAAGTGGGTGCGAAGATCTTTGAGGGGCGCGTCAGAGGTGACGAAGACGCCCCAGCTTTTGGACCAGGCTTGCTGGATGAGAGTGTCCAGAAGAGAAGATTTTTGCGGGACGCGGATCAGATAGGGGGCGAAGTGCGCGAGTTGGGCGCCTTGCGGGCCTTCGTAAAGGGACTGGTACTCTTCCTTGGATTCGAGGATGACTTTGAGGACGCTGGGTTCCCGGGAGGCGTCGAGAAGAGCGTAGAGAGGTTGAAAGTCTTTGGCGAGGAGGTCTTGGAGGCGGGGTTGACGCGGGGCGGGAGCCTGAGGCAGCGGTCGGGCATCCGCCGCAAACGGCTCAGTTACGATTTTAGGAGCAGCGGCTGGGAAAGAAGGCAAGCCGCCGTACAAGCCTGGAGCCGGGGCCGGCGAGGCGGGCCTTTGAGCTGGTTTGGTTTCTGGTCTGGATGCCGGCAGAGGTTCTGGTTTCGGAGGTTCACCAAGAAGCGCTTCGTCAGGGAGCATGCGGATGACGAAGACGGTGTTGCCGGCGCGGATTTCGTCGCCGTTCGCTAGAGTAGCTTCTTTTACGCGCGCGCCGTTCAGGAAAGTGCCGTTGCTGCTTTGCAAGTCGAGCAGGCGACAGCCTTTTTCACCGTAGTCGATGGCGAAGTGGAGACTGGACATGAGTTTGTCATCAAGGAATGATTGGTCGGCCTTGGGATTGCGGCCGATGCGTTTGGGCGAGCCCAGAATCATGGGTACTTTGCTCCCCGCGTTAGGGCCGGAACGGATTTCGAGAACGACTTTCATGTCATGTCCGTGAACTCAAGCTCTATCACATGGCTGCGGATGGAGGCAAACATTCAAATCGGGATCCGGGTTTCGATGACCGGATATATCGGGCTTAAACCTTGATTCACTGAACCATCGGAACGTCGGGCAAATTCTTTGCTCAAGGCCAGACGAATAAGAGCCAGAGGATGCTTGTGAAATTTGATCGGCTTGCCCAAAACGCGACTGAAACCTCCGCAGCTTTGAGTTCGTCAATTCACTTCCGGCGATCTCCTGTTCTTTTCCGATGGAATCAGCTAGCCGCTCGGATGCCCGCACCGCAGATGCCCCTATAGCATGACTGGTAGCTTGCCTTTCAGGATCCCCGAGTTCTACCTGATCGATGTAGTACCCACTCTAGAGATCAGATACAGGTGTGTCCGGTGGGTTGGTCCGGATAGAGAGATTCAACAATAAAAAGAATAAACCCGGACGCGATGGTGCGCACCCGTCCGCCCTTCATGGGTCACATACCTGGTCCCAAGCAGATTGCCACAGCGCAGGATGAGTAGCGAACGCCGCTGCCTCGAAAGAATCCATCGGGGGGGTGACATATTTCTCGATGCGTGCCCCCAGAGGAGGAGTGTCCCAGAACCCAACACTATGAACACCATGCTCGAGCTGAGCTTTGCCTGGAGGGTTGTCCATAGTAAGGTGTTTTGCCCATAGGTCGATTCTAAGTTGGTGAGCCAAGTGATGCGCCACCTCCTCGTCGGTGGACGTGTCGAGTATACCGATTGCCACCTCGCTATCGTTTTCCCAACCACGTTTGTTGACGTTGGGTGACCCGACAATGGCAAACCGGTCGTCAAAGATCCAGGTCTTGGAATGGACGTAGGTATTGAAAATCCCTGGTGATTTCAACTGCCTTACGCGGATCTTCTTGCCAGTGCTATCCGCGCCTTGGATCACGTTGATGAACAACTGACGCCGGGAAGCACACTCGGGCAGGTCAACTGTCAATGATGCAGCAGGTATCAAAATTGTTACATGCTTAAGAGTTGGTATTCGTGCCGCCAACAACTGCGCGGTGTCCAGGTTCACGAGATACTGATCCTCGATATAGATGAACTCAGTGGCGGCGCCAATTGCCTTAGCGATCATCCGCGAAATTGTGTTGCGCGGAAGCGGAAACGGTTTGCCTCCTTTGCCATAAGTCTCTGCGACCTGGACGAATTGACCACCTTTGATACTCTGCCCAACCGGAGGTGCGGGAAGCAGGCCACCCCTGGCTTGATCTATGGCGCGTGTGGCTGGATGGCTATCCCAGCGCTCAACAAAGACTGACAGGAGGTCGTCAGCGGCTGGCCCTTGAACTCGGCAATGTACGTCGTGTAACGGTGCCCCCGGCGCGAACGATCCTCGTATCCCAGCCCCAAAAATCCTATCAGGATTGATGTCGCACCCGCCGCAGAAAGCGACTAATCCGTTCTCTCCACCCACTGCGAGAAGCTTTTGGTGGTGAGCGCCGAAGAGCGGATGGCGGTCATCAGTGATCGCTCCCGCAGTGGGGCCGATTGACGGCGAAGAGAGTTTGCCAGGCAGCGTGTTAATGAACTTTACGGCATCCGTATTGGCAAATAACATTGAAGAGGGCAGATTGAAGTAGCCGAAGATCTTCGTTCTACCGAAGTCGCCAAGTACCTTGTCGAATGTCGCTTTGGGGCCTGCGGGCAGGAACTGCTCCCACAGCATTGCCCGTATTTGGACACCTTTCGAGTCGAGGTCTCTAAATATTTTGATTATGGTGGTAGACTCATCAGCACTTATCAAGGGGAAGTCGAGGCCAAGAAACCATCCCAACAAATAAACGAAATGACCTGGTTGTTTGGCAGTCCGCATTGCGTCGAGCATCTCACGAAACGTTGCATCACCCCCGATCATGTACTTCACGAGATTTCCCGCAGTTGGGTTGCGCATGGGAGGGGTGCCACCTGTCCCGTACCAGCGGTCGAATTCCTGTTTCTGCGGATCTCCAGGGACCTCGACCGTGTTGACTTCCCCGCCGGTCTGCAAGAACAGCGTCCGGTCGACTAGCGGCGTCGCGGGCTTGAATCTCGGCTCATCCGGGCCATTTGGCATATCGGGTCAACTCCCGTAGACTTTAACCAGCGTGGCACTGACTTGCGGGGTGATATCCTCGCTGTCCGATTCCGCCGATGGAAGTGATTCGGCCCTTTCACCCTTTGTACCCCCTTGCGGGTCCTTTGTAAGGCCGATCGGTGGGATGTGGGCAATTTCGAATCGATCGACAGACCGTTTCGTCTGGTCGTCGAGGTTGCCGTCTAGGGCCTCGCTAGCGAAAAACCCGAGGTTGTTAAGCCGGGCCTGTGCTCCTTTTGTTTCTCCTGGGGGGTCGAGTGGGATTATCTTGAATGCCACCGTCCAATTTGGCTTTGTCAATATCAGCGTCCCGGATGTGGCGCTGGACAGAATCATATGCCGAATGATCCCTTCTGTCGAAGTCTGCCCTTCGAACTTCTGTTCGCCTACTTCAAGAGTGTATGGCGCTCGCTCGAAGATCTGGTCTTCTACGTTTATCAGACGTATGGTCAGCGGGACCAGGGTGATAAGTTGTTCACACGGCGACTGGTCGGAGATGCGTTGGTAGAAGCGGCACGCAAAGGTGTCGTTGGTGTCGTCAAATTTGCGATCAGCACCAGGAGTGTGGGTGGAACGTCGGGTGTCACCGTCGGAAAAGAATCTTTTTTTACAGCCTGCGGCACCCTCCTTGAAGGAGGGGCAAGGCCACTTTGCCGGGAGCACTTGGCTTCCTTTTCGGAAAATCAGGATCATGACGCGCCGGTTCCGTTTATTCTCTTCGTTCCGCTGGTCAAGGGACGGCCTGTCTTTTTCTTGTTCGGCTGTCTTGAAGGTGTCTTCTTTTTCCTGAGAAAAAAGAACGAAAGGATTAAATCTGCTGCACCCCTGGACGTCACCTTTTTGGTCAGGACCAGACCCGCGCGCCAGGAAGTCCTTGGTCTTATCCAGCTTTAAGTCACCACATAAGAGATTCATATAATCGAGAAATAGCTTCTGGCGCTGTCCGGAGTCGTGAGCGATGTCCCGCACTTTGGCAGTTCTCGCGGAATCAGAGGCGCCCGTGTTTGGATTGCCTGAGGAGGACGAACTCTGGCCCTGGCCGGAGGCACCTTGCGATTGGCCTGGCTGGCCGCCGTCGGTCTTCGGCCGATCGACGGTGTCGAGGATGATGCGAATGGAGTCCTCGCCCCAAGCGTCGCCACCAAAATTATTTGTGAAGAGGTGATTCCAGAGCGCAGCGTCGCGCGTGAGCAAGGCGTAAATGGCGATGGCGCGACGGCCGCTAAGGACTTTGTTGTAATCGTCGCCGGTTTGGTGCGTCGAAGCGCCGAGTTCAAAGTTTCCCTGAAATGACGGGTCAGCGTGGCCAAAGATAGAGATCGGCGCACCCTTAATTGTTTCAGGGTTTTTTTCTCGAAGGTCAACGAAGGCTCTTATCTCTGCCTGGACTTCGGGAAGAGGGAAGGAGGAGTCAAACTTGAATCTAACGTCTTCTACGCTGAAACAAGCGATTGGTATCAACCGGAGTCGCGCGGTATTAAATTCTACAGTAGTCGAAGGGCCGACAAAGATCTGAAGCGGGTCGGCAGCCGCATGCTTGCCAACCGCTCCACCATCGGTCGCAGCGTGAATAACGCCTTGTTTGTCCTGCGCCATCGAAAGCTACTCCAGAGAGTAATCGTTCCATCCGAGCGAGCTAGCACCCGTGGACCTTTTCGAGTTTATCTCGGGTGTGCGGACCACAGATGCCGTCGACAAGCAAGCCGTGGTCACACTGAAATTCTTCGATTGCTGACTGCAATGCTGGGAGATCCTCCCCGCCAACAACCCCAGCGAAATAACCAAGATTGTTCAGGCGAGCTTGCTGACCTGAGATGAAGTTGACAGGATCGAGATGGCCTATTTTGATGGGAATGACGTCATTTGCAAAAGGAGTCTGATCCCCTCGGATGACAAGGAAGGCATCTTGGGCATCGAGAGGGACTTCCTGCTCGATTTTGCCTTTGCCGTCAGTGGTCAATTGGAAAGTCTGGTCGCCCACGAGGAGAGCGCAAGGGGCGCCGGCAATTGGTTTTTCGAAAATATCCTCGAGAAACAGCACCAGCTTGAGGGTTTTCTTATCAACCGTATACGTATGCCGCTTGTCAGTGGCGCCTGATTCCTGCTTTTCCTCCATGCCGGGAATGAAGACTTGATCACCGGGGTACAAAACGTTGGGGTTCTTACGTTCTTTTTTCAGGTCGGCGTTGTTGGGATGATCCCAGATGACGGTGTAGTCGGTGAAACCGTTGTCCTTGGCGATTTTCGAGAGGTGATCGCCTTGTAGGACTGTGTAGTAGTCATCCATAGTTGTTGCCTCGACCGAGCTTGATGATGCGAGATGAGTTCAAGAGCTTGTAGAAGCAATTATTTCTTGCGCCAGGATTTTTTGTCGATATTTGGAAATGAGATTTTGCAGTTGCCGGGGTCGATGCCATCGACTCTGGCCTGCCCATTTCCATCGAGGTATCCCTCTGTCGTAGAACCGTCGGGCAGCTCGATTTGATATTGCTCGCCGGGGACCGGTTTGCCCGCTTGATCGAGCAGTTCGATTTCTACCCAATGACCAGTTTGTGCGGCAGAACCTGCCGCATTCGATAAGGCCTGTCAACCGGGACAAGGTTTAATAAAAGGAACGCCGGATTGGGCGGCTTGTGCGAGGGCTTCGCCAGCGACGCCGGGGCTGCCGGACGACGAAGAGGGGCCAGTCGTGCCGCTGCCGCTCATCGCTTGGGCTAACAAGACAAGTGGCGGGACGGGTGGCACGACGGTGGGTGAGCCCATGCCGACTTCGCCGATCATGACGGTGGGTTCACCCATGATGATGGGATTTACGGGGCCTAGCGCGAGCCCGGGGATTTCCATGACGATGTCGCCCATGCGACAGGCCATCATGAAATTGATCAGCACCGTGGGGCTGCCAAGCATGACCATGCCGACGCCGTCCGCGCCGCTGATGCTGACGGCGGGGCAGGCGTGCTGGTCGATCATGGCGCGCCAGGCGGGGAGACCGCCGATGAGAACGTTGACGCTTCCGGGACCGGGCGCGAGGGGCATGCCGTGAGTCGTTGGGTCGGTTATGCGAGCAGCGGGAGGCATAGTGAGTTCTCGTGACTACTGGTTGAGCTTCCCGCCTTTTGTGCCATCGTCGGCGGTGTCGGGATCCTTGGGATCCTCGGGAGAATCCGGGCTGGCGGGCGAATCTGGGCTGGCGCTTTGCGCGCTGCCGGGGGCGCCGCCGCTGTTGATGAGCACCATGGTGCCCTGAATCGAAACGCCAGCGGGACCGATGTCGATGAAGCCGCCAGGGCCGACCAGAGAGAGTTGCATGCCAGCTTGAATGACGACGTTCATGCCGCCGGTAATATAAACCGCCTGGGTTGCCGAGAGAACGTCGTTCGCGCCGACCTTTGTATTCCGGCTCTGGCCGATGGTGATGGACTCGTTGCTGCCGACGTTTTCCTTTCGGTTCTGGCCAATGGTGATCGATTCATTGTTGGTGACCTTCTCCTTGCGATCGCCACCAATGGTGATGGACTGATCCGAATCGATTTTTTCCATCTGCTTTGCTTCGATGTGGATCGACGTGTCGCCGGTAATCTTCTCGATGAACTTGCCTTTGACCTGAGATTGTTTGTCGCCGTCGACCTCTTCGAACTGGCTGGACTTGACGATCATATGGCGATTGGCACCGACGAATTCGCGAGATTCTTTTTCTACGCGCCAGTCCATGTCCTTTTCGGCATTCATGAAAATCTGCTCGTCGTCCTTTTTGTCCTCAAAGCGGAGCTCGTTATAGTTGCTGGAGGTGCCATTTTTCGAGCTGCGCGTCAGAAACGTCGTGCGAGTCATGTTATCGGGCAGAGCGTAAGGGGGCATCTGGTCGGCGTTATAGACACGTCCGGTGATGATGGGACGATCGGGATCGCCTTCCAGAAACTCGACAATCACTTCCTGGCCGATGCGCGGAATATTGATGGCGCCCCAGTTTTTGCCGGCCCAGGGCTGGGAGACGCGCACCCAGCAGGAACTGTTTTCATCCTTCTTACCGATGCGATCCCAGTAGAATTGGACTTTCACGCGACCGTATTTGTCAGGATAGATTTCTTCGCCGGAAGGGCCAACGACAACGGCCGTCTGGGGTCCCTGGACAAATGGCTTTGGCGTCACGCGTTGCGGCCGAAATGGCACAGAGAAAGGGATACATCTGAACTGATTGCTGTAGACCTCCCTTCCGCCGGCTTCTCCGCTCTCGGAATAGCTTCCACTGATAGAGGCCGAATGAGTCGCTTCGGTCAAGAGGTATTCACCATTCATGTCCTGGCGAGCGTGTCCCTCAAACGTGAACTTGTAACCGGGAGCAAAGGAACGACAGTTACTCGAACCCGACACTAGATGATGAATGGCTTCTTCCTCTTCCATGCGCGTCTTGGTTACCGTGTCGCCCTCGCTTTTGTTGATGTGAATTCCGGGATAGTCATAAATCTCGTAGCTGGTGTTGCCTCCAATTTCGTCAACCGTCTGTATATTGGCCATGAGAGACGTATTGGGAGTTTGGAAATTGTAATCGGTGAGGGCGTATTTTCCGGGGCGAAGCTCCTGCTCGGCGCCCCAGCTCACCACGGCATCCTCGTCCATAAATACAGTCCCTGGTGAGTAATTGAAGCGTGCCTTGTATTGCACGGGGCAGTTTTTATGCACCTGCGGTCTATCGGCAAAGACCAGCGTGTGTGTGCCCTGAACGTGCTCAAAAAAATAGAAAATCCCGCATTCCTCCATAAGGCGTGACACAAAATTAAAGGCCGTCTCGCGGTATTGAACGACGTATTCGCGCGAAGGATAGCTGGCCTGGGTGCGGTCCTGAAAGTCCTGAAATCCGAAAAAACTGAAAACTTGTTTGATGATGTCTGGAATCGTTTTCTGCTGGAAAATCTTGCAGTCCGCCGTGCGCGTGAGGAACCACAGCCAAGGAACGATTTCCGCGCGGTAGTAACTGAAGGTCTCGTCACGGCCCAAACAGGAAAAACGGCTGATGAAGCCATTCCAATAGCGTTTGGCGTTATTGGGAAGATGAATGGTAACGGTCACTCGCTTTCCAACAATGTCCTTGAAGGAAACGGAATGATTCTCTGAAAGAAAGTCGGCGCTGAAATTGAACAGGCGCGAAATCCCCTCGTGCCCTGAGAAATTCCGCAGCAACAACACATCCTGTCCGAGTGGCGTGTCTATCGCCAGGAGTCTGTTCGCCTGCGTGTATGGCATTTTCCGTTTCCTCTGGTTTCTTTCCTCGAAAGCAAGCAGCGTTGTCGCCCGAAAGAATTTGGTCTGAAAGGCTGAGAAACACGGTCTGAAAGATTCTACGGCCCGGCAGATCCTAGTCTCAAAAGCAATCTCTGGAGAAGATCCCGCCGGTGACTATCGCCCTGTTTTTCATCGTCCTTCATCACGTCTCGAATGTGATCACGAAGGGCCGGCGAGGAGACATGTGGCGGAAGATCGAACACTTTGACTTTCCACAGGCCTTCGGTCCGGAACAAGAGAAATTCGATATTTTCAGAGCCGCGTTCTAAGCTCATTCTATCGGCTTCCAGCGCACCCCTGAGCTGCCCGCTGAGTTTGTACTCAACTTTGACAGCGGCTGCGTCCTGGTTTTCCCGGACCGAAAGAAGACGAAACGCAGCGACGATTTTCACCGGCTCATCCGGCCAATCTCCTTCGCCTCCAATTAGACGAGCAAACTCGGCAGTACTCGGATGCGTGCTGCTGAGTCGCACACCGTCAAAATCCAACCGGCAAAACTTGTCAACCGTCTGCGCCGGACCCAGGGGCTTCGGCTTCCGAGATCGCGACGGCAACGAAAAAGGTGAAAGAAGAGCCGCGGCAATCAGGAATAGCAATGAGCGCGACACGGCACGAAGAGCTACTTGCATGGCACTCTCACTCGAAGCAGGGTGGATTTTGCGCCGAACCATGCCGGCATGCCCGAGGTGACCCCCGGCGTTGAGCGGGTTTGATCGCCACGAGCGCTGTAGAGCGTGTAGCCCGGTTTATCGGGGTTTTGATCGTAGAAACCTACGTGGTGGTCGAACAAGACGACGTCGCCTGAAACTGGAGATTCATCCGTCTTGAGTTTTCGCAGCCATGGCACAGAGTCAAGGCCATCCGTGGCCATGTATTCGTAGCGAGCATTCGGAAGGGCGTCGTTGATGGCCTTCCAGACATGATGGCTGCAATCGATGCCATCTTTGGAAGCTCCGCCATATTTGTAGGGAGTGCCCTCGTAGGCCTTTGCTTTTTCGAGGATTTTTGCCGACTCCGGGGAGGTAGCATCGCGATAATCGGATGTACAAGCGCCGGCATCCTGATCCTTGTTCGGAGAATCCCGGACTTCGGTCGGACCGACCGCGTCTTCGATGTATTGCAGGTTTCGAGGTTTGCTGATCCACACGGCCATACTCTTGGTATCCGGGTCGTGCTTTGGACCGGTGAGTGGTTCATCCTTTTTGATGGTTTTCATCCGGGCTTTCCACTTGTTCGCGTCGGAGCCTTGGTATTCGTTTGTCAAAATCACAGGGTTCTTTCTGATGGGCAGGTCACAGACGCCCGGTGATCCGTTTTCCTCATAGATCGTAGCGATCAAATCCATAATCGCGCCGATATACTGGATGGCTCCCGACGGAGTTCGCAGTAGTTTGTTGCGATCGGCGAAGGTCCGGTTCGGAAGGATATGTGCGTCTTCCACCTGTTTCACCCAGGTGCCTTCATCGGTGACACTGTTCAGCCATGCCTCCGGGGCGATGGGCAACCAGAGAAACGAATCCGACCGCCACGTATGCGGCTTCCCTGGCCCGACAGCATGGACACTAAAACTCCAGACATTTTTGAGAGCCTCCCAGGCTATCGCGGCCGCAATGGCGCGGCGATCGACATTGAACTCGCTCTCGGCGGCGATGATTTGAGAGCGATAGGTACGGAGCCACCCGAGAACTTGCATCTCCTCGTAGGAGATCTTGGACAAAGAGGTGGGTACGCAGACAGCGGGCGCATCCCGCAACTCAAAGGAAATTCCGTCTCCCTGGAAATACTCGATTCCCGTGGTTCCCGGAGCCGGAGTGGCAGTCAAAGGAGCAGTCTTGCCCTTGATGGCACCTAATTCTTCCCTCTTTCCAGCCGGCCCTACGGGCATCCCGGGCATTGCGACTCCTTCTCAGCGATACAATACGGAATGATACTAGGAGCTAACGTTGCAGCTCATTGGTAGGCAAAAGCGCCGTTTTCGTCGACAGAAACGTGGATGGCCGACGGCTTCTGGCGTTCCGCCATGCGGCCGAGGAGATAGCGAGAGACGTCAGGCAGCATGGTATTGGTCAGAATATTATCTACGTTTCGAGCGCCGGATTCTACCTCCGTGCAGCGCTTGGCGACTTGCGCCACGACTGCCGGATCATAGGTCAGCTCGATTTTGTGATTTTCGCGGATGCGACGCTGAATCTTGCCAAGCTTCAGCGTGACAATTTGCTTCATGGCTTCATCGCGCAGCGGGAAATACGGAACGGTCACAAGGCGCCCCATAAAGGCAGGCTTGAAGATTTTGTTGAGTTCCGGCTTTAGGGCCTTGGCCAGACCATCGGCGCTGGGGGTGGTTTCGGGATCTGCGGTCAACTTCATCAAAAGATCGGTGCAGGCATTGGAGGTGAGAATGATGATGGTGTTTTTGAAATCGATCTCCCGGCCTTCGCCGTCTTCCATATTGCCCTTGTCAAAGACCTGGTAGAAGAGTTCGAGAACATCGGGATGGGCCTTTTCGCATTCGTCGAGGAGAACGACGGAATACGGGCGGCGGCGGACGGCTTCTGTGAGAACGCCGCCTTCGCCGTAACCGACATAGCCTGGAGGCGCGCCTTTGAGGCTGGAGACGGTGTGGGCTTCCTGGAATTCGGACATGTTGATGGTGATGAGATTGCGCTCGCCGCCGTAGAGAAAATCGGCCAGGGCTAGAGCGGTTTCGGTTTTGCCGACGCCGCTTGGGCCGACGAGCATGAAGACGCCGACTGGCTTGACGGGATCGTCCATGCCAGCGCGGTTCGTTGAAATGCGCTGGGCGATGGCTTCGAGGGCGTGGTTCTGGCCGATGACCCGGACCGCCATCAGATCCTTGAGATGAAGGACGGTATTGATTTCGTCTTGTTGCATTTTCCCGACGGGAATGCCCGTCCATGCGGAGATGACTTCGCCGACGATTTGGGTATCCACGCAGACGCGCATCAGCGGCGAGTCGCCTTGGATGGCGTCGAGCTGGGCATTGAGCTTTTCGAGCTCGGCGCGAAGGGCGGACGCATCTGTGGCGGGTTGCGCGGCAGTGCCCGAGGCGGCGGACATGGAAGCAGGAGGAGCGGCCGGCGAAACAGCCGATTCCAGCTGCGTCCGGATATCGCGAATTCGGGAAACGAGAGACAACTCCTTGCCGCGGCGCTCTTCGAGAGTCTTGAGGCGCCCGGCAACCTCGGTTTTCTGCTTGGCGATGTTGGCCAGGCGTTCGGAATGATCTACGCCCACGGCGGTTTCGCGTTCGAGGACGCGCTGCTGGACGTCGAGGTCGTCGACTTGGCGCATGGCATCTTCGATCAGGGGAGGAGTGGCGTTTTGTCCGAGGGACAGACGGGCGCAAGCCGTATCCATGACGCTGACGGCTTTGTCCGGAAGCTGGCGGCCGGCAAGATAGCGATGCGAAAACTTGGTGGCGGAGCGGACGGCTTCGTCGAGAATGCGGACGTTGTGGTGTTTCTCGAGAGAGCTGACGATGCCGCGCAGCATGACCATACATTGTTCTTCGGTGGG
>Ga0210384_10005157_pt1 | contig 14346 bp, 12 predicted proteins | sample IncBWH2MmetaG_FD_160574 | JGI IMG/M metagenome (GOLD analysis project Ga0210384, IMG submission 160574) | Forest soil microbial communities from Barre Woods Harvard Forest LTER site, Petersham, Massachusetts, United States - Inc-BW-H-2-M | ecosystem: Environmental > Terrestrial > Soil >...
GACAGCCCCCGACCCCGTGCGTACATTTCGCGGCCTTCCTCACCTGCCCGGGTGGCGGAATTGGTAGACGCACTAGTTTCAGGTACTAGCGGGTAACACCGTGGAGGTTCGAGTCCTCTCCCGGGCATTTTTTTCAAGAACTTAGGACACATTCTTAAACAAGTTTGTCGAACTATTTCGGCGTGGAATTTCGCGAATCAGCGGCCACAATTCTACGCACGCTTACTTGGCAGTTGATTCCGCCCTTTAAGCTCTATCGGATCTGACTTGGCGTACCTTCCTACGGATCTCTGAAGTAGTTCTGGTGCGACAGCCTCACGTCTACCTACTTGAACTCACTCATGCGATGCAGGATTCGTTCGCATAGGCTCTTGGAATCTGCCGGGCACTTGTTGCTTGCGTTGCCTTTGATCGTTTCCGCCTGAACTAAGCTCATCGTCACATCGGTGTGCCGTAGAACGAACCTTTCGAAGGACGGGTGCGCATTAGCAAGGACGTTGAGATCACCGAGCGTGTCCCAATGTTCCGCAAGAAGCAGCGCGACTGAGTTGCTGAAGACCTCTGCAACCGATGCACCGTCGCATTGCACGTATCGTCGGAATGATTGATAGAGATCCCCCCAAGTTTTTGGAGGAGCTTGGGTTTCAGCTGCGATCGCCGCGTCGCGCGAGCATTTCTCCGTACCGTTCGCCCATGCCGCGGCGTATGGCGATAAAGTCAAAATTAAAACGCACAGGACTTCTTTCGCATTCATAGCTATTTTTACCGCCCTGGGTCTGGCAGGTATAACGGTGGCCCACCTGGGAGACCAGGAGCGATTGCGGGAATGTTGGTTGGAACGAAAGAGCTCGTCACCATCACACCCGTGAGCGGATCGCCTCCATTTATCAGATTCGCAATCAGTTGCATCGCTGCATCGGTCGTTCTGATACAACCGTTCGTTGCATGCTTTACACCAATCCGCCCAAGCCCGTCCGGCACGCTATTTCTGCCGGAATGAACCCCGCATTGGTCATGGCAGCCTGGGACGTTGAAGATGTAGTTCCCGTATGAGCCAAAAGCACTGTCGGGCGCATCGTCTGGATGTGTCGTATGCCGCGAATAGTCGTAATCACCAGCGGGCCATGCCCCACGACTGTGGCTGTCAGTATTATTCCCCGCCGGGAATACTCCCACGGCCACTCCATCTCCGTTTACTACCGTCATCGTCCCGGTTGCTGGATTGAAGATCAGCGATGACAGACCGAAGGAATCGAAGTTCGAGAGCGGATTCTCGCCCACATATCCGTACGTATTGATGCCACCTCGCAGTCCGATCGGATCTGACTCGACGTATTTCCCAACCGCCGGGTCGTAGTCTCTGAAGTAGTTCTGGAGGAGCCCCGTTTCGCTGTCGAAGTACTGACCTGGATATCGCAGGTTGTACTTGAAGGTCCCGAGTCCAGCCGGGTTCTGGTTGGGCGTCACCGTAGCGAACGGATCGGTGTCCCACCGCCAGGCGATCTTATTCGTGCTGGAGGACTGCGTAACCATGCGTGGGGCGTTCAAGTGATCGGCATGGACGTTGTAGACAGCGGTCGTGGAGCCGTTGGGCCGAATCGTGGCGACCGGGATGTCTCCCATCCACACCGTCTCCTGCACGAGCGCTCCCGTACTACTGTACTCGCCCAGGATGTGCCCGGCCTCGTCATAGAACATCAGCACGGTGCCCGCGGATCCTCCGCTCTTCTTGACCCGCTGACCGAGGGCGTTGTAGACGTACGTCGTCGTGGAACTGCCGACCTTGGCGGTTTTCATGCGCCCGTTGTTGTAGTACGTGAGCGTATTGGCATAGGTCAGCGTGTTGCCCGCATTGTCATACGTGTAAATACGGGCGGGAGACCCGGTGATCGAGTTCAGGCGATTGCTCGTGGCTGAGACGTTGTACGACCCAGCGACAGTACCGGTCTCGGTGAGGCGATTGCCGTTTGCGTCGTACGTCCAGTCCTGAGTGAGGCCGGTTTTTGAGGCGCTCGTGATTCGATCGAGGAGGTCAAAACCGTAGGTCCAGGACAAGGCCGAGTTCGAGCCGTTCGCGATGCTCGTTATGCGCAGCGCGTCGTCGTACCCATAGGTATGCGACTCAATCGCGCTCACCTGGTTGGGGTTGGCGTCCGTGTCGTAGGAACGAATCTCGGTTGTGTTGTTGGCCCACGTCCAGCCGTTCGCAGGGCCCAGAGGCTCGTAAGTGACCGCACCAAGCAGTGCCACGCCACCAATACTGATGCTCGTCACCTGGTGATTCGTGTTGTACCCGTAGGTGACCGTCTGCCCGGAAGGCGTGGTGAGTGTGGTGAGATCGCCATTGGTGAAGGCGTAGCCGACCGTCTTGGTCACGCTGCCGATCTTCTGGCCCTTGCTCACCACCCGCACTAAGGCATCGTAACCCCAGCTCATTGAATGGTTGGCGTCTGAGGCGCCTGTCAAATGGCCCTTGCCATTCGTGCCGGTGTCGTAGGTGTAAGTCTCGGTCAGATCTGTCGTGGAGCCGAGCTTGTAGGCTACTGTCTTTACCCGGTTCTGGGCATCGTAGGTGTATGTCGAGATGGCCCCACGGGCATCGGTGGAAGTCGCAAGATTGCCCCCCGAGTCGTACGTGTGGCTTGTCCCTGCGGTGTCTGGCGATGTGAGCTGGGTGAGGTCCCCGAGGCCGTTGTAAGTGTAACCCGTGGCCAGCGTGCGAGGATCCAGCACGGAGGTCAGGTTGTCGTTCGCGTCGTACGTGAACTTGGTGATCCCGCTATTGGGATCAGTGATCTGATCCAGGCGGTTCAGTTCATCGTACGCATTGGTGGTATTGCGAGCGAGTGGAGCCGCAATGGATGTCTGATTCCCGTTGCTGTCGTAGCCGAATGTCGTGGTGACCGCCGCGGTGCCCGCCGCGTTGATCTCCTGATAGATCTCATTCAGGGTATTGATGACACGCGTGTGCGTGCTATGCAGCACGCTCGTGGGATCGTAGGAATTCTCGGCAGTGCGATTACCCATCGCATCGAGAGTGTAGATGACCTTATTGCCAGAACCATCGGCGACTTGCGTAAGCCGGTGAGCCCCGTCATAGGTGTAGGTGAGGGTGCTGCCATCTGGCAACGTCACCGTCTGAAGCAGGCCCGTCGGGTAGTAGCTGAAGCCCGTGGTCTCGGTGCCGACCTGGCGCGACTTCAGACGCAGTCGGTTATCGTAGGTCAGTGTCGTGACCACGCTATTGGGATCGGTGATCGTGAGCGGCTGACCGTAGGCGTTGTACGTGTTGTAAGTGGTGAGGTTCCCCACCGCATCCGTCACCGTGTGCAGCTCTCCACACTGATAGCCGGTCGTGCACGTGTAGTACGTGTACGTGGTCGTGCTGTTGAGGTCAGTCCGGGGAGCCTTGGCGGTCAGCATTCGTCCATAGCCGTCGTACGTGTACGTCCAGGTTCGGCTTGCGCTCGTCGCCGGATCGGTCACGGTCCTGGTCTGGTCGTTTCCTGATCCGTCGTATGTGAAGGAGGTCGTTCGAAGCGCCGTGCCCGTAGCAGTACCACCCGCGTACACCGAAATCGACATCGGCTCGTGATAGGTCGAGTTCCAGCCGGTCGTAATGGTGCGGGCGCGCGGAGTGCTCTGCGCCTCCGTACGAGAAAGTTCCAGCCCTCGATTGTCGTCGTACGTGTACTGGTTAACGTTATTGTTGTAGTCGGTGCGGCTACTCAGGAAACCATAGGCATCGTAGGTCGTTGTCTTAAGTTCACTGCACGTGGAGCATCGTGAGCCGCTGATACCGATGACCAGGCTTCGATCCCCATAGCGGCCGAAGGTAAAGACGCGCACGGCACCGAGCGCATCCGTCACCGTCGTGCTGCCAGCACTATTGTAGGTTAGCGTCGCAGAGTCAGCTCCGCCGGCTTCTGAACCGCTCGTCGCGAGCCCCGAAGTGTTGTCATACCCCCAAGTCAAATAGCGACCGTTGTTCTCGTCCACCACGCCAGTCAGTGCGTTCGGGAAGCTCGTGTTCTCGTACACGTAAGTGCGAACGGTGGTGTCGCTTTCGGTAGCCGTCGAAAGGCGCCCTTGGGCGTCGTAACTGTATTGCACGGTCAGGCTGCTCGACTGTGCGTATGCAGCCGCTTGATACATCGCCAACGCGCCGAGAAGCGCCACTGCGTCGAACCGTACGCGTGATTGCATTGTGATTTCCTTGCCCGGTGAGCCGCAAATCAGAGGATCGTTCGAACCATAACTCTCACTGCAGCGTCGCGCTCGATACACGGCTCTGGCTGTCATAGGCCACGGACAGTTGATGACCAAAGCTATCGGTCACGGTACTCAGCCGCCCGGAACTGTCGTAGTTCGCCGTCTGCACGATTCCCCCCCGAGTGGACACCGATAGCAGACGACCGTTCGAGTCATATGCCTCGGTATTGTCTTTCTCATCGGTTAGTGTAAATCCACCCGATGTTTGCTTGAGTTGCAGCGCAATGCTCGGCGGTTGGGTGATCGTAGTTCCGTTCAATAGAAAGCTGACGCTCTGGCCGTCGTCTCGAATTGCGTCATAACCGATTAGAGGTGCGGTAGTGATGTCAACGGTTGGGACCGAAGAATAAAGAATTGGAAGCGTTCCAATGACATTCGCCCCAATCGCCAGGGTACAAACTCCATTTGCATAGCTCGCCGTTGCCGAGGACCAACCGATCACTTGGCCCTGGATTTGACTGAAGCCGCTCGTGCACGCGGTCGCCTCATCGCTGTACAGCGATGAGTTAGAGGGCGCCACAATGTAACCCCCGGCATATCCTGTTCCAGCGTATCTGCCGCTGATGCTGCGTTGATAGCTATGTCGCCAGCCCGTGGAGAGATCGACGCTGTTACTGTTCGTGCTGGTGTAGAAGCGTTTGAACTCAAGGACCCCTGCGGGACTGCCCAAGTCTTTCTGGGTAACGTACATCGCTCCGTTTGCGGGATTGATCGGATCAGTGACCGGATTGCACGTGGGGCACTGTGCCGCCGTTGGCGGTATCGCTGACACGTAGGGTTGGCAGGTGCCCACGGGATTGTTTTGGACACTCATCCCCGCTGAGAACATCAATGGGTGCGTGGATCCGTCGGGATAGTGGCTAACGTACGTGATGGTGACGCCGCTGAAGCGCGGGAAGGTGCCCGTCATTGAATAGGCCCAGGTGTCGCACGTCGTGCCCACGCCCGCAGGCGGGCAGTTGGCTCCGCTTCCGCACCAATTCGGATTATCCATGCAAAATGTGAACACATCCTGGGCAGCGGTGTTCGCGTTGGTCTCCCAGGGACCGAAATAAGGCCCTGGGTCCCCGTCGTAGCCCTCCCACTGATAGCACGGGCTCGCAGCGTAGGCGTGAGTTGCGAGCGCCAGCGACACCAGGACGGATGCCAGCACTTCCCGTCGGGGAAGTCTCGGCAGCCAAGCCGACAAAAATCTAATACACGAGACGTCGAATCGCAGAAAGTTGACCAGGCGCATGAATCGCAACTCCCAAAGGCAGCGTTGGTCGGAAGAGAACCGGTAGGAGCACCACATTATTCTTATTGAGCCGACCATAGCATGCTCGACCCACAAGAATGGTGCTAATCTCGATAAGCGATTGAAAGTGTCATCACGAGGGGTAGATGATTCCGCGTTGGCCGATCGCGATAGCCGTGGGCGTGGGCCACGCCGCCGCGCTCGCTTTGCTGCTCGGCCCCGGCGTTCGTGGTCGGAGCGACGACCAAGTCGCGAACGAAACCGTAGTAACGACTGCAAGCCTTATAATTGAAGAGAAGCACTCGCCGGTGAAGGAGCCGGCGCCCGAAATCACCCTGGCATCTCCGCAGATTCACCCGACGGCACTTCAGGAAATTGAGTTCATCTCAGATGAGTGGGGTGATGTCTCCGGCGTGGTAGCTCCCGCGTCTGCGCCACAGCTCTCGCGATTTCAGCCGGTCGAGGCCGCGACATTCGCGCGCCGCGCCGGACTTGCTGCCGGTCAGGTAGCCACAGTGGTACTTGTGGTGGAGGTATTAGCGGACGGAAAGGCCGGGGCGGTTCAGATATCCAGAAGTTCCAGCGACTCAAAGGTGGACGAGGCAGCAGTCTCATATGCCAGGCTGCTGCGCTGGATACCGGGGACGGAGGAACATCAGGCAAAGGCGATGCGCGTTAGCCTTCCGATAACCCTGGCGTGGAGCGCGTAGGACAATTCCCCCGGCTACGTACGAGATTGCAGCGAGAGCCGGGGCGCCGGCGGCTGAAGACCGCATCTAGAGGCCGTCCGTGTCCGGCCTAACGCGGCAGTGACGACAGAGACGATGTCGTTACGCTGGGAGCGGATGATCGCGGCTGGTACGCCACTTCACGCCACAACGCTCAGAGGACTCGGTGAATGCCCCCCAGGGTGAAAAGCCTCCCGCGAGCCCAACCAATGCCAAAGGGTCCCACCACAGCGCGCGATTGGGATGGCTTTCTGGGTAACAAACGGGCGTGGAAGATCTAACTGCCTGATTTCAGAAGAAAAGGTTCGCCAGTTTACGGAGTCTCCCGGGCACCAGTTTTTCGCTATTTATCAATATATTATAACTCTTTTAGAGGTCGATTCGAGGCCCGAAGAGGACCCAAGTGGTGTGCGAACTATAGAGGATTCGGGTACCGGGTACGTACCCCAATCCTCTCTAAGAATCCGCTCGCGCAGAGCTCATGCCGAGGTAGTTATCACCGCTTCGTCACCCGCGCGACGCAGCAGTACGACACCCAACAGGAAAGGCATGATCCAGGGCACCGCTGGGATTCCGGCAATAAAACCCGGGCTCATGTACCACGGCGTGGAACTCGCTGTCGGGTCTGGAAATGACAAGCCCCTAAGCAGAATAAACAGCAACGCGATGCTGTTTGCGATCACGTATGCGCGAGTCGCCGCGCGAGTGAGCCAGCGGGCTCGTCCCAGGGACGCCGCGAACGCTGCCGTCGTCAGATACGTCAGCACGCATGCCATGAAGAGCAGGATCTCGTACACGTCGCCCATCGCGTTGACCGCAGCGGGTGTCTGGCCGGTGCGCACTTTCACAACGTAGGCTCCGAGCGCAAAGCTCAACCAGACGAGGTACGCCGCCCCGGCGAGCATGTTGGCGGCGAATGCGAGCGTCGAATAAAGACGCTCGCCGGTGTCGTGGAGCACTTCTTTAAGGACAACAAATCCTCCCGTTACCGCTATCGAGTTCACAAGGAGAACAAGGTAGCGCATGCGGTTCTCCGTTGGAGTGGCCTCCCAAGGAGGGGCGAGTCCGACCCAGAGGAGTGACACGAGCGTAAAGGGCACCAGTAGAAGTGCGCCAGCCAGCGCCCGCTGTTGTGTCAGTGCCGGGCCAGTTTTGATCGCACGCATCCCAAGAGGCCACGCGGAAATGACAATCGCGGCAAACAGCAGCCCTCCGACGATCTGATAAACACCCGGGATGCGCAGCGCACGCACCCCGGCCAGGGGAATAGCCAGAAACGGCACCAGACAAAGAAAGACATAGCTCACGCGTCGCATGGTGTTGTTCATTCGCTTCTTCCTTCCTGTGTGAACGGGCCTGGGTGCCGCTCGAATGAACTCTCATTGCTGCCGATCGAAGGCACTTTATCCAGAACTGCAACATCCCTCAGCCCTCACCGGAGCGACCGGCCGCGCGTCCGCTCCTACGCGTTGTCAGACGCCCGGTGGTTCACTGATCATCCAACGCTTGCGCGCCGCGTCGAGCGCTAAAAGACCAATGACGGTGAAGATGATTGCACGGCTACCGTTCGACCAGAGAAGGCGCGCCTGCAGAGCATTCGAGAAGCCTTCGTCCAACATCTGATGTTGGACACTTGCCGGAATGGGCGTGACCGCCACAAAGGCAACGCAAAAGGCCACGATGGTCCACACGATACGCTTCGGCACATTGCGGCACGGAAACCACAGAAGGAGCGCCCACGCCAAGCACATCACGCCAGCGGGCAAGATGATGATGGGAAGCCGCGAGAGGTAGCCCCGTCCAAAGCCATGGAAAGCTTGCGGTCCGTAGACGCTCATGTCGGCGTACAGGGGATAGATGGTTAGTTGGGCGATCCAGCCGGAAGACACGTTGTACCAGGCCATCGCCACGCCAAGAAGCAATAGAAGATCGGAAGCGTTTGACTTGAGTGGCGGCCGTTCGAATGCAACGGGCGAAGTGTCCATAGGACTCACCCGTCGCCAAAGGGCCCGAGCCGCAGCAGCTGCGGTTATCAGCAGAAAGGCCGCCAACATGAGGAAGAATGCTAGCAAGTACGACGACATCGACGCCTCCATTTGGCTCGGGTATCACCTTGCGACGAGAGTCGAGGCGGCCTAAGCGCCGCGTTGGATCGCGACACCTCTGTCGTAGAAGACGGCTTTATTGCGCAACCATTTGAGGCAACTGAATCACCTGTCGCCTAGAAGGCTCGCCAGTTGGGGTAATCTCCCGGGCACCAGGTCTTCATTACTTTTCAATATTATACAACTCATTATCTGGGTGATTTCGAGTCTGTTCTGGGCTCGAATTTACGCAGGAACTATAGATGATTCCCGCGCAGCTGACTCTTATTGATTGGTACGGACTGGTGCGCACGGTCACCAGCCCGAGGCGGAGTGCGATCAAACTTCAAGTGCTAGGTTGCATCTCCGGAAGAAGCCGGGGTGGTTCAAAATGTAAGGAGAGATGAGTCATGAGAAAGACATCAATGTCGCGTCGGACGCTGCTCGAGGCGGGTGCCTGCGCACTGACTGCGGCGGTGATCATTCCGGAGATTGCCAGTGCGCGCGCAGAGGCGGGACTGAGTCCGAAAAACGAAGCGACCGTCCGGAAATGGTATAAGGAGTGGCAGACAACAAAGGACTGGCAGCCGTTCGACAGGCTGCTGGCGGACGACTTCACATTTACAAGCCCACTCGACGACCACATCAGTAAGAACGCTTTCAAGGCAAAATGCTGGGACACGCAGATTGCTTTTGTCGAGCGGTTTGACCTGAAGCACGTGATTGGAACGGACAACGAGGCGTTTGTGATGTACGTCGGTCACACCACGAACGGTAAGATGTTCCGGAACGTGGAGTATTTGCGGCTCAGAGGTGAACAGCTGCAGGCCATCGAGTGTTACTTCGGCGCGCAAGACAGCTTCCCATCGGCGGTGAGCGGTCAGAAGTAAAAATGCCTGCTAATTCGTAGACGTCCGCTGATCGGTCAAGCGCTTTGGAGCCGCGGCGCGCCTGGGCAAAGTGCGCCGGAAGCTCCCAAAGATTTACCCGCTACGCTCTCGGCTCGAGAGTGTCTGATTCGACCTGGGATTGGCGAATCAGCGAGTGCGATTCTACGCTGTCTTCACGACCGACGTGTGTGGGACTGACTGGACACGGTCGGCACTCGCTCACCGTTGTCGAGCCCCTCGGGCGCCGCGTGCCCCGACGTCCTCGGGTGGCACGTTGCAATGCTATGACTTGAATTTGTTGTCCCAGTACTCTTCCATCTTCTTGCGCATGGCCGCGTCGGGCAAACGCCCGTGGCCGGCCGCCTGATCGTCCTCAAGATGCGCGACCTGCGTCGTGCCCGGAATAGCGCAGGTCACTGCGGGGTGCGACACGACGTACTTGAGCAGGAACTGACCCCAGGTCGTGGCACCGAAGTCCGCCGCCCACTGCGGCAGCTCGTGACCCTGGGTGCGGGGCAGCAGCGGCGCACGCCCGCCGCCAAACGGCGTAGCCACCATGACCGCGACCTTGCGCTCACGCGCGAGCGGCAATACGTCGGCTTCTGCTGCCCGGTCACCAATCGCGTAGTTAGTCTGCAGGAAGTCGACCGGGTATTTGCGCAGGTACTGGAGCACCTGCGGGTATTCCTGCGAACGGATGGAGGTAAACCCGATGTAACGCACCCGCCTCTGCTTCTTCAAGTCGACCATCAGCGGCATCAGCTGCTCGACTCCGTCGACATGATGCACGAATATCAGATCGATGGTTCCGAGTCGCTGCAGCGAGCGTTCGAAACTTTCTTTGCCACCGACCGGATCGTTCGGGGAACCGTTGGGCGTGAACTTGGTCGCGATGAACATCGTCTCCCGCAACCCCTGCTCTTTGAGCGCTTTGCCGATGACAGTCTCGCTGTCGCCGTAGCCTGCTGCCGTATCGATGACAGTGCCACCGAGCTCGGCCATCCGGCGCAGAACGGCGCTCACGTCAGCAAAGTCCGCGCGGCCGAAGTGATTGGTGCCGACCCCCATCACGGACAGTTTCTCGCCGGTCGATGCAATGGCCTTAGTGATGGCGGGCAGCTTGTTATCGGCCGCAAACAACCCTCCGGGCAGCGCCGCACCAATGCCGGCGAGCGCGCCGGCCTGCACCACTGCACGACGCGAGAAGTACGGCAGGTGGTCGCGTGACATTCAGTAAATCCTCCGCGGCAGTCGACGACTCTTAGGTCGCTCCTCGGTTCCGGTCTGGGCTGGCGCCATCCCCCGCGACCGTCTCAATCCACTTAAGGGCGTCGAGTTCACGGGTTCGGTCCAAAGCCGCCACCTCTCTAGCTACCCGTCGGCGAACCGCCCTGGAGCGTGCGTCGGGAACCGTCAGCCGCAACTCGTGCAAGCCGCGCACACGCTGCCCCTCGTGCTGGCTGCTCTTGAGAACCTAGCCCTAAGTTCCATTAAATGGAATATAAAATTCCATATTCTGGAAATCGGCGGCCCACCAGTATGGGAACTGCCGGCTACGCGGGTCGACGAATTAGCCGCTGTGACTGAAAACGTCCGTTCAAGCACCATGCTGGCAGGAGGTGAATTAGGGGGGTAAATTCGCAGGACCGCCAGAAACTACCTTGGAACCAATCACATGCAGGTGAGTTCGAGTCCCGCCGGAGCGTAGATTGGTGGCCCCGAGCTCGGTGGAGGTGACATGCCGACGCAGTGCCGACATTTGGACTTTGTGCGGACCGATCGTCCGCGCACGCGGGGTTGCGAGGAGTGCCTCAAGCTCGGCGATACTTGGGTGCACCTGCGACTCTGCCGGACCTGCGGGCATGTCGGTTGCTGCGACGACTCGAAGAATCGGCACGCGACCAAGCATTTCCGTGCGACGCAGCACCCGATCATGACGTCGATCGAACCGGGCGAGAATTGGAGCTGGTGCTACATCGATCAGCTGACGATGGAGCTCCCGCCGTGACCCGACTCTAGGAGCAGCCGTGGCGACCACTCTCCTCGAACAGCGGCGCGCGCAGATGTTTCCGAAGCTGACGTCTGCACAGCTCGCCCGCCTGCAACGCCAGGGCACGGTGCTGCAAACGCGCGCGGGCGAGATTCTCCTGGAACTCGGCGACTCACCGCGCGGCGTCTTCGTGTTGGCGGCGGGAAGTCTCGAAGTGCTGGCGCCGGCGTCAGTCACTCAAAGTACTTCTTCGGGCGACGAGTTGCTCTTCGTACTGGGCCCGGGCGACTTTACCGGCGAGATGAGCACCTTGCGTGGCACTCCCGCCTTGGTGCGCGTTCGCGCGCGCGAAGCCGGCACCGTTCTGCTCATCGATCCGGAACAGCTGCGACGTATCGTGCAGAACGATGCCGAGCTAAGTGAGCTCTTCATGCGCGCTTTCATACTGCGCCGCATGAGCGTCATCGAGTCCGGCCGTAGCGAGGTGCTGCTGCTGGGTTCGAATCACTCTGCTGACACATTGCGGCTACGGGAGTTTCTCACCCGTAACGCTCGCCCTTACATCAATATCGACATCGAGCATGATGCCGACGCCCAGGCGTTGCTGGAGCGCTTTCACGTCCGCAGCGAAGACGTTCCCGTGGTGATTTGCGGAGGCGGCGAGCTGCTGAATAACCCCAGCAATGCCGAAGTCGCCAAATGCCTGGGCATCAATGCCCCGCCCGCCGACGATCGCGTGCACGACCTCTTGATCATCGGGGCGGGCCCTGCGGGACTTGCCGCCGCCGTGTATGCAGCCTCCGAGGGTCTGGATGTGCGCATGGTCGAGACGTTCGCCCCCGGCGGCCAGGCCGGTACCAGCTCCCGGATCGAGAATTATCTGGGATTTCCGACCGGTATTTCAGGCGCAGCCCTCGCCGGTCGGGCGTTCTCTCAGGCGCAGAAGTTCGGGGCACAGCTGAGCGTGGCGTGGCACGCGGTGCGGCTGCGGTGTGAGGATTGGCCCTACTCGGTCGACGTGGCTGACGGCAAGTCGATGCGCGGCAGAGCTATCCTCATCGCCAGCGGAGCGCAATACCGGATGCCCGACATTGCCAACCTATCGCGCTTTCTCGGCCGCGGCATCTACTATGCCGCCACTCACCTCGAGGCCAAGCTCTGCGCCGGCGAGGATATCGTGGTCGTCGGTGGCGGTAATTCCGCAGGCCAGGCGGCGGTTTTCCTCGCCGGCCCTTGTCGCCACGTTCACATGTTGGTGCGCTCCGACGGACTGGCCGAGAGCATGTCGCGATACCTCATTCGCCGCATTGAGGAGACCTCGAACATCACCTTACATGCACGAACGCAGCTCACGGGCCTCGACGGCTCCGATCGACTGGAGCGCATCTCCTGGACGCGCCGCGACGGGCAACCAGAAGCACGGGATCTCAGACACGTGTTCCTGATGACCGGGGCGCAGCCGAATACCGGCTGGCTCCAGGGCTGCGTCGTTCTCGATGAGCATGGCTTTGTGAAGACTGGATCCGACCTCAGCAAGGAACAGTTGGCGGATGCCCGCTGGAGCCTGCCACGTCCGCCGTACTTGCTGGAGAGCAGCGTGCCAGGGGTATTCGCCGCGGGCGACGTGCGGGCGGGAAGCGTCAAGCGTCTTGCATCGGCCGTGGGCGAAGGATCGATCTGCGTTCAGTTCGTGCATCGCGTGCTGCGCGAGCTGGCTGATACGGGGAAGCAGCCTGCGATCGTCGCAGCTTGGAAAGGGGGCGCGGCATGACCGAGCGTCATCCTCAGCGAAGTCACCGGGCTCACCGTCAGACTTGTTGCCGTACCGTCGATCATGCGCGCGCAGTCTGCGCGCGCACCGCATGCGCTCGTCCAAGTACCCATTCAACTTGATTTCATGCCCGCCGCCGCTTCGGGTCGCGGTCGGTCTCAGCTTGAATCGCGAAAATCACATTCCCGGAACCCGCGGTTCCGAAGGGGAGCTTGCCGTGTACACTCACATTCATCGGCTCACATTGCTGATTGCTCTCGCCTGGGCAATAGCCGTGTTGGCTGCCGACCAACGGACGGGATCACTGACGATCACTCAGCCGTGGTCACGAGCAACCGCACCGGGCGCCGTGATCGGCGCGGCGTACTTTGAAATCGTCAATGTAGGCTCGGTAGACACCCTGTTGCGCATCGAGAGTCCCATCGCGCGTCAGGTGGAGATGCATATGAGCCACACCGAGGGAGGAATCATGCGAATGCGCCCCGTTACTTCAGTCGAGGTACCCGCACAGGGTCGTGTGCGTTTCCAGCCCGGAGGGCTGCACGTCATGCTCATCGACCTCACGCAGCCACTCAAAGAAGGTCAGCGCTTCCCGCTGACCCTGGTGTTTCAACACGCGGGCAGCGTGCGTGTCGAAGCCGTCGTGCAGGGACTCGGTGCCACCGCCGCGCCTTCACAAGGAGAAGCCGCCCCATGAGAATCATCGCTAGCCGACGCTCGACGGCGCTGGGACTCGTGTTGTTGGTCGCTGTCATTGCGGCGGCAGGATGGATGGTCATTCGCAAGATTCCTCCGTCGGATTTTCGACTGACCGTTTTACCCCAGCGCTCTTCCTCGTCCGACTTCCGGCTGACGGACTTCAACGGCCGACCGCGCTCGCTGGCCGACTACCGTGGTCGGGTGCTGGTGATCTTCTTCGGTTTCGTGCGCTGCCCCGACGCGTGCCCCACGGAGCTCTTCAAGCTCGCGCAGGTGATGAAGCGCCTCGGACCGGCGAGCGATCGCGTGCAGGTACTGTTAATTACCCTCGATCCCAAGCGCGACACGCCGGAGCTGCTCAAGAGTTACGTCACGGCATTTGACCCACGCTTCGTCGGTCTCACTGGCACAACCGAGCAGATCGACAGCGCGGCGAAGAACTATTGGGTCGTCCACGTCGAGGCTCCGACCAGCAACGACTATTACGCGATTGACCACTCGACTGCGACCTATGTGATCGACGCTCAGGGGCAACGCCGACTGATCGGATCCATGGCCACGAGTGTCGATGACTTCGTGCACGATCTAAAGCTCCTCACCGGACGATCGAAACAAGGAGCTTCGTCATGAATGAACACCGCAAACCCTCTCGGTGTGCGAACTATAGAGGATTCG
>Ga0210384_10005158_pt1 | contig 14344 bp, 10 predicted proteins | sample IncBWH2MmetaG_FD_160574 | JGI IMG/M metagenome (GOLD analysis project Ga0210384, IMG submission 160574) | Forest soil microbial communities from Barre Woods Harvard Forest LTER site, Petersham, Massachusetts, United States - Inc-BW-H-2-M | ecosystem: Environmental > Terrestrial > Soil >...
CAGGCGCTTGAGCGCGCTGCGGCGCGCAATCTGCGCGCGCTGATCCTCGCCCAGGTCGGCCGTCATCTCGGTGCTGACGAATCCCGGCGCCACGGCATTCACGGTTATACCAAGGGAACCCACTTCCCGCGCCAGTGAGCGCGTGAACCCCTGCAGTGCCGCCTTGGTGGCCGCATAGGCCGACAGGGCGGGGTAGCCGGTGGAACCGACGATCGAGCTGATGTTGACGATGCGCCCGGCGCGTTCGAGCATCATCGCGCGCACCACGTACTTCGTGAGCACCAGCGGCGCGACGACGTTCAGGCGCGTGAGCTGCTCGATGTCGGCGTCGCGCATGATGGCCAGCACCCCCGCCGTGCCGAGGCCGGCATTGTTCACCAGTCCGTAAAGCGGCCCGAACTCCTTGCGCACCCGCGAGACGAAGCCGGCAATCCCCGGGATGTCGGTGAGATCGAACGGGCGGAACTCGATCGCCCCGCCGCCGGCGCGCGTTGCGGCCGCGGTCGCGGCGCTGAGCTCCGGCGTCGCTTTGCGCGCCACGGCGATCACACGGTCGCCGCCGGCGGCGAGCGTGGCAGCAATCGCAAGCCCGAGTCCCCGGCTCGCTCCGGTCACGATGATGTTACGCATTCGGGCGCACCAGCTTTCCGGCAGGCGAGACCTCGAGCGCCGGGACGATGCGGATTACGCTCGGGACCTTGTGCGCCGGCAGCGCGCGCCGGCAGGTCTCGAGGAGTTCGCGCGTCAGGGCCTCGTTGCTCGGGCGCTCACGCGCCCCGTTCAGGTGCTCCGCCAGCACCACGTCGGCCGTCACCACCGCGCCCGTAATCGGGTTACGCCGTGCCTTGGCGAGCGACATGCGCACCCAGGGATGAGAGTTGATCACCGCCTCCACCTCCTCCGGATGCACCTTCAGGCCACCGACATTGATGACGCCACCGGCGCGGCCCACGAAGTGGTAGCGCCCGCCGCGCAGCTCCATGCGGTCGCCCGTATCGACGAAGCCATCGGCGCGTCGCAGCGCGGGCACCCCTGCTCCCAGATAGCGGACTGCGTTTCCCGGCGAGCGGATCTGCAGCGTGTCGTCCATGACGCGCAGGTGAGTTTCCCCGTTGGCCGTACCGAACAGGGTCGCCGGGATTCCGGCCAGGCCGTCCCCGACTTCGAACGCGACCCCGGCCTCGGTGGAGGCGAAGGCATGCGCGATGTGCGCGTCGGGGTAGGCGCCGTGCAGAGCGTCAAGAATCGCCTGGTCAGCAATCTCCCCGGAGAGGCGCACATAACTGGGCGTGAGCGCGGCAGCCGCGCCGCTCATCAGTGCGCGGCGCCAGTGTGAAGGCGTGCCGGATATGTGGGTCACCGCCGCGCCGCGCGCGCGCGCGAAGAAATCCCCCACCGGCTCGTCCGGCGCCGACAGCACCAGCGTGCCGGTATGCATGGCGCGCAGAAAAATCTGCAGGCCGCCGTAGCGGCGGATGTCATAAAACGTACTCCACACGGCGCCGCCGCGTGCCGGCGCGCGCGGCGCCAGGGCGCTGGTGAGGCTCGCGAGCGTGTGCTGGACAAGTTTCGGCGCGCCGGTCGTTCCCGATGTCAGCAGCACCCACTCGGTTTCGTGGGAGTGGCGCCGCTTGAGCTCCATGCGCACCGGCGTCGTCGTGACGGTCACCGTGTTCGCCATGGCGGTGCCGCAGTCTTGCGGCGCTCCCGCGTCGCGCACCCAGGCATCCGCGCCCGCCGCCGCGATCACGTGCGGGAAATGTTCGCTCGTGAGATCCGGCGTGCACAGCACCAGTCGCTGCGCGACGCCATCGAGTTCGATGAGGGCGAGCGCGGCGCTCAACTGCTCGCCGGTTGCGATCAGGACCGTGCGGCCCCGCAACTCCTCCAGATGGCCGCCGAGGCTCGAGGCGTGCGCCAGGTCGGTGAGCGCGATGCTCGCGCCCGCGCCGTGGATCACGCCCTCGGGCACACCGCCCGCGGTGATCGCGCCCCACAGCCACGGCGATTGATCTGTAACGCTGTTCGTAACGCCCTCTTCTGTCGACGGACATTCTAGGCGTGCGTTGCGTTTCAGCACAGCGCGATGCCTGCCGTCACGAACTCGCCGTGGCGGCGAAATCGCCCGCTCAGTCCCTGCTCAGCCTGCCGCGGCAGCCGCAGCGCTCGCTGCGGCGCCACCACGAACACACCGCCCCCGCCCGGCTCTTCTGCCAACTCGATCGCGACGTCCTGGAATCCGATCCACTCCGCGGTCAGCGGAAACTGGCTCTTGTAGAACGCTTCCTTGGCCGCGAAGATCAGCGCCGCGCGCACAGCGCGCTCCGGGCTCGCAAAGCTGCGCAGGCTTTCAAGCTCGGTCGGCGTGCAAACGCGCGGCCACAACCCCTCGTGAACCGCGCTGACAGCCTCCGAGTCCACCCCGACGCTGCGCACCCTGCCCTGCCGGATCACCACGGCCGCGGTGTAACCGTCCGTGTGCGTGATGCTGCCGGTGACTCCCGCGGGCCAGACAGGTTGCCGGTCCTTGGCGCTGAGAAGAGAGAAGTCCTCGATTCCAAGCTCCTTCAACGCCAGCCGGGCGCATGCCCGTCCAGCTGAAAAGTCATTTATTCTTTTGTCTGAACAGTTACTTACAGAATTTACCTCGACCCGAGTCAAATCTGTCGGAGAGCCGGATCCGTGCAACTGGGCGGCGAAAGCCCCGTGGGGAAAGAGCGCGGCGAGTTCGGCGGACAGCTCGGTCAACGCCGGTCACAGCCCCTGCGCAGGGGTTCCCGTAGCGCGGGCAAACAGCTCGTCACTCAAGATCTTTTCCAGGACAGCTCGCGATGATCTGCGGCTGAACGTATGGTCGGCGCCGTCGATGATGTGAAGCCGGCAGCGCTCGCCCATGCGTTTGAGCGCTGGACCGGTTCGCATCCGCAGCAGTTCGAGACCCGGCTCGCCGCGCGAAAATACAATCGTCGTCTGGACTCCCAGTTCGGCGATGCGCTCGAGTTGCCAACCCAGATCATTGGGCAGACGGATCCGCAGAAACCGGACCACCTGGCTCACTATTGATTCCAGCGACGCCAGCACGCGACGCACATACAGCCTCACAATCCAGACAACGTCCACCTTCCCCGTCAGCAACCTGCGCCAATGGGTGAACGAACGCACCCGTTCGCGGTGCGCGCCCGCCGTCTGTACAAACTCCGCCAGATGCATTTCGTCGATCGGCGTAGCCTCGTACTCCTTAAAGAAGTACGGGTTGACCAGGAGTATGCGGTCAATCGGCAAGGCGGCGACCGCCGCTCGCAGGGCGTGATACGCACCCGAGCACAGGCCGGCAACCGTTACGTCGCTGACGCGGTAGCGCTCGCGCATGAACTCAATCGCGATTCGCACATCGTCGATCGCCGTGGGCGGAAAGACCTGGTCGTCCGGCGTCCCCGGGCAACTCGCGCTGTCGCCGAGACCACCCAGATCCATGCGTAGCACAACGTAACCCCGATGGGCCCAGCGTCGGGCGAGCGCGACATTCAACCGGCCAGCGCCGATGTGGTAATCCGCGCCGCTGTTTGGCAGTACCACAGCGCGCCGCCGTCGCTCACCTTCGTAGGGCTCGGTCACGATGCCGAACAGCTTCCCGCCCGGACCGAAACGCACCGGCCGCTCGGTCAGCGCGCCATCGAGGCCCTGACCCGGAAGGGGCAACAGCGTCGTCGCGGTCGGCGCGACAGTGGGCTCGCGGCGCGCCCTGCTCTCATTCGCAGTTCCTGATGGCATCGACGCGAAGCGCGACAGCCATTCCCGGGTCGCACTGAGCATCGCGCTGGCGACGACCGCGTCGTGGACCGCGAACATCATCGTCATCTGGACGAATCCCGGCAGCACCGCATATTCAGCCTGCACTCCCGCGCCGGCCAGGGAATCGACCAAGCGGCGTGCCGTAGGGAGATCATCGCGGTCGATCACCAGCATCCGCGACACGCGCGGCGCGCCGAGCGTCGCAAGATCAACGCGTGACAGCGCAGCGATGGTCGCGGCCGAAATCCAGTAGCCGCTTATCTCCATTGAACCGGCGGCAGCCGCCGCAGCGTCTTCCGCGGCTTCGCTTGCCGATGGCTCCGCTGAACCGGCGGCGAGCAAAGCGGCCAGCCGCGTCGTGCGCATCTCTTTCAGGTAGCGCGAGCCGCTGATGACGGGCGCGACGAGGATCAGCCCATCGACAGCCTCGCTACGCGTGGCAGCCAGGGTGGCCAGCAGCGCCCCGAGGCGAAATCCGAGCACGCACACACGGGTCACGCCGGTGCGCGCACGTAACTCGTCGACCGCAGCAAGCACATCCCGGCACCAGGTTTCGATCTGATCTGCGTCGGGCTCGATATTCGCGGAATCACCGCACCCCAGGTAGTCGAAGCGCAAAGCGGGAACACCCACCGCCGCCGCCATTTCGGCAAATACCCGGAAGCTGCGATGTCCGCACAGCGCCTCATAGCCAAACGGCTTGCAAATCACCAGGCCGGTATCGCCCATCGGCACTGCACCTGGCAGGTGCAGGCATCCGAACAGGCGCGGGTTGGCGGCGGGAAAATACAGCGCCTCGGCGGGTCGGCTGGCGACCACCGCTGCGGATTCTGCTTCAATAGTATTGGCGCTCGCGTCGAACACAAACTCAGCTTGGTTGCTACTGCCGCGACCCTGTGTTTTCATTTTAGGGTGTCGTGCCAGGCGCCATAAGGGCGCGAACACATTAACGCACAAACCGGCCCGACCAACAAATGAGGGCGTCACAGAGCCGCACGGGGCCTCTAACTTTTCGCGGGTCACTATGGACGTTTCGCGTGTTGCGGCGATTCGGACAGCGCCATCACTGCGTACGCCGTCGCCGCGTCGCGCATGAACCAGCCGGCAGGCGTTGACAGTGCGCGCGGCTTGTTCAAGGACGTCGCGGCCCAAAAACCTTCCGGATTCTGATGATGGTCAAGCCAGTTGAGACCGCGCTGCAACGCGGTGTCCTCCATGGACACGCCTGCCTGCTCCATCACCAAAACGACCAGGCCGGTCGCGTATCCGTCACTTGCCGGGTCGCGCTGCAGCCCGGGTTCGCTCGATGGTGCGATGAGACCGGATGTGCTCCAACCGCCGTCGGGATTCTGCGCCTGCACCGCCTGCTCGATGATGGATGCGCGGCGATTCGCGGCAACCAGCCCCCGCAGTCTGGTCGAGGCCCACAGGAGTTCGAGACGATTGTGCAGCGATTGCACGGCGTAGTGCTGCTCGAGATAGCCCCGCAACAGCCGCATGTTGTCCTGGATTCCGGGAAGCGTCTGGTAGTCTCCCGGAGCGGTGCCGGCAGCCATGGCTGCCATCGCAGCTCCGTAGTACTGCGCGCTCGCAACTTCCCACGGGGCGAGTTCGAAGTCGAGCCACGACCACGCGCCGGCGTCATTCCCGCTGATCTTTTGCTCCTTCCACATGCTTTCGAGCGCCGCACGCGCATCGCCACCCATTTGGTCGCCGCGAGCTTCCGCGCAAGCCAGCAGCAGCGCGTTCAAGACTGCCTCGGTGCCGCGAGACTGGGCGCTTTTGTTCAGACCAGACTTTTGGTCGGTGTAATACGGCTGCGTCTGACTCCACAGCCGGACTCGTTGCGTCACGTCGTCGGCAAGCCTGCGCTCATCGACCGCGGGGACTTGTGCGGCGGACGCCGTCCGCAGCCATGGGCGCGCGAGAGCGTACGGCAGCGCCGTGTGACAAGATACGCAGAACGTATCGTGATCCCGTCGCGAGCCCTTCCACCCCATCCACCATTCCATTCTGCGGTCGAGGTAGGCTGCCGCGGTCTTGGGGTCCCAGGAGCCCGCCGGTGTGCTCCCGGTTCGTGAGCATCCAGCAGCACCCAGCGCGATGCACGAAATCACCATCATCAGGCGCCCGAGCCACATATTATCTTTAGCGAGCCTTACCACGGTTGCGTAACGTCACCGGGAGCTGCATATCCGTCAAGCACCCCCATCGCTCAGGCTGCCAGTTGGTCCCCCGCAAGGCAACACAGGGGTGAGCGCTCGTGCCTGACGGCTTGAAGGAACTGGTTGTCGTCCTGGCCATTGCGACAGTGGCATTTGGCTTCGCCAAATCCACCGCGCTGCAGTTCAGTTCGGAAGTCGACTTCACCCGGCGGCGCAACGTCTGGTTCATCCTGACCGCCGCCGCGTTCCTCAGCCCGAATTTCTGGCTGTTCGCGTTGGTCGCAGTGCCGCTTTTGGTCTTTGCAGTTCGCAGGGACACCAACCCGATCGCGCTCTACCTGCTATTGCTGAACGTCATCCCGGAAATTGAGGTGGACCTTCCGATGGTCGGAATGAGATACCTCTTTGAGCTGGATATCTACCGGTTGCTGTCATTGTGCGTGCTGATCCCGGCAGTGTGGAGATGGCGAAGTTCCCAACGCGAGACGCGCTCACAGCGCCTGGACCTCATCGACTACCTGCTTCTTGGGTTTGGAGTCCTGCAGACGCTCGTATTCATTCCACCCGATCTGCCCCATCACGTGCTGCTGCAGGATTCGCCGACCAATATCCTCCGACGCGCCTGCCTGTATTTTATCGACACGTACCTGGTGTACTTTGCGGTGAGGCGCTGCTGCCCGGACCGCCGCGCGCTGCTGGAGGCCCTCGCGGCATTCTGTCTGTCGTGCGCATTGATGGCGGGCGCGGCTACATTTGAAACCCTCCGACACTGGCTCCTGTATGCGGATATCAGTGCGCGGTGGATAGGAAGCGCTATTTTCTACGACATGCGGGGCGGGCAACTCCGCGCCGTGGCTTCCTCTGGTGCTCCCCTGGCTCTAGGCTATCTTCTGGCGATTGCATTTGGATTCTGGCTGCACCTGCGGTCCCGGGTACCCACCGCGCTCCCCCGAATTGCAGTAGTTCTTCTGCTCTGGCTGGGACTGCTATCCGTATACTCGCGTGGACCCTGGTTCGGCGCGGTCGTAATTTACTTTACGTTTTCCGCCCTGAGTTCGAGCGCGCCATTCCGATTTTTCAAGGCATTGTGTATCGTGTCGATCATCACCGCCGCGATTGTAATTTCACCGATCGGTGAGCGCATCACAAGGGTTCTGCCCTTCATGGGCGGGCAAACAGATTACAACATCACGTACCGCGAGCGGCTCGCCCTCCGGTCATGGGCTTTGATCAAGCAGCATCCACTCCTTGGCGATCCCCTGGCCGTATTTAGGATGGAGGATCTGCGTCAGGGCCAGGGTATCATCGATCTCGTTAACACCTACGCTGAGGTGGCACTGTTTTACGGCCTCATCGGACTGACTTTATTTCTTAGCCCGATGTTAGTGGTGCTGCTCCGGGCATACCGTTTCGCGCAGGGCGTGCTGGGCCGAGATTCTGAGATGGCATCTCTTGGAGGCTGCTTGATCGCGTGCGCGCTCGGCACGTTGTTGATGATCACATCCAGCAGCTTGGTCCTTGGGTATCAGAAGATGTTCTATGTCCTGATAGGCCTGCTGGCTGCGTACGCGCAGATCGGCAAAGCAACCGAGCCGCGCTGAGTGGCAATCCTCGAGTTCCTCAATCCGAGGGGAAATCTCTTCGCCGCGGGTATTTCCTTTCTTGTGCAAGGCCTCATACGCCTCGGCAGCAGCCTGATCCTCACTAGGATCCTGCACCCTGAGGCCTACGGAATAGTCACTGTCCTGTTGTCGGTCATGCTGGTTGTGGAGATGCTCGCGGACCTCGGCGTTACCGTGTTCATGGTTCGTGAGCAGCGCGCCGAGGAGCCCGCGTATCTCAATACTGCGTGGACCTTGCGTTTGGGTCGCGCGGTACTGAACGGCATCGTCGTCTTTGCGGCCGCCCCCGTAATTGCCTCGCTCTATCATCTTCCGGAACTGGTCACGCCCCTGCGAGTCGTTTCGCTCTGGTTCTTCGCCGGCGGCCTGGAGTCAATGTCTTTTCCGCTGGCCGTCCGCCATAACCGCTCGCGCCTCGAGATGTATTGCGAATTATTCGCGACACTCATCTCAACTGTGTTCTCGGTGGCCTATTGTTACTATTTCCGAACCTATTGGGGCATGGTTTACGCGATTCTGCTGAACCGCCTGCTGATGAGCCTTCTCAGCTACCGCTTCTATACAGAGCTACGCCCCAGGCTCCAATTCGACGCCGCAGCCGCCCGGGACATATTTCGCTACACGAGACTCACCGTCCCCTCCGGGATCCTAATGCTCGTCCTAACGCAGTTCGACAAGGTCGCATTTCTGCGCTTTTTCGATCTGCGCTCACTTGGAATCTATGGACTCGCCAACAACATTGCAGGCCCGATTGAGTCGCTCATTCTTAACACTTGCCATTCAGTCCTCTATCCACGATGCGCGCAGGTCTTCCGTGCGGATCCAAGAACGTTGGTATCGAGTTACTACGGCAGTAACATCAAGCTCTTTGCCAGCATATTGATGTTGCCCGCGGCCGTTGGCGGTGCCGCTTTTCTCATCGTCTCGGTATTGTACGATCCCCGCTATTGGAACACTGGCGGCGTGCTCGAGGCATTCATGGTGAGGGCAACGCTCACAGCATTTGCTGCCTCCGCGGAAGCCTTGCTGATCGCCGCCGGCGAGCCCCAGGTCATTTTGATCGGCAGCCTCTTTCGCACGCTATGGATAGTCCCCGCAAGCTTGGGTGGATATTATTTCTTTGGCTTCACGGGCTTTGTCTACGGTACCGCCTCAAATGCCCTGCCGGCACTCGTCTACTATTTCTGGCTGCAGAAGAAGAGGAACTTGCTGATCGTCAGGCACGAACTGAGCAAAGTGCTATTTGCACTCGCCGTCGCAATATGCGCGCACACATTGTCAGCGGGGATATCGGCTCTTTCTGCATTGCTTCGGATCCGCCCGTGACATTAGATCGCGGTGTTCCGTGGGGGTCATCGGTGTGAGCGGCAAACTAAGAATACAGTTCATCACCCCCGGCTACGTCCCGTTTCCCACCGGGGGTCTGCGCGTGATGTTTGAGTACGCAGACTTCCTAGCGGCTCGCGGTCACGCGGTTACAGTGGTCTTTCCTCGGCAGCTGCAACTGTCCGAGCCGGCGGCGCTCGGGGCGGTCAAGAGTCGACTGTGGCGCATCGAGACGCGGTTGCTCAACCGACCCCTGATTCCGTGGCATGTCCTGCACCCACGGGTTCAGTTGCTGCTCGTTCCGGATCTGCGCGAGAAATTCATCCCCGATGCGGATGTTGTCGTCGCAACAATGTGGTCAACGGCGCCTCCCGTAGCGAGGCTGTCTCGCTCGAAAGGTAAGAAGTACTACCTCATTCAGCACTATGAAACATGGGCTGGTCCTGAAGATCAGGTTAACGCAACCTGGCTGCTGCCGTTACGAAAGATCGTCATTTCTAAGTGGCTTGAGGAAGTTGGACGGCAGCTCGGCGCGCACGACATGCGCCATATCCCGAACGGAATTGACTTGAAGCGGTTCCGAATTTCGAATCCACCAGAGCACAGGACGCAGAGGATGCTGAGCCTCTACCATGAATCGCCGTTTAAAGGAGTGCCGGATGCACTAGCCGTCCTAAAGATGTACCACGAGCAGTGCCCGCAAGTGCCGATTTCAATGTTTGGCGTGCCGCCACGCGGCAGTGACATTCCGGACTGGATAACTTATCTGAGAAATCCCGCCCAAGCGGTGCTCGCGAACGAATTTTACAACCGCGGGACGATCTACTTTTCAGCCAGCGTGACGGAGGGCTGGGCTCTCCCGCCTGCCGAAGCTATGGCGTGCGGGTGTGTGTTCGTTGGGACAGATAGTGGCGGTGTGCGTGACTACGCCATTCACAATGAAACCGCACTACTCAGTCCGCCTCGCGACCGGGCAGCAATGCTAGGCAATCTGCTCGCGGTGAGTCAGGATCGCGCCATGCTGCAGCGCTTGCAGAGGCAAGGCACTCAGTCCATACAACAATTCACCTGGGAGAGAGCGGGGGCGGCCCTTGAGCAGTACTTCCTCGAATAGGAACCGATCCCGTGCAACCCGACCACCAGCAGGGATTGGCGCTGATAAAGTCCTGCAGACCCTGCCACTTCGGAGGAGAGCTTGTCAGAGGACTCGTCGTATCACGGAAGGATTCCAAGGCACCCCACTCGCCCCACTGACTCGGCGCGCCAATGTCATCATATTGGTTGGCAATACGTCCCCCATTGGCCTTCCAGGCGGTGAGTGCGGCGACATACGCAGCCCGCATTCGCGGATCGCGGTTGGCGGCGATGTACAGATCTACCGCCCAGGAGCCCACCGGGTACTGGGTCGACGCGAAAATTCCGGAAAAGCTTTGACCCCCTTCGTAGCTAACAAACGGGAGGTTGTACGGCCTTAGGGCCACGGCGTAAGCCGCCTCCAAATCGGAGAGGTGTTTGAGCGCTCCACCTGCATAGGTTCCCGGGATCAATCCCCCCTGGTTCAACTCCGTGAACAGATTGTCGAGCTGCCGCGTTCGAGGGAGCGCACTCCACGAAGCAGGGACGGCAAAGGAGAAATACCAAGTGATGGCCACGTCTGTAATGTGATGCGCCGCGCAGGGAGCATTTCCGCTGCCAGTCCACAGCGGGCAGCCAAGAGCCTCGGTAGCTGTGTAGGGATTGTCAGTCTGAGCGCCCAGCACGCAATGTACGCGAGAGACATCGCTCCCCCACACCGACTTCCAGATGTCACACATCTGCGCGGTACGCATGCCATGCCAATCAAGGGCAGCCTGAGACGCACCAGCTGAGGGCCACAGCATCCGGCCATGGGTCACGGCATAGCGGTACTGCGAAAAGGCGCTGTTCCACACTTCATTGGACAACTCGATGTAGACGCTGGATGCTCTGCTCAGCGCGCCACGCGTCAGGATCGCGAGCTGTGTGATGTAGTCGTCGTCGGCTTCCACCGGAATGTCGAGCCACGGGTCCGCGCTCAACTCGTTGGCCAGTGCGAGGTCTATCTCCCAGGGAACCCCTGCAGCGGTACCATAGCCCGCATCCGAAACCCGTGAGCGCCTTGACCAGTTGCTTACGGTGCTGTCATTTGTCCGCCCCCAGTCCATGAAGCGCAGCACGCGGAAGTTCTGCAGCATTTGCAGAAATGCCGGCGCAAATGTCTGTCCGGCTTGCTGCAAGCCTTCCTCCGCAGAGTACACCACGCGGATATTTCGCAGGTAGTCGCCCCTGTGCTTCGGATCGGTCGCGGTGATACACAGCAGAAAGCCGCCCCCATAGGTTGGCGTCGCAACATTAACAACGTCCCTTCCGGGAGTGCTCCGTGACAGGACTGCGTCGAATCCGTATGAGAGCGTGCCCTGACCGTCGTAAAGGACCGCGTAGTTCCCTGCGCGGTACGGCAATCCCGTGCCCCCGTTCGATCGGGGCAGGTTGAACAGCAGCACAGTACAAACCTGGGTGAAGATCTGCGGCTTGTTTGGGTTCCGCGGTGATCCGCTCAAGGTGGTCGGAAAGCCGTCGGAGTCCAGCTGCAGATAAGCTTCCTCGAGGGTGTCCCACGTACCCGCGGTGTGGGTGATCCAGCCGCCTGCGGCGTTGCTCGCGTCGATGCCAGCGGTCTTGAACACGTTGAGAAATGGCTGCTCGGGCGTGTAGTAGTTAACTGAGCCTAAGTTCAGACCAAGAGGTGAGCGCGCGTTTGCGGCGGATGCAGCAAGCGCGTCACGCGTGGCAAACAGCAACAGGACTGCACTCACGCAAACACAGACCAGCGCAGGAATTCGACGCGCGAGCCGACGCCGCGTCAAGCGTGACAAGTGGAGTGATCCCGTGAGCCTCCCCCCAAGAATGGAGTGCGTCGCAGCGAACACGTCAACGTCCACCTACGCGCTCTAGGTCGTCAACGCGCGACGGCTTGAAAGGGTAACTGCTGCGCCACGTCTGAAACGAAAGTGTTGTAGTCGGGGTGCTGGAACAGGTGAGCGACCCAGATTTGGTGTCGCCACGCGTCCGTGATCTCGCCATTCAGCAGGCAGTAGGGAAAGCCGAGCTTAATCGCGTCGTTGTGCAGATTAAATTCGTTAATCGCCAGCCGCTGGCCGGTGAAATCACTGTACAGCTCTACCTCCGTACCGATCGTATCGTCAAAATAACAGAACACTCTCGGCATGAGGAATTGGTGTTTCCCGCGCAATACCGCCAATGCGCTTTTCGTCGAAGAGTAGAAATCCAGGTCGAATGAAATCGCACCGATCGGCGCCGGCTTGTGTTTTTCAAAAAAACCATCGAGCGTGTCCGCGACGTTTCCCAGGATGAGTTTTGCGCTCTGGAGCCTTGCCTCCAGCGCGCCGACGTCCATTTTGTAGAAGCCCTCTTTCCAGTGGTACGGAAGATCCCGATAGTCCACCGGGGGCGGCAGGCCCTCGCCCATATCGAAGCCATAAATCTCGATCTCGACTGGAATCATGCGGGAAATCTCTTTGGCATGTTGTTCGAGGCTTAACAGACCATTCCCACCAGCGACACCAAACTCTATGGCGCTGATCCTGGGGTAACCCAACTGTTTCGCCAGCTTCGCCGCGTTGTAAAGGCAATAACCATAGTTTGGCCGCGGAACGACACCAGCCATGAGTCTGGCTTCGTAATCACCGAATGTCCGGACCGCCCATCGCTTGAGCAGACGACGCGGGTGAAGGAGTCCCTTGAGCTTGTCAGCCATACTTGTCCTCTGCATTCGCGGGCGCGGAGCGTGACCAGTGTAGCAAAGCGCCCCTGTCGACCATTGCGGAGCGTGCAGGCGCGTCGCACGCCGCGCCTCCGGCACGTTAAGATCTGCCCGTGCCCGAACAGCAGCGCAATCTGGACGTCGCGGCGGTGATCGTCACCTACAAGTCTGCGCAACTGGCTATCGAAAGCCTCCGCTCGCTGGCGATGGAGCGTGACGCGGGCTGGCCGAACCTGCGCGCCGTTGTGGTGGATAATGCATCGGGCGACCTGCCGCAGATTGCCCAGGCGGTTGCCGCGAACGTCTGGTCGGCGTGGGTCACGCTGGTGTCCGCGCCGCGAAACGGCGGCTTCTCCTATGGAAACAATCTGGGCATGGAGCGCGCCTATGCGAGCGCCCGTCCCGCTTACGTCTACCTGCTGAATCCGGATGCGCAGGTTCGCCCGGGTGCGATCGCGGCGCTGACACGCTTCCTGGAGTCCCACCCGGATGCAGGCATAGCGGGAAGTTCTTTTGAGAGTCAGGACGGCAGCGACTGGCCGTTCGCCTTCCGATTCCCGACCGTACTGAGCGAAGTCGACAACGGCCTGGAATTCGGCCTTGCGACACGGCTTCTGCGCCGTTGGGTGGTGCCGCGGACCATGAGCAAGGCGAGCGAACCGGTCGATTGGGTGTGCGGTGCATCGATGATGATCCGGCCCGAGGTCCTGTCCGCAATCGGCGGTCTGGACGAGAACTATTTTCTTTACTTCGAGGAGACCGACTTCTGCCGTCGCGCGCGGCAGGCGGGCTTCGCTACCTGGTATGTGCCCGAGAGCCGCGTCATGCACATCGCCGGCCAGAGCACCATGGTTACCAACGCACCTGAACGTCTGCCTGGCTATTGGTTCGAATCGCGGCGCCGCTACTTTGTACTCGCCTTCGGCTTGCGTCGCGCGATGGCCATCGACATGATCGCAATCCTCGCGCACGCTCTGGGCAGCTTCAAACGCCTGCTGCAGGGCCGCAGCGGACGCCCCTGCTTCATTCGCGATCTCGTCCGGCACAGCGTGCTGCGTGCCGACAACCGGGCGCTACCGGCGCTGCGCTGCTTTGTTCCCCCGCGCTAGCGGAGAAACCAGGCGACCGCGTCGGAGATTCCGCGCACCAAAGTGGCGCGATCCGCGGCCGGGCGCCAGCCCAGCACCTCCTGGGTCTGGCGACTGTCATAGCGTGCGCTTTGCGCGTTGCAGCGCCAGTCATGCAGGCTGGGCCAGCGCCGGTTGGGGTGACGCACGGCGTTCTTGGCGAGTTCCTTGACCATATCCGCCGCCCAGTTACGCCAGGCGGAGCGCGGGCGTGCTTCGATCCGTGTCTGCATGCAGGTCGACAGCGTCTCAACATAGTCGCGCGCACTCATGAGCGGCGGGCTGGTCAGCAGCCATGCCCGACCCTCGATACCGGGCGTCTCGAGCGCGCGCAGCAGCGCATCGGCTACATCATCGACCAGCACCAGCGGCAGCATGGTGGTGCCGTCACCCCAGTAGTCGACTCTGGATTCATTGGCGAATCGACCGACTCCCGGATGCCATGGCGGGCTGCCTGGCCCGATGACAATCCCGGGCCGCACAATCACCACCGGCAATCCTCGTTGACGC
>Ga0210384_10005159_pt1 | contig 14343 bp, 17 predicted proteins | sample IncBWH2MmetaG_FD_160574 | JGI IMG/M metagenome (GOLD analysis project Ga0210384, IMG submission 160574) | Forest soil microbial communities from Barre Woods Harvard Forest LTER site, Petersham, Massachusetts, United States - Inc-BW-H-2-M | ecosystem: Environmental > Terrestrial > Soil >...
GCCGAGACCGAGTGCGTGCGGGTCGGCAACATCCTGGCGTCGATCGGCCTGGTGGTGACCGTCACCCAGTCGTAGCGCGGCGTCGGACCACCCCTCACCCTGCCCTCTCCCCTGAGGGGAGAGGGGGGCGCGCGGAGAGGGAGTGGACGATGGCGTCGACGTCATAGACGCAGCCGCCCCACGCCCCACCGCCCGCCTGCTGGAGCGCGGCCCAGAGCCGCGTGTCCTCGGGCAGCTGCGGATCGGGCGCCAGATCCGGCCGCGGCGCCCGGCCCGCGAGCACCCGGGTGCCCTCCTCCGCGCCGAAAGTCACCCCGTCGGCCCCGACCAGATCCACCCGACCCTCCAGGCGCAGCCGATCGATCACGATCTGCACCAGGTCGCCGTCGCGCAGCCGCCCGATGGGCCCGCCCGCGAGCGCCTCGGGGCCGACGTGGCCGATGCAGGCGCCGGTCGACACGCCGGAAAAGCGCGCGTCGGTGATCACCGCGACCTGCTTGCCCCACGAGAGATGCTTGAGCGCGGAGGTGATCTGGTAGATCTCCTCCATCCCCGCCCCCAGCGGCCCACGACAGATCAGCACCATGACGTCGCCCGGCTTCACCCGCGCGGGCCCGGTGCTCTTGATCGCCGCGATGGCCGCGCGCTCGGTGGTGAACACGCGGGTCGGACCGGTCTTGCGGTAGACCCCGTCCGCGTCCACCACCGACGGATCGATCGCGGTGGACTTGATCACCGCGCCCTCCGGCGCCAGGTTGCCGCGCGGGAACGTGACCGTGCTGGTGAGGCCGCGGGCGCGCGCCCGCTCCGGGTCCATGATGACGTCGTCCGGGTCCACGCCGTCCTGCTCGCGCAGCCGCTCCCGCAGGGCGCGGCGCCGCTCCGAGCCCTCCCACCAGTCGAGCACGCGCCCGAGGGTCTCGCCCGAGACGGTGAGACAGCGCTCGTCGAGCAGGCCGCCGCGGCGCAGGTGCAGCATCACCTCCGGCACCCCGCCGGCCAGGAAGACGCGCACGGTGGGGTGATTGCGGGGCCCGTTCGGCAGCACGTCCACCAGGCGGGGGACGCGGCGGTTGACGTCGATCCAGTCGTCCACCACCGGGCGGCGGAGGCCCGCCGCGTGGGCGATCGCGGTCAGGTGCAGGAGGAGATTGGTCGAGCCGCCGACCGCGGCGTGCACCATCATGGCGTTGCGGACCGCGGCGTCGGTGACCACGTCACGGGTGGCCAGGCCCCGGGCCTCGAGCGAGACGAGCGCGCGCGCCGAGCGGCGCGCCATGTCGAGCCAGATCGGCTGGCCGGAGGGCGCCAGCGCGCTGTGCGGGAGGGAGAGGCCGAGGGCCTCGCCCACCACCTGCGCGGTGGCCGCGGTGCCGAGGAACTGGCAGCCGCCCCCCGGAGAGCCGCACGCCCGGCAGCCGAGCTCGGCGGCCCGCTCGAGCGTCAGCTCGCCGTGGGCGAAGCGCGCACCGATGGCCTGCACGGTGCCCGCGTCCTCGCCCTCCTGCGGGGGCAAGGTCACCCCGCCCGGCACCAGCACGCACGCGAGGTCGCGCAGCGCGGCCAGCGCCATCATCATCGCGGGCAAGCCCTTGTCGCAGGTGGCGACGCCCAGCACGCCCTTGCGGGTGGGCAGCGAGCGGGCGAGGCGGCGCAGCACCACCGCGGCGTCGTTGCGATACGCGAGGCTGTCCATCATGCCGGGCGTGCCCTGGGTGCGCCCGTCGCACGGGTCCGAGCAGAAGCCCGCGAACGGCAGGCCGCCCAGCGCAACCAGCTCCTGGGCGGCCGCCTGCATGAGCAGGCCGATCTCCCAGTGCCCGGTGTGATAGCCGAGCGCGATGGGGCGCCCGTCGGCGGCGCGGATGCCGCCCTGGGTGGACAGCATGAGGAACTGGGGCCGGCCCAGCTCGCGCGGATCCCAGCCCATGCCCGCGTTCTGGGTCATGCCGAAGATGTCGCCGCTCGGCCGCTCGAGCAGCATCTCGGCGGTGAGCGGAAGGCTGCCCTGCGGCCCCGGCCCGGTGGTCTGAATCTCCCAGACCGCCGGCTCGGAGGCGACGATGTCGCCGAACCCGACTTCATTCGTCCGTTGCGCGGTCATGCCGACTCTCCAGGCATCGATCTCCCCATTTTGGTCCCAGGATCTTCCTGTTTTGGCCCGCCGAGTCCCCATCCGCCCCGCGATCCATCGACAATTCAGCTAGTTGCGTGCCCTGGCCCCCTGGCACCGGAGTTGCTCCCTCAGGGGTCATGCTGAAGCGACTGGGACTCCGCATCCTAGACCTGATCGACACGATCCCGCTCGGGTGGCTCGAGCCGTCTCGCCGGCCGGTCCCGGTTCCGGTCCGCCGTTTCCGCCGCCCCTACGCGCGGTAGTCGTCACGCCATGAGCCCCGGAGGACACCTCGTCACCACCGCTGCGGCCTGCGCTGCAGTGTACGCGGGAACCGGCAGCGTGGAGCTGGTCGCGGGCCTGGCCGCGGGCGGCTTCCTCATCGACGTCGACCACGTGGTCGACTACGTGCTGTTCGAGCGCCAGCGCGATCTCCGTCCCGCTTCGTTCCTCCGTTACTACCTGGGCGGGCGCGTCGAGCGGGTCGTGCTCGTGCTGCACTCCTACGAGCTCCTCGCCCTGCTGGCCGCGCTGGCGTGGTTCACCCAGGTCGAATGGCTCTGGGGCTGGGTCTTCGGCATGCTGCTGCACCTGCCGCTCGACATCATCTTCAACGGCAAGTTCGCCTCGGGGGGCCTGCTGCACTTCTACAGCTTCATCGTGCGCGCCCGCGCCGGCTTCCGCGCCGCGCGCTTCGCGGACCGGCGCATGAAGCCGGTGCCCGCGGACGAGTTCTGGACCCCGTTCTTCGTGGGGGGCCGCCTCGCCGACGAGGACGTCGAGCGGCCGGCTCCTCCCGCGCCGCGCTCCGTCCCGGTCCGCGGCTAGCCGCCGGCCGGCGGCTCGCTGATCAGCGTCCAGTCGTCGATCTCGTCCACCGTGGGGGGCGCCGCGCTCGGCGTGGTGACGGTACGGCCCTTGCTGGGCGAGAACCACACGAACTCGGTCGATTCTCCGCCGCCCGCGGTGAGCGGCTCGCCCATCTCGGGACCGGTCGCCCCGTTCTCGCGCCGCTCCGCCTTGCGCGCGCGCTTGGCTTCCTGCTTGGCCTTGCGCTGATCTTCCTTGCGGCGCCGGTCGCCGCGATACATTCCCGGGTGCCCTGGCATTCGGCCTGCGCCTCCCGCCGCTGCGGTCTCCTGGCCGCGTTGTCGCGCTCGCGGTGCTGCTCTCGATGCTTTACTTCCTTACTGCATTTTTGGAATGCGTTCGGCTCGCCTTCGGCTGCGCCTCACCCTGCTACATGACGGGCCCGATGATCCACGGCGCGAATTCCTCTTCGCCGACGCCGGAGAGCTCGCTCTTGCTACGCTTGCCGGAGGCGACCGCGACGATCTCTTCGAAGATCTGCCGGCCGACCTCGGGCAGCGGGGTGCCCTCGAGGATCACCCCGCAGTTGATGTCCATGTCCTCCGACATGTGCCGGTACATGAGGCTGTTGGTGGCGAGCTTGATCGACGGCACCGGCTTGCAGCCGAACACCGAGCCGCGGCCGGTGGTGAAGCAGATCAGGTTGCAGCCGCCCGCCACGAGCCCGGTGATCGACACCGGGTCGTGGCCGGGGGTGTCCATGAACACGAAGCCGCGAGTGGTGATGGGCTCGCCGTACTGGAACACGTCCATCATCGGGGTGGTGCCGCCCTTGGTGACGCCGCCGAGCGACTTCTCGAAGACGGTGGTGATGCCGCCCGCCTTGTTGCCGGGGGCGGGGTTGTTGTCCATCGCCTCGATGCCGCGGCAGTACCACTCCCACCACTTGTAGCGATCGATCAGCTTCTTGGCCACGCCCTCGTTGATCGCGCGGCGGATCAGCAGGTGCTCGGCCCCGTAGATCTCCGGCGTCTCCGCGAGCACGCCGGTGCCGCCATAGCGCACCAGCTCGTCCACCGCCCAGCCGAGCGCCGGGTTCGCGGTGATGCCGGAAGCGCCGTCGGAGCCGCCGCAGTTGGTGGCCAGGCAGAGCTCCGACACCGGCTGCTTCGTCCGGCGCGCCTCGCTGGCCATGGGCAGGAGCTTGGCCACCTCGCGGACCGCGGCCTCCACCGTCTTCCGGATGCCGCCCGCCTCCTGGATGTTGACCACGAACGGCTTGCGCTCGGGATGCCCGGGCGCGGCCATGCGCTGGCGATCCACCATGACCGCGGCCTGGTTCACCTCGCAGCCGAGCCCGATCAGGATGTAGGCCGCGATGTTCGGGTGCTTGGCGTAGCCGGCCAGCACCCGCTGGAGCGCCAGGTGATCCTCGCCGAAGAGCTTGGTGCCGCAGCCCGACTTGTGGGTGATCGCGAGCACCCCGTCGATGTTGGGATAGTCGCGCGTCACGTCGCGGAACTTGTCCTTCACGAACTGGCTCACGCTGGCCGAGCAGTTCACCCCCGAGATCACCGCCACGTAATTGCGGGTGCCGACGCGGCCATCCTCTCTGAGGTAGCCGTCGAAATAGCGCATCTCGGCCGGCGGGTAGAAGGCGACCGGCCGCACGTCGGTGCCGACTTCATACTGCTGCTTGAGATCGCCCACCGCCACGTTCTGGGTGTGCACGTGGTCGCCGACCGCGATGTCCGCGGTGGCGAACCCGATGGGCTGCCCGTAGCGGCGCACCGTCTCTCCGCTGCGCCGGGCTCGCCGCGCCACCTTGTGGCCCGGCCGGATGTCCTGCCGCACCTCGATGCGGCCGCCCGCGTCTTCCAGAATCGTGCCGGCGGGAATCTCCTTCTTGGCGATCGCCACGTCGTCTTCGGGCTTCAGAATGATCGCCACATCCGTGATCGCGTGCGTCGCCATGTCTGGGGTCTCTTCTCTCCCTCTCCCCCGAGGGGAGAGGGTAGGCTGAGGGGTGCTTCACTCTACCGTCACGGCTCCCGGATAGGCAAGCCGCGCGCGATTGACCGGGGCGCGCCGCGGGCCTAGACTGCCGACACCATGTCCTTCACCGAGCGCACCGCCAAGGTCAACGGCATCACGCTTCACTATCTCGACTGGGGGCCCGCCGACGCCCCGCCGGTGGTCCTGCTGCACGGCATCACCGGCCACGCGCGGGTATGGGACCACCTGGCCTCCCGGCTGGTCCCCGGGCGCCGGGTGCTCGCGCTCGATCAGCGCGGCCACGGCGACAGCGACCCCGCGCCCGACGACGATTACGGCGTGGGCACGATGGCCGACGACGTGGCCGCCTTCGCGGACAGCCTGCGCCTGCCGCGCTTCGCCCTGGTGGGGCACTCGATGGGCGGGCGCATCGCGATCCGGTACGCGGGCGAGCACGCGGCACGGCTCGAGCGGCTCGTCATCATCGACATCGGCCCCGATATCGCCCTGGCCGGCCTGCAGCGCGTGCGCGACATGATGGCGAACTCGCCCGAGCGCATCGAGAGCGAGGAGTGGGCGGTGGAGTACATCCGGCGCGCCAACCCCCTCCAGGATGTCGCCATGCTGCGGGAGCGGGTGCGGCACGGGCTCAAGCGGCAGCCCGACGGCGAGCTCACCTGGAAGTACGCCAAGGGCCTGCGCGACATGATGCGCGCGGGCCGCCGCGACGCGGTGGACCTGTGGGAGCCACTGCCGCGGATCACCTGCCCGACCCTGGTGGTGCGCGGGGCGGAGAGCGACATCCTCGCCCCCGACGTGGCCAAGAAGATGGCGGAGCGGCTGCCCGACGGGCGCGTGGTCGAGATCGCGGGGGCCGGGCACACCGTGCCCGCCGATCGCCCGGAGGAGTTCGCGCGGGAGATCCGCGGGTTTCTGGGGGTGTAGCCCCTCACCCTACCTTCTCCCCAGAGGGGAGAGGGTCAGCGGGTCCCCGGAGGGGAGAGGGTTAGCGGGTGCGGAGGCGACGGGCGGCTTCCGCCCGCATCGTCTGCATCGCGTGGGTCTCCTGATCGGCGTAGCGCTCCTCGGCCCACGGATCGGCGTGCATATGGTAGCCGTTCACCTCCCAGAAGCCGGGCGGATTCACGTCGAGGAACTCGAAGCCGCGCACCCACTTCGCGCTCTTCCAGAAGTAGAGCTTCGGCACCACCAGGCGGAGCGGCCCGCCGTGCTCTGGGGTCAGGTCCTGCCCGTCGTGCCGGAGGGCCAGCACCACGTCGTCGTCGACCAGGTCCGACAGGGCCAGGTTCGTGGTGTAGTCGGGGTCGGCGTGGACCATGACGTACCTCGCCTCGGGCTTCGGCCGCACCCGCGCCACGATCTCGCGGATGGGCACGCCCTCGAAGACGTTGTCGAGGCGCGACCAGTGGGTCACGCAGTGGATGTCGCACGTGACTTCCGCGCGCGGGAGGGCCAGGAACTCGGGCCAGCTGAAGCTCACCTCCTGCTCGACCAGGCCGAAGCAGCGGAACGACCACTTGGCGGGGTCGAAGCGCGGGGTAAGGCCGTAGGTGAGCACCGGCCACTTCCGGGTCAGCACCTGGCCGGGCGGGGTGCGCCGGGCCAGCTCCGGGGTCGTCTCCTTCATCACGTCCCTCCTCTCTCGACGACGAAGCGATAGCCCTGCCCGTGCGCGGTGAGGATGTGCGCGGGCCGCTCCGGGTCGTCCTCGAACTTCTGTCGCAGTCTCAGGATATGGGTGTCGACCGTCCGGGTGGTGGGAAACCGCTCGTAGCCCCACACCTCGTCGAGGAGCCGGTCGCGGGTGATGACCTCCCCGGGGTGCTCGATCAGGTAACGGAGCAGGTCGAACTCCTTGCGGGTGAGCCGCACCTCCCGCCCGCCCTTGAAGGCCTGGCGCGCCCGCAGGTGCAGCCGCACGTCGCCGAACGCGAACTCCTCGAATTTCTGCCGCGGGCCCGGCCGGCGCAGCACGGCCCGAATGCGCGCCATCAGCTCGCGCAGGCTGAAGGGCTTGGTCACGTAGTCGTCCGCGCCCAGCTCGAGCCCGAGCACCCGGTCCACCTCCTCGCCGCGCGCGGTCAGCATGATGACCGGGACGTCGAGCCCCCGCCGCCTGATCTCGCGGCAGAGATCCCAGCCGCTCATGCCCGGCATCATCACGTCGAGCAGGATCAGGTCCGGCGCCTCCGACAGGGCCAGGGCCAGCCCCCGGCGCCCGTCCGGGGCCGCCACCGTCTGGTAGCCCTCGAAGCGCAGGTTGTCCTCCAGCCCGCGCACCATCTCGGGCTCGTCGTCGACGATCAGGATGCGGGGCACCGCGGCCTCACGCCCCCGGCAGATGGAGGGTGAATCGGCTCCCCTGGCCGGGCCCCCCGTCCACCGTCACCCGGCCCCGGTGGGCCTCCACGATGTGCTTGACCAGCGCCAGCCCCACCCCGCTCCCCCGGCGTCCCTGCGTCTCACTCCGTCCGACGCGGTAGAACTTCTCGAAGATTCGCTCGCGCTCGGAGACCGGGATCCCGATGCCCTCGTCGGCGACCTCCACCGCCACCCCGTCCGCCGCGCGCCGGGCCGAGACCGCGATCTTCCGCCGGTCTCCCGAGTACTTCATCGCGTTGTCGAGCAGGTTGGCGAGCGCCTGCTTGAGGGCGTCGGCGTCCATCGGCACGTCGGGCAGGTCGGGGGCGATCGACACGTCCACCGCGAAGCCCTGCTGGTGGAGCGGATGGCGGAAGCTCTCGAGCACCTCGTGGATCACCGGCTCCACCGGCCCCGGCGCGATGTCGTACCGCTGGCGGCCGGACTCGATGCGGGAGAAGTCGAGCACGTTGTCGATGAGGCGGCTCAGGCGCTCGCTCTCCCGGGTGAGCACCGCGTAGTACTCGCGGCGGCGGCCCTCGTCGGGCACCCGGTCCATCTCGAGGGTCTCCGCGAACATGCGGATCAGCGAGAGCGGCGTCTTCAGGTCGTGCGAGACGTTGGCCACGAAGTCGGACTTGAGCCGCGCGATCTCGGACTCGCGCCGCTGCAGCCGGTAGGTCGCCACCAGCCCGGCCCCGATCACGGCCAGCAGCAGGGCGAGCGCGGTCATGAAGCTCATGGCCTGGCGGCGCACCATGTCGCGCGGGGCAAGGCCGGCCGGCTCGTAGAGGGCCACCCGCCACGCGGGCAGCGCCTCCCCGAAGGGCACGCTCAGCACCGGCGCGGCGCTCTCGAGCGGCCGCGACGCCCAGACCGAGCGGCCGCTCGCGTCGAGCACGACCAGCGCGCTCCCGCCCTCGGTGGACGCCAGCGCGCGGTCCAGCACGTCCCGCCCGAGGGCACGGTCGTCGCGACGGAGGCCCACCAAGAGCGGGCCCCGGGGCGAGCCCTGGAGCACGGTGGCCAGCACCACGCGACCGTTCACGTCGAGGTGGCGCCGGCCCCCGCGGTCCCAGAATCCCTGGGAGATCTCCGCCCGCAGGGCGGCGATGGCGAGGCCGTCCTCCGCCGACCAGCGCACCGGGTAGAGCACGCGCCCGTCGCGGCCGCAGAGGTAGACCGCGTCGAAGAGCGGGTGGCGGCTCCGCCACGCCTCCACCGCGGCGGGCCCGAAGGCGGGATCGAGCGCGGCGGCCTGCATGTCCGCCACCCCGTCCTGCTCGGCGCGTACCACCGCCATCTCGACCTTCTCGGCCGCCATCTGGGCCACGTCGCGCGCCTGCTCACGCAGCTGGCGCTCGGCCGCCTGCTCCCAGCGGCGGAGCGAGAGGTACCCGAGGGCGGCCAGCACCAGCGCCGCCGCGAACACCGCGCCGAAGATCAGGAGCGGCAGCCGCGGTCCGGTCACGCCGGATCCCAGATCATGCCGATTCGAAGATCACGCCGGCTCGAGGAGGAGGCGCTGGATCAGCTGCTCCATCTCGGGGTAGGCTCCCTCGCCCACGTGGGTGAACCGCACCACACCCTTCTTGTCGACGATGACCGCGGCCGGCCACGCCCAGTTGTCGTACCGGCGCCAGATCGCGAAGTCGTTGTCCTGCACCACCGGGTAGCGGACCCCCAGCTCCTTCGTCGCGCTCGTCACCTTCTGGAGCGGCTTCTCCCAGAAGAACTCGGGCGAGTGCACGCCCACGATGGTGAGCCCCTGCTTCTCGTACCGCGCGTGCCAGTCCCGCAACTGCGGGATCACGTTCTTGCAGTTGTATCAGCCGTAGGTCCAGAACTCCACCATCACCACCCGCCCGCGCAGGGCCGCGAGCGAGAGCGGCTCGCTGTTGATCCAGGGCCCCCCGGTGATCTCGGGAGCGGCCTGGCCCACCCGCACCTGCCGGCCGGCCGCGTCGCCCGGAGCGGTCCCGGGCCCGGGGGACAGCGCCAGCAGGAGCACCACCGCGCACTGCGTGAGCACCGAGATCGCGCGCATCGCCCACCTCCTGGGCCCGAGTCTAGCCGGAGGGGGCGCCGCGATGTCACGCGGCTGTCAAATCTGGCCGGTACCCCCTGGTGGGGCCGCCTATAATGAGAGCGGCGAGCGGGCGGGCATGGGCCCGCCCGGCAACACCGACGCCGGGGCAACCTGCAGCAGGAAGGATGGAACGCATGAGTGACGACCGGAAGCTGGCGATGTTCATGGACTTCGAGAACATCGTCCGCGGGGTCAAGGAAGCGCAGTACAAGCAGTTCGAGATCAAGCTGGTGCTGGAGCGGCTGGTCGAGAAGGGCAAGATCATGGTCAAGCGGGCCTACGCGGACTGGAACCGTTACGCGGAGTACAAGCGCCCCTTCCACGAGCACGCCATCGAGCTGATCGACGTCCCCCAGAGCCGCTACAGCGGCAAGAACTCGGCCGACATCCGCATGGTGGTCGACGCGATGGACCTGGCCTACGCCAAGCAGCACGTGGACAGCTTCGCGCTCGTGTCGGGCGACTCCGACTTCTCCCCGCTGGTGTCCAAGCTGCGGGAGAACGACCGCTACGTGATCGGCCTCGGGGTGAAGTCCTCGTCGTCCGAGCTGCTGGTCGGCAACTGCGACGAGTTCATCTTCTACGAGGACCTGATCCGTGAGTCGAAGAAGACGACGTCCCTGCGCGGGCTGCCCGAGAAGAAGGCGGAGGCGTTCGCCCAGCTCATCGAGGCGATCCAGGCGCTGCAGCGCGAGAACAAGGACACCCTGTGGGGCTCCATGGTGAAGCAGACCATGATCCGGAAGAATCCCGCGTTCAACGAGTCCTACTACGGCTACTCCACGTTCTCGAAGCTCCTGGAGGAGGCGGCCAAGCAGAAGATCCTCACCCTGGAGCGGGACGCCAAGAGCGGGACCTACATCATCACCTCGATCGAGGGCGACCGCGCCGCCTGATCAGTCCCGACGGCTGATGACCTTCACCCGCCCGCTGTCGCTGATGAGCGCGGTCAGGATCCAGCTCACCACGCTCACCAGCAGCGCGCCCCAGAAGGCCGGCCACCAGCCGGCCACCTGGAAGCCGCTCACGAAGAACGAGACGAGCTTCAGGCAGAATGCGTTCAGCACGAGCAGGAAGATCCCGAGGGTGAGCAGGGTGATCGGGAAGGTGATCACGACCAGGATGGGGCGCACCACCGCGTTGATGATGCCCAGCACCACGCCGGCGGCCAGCGCGGAGCCGAGACCGGCGAGGCTGATGCCCGGCACCACGTGCGCGGCCACCAGCAGCGCCAGCGTGTACACCACCACCCGGAGGATGAATCCCATGGCCCGGGGCCGAGTCTACACCCGACTCGCCGCCGCCGTGCTCCTGCTCGCCGGCGTGCTCCTGCTCGCCGGGGTCACCGGGGCCGGCGCGGCCGAGCCGCCCGCCGCCACCATCGAGCCCGCCATGACCCGGGGGCCCGCCACCGCGCCGGTGACCATCCTCGAGTGGAGCGACTTCCAGTGCCCGTTCTGCCAGCAGGCCCAGGACACCATGGCCCGCCTCCTGGGCGAGTTCCCCGACTCGGTCCGGCTCGTGTTCAAGGACTTCCCACTCCGCTCGCACGAGGGCGCGCTGCCCGCGGCCCTCGCCGCGCGCTGCGCGGGGGCCCAGGGGCGATTCTGGGAGTACCACGACCTGCTCTTCGTGGCCCAGCCCGCCTTCGCGCGCGAGGAGCTGCTGGGCTACGCGCGCCGCCTCGGCCTCGACGTCCCGCGCTTCACCGACTGCCTCGACGCGGCCCGGTTCCGGGACGCGGTGGCCGCCGACCAGCGCGAGGGCCGCGCCGCGGGCGTGCGTGCCACGCCGACCTTCTTCGTGAACGGAGAGAAGATCGAGGGCGCGCTGCCCATCGAAGACTTCCGCGACGCGATCCGCCGGGCCCTGCGCGCCGCGGGCGCCGCGCCGCCCCGCTGACAAGGAGATCGCCCTCGTGACCACCCCGCCCCCGAGCCTTTTCGTGAACGCGAGCGCGGTGCCCTGGGTCGAGCGCCGGCCCGGCGTCTTCTGGAAGACCCTCTGGGAGGACGCGGACGGCCACCACAAGGCGATCTTGATGCGCTACGAGCCGGGCGCGACCGTGCCGCGCCACCGGCACGTGGGCGACGAGCAGATCTACGTGCTCGAGGGCAGCGTGGCCGACGACACCGGCGTGTGCACCGCGGGCAACTACGCGCGCCGACCGCCGGGCTGTGTCCACACCGTGACGAGCCCGGCCGGCGCGCTCGTCATCGCGATCACCTCGGGCCCCACCGAGCCGGTCTAGCCCGGCGAAACTCCTTGCGACCCACCGACACCTCCGATAATGTGGGTGGCTGATCCGGGCCGGGCGCGCCGGGCCACCGAGGAGACGAAGCGATGATGACGTCCGAGCACTTCTGGCTGACGTTCGGCTTCCTGGGACAGGCGTTCTTCTCGATGCGCTTCCTGGTGCAGTGGATCGCGTCGGAGCGGAAGAAGGAGAGCGTGATCCCGGTCTCCTTCTGGTTCTTCTCGATCGGCGGCGGTCTCACCCTGCTGGTCTACGCGCTGTACCGCATGGATCCGGTCTTCATCCTCGGGCAGGGCGCGGGCCTCTTCGTGTACCTGCGGAACCTCTATCTGATCCGGCGGAAGCAGAGCGGCCTGGCCGCGGCCGGGGCGTAGCTTCCCCTTCCCGTAAAGGAGTCTCAATGGACGCGAGCATCCGCTGGGGGACGACCCAGTCCCAGCCCATCCTGATGATCCCCGGCCCGACCGAGCTGCCGTTCCCGGTCGTGCAGGCGATGAGCCAGCCCGCCACCATCCAGTACGATCTGAACTTCGACGCCAAGATCCTGGAGCCGGTGACCCTGGCCCTGCGCGACATCTTCCAGACCAGCCGCGGCGAGGTCATCGCGATGCCGGGCTCGGGGCGCACCGCGCTCGAGGCCTCCGCGATCTCGGTGATCGAGCCGGGCGATCACGTGCTGGTGGTGGTGGCCGGGGTCTTCGGCACCCTCATGCGCGAGATCATGACCCGCGCGGGCGCCGAGGTGACCGAGCACACCGTGGAGTGGGGCCGGCCCCTGGACCTGGCCCGCCTCGAGAAGGACGTGGAGCGCGTGAAGCCGAAGGCGGTCTCCATGGTCCACAACGAGACCTCCACCGGCACCACCTATCCGGCCGCCGAGGTGGGGCGCATCGTGAAGCGGCACGGCGCCCTCTTCATGCTCGACACCGTCTCCTCGCTCGCCGGGCTCGACGTGCGCACCGACGACTGGGGCGTCGACTTCAACATGACCGGCTCGCAGAAGTGCCTCGCCGCCCCGCTCGGCATGGCCATCGTGTCGGTGAGCCCCGCCGCGTGGGAGGCGATGGAGCGCCGCAAGCACAAGTCCTCCTCGTGGGCCTACGATCTCCTGCGCTGGAAGGAGAACTGGATCCCGGTCTCGCGCGGCGGCCACATTCCCGACGGCAGCCCGCGCCGGCAGCCGGTCTCGATCCCCACGCACCTCACCAGCGCGCTCGGGGTGGCGAGCCGGCTCATCCTCGAGGAGGGGCTTCCCCACCGCTTCCGTCGTCACGCGGTGGCCGGGCGGGCCTTCCGCGCCGGCATCGAGGCGATGCGGCTCGAGCCCTTCCCGGACCCCTCGCTCCTGTCCAATACCGTCTCGTGCTTCAAGACGCCCGCCGGGATCGATCCGGGCGCGGTGGTCAGCCACATGCGCGACCGCTACGGCATCCTGATCGGCACCGGGCTCGACAAGATCCGCACCACCACCCTGCGGGTCGGGCACATGGGCATCACCTCGAGCCCGATGTACGTGCTGCCCACCCTGTCCGCGATCGAGATGACGCTGCGCGACCTCGGCTACCGCAGCGAGGCGGGCGCGGGGGTCTCGGCGGCCCAGGCGGTCTTCGCGAGCCCGCCCGCGTGATCGCGGTCCCGGACGACTTCCCCTCCGTCTTCGAGGGCAGCGAGGGCCACGAGCGGGCCAAGCGTCTCGGACCGGTCCGCGTCTTCACCGAGCGCGGCGCGGACCAGGAGGCCGAGCTGATCCGCCGGATCGGCGACGCCACCAGCGCCATCAACATCCGCGCCCACGCCCGCTTCAGCGAGGCGGTGTTCCAGGCCTGCCCCAAGCTCAAGATGGTCTCGGTGTGGGGCACCGGCACCGACAACCTCGACCTGCACGCGGCGGGCATGCGCGGGGTGACGATCTGCAACACCCCCGGCATCAACGCCTTCGCGGTGGCGGAGCACGCGCTCACCCTGATGCTCACGGTGGCCCGTCGGGTGGTGACCATCGACGCGGAGATGCGCAAGGGCAAGTGGCCGCGCGAGCTCCTGACCCAGAGCGTGGGCAAGACGCTGGGCGTCTTCGGCATGGGCGCCATCGGGGGGCGCCTCGCGACCATCGCCCGCGGCATCGGCATGAACGTGCTGGGCTGGAGCGCGCTCGGCGACGAGGCGCGCATTCGCAAGACGGGGGCGCGGCCGGCCAGCAAGGAGGAGATCCTCGCGCAGGCCGACGTGATCAGCCTGCACGTGCGGCTCTCCACCGAGACCCGCAACTTCCTCGGCCGCAAGGAGCTCGCGATGATGAAGCCCACCGCGATCCTCATCAACACCGGCCGGGGCGCGCTGGTGGACCGGGAGGCGCTCCTGGCCGCCCTGCGCGACCGCAAGATCATGGGCGCGGGGCTCGACGTCTTCCACCAGGAGCCGCTCGCCGCCGACGATCCGATCCTGGCCCTGCCCAACGTGGTTTGCTCCCCGCACAACGCGGGACAGACGCCCGAGGTGATCCGCGACGGCCTGATCGCCGCGGTCGCCAACATCGAGAACTACCTCCAGGGCAAGCCGAGCAACCTGGTCGTCTCGCCCGGCCGCTAGCCGCCGCGCCCCGCGGCACTCTCCCCTGGCGCGGTCACCTCGGCGGGAGTAGCGTTAGAGGGCCGCACCGGAGTGCAAGGCGCGCGGCGGACTTCAACCCGTTCCCAA
>Ga0210384_10005160_pt1 | contig 14342 bp, 10 predicted proteins | sample IncBWH2MmetaG_FD_160574 | JGI IMG/M metagenome (GOLD analysis project Ga0210384, IMG submission 160574) | Forest soil microbial communities from Barre Woods Harvard Forest LTER site, Petersham, Massachusetts, United States - Inc-BW-H-2-M | ecosystem: Environmental > Terrestrial > Soil >...
CGGAGATGGTTAAAGCGGACTACGTGATCACCGAGAGCGGCGGGGTGCCGATCCCCACCCGTGACGGCCACGTCCTCGGCGTCACCGTCGGCGAGAAGGGCGCCAACTGGCGCCACCTCACGGTGGCCGGCACGCCCGGCCACGGCTCGCGGCCCTTCCGCACCGACAACGCGCTGGTGACCGCGGCGGAGGTGGTGCGGCGCATCGCGGCCTACCAGCCGAAGACGCGCATCCTCGACGTGTGGCGCGAGTACGTGAAGGCGATGGACCTGGGCCCCGAGCTCACGAAGGGGCTCACCGATCCGGCGCGAGTGCTGGAGACGGTGTCGGGCATGGAGAACCTGGCCCTCGCCCGCGAGGCGCACGCCTGCACCCACACCACCTTCTCGCCCAACATCATCCACGGCGGGGTGAAGACCAACGTGATCCCCGACCGCGTGGAGATCGACGTCGACATCCGCGCGCTGCCCGGCGTCACCACCGAGGACGTGGACGCGATGCTGGCGGAGGCGCTCGGCGACCTCGCTCCGCGGGTGACCGTCAAGCAGGGGCGCGGGCAGCAGGGCTCGCTGAGCAGTCACGACACGCCGCTGGTGGCCGCGATGGAGCGGGTGACCTCACGGCTGATGCCGGGGAGCCGGGTGGTGCCCAAGATGACCACCGGCGGCACCGACGGCAAGTTCTGGCGCTGGCTGGGGGTGCCCGCCTACGGCTTCGGGCTGCTGTCGCTCCGCATCCCCTACACCGAGTACCCACTCATGTTTCACGGCCACAACGAGCGGGTGGACACCGAGAGCCTCAAGCTCTCGACGATGATGTGGGAGAGCCTCGCCCGGGAGTTCCTCGGCTAGCGCGCCACGTCGCGCTGCAGCGAGTCGACGCAGTCGGCCACCACCGCCACCAGCTCGTCGACCTCGGCGGGGGTGATGCAGAGGGGCGGGGCGAGACGGAGCACGGTGCCCCGGGCGTAGATGATCGCGCCGCGGTCCCACGCCTTGCGGTCGAGCTCGGCCACGTGCTTGGCGTCGAGCGGCTTGCCGGAGCCGTCGGGCTGCACGAAGTCCACGCAGACCATCAGGCCGCGCCCGCGCACCTCGCCCACGATGGGGTGCTTGCCCACCGCGCTGCGAATCCCGTCGAGCAGGCGCGTCCCCATCTTCGCCGCGTTCTCCACCAGCCGGTCCTGCTCCATGATCTTCAGATTCGCGAGCGCGGCCGCGCACGCCACCGGATGCGCGGCGTAGGTGTTGGGGTGGACGTTCTCCTGGGTGGTGGTGTCGGAGAACGCGTCGGCGAGCCGTCCGCGCGCGATGCTGGCCGAGAGCGGGATGTAGCCCGAGGTGATCCCCTTGGCCACCGACATGAGGTCGGGCACCACCTGGTCGTGCTCGACCGCGAACCACCGGCCGGTGCGCCCGAAGCCGGTGATGACCTCGTCCGCGATCATCAGCACGTCGAGCTCGTCGCAGAGCGCGCGCACCGCGCGCAGCCAGCCGATGGGCGGCATGATGAAGCCGCCCGAGGAGAGCACCGGCTCCATGATCACCGCGGACACCGTGTCCGGCCCCTCGCGCACGATGGCCTCGCGGAGCTCGCCGATGCGGCGCGCGATGAGCTCGGCCTCGGTGCCGCGGCCCAGGTCGCGGAAGGGATGGGGCGGCGCCACCTTGGCGAAGCCCGGCACCTCGAGGGGCTGGTAGGGCTGGGCCAGGTGGGGCAGCCCGCACACCGCGAACGTGCCCATCGTCGCACCGTGGTAGCCGCCCTGGAGCGAGATCACCTTGTGCTTGCCGGTCTTGCCGGCGGCCAGCCAGTATTGCCGCGCGATCTGCATCGAGCGCTCGTTGGCCTCCGACCCGCTCACCGCGAACATGGTGTAGTTCAGGTCGCCCGGGGTCAGCGACGCGAGCTTCGCGGCCAGGTCGGCGGCCGGCCGGTTGGAGAACTGCCGCGTGGTCGGGTAGTAGGCGAGCCGCACCGTCTGCTCCGCGATGGCCTCCGCGATCTCGCGCCGCCCGTGGCCCACGTTGACCACCGCGAGGCCCGCGAAGCCGTCGAGCAGCTTCTTGCCCTGCTCGGTCCAGATCCACACCCCCTCGCCGCGGTCGATGACCAGCTCCTGGTCGGACAGGAACGGGTGATCCTGGGTCTTGTGGGTCCAGAGGTGGCGGATGGCCTGCGCGTCGGTGGTCATGGACGAAATCTCCCGAAAAGATCCCGGTAACGGGTGAGCGGCTCGCGTCGTCGAGGGGCATGGTAGCACCCTCGGCGCGGCCCCCGCGCCCCGGGTCCGGCCAAGTGCTCGATTTTGCGACGAGGGCTGACACTTTGCGCGCGGCGAGCTCGGTATCGGCCAGTGAATCCAGGCACTTACCCATGGCGTGGTCCTTGCTCCTCCATCGAGCCGCGATGGGACCGCTGCGACCGCTCGACGCCCCGGACCTGCAGCCCGGCGACACCTTGCTCGAGCGACTTCGGCGCCTCGAGCAGGACAACGCACGGCTCCTCGACCGGGAGCGCACGCGCCTCGAGGAGACGCGGGCGCTCGCGGGCATCGGCCGGCTGCTCTCCGAGCGGCTCGAGCCCGACGTGGTCGGCCTGCGCATCGCGGAGAGCCTGCGCTCGCTCCTGGCCGGCGGGTCCGCGGTGGTCTACCGCCTCGACGCGGAGTCGCAGAGCCTGCAGGCGCTCGCGGTGGCGCACGCGAGCGATCCGGCCGACGGCTGGCGCCCGGTGCGTGAGCTGGGCGCGGGCGCCCTCGGGCTCGCCATCCGCGAGCGGCGCACCATCACCACGCCGGACGTGCTCGCCGATCCGCGCATCGAGACGAGCCCGGAGCTCCGCCGTCACCTGGAGCAGGCCCCCGACCGCGCGATCCTCGCGGTGCCCCTGCTGACCCAGGACCGCCTCATCGGCGTCCTCGCGGTGCGCAACGCCACCGGCCACGCCTTCGACACCCGCGCGGTGCAGATGGCGGAAGCGCTCGCCGACCAGGCCGCGCTCACCCTGGAGCACGCGCGTCTCTTCGCCGACGAGGAGCACCGCCGGCGGGAGGCGGAGGTCCTCGCCGACCTGGCCCGCACCATCGGCGGCACCCTCGATCTGGAGACCGTGCTCCGCCGCGTGACCGAGGCGGCCCGCGAGCTCTGCCGCAGCGACGGGGCGGTGATCGGCCTGCGGGTCCCGGACGGGGACGCGGTGCGCCTGCGCTACTGGACCGCTCCGTGGTACGACGCGCTGGCCGACACCTGCATCGAGCCGGGCCGCGGCCTGGGCGGCCTCGTCCTCGCGGAGCGGCGTCCGATGCGCACGAGCGACTACCGGAGCGATGCGCGGATCGGCGATCGCTACCGCCAGCGCATCCAGCAGCTCGGCATCCACGCCCAGATGGCGGTGCCGGTGCTCATCGAGGGCCGGGTGGAGGGCCTCCTCTACGTCGACAACCGCGCCGCGCGCGCCTTCACCGATCAGGACGAGGCCATCCTGGCCCGCCTCGCGGCCCAGGCCGCGCTCGCCATCCGCAACGCCCAGCTCTTCGCCGACGAGCAGGTCGCGCGCGGGACCGCGGAGCGGCTGGTGCGAGCCCTCCGCGAGAGCCAGGAGCGGTTCCAGTTCGTGGCCCGCGCCACCAACGACGCGGTGTGGGACTGGGACCTGGTGAGCGACGCGCTGTGGTGGAACGAGGGGATCCAGACCCTCTTCGGCTACACCGAGGCCCAGATCGGCCCCGACATCACGTGGTGGTACGAGCTGGTCCACCCGGAGGATCGGGAGCGGGTGGTGACCGACATCCGCGCGGCGGTCGAGCGCGGCGACGCGAGCTGGAGCGCGGAGTACCGCTGCCGGCGCGCCGACGGCTCGTACGCGCAGGTCTACGATCGGGGCTACGTGCTCCGCGACGCCGAGGGCCGTGGCACCCGCATGATCGGGGCCATGATGGACGTCACCCAGCGCAAGCAGCTCGAGGACGAGCTGCGGCAGGCCCAGAAGATGGAGGCGGTGGGGCGCCTCGCAGGCGGGGTGGCCCACGACTTCAACAACCTCCTCACCGTCATCACCGGGCGCAGCGCGATCCTGCTGGGCCGGCTCAAGGCCGACGACCCGCTGCGCCGCAGCGTCGAGCAGATCCAGAAGACGGCCGATCGCGCGGCCGGCCTCACCCGCCAGCTCCTGGCCTTCAGCCGCAAGCAGGTCCTGCAGCGCACGGTCCTCGACCTCAACGCGATGGTCGAGGAGGTCAGCGCGATGCTGCGCCGGCTCATCGGCGAGGACGTGGAGCTGCTCCTGACCCTCGGGCCTCGGGCCGGGCACGTCAACGCCGATCCGGGACAGCTCGAGCAGGCGCTCATGAACCTGGCCGTCAACTCGCGCGACGCGATGCCGCGCGGCGGCACCCTCGGCGTCGAGACCGACTGCGTGCAGGTCGAGGCCGCCCCGCCCGATCGGCCGGACGCGCTCGCGCCCGGCGCGTACGCGGTCCTCCGCGTCATGGATACCGGCGTGGGCATGGACGCCGCAACCCAGGCTCGCATCTTCGAACCCTTCTTCACCACCAAGGAGCCGGGTAAGGGCACCGGCCTCGGGCTCTCGATGGTGCACGGGGTGGTGCGGCAGCACGGGGGCGCCGTCCAGGTGCGGAGCGTGGTGGGCGGCGGCACCACCTTCGAGATCTACCTCCCCCAGGTCGACGCGCCGGCCGCGCCGGCCCGGGTGGACGAGACGGTGAGCCGCGACACCCTCGGGCGCGAGACGATCCTGCTGGTCGAGGACGAGGACGACGTGCGCGCGCTCGCCCGCGAGCTCCTGGAGCGGCAGGGCTACCGGGTGCTCGAGGCGAGCGACGGGCTGCAGGCCCTCGGCCGCTACGAGACCGAGGGCGACCAGATCGATCTCATCCTCTCCGACGTGGTGATGCCCCGGATGAGCGGGCGCGAGCTGGTCGACCGCGTCCGCGCCCTGCGGCCCGACATGCGCGTGCTGTACATGTCCGGCTACACCGAGGACGCCATCCTCCGTCACGGGGTGCGCGACGCGAGCACGGTGCTGCTCGGCAAGCCGTTCGCGCCCGCCGATCTGCTCGCGAAGGTCCGCGAAGTCCTCGACCGCTGAGCCCGCGGGCTAGCGGATCAGCGGCTCCCCGATCAGCCCCCAGTACGGCACCGCCACCGCCAGCACCACGAAGGCGGCCAGCGCGGTCATGAGCAGGCCGAAGCGGAAGATCTCTCCCGCCCCGAGGTGCCCGCGCTCGTAGACCACCAGCGAGGAGGCGCTCTGGGCCGGATAGTAGAGGACCGCGTCGCCCGCGATCGTCACGATGAGGCCGCACAGCACCGGGTTGAGCCCCGCCGCGGTGCCCACCGACATCGCCACCGGGATCGTGGTGGCCAGGAAGCCGGTGATGTTCGGGATCAGCAGCCGCACCACCGACGAGGCCACCAGCAGCACCGCCACCACCAGCCACGCCGACTCCGCCACCCCGTGCGCCGCCCCCACCACCACGCCGGCCAGCCAGTCGCTCGCCCCGGAGCGCGCGAGCCCCTGGGCGAGCGAGAGCGAGGCCGCGATGACGAAGAAGTTCGTCCAGCCCACCTCCTGCTCGAACTGGCGCCAGGTGAGCACGCCGATGCCGGGGGCCAGGAAGCAGATCCACGCGGCCAGCGCGGGCAGCGTCGGGTGCAGGTGGTGGACCGCGTCGGTGAGCCAGAGCAGCCCCGCGCCGCCGGTGATGAGCAGGGTGCGCCACTCCACGTCCGAGAACGGGCGGGGCGCGGGCCGATCGGGCACCGTGATGCGCGCGCGGAAGCCGCTCCGGTAGCGCAGGTAGATCGCGAGCGCGGCGAGGGCGAGCAGCACCGCGTAGGGCACGCTCATGAGCACGAACCAGCGCGTCCACGAGATCGTGCCGATGAGGCCGGCGGCCACGATCGGGGTGATGCCGCCGGTGAGCAAGATCGTGGAGGAGAGCCGGTTCACCGAGTTGAGCAGCATCATGACCGCGCGGGCGAGCGGGGCGCCGCGCGGCACGCGGCCCAACTCGAGCGCCTGGTCGTACACGTGCACGAGGATGCCGGTGCGGGCGCTCGCCGACGGCAGCAGCAGGGTGAGCGGCGGCATCGCGAGGAGCAGGTGGAGATAGAGCGCGCCCGCGCGGCCGCGCCCGTGGGCCAGGAGGCGGTGCGCGAGGCGCTCGGCGAGACCGCTCCGGGCCACCGCCACGCCCATGGTGAGCACGCCCAGCAGGAAGAACGCGACGGGATCGGCGAAGCCGGCGAGCCCCTCGCGGATGCCCGCGACCGCGTGGGTGGCGACGAGGGCCACGATCGCGACGATCGCGGTGACGCCCGGGGGCAGAGTCTCGAGCCCCCAGAGCCCGATGGCCAGCACGATCACCGCGAGCACGCGCTGGCCCTCGGGGCTGAGCCCGGCGGGCGTGGGCGCCGCCAGCACCACCAGGCATCCGATCAGCGGAAGCAGCCAGCGGAAGCCGGGCGGCGGGCGGCGCACCCGCCGAGGATACTACCAGTGACCGTAGTAGCGGGGCGCGTACCAGCCGTACGGATATACCGGGTAGACGTAGGAGACGCGCGGGCGCGGCGGCGCGTACGCGTAGGGCCCGACGGGAACGATGGCGCAACCGGCCAGCAGCAGCGCGGCCAGTGGAATCCAGAGTAGCAGTCGCATGATCTGTCCTCCTCACCCCATGAGACGGGCGAGGCGGCGGGGAATATTCCCTCCCGGAGGGGTAAACGCGGGGCGGGGCGACTGCGTCAAAGGGAGAGCGGCTAGGTCGGCTGCTCTCCCAGCACGACCACGCGGGCGGCGGCGAGCCGGTCGATCTCCTCGCTCGAGAGCCCGAGCTCACCGAGCACCTCCGCGGTGTGCTGGCCGAGCAGCGGCGCCGGACGATCGATGCGCGGCGGGGTCGCGGAGGCGCGGCCCGGGAAGGTCAGCATCTTCACCTTGCCCGCGCCGGGCTGCTCCACCTCGGCGACGAGCCCGAGGTAACGCACCTGCGGATCCTCGAACACCTCGTCGAACTCGTAGATCGGCCCCGCCGCGATGCCGGCCGCTTCCAGGCGCGCCACCCACTCCTTGGCGGAGGCGGTGCCGAGGATGGCCTCCACCCGCGCCTTGAACGCGGGATGGTTCTCGAGCCGCGCGGGATTGGTGGCGAAGCGCGAGTCGGTCTCCATCGCCGCGTCGCCGAGCGCGCCGCAGAAGCGGCCCCACTGGTCGGGGTTCATCAGCACCACGTTCACGAAGCCGTCGCCGGCCTGGAACGCTTCCGCGGGCGAGAGATTCAGGTTGCGGTTGCCCACGCGCACCGGCCGCTCACCGGTGTCGAAGTAGACCGCGACCGGATCGGGCAGGAGCCCGAGGCTCGCCGAGACCAGGCTCACGTCGACGTGCTGGCCCTCGCCGGTGCGGAAGCGATGCACCAGCGCGGCGTTGACCATGCCGAACGTCATGTAGGACGCGGCCACGTCGGAGACCGAGCCGCCCACCCGCGTCGGCGGATGGCCGGGCATGCCGGTGAGCGCCATGAGCCCGCTCATGCCCTGCGCGATGGTGTTGTAGCCGGGCTTGCGCGCGAGCGGGCCGGTCTGGCCGAAGCCGGTGACCGAGGCGTAGACCACCGCGGGGTTCACCGCGCGAATCGCCGGGTAGCCGAGCCCGAGCCGCTCCGCCACGCCGGGCAGGAAGTTCTCGACGACCACGTCGGCGCGACGGGCCAGCTCGAAGACGAGCCGCACGCCCTCGGGCTGCTGCAGATCGACCGCGATCCCGCGCTTGTTGCGGTTCACCGCCGCGAAGGCGGCGCTCATCTGGCCGTCGCCCCGGAAGGAGCGCATGTCGTCGCCGCGGCCGGGCCGCTCCACCTTGATCACGTCGGCGCCCAGGTCGCCCAGGAGGGCCGCCGAGTAGGGCCCCGCGATCACGCGGGAGAGATCGAGGACGCGGATGCCCTGGAGCATGGCGGCCCGGGCATGGTGCCGCGCCGGCGCGCCCGAGTCAAGGCGGCTTGACGAGGCCTCCGCCACTGGCTAGGCTCTGTGCACACGCGAGAGGCGAGCAGCTCACCGACCAAGGGGGGCGTCATGCGCTACCAACGGATCTCCGCCGACTGCCACATCGACCTGCCCTGGATCCCACCCGATCTGTTCACCGCGAACGCGTCGGCGGCGCTCAAGGACCGCATGCCCTTCGTGAAGGACGGCGCCGACGGCCCGTTCTGGACCGCGAAGAACGGCACCAACTTCGGCCTCTGGGGCGGCGTGGGACCGGCCGGCTCCAAGTACGAGGCCGGCAAGCACCACCGCGTGGACGTGATGGCGGCTACCGGTCTTTATGATGATGGCCGGAAGGGTATCGCGCGGCCGACGACTCCGGCGCTGCGGGCCAGGGACATGGACCGCGACGGCGTGCAGGCGGAGGTCATCTACGGCATCCTCGGCGCGGCCACTCGGCTCAACGACCACGAGGCGGCCACCGAGATGTTCCACATCTACAACGACTGGCTGGTGGAGTTCTGCCGCCACGACCCCGAGCGCTTCATCGGGCTGGCCTGCCTGCCCTACGGAGACATCGACGCGGCGGTGCAGGAGGTCTACCGGGTGGCGAAGCTGGGGCTCCGCGGCATGGAGCTCTCCTGCTCGTGGGACATGGAGCCGATGTGGCACCCGACGTGGGAGCCGCTGTGGAAGGCGGTCAACGACGTGAACCTGCCGCTCCACTTCCACACCTTCCCGGCGCTGCCGCCGTCGGTGCTGGAGAACCAGAAGGGGCTGACCCGGCGCGCCGCGTTCTTCACGGTGGTCTCCGCGTTCCAGATGAACCTGGTCAACATCCTGGCCGCGATCATCGGGGCCGCGGTGCTCGAGCGCTATCCCAACGTGCGCATCGCCTTCGGGGAGAGCGGCATCGGCTGGGTGCCCTACGCGCTGGACCGCATGGACTTCGAGTGGGAGGACCGCTTCACCGACCTCGGGCTCAAGATGAAGCCGAGCGACTACTGGCGGCGGCAGTGCAAGGCCACCTTCCAGTTCGACCGCATCGGCACCAAGCTGATCGACGACATGGGCGTGGAGACGCTGATGTGGGGCTCCGACTACCCGCACGGCGACGGGGTGTGGCCCGACTCCACCAAGTACATCGCCGAGCAGTTCGGTCACCTGCCCTCCGACGTCATGCACAAGATGACCTGCGAGAACGCCGGCCGCTTCTACGGCCTGATCAAGTAGTTCTCCGCGTCAACGTCCGGGGTCAGGTCTTGCATTCCGACATTGCCGGAATGCAAGACCTGACCCCATCTGTTACGCGCGGACTTCGAGGACCATGTTGGCGGGGGTCTGCGCCACGCGCCGGATCCGCGTGAAGCCCGCCTCGGTCAGCACCTCCCGCAGCCGCTGCTCGCCCGCCTGGGCGCCCAGCGCGAGCCCCACCTCCTGGCTCAGCGACGCGGGCGTGCAGAGCAGCGTCGACGCCGCGTAGTAGAGGCGCCCGACCGGGTTGAGGTTGTCCTCCAGCCGGTCGTTGGCGAAGGGCTCCACCAGCATCCAGACCCCGCCCGGGGCGAGCGACTGCCGCACGTGGCGCGCCGCGCCGACCGGATCGCCCATGTCGTGCAGGCAATCGAAGAAGGTGACCAGGTCGTAGCCGGTCCCCGGATAGGTCTTGGCCGCGATCACCTCGAAGGAGACGCGGTCCGCCATCCCGGCCTTGTCGGCCGCCTGCCGCGCCGCGGTGATGGACGCGGGATGGTAGTCGAAGCCGGTGATCGTCGCGCGCGGAAACGCCTGGGCCATGATGATGCTGGACGCGCCGTGGCCGCAGCCCACGTCGGCGACCCGCCCGCCCTGCTCGAGGCGCGCCTTCACCCCGTCGAGGGCGGGGATCCACTGGCTCACCAGGTTCATCGCGTAGCCCGGACGGAAGAAGCGCTCGCAGCCCTCGTACACGCCCCCGTCGTGCTCGTGCCAGCCCACCCCCGCGCCGGTGCGGAACGCGTCGGTGATCTTCGGCTCGTCGCGGACCGAGCCCACGCTCAGCTGGAACGCACCCGGCAGATCCGCGTCGAGCATCAGGAACGCCTGCTCCGGGGGCAGGGTGAAGCGTCCGGTCGCGGGGTCGTAGGTGACGTAGCCGCCCGCGGCCTGCGCGGACAGCCACTCCCGCACGTACCGCTCGCGCGTGCCGGTGCGCTTGGCCAGGTCCGCCGGGCTCAGCGGGCCGGCGCCGGCCATCGCGCGATAGAGGCCGAGCTTGTCGCCGATGGCCACGAGACCGGCGTGGAACGTGGCCGCGACGTCTGAGATCGCCTTGCCGAGGAACTCCTCCACCTTCTTCGGATCCAGCGTGGCTTGCTCGGGTGACATGACGTTCTCCTCCGGGCCGATCGGCCCTCTAATTGGTTTCGAGATGACGCTCGATGAGCGCGTTGATCCGCTCGGGATGGGTGACGGGGCCCATGTGTCCCACCCCGTCGATCTCGACCGCGCGCACGCGCGGCAAGACCTTCGTCAGCAGCCGCGCCACCCCTCGCGAGGCGGCGGGAGAATCCGAGCCAGTGAGGCAGAGGGTCGGCACGTCGAGCGACCCGAAGGCGGCCAGCTCCGTCTGCTCGGTGAACGCGGCGTGCCACTCCGCGGTCACGCCGCGCATCGCGGCCGCCACCGCGTCGCGGCGAAGCTCGGGCATGCCGGCCCACGTGCCCGGGCCCATCCAGTAGTCGAGGAAGCGGGCCCCGGAGGCGCGCGGGTCCCCGCTCTCCATCGCGGCCACCGTGTCGTCGCGCAGGGCCACGATCTCCCGGGCCGCGGGCTGGGCGGGATCCTCGGCGAGCAGCACCGAGAACAGCACCGGCTCGTAGACCACGAGGGAGCGCACCCGCCCGGGATGGGCGAGCGCGAGCTTGAGGGCCACCGCCCCCCCGTACGAATGACCGATCAGGTGGAACCGCTCGCCCGCGTCCGCGAGCACCGGCTCGAGCAGCGCCACCTCGTCCGCCAGGGTCAGGGTCTGGTCGTCCGGCCAGCGCGGGCTCTTGCCGGAGCCGTAGAGATCGACCGCGAGGGAGCGGAAGTGGCCACCGAGCTGGTCCATCAGCGGCCGCCACTGCGCCGACGAGCTGGCGCTGGCGTGGATGCAGACCACCGCCGGCCCGACGCCGGCCTCCCGGACGAACGCGCGCGTGGCCGTCATCGTGGCCACGGCTACTTCTTCCTCCGCGGATCGTCTTCCGGGTTCACGAAGCGGAGATCGGTCGGGCCCACCCCGTGCACCTGGACGACCGTCTCGCCGCCGCCCGCCCACGCGTAGTGCGCGTGATTCGGCGGCACGGAGAAGAACGCCCCGGCCGGCAGCTCCTGCCCCTTGGCCGGGTCGAGCTTGTCGCCGAGTCCGATGAAGAACACCCCGGAGAGCACCGTGACGTTCTCGCTGGCCTTGTGCAGGTGCGCGGGGATGCGGTAGCCGGCCGGCATCTTGAGCCGGTAGACGAAGAGCCCTTCCTTGCTCGGATCGCCCTGGACGACGGCCAGCAGCGCGCCCGGCAGCGGGGCGGGCTCGGCCCACTTGAGGGTGTCGGGAAGCGCGACGGTGTGAGCGTGCTCGTCGGCCCGGACCGGGAGCGCGACGAGCGCGGTGAGCATCAGGACCACGGGAACGATGCGCCGCATGATGAATCCTCCTGTTCGTGAGATCGGTCGCTGCGAGCTCGGCCCCAACCGGCGCCGCGCCCTCGGGGAGCAAGGCGCGTGCCTCGCGGAGACCCGCGGAATTCCAGGCGACCGCAATCGAGGAGGCAAGGTCGCGTGGCGGTCGGCCGGGGCGCCGAGATCAGGCCGCCCTTGATTTCGCCACGTTGGCGACGCAAGCTGACTTGGCGCCACGAGACCATGCACGCGCAAGAGCAGACGGCAGGAGGGTCGGGGCACGGCCGCCGAGCGGGCGCGGGGCATCGCGACCTTGCACGCTCGACCGGTGGCCCCGCCACGTCATCTTGCGGCCCGCGGCGCCAGCCGCGACGCGCGCTTGCCGCGCGGCCTGCCCCGCCCCGCAAGGCGAGCTTGCACCCCGCGTCGGGCGCGTGCCGATGCTGAGCGGGTTTCCGCTCTGGCACAGGGCTTGCCCACACGAGGTCGCATGATGATCCCGTCCGATCCGATCGTCGGGGTAGACGTCGGCGCCTCGACGATCTCGGCGGGGCTCGTCGGCGCCGACGGCACCGTGCTCGCCACCGCCCAGGCGCCCACCCACGGTGAGGGCCCGCTGGTGGACCGCATCTTCGACCTGATCGATCGCGCGCTGGCCGCCGCCGCGGAGCGCGGCCTCTCCGTGTCCGGGATCGGCGTCGGCCTGCCGGGCCTCGTCGACGTGGAGAAGGGCTTCATGCGCTCGATCCCGTTCGGATGGCTCACCGAGCTGGGCGACGTCCCGCTCGCCGCCCTCATCCAGGAGCGGAGCGGCCACGCCGTCTTCGTGGACAACGACGTGAACGCGCTCACGCTCGGCGAGTGGATGTTCGGGCTCGGCCGGGGCGCCGCGTCGCTGGTCACCGTGGCCATCGGCACCGGGATGGGCGGCGGCCTGATCCTCGACGGCCGCCTGATCCGCGGCCACCACCACAGCGCGGGGGAGATCGGGCACATGAGCGTGAGCATGGCCGGCCCGCGCTGCGTGTGCGGCAGCATCGGGTGCCTCGCCACCTACGTGGCGGGGGCGATGATGCCGGAGCGCGCGCGGGAGCGGCTCGGCGCCTACCCGCGCTCGTCGGTGCTCGTCCGCGCCGGCGGCGACCCGGATCGGATCAGCGCGCCGCTCCTGTTCGAGGAGGCCGCCGCCGGCGATCCCCTCGCCCGCGCGGTGATCGACGAGGCCTGCGAGGCGGTCGCCATGGGGGTGGGGATGCTGGCCGGCGTGCTGAACCCGGAGATCATCGTGATCACCGGCGGGGTCGCCACTTCACTGGCCCCGCTCGAGGAGGACATCCTGCGCCGGGTCCGGCGCCGCGGCCTCCCCTCGACGCTCGAGGCCACCACGATCCGGGTGGCGCCGGCCGACAAGCGCGGTACCGTGCGCGGCGGCGCGGCCCTCGTGCTCTACGAGATGGCCCGGCGCGACGCGCTGGGCGTCGAGCCGCCCGCGGCCTTCCGGGCCTCGGGCGGGCGACGGGTGCGATGAGGCGGGAGGCCTAGCCCCGTGTACGTGCACCGGCCGGACGCGCGCATCTTCTATCAGGTCACCGGGAGCGGGACCCGCGATCTCTTCCTGCTGCCCCAGTGCCAGGTCGTCACCTACAGCCGGATGTGGAAGCATCAGATCCCGTACCTCTCGCGCTACTTCCGGGTGATCACGATGGACCCGCGCGGCAACGGGCGCAGCGACCGGCCGCCCACCGGCTACGATCTAGAAACCCGCTACGACGACCTGGTGGCGGTGCTCGACGAGGTCGCGCGGCCGCCCATCGCCCTGGTCGCGTTCTCCTGCGCGGCCCCGCTCGCGTTCCGGTACGCGGTCGCCCATCCCGATCGTCTCTCGCACCTCGTCCTGCTCTCCGGCCAGTACGCGGAGTCGGTGCCGCAGCCCTTCGAGGAGCGGGTGGCCCGGGTGATCCGCGACGACTTCGACAACTGGCGGACGCGCCTCTTCAAGCGCATCTTCCCAGAACCACACTCGCTCAAGGGGATCGAGGACTGCGTGACCTGGGCCGGCGAGACCACCCCCGAGGTCCTCATCGAGTCCCTGCGCGCGATCGACGGGATCAACGTGTACGACCTGCTCGGCCGGGTGGGTGTCCCCACCCTGGCCCTGCACGGCACCGACGACAAGATCGTCCCCTACTCGCACGCCGAGAAGATGGTGGCGGCGATTCCCGGCGCGAAGCTGGTCACCTTCGAGCGCGGCGGCCACGGGCTCTTCGGCCGCGAGGCGGTGAAGGTCAACCGCTTCATCCGCGACTTCGCGCTGGGGCAGGAGGTCCCGGACACCCGGATCGCGGCCACGATCGAGCGCACTGTTTCGCCCCCGGCCCCCCGGCGCGCGCCCCGGGACAGCCAGCGGCGCGTGCTCTGGCTCTCGAGCCCGATCGGGCTCGGCCACATCCAGCGCGATCTCGCGATCGCGCGGCGGCTGCGCGAGCAGAACCCCGACGTGGTGGTCGACTTCCTCGCCGGTGATCCCGCCGACCGCGTGGTCCGGCACTGGGGGGAGCGGGTGCACCCGGCCACGCGCCTGCTCCAGAACGAGACCGCGCACTTCGAGGGCTGGGCCGCCGATCACGAGCTGCACGCGTTCAACGCGCTCTGGGACATGGACGAGATCATGACCGCGAACTTCATGAC
>Ga0210384_10005162_pt1 | contig 14341 bp, 9 predicted proteins | sample IncBWH2MmetaG_FD_160574 | JGI IMG/M metagenome (GOLD analysis project Ga0210384, IMG submission 160574) | Forest soil microbial communities from Barre Woods Harvard Forest LTER site, Petersham, Massachusetts, United States - Inc-BW-H-2-M | ecosystem: Environmental > Terrestrial > Soil >...
AGGGGTCACCAACCCTGGGACGATGGTTGTCTCGTAGATGAACACGAATCCTCGAAGTAGACACCCCGCGCCGCCGACAACCAAACCCGACTGATTTGCGGACATGGGCAGTCTGAACTCAAGCCCATATAAACAAGGCACTTATGACACAAGGTGGCAAATCTTCAAGGGCGGTTAATGGCAGTGCTCGTGCATTGGTTCTAAGCGCACGGATCGCCACGGCGTCGTGGGCTTGGCAACCGCGTTTGCGCTGAGGCGAACGTATGTTTGGCGCCCGAGGGCCTGCGATATTGGCGAAGTCAGCAAGAAACCGGAGTAAAGCATGAAACTGCTAATTGCCGAAGACGACGATTTCTTCCAAAAGATCTTGCGCCAGGTTCTCGGGACTGATCATGAAATTATCATGACCAATAATGGAGATGAAGCATGGGCGGTCCTGCAGCGATCAGACGCACCACAGCTGGCCATCCTTGACTGGGTTATGCCCGGACTAAGCGGCCCGCAGATTTGCCGAAATGTGAGAGCTTCTCCGGCGTTGTCTTCGACGTACTTGATCATCCTGACTGGCAAGAACAATGAAGCGGATATCGTTTCCGGACTGCGATCTGGAGCTGACGACTACATAGCCAAACCCCCGCTACCTGCAGAGCTCCGAGCCCGAGTGAGAGTTGGCGAGCGTGTCCTGGAGTTGCAGGCAGCATTGGAAGCGCAGTCGGCCCGTGGGCAACGAGGATTAGGCCGGGCAAACTCTGGCAGCGATCCACGATCCGGTTGTCCAAACGATCGAAGGGTCCTGAGTCAGGAACATTTTCGCGGTATTGAATCCTGTCCTCGTAAACACTGCGAACCCGGAGACGGCTGCTCTTCCCTTCACGAGCCCAATCCATTAGAGCAACCGCCTTTAACCACGTCCATGGAGAATCGCCATCGACATCGCTGAGCAGCTCGGAAATCCGGGAGCGCATTTCCAGGCGGGAGGCTGCGTTTCTGAAACTGTCCTCCTCGCGGAAGACGACCCTATTTTTCGCAGGGTATTGCAGAGCCGTCTAAAAAGCTGGGGCTATCGCGTGATTCTCGCCGAAGATGGAAATCAGGCGTGGAAGCTGCTGCAACAGTCGAACACACCCGACCTTTTGATTCTGGACTGGATCATGCCCGGGATCGACGGTATTGAGTTGTGCCGCCGGGTTCGCGCGATGCCACTGGAACGATACCAATACATCTTGCTCCTTTCGGGCAAAGACCAGAAGCGAGATGTCGTGGCCGGACTGGAAGCGGGAGCCGACGACTATCTGACGAAGCCGTTTGACATTTCGGAATTGCGGGCGCGGCTGCGGGCAGGCAAAAGAATTCTGATGCTGCAGCACGAACTGATTCAGGCCCGCGAGGCGCTGCGGTTCCAGGCAACGCACGACGATCTGACAGGTCTATGGAGTCACGGGGCCACACTTCACCTGCTCGCGAGCGAGCTTCAGCGAAGCGTTCGGTTGCTGACTCACACTGGCGTCTTGATGATTGACCTCGATCATTTCAAGAGCGTCAACGATACTTACGGACACCTGACTGGCGACGTAGTCCTCAAAGAGGCTGGACGCCGCATCCATCAGGTGGTGCGGAACTATGACTTTATTGGTCGCTACGGCGGCGAGGAATTTCTGGTTGTTCTGTCAAACTGCACTCCGGACGATCTGAGGAGAATCGCGGAGCGAGCCTGCGCTGCTCTTTCGGAAACCCCGATCTCAACGGATGCTGGAGACGTCAATGTCACCATCAGTGTTGGGGGCGTAATTGGATCCGGCGAAATGCGCGATGTTGAACTCTTGTCCTTCGCCGACACCGCGTTGTACGAGGCCAAGCGATCTGGCCGCAACCGAGTTGTCATCGGCTCCTGCGACGCGATTGCGAGCGGCGAAAGGCTTTCGACTGACCACCGGGCGCAACTCACGTCACCAGGAATCCAATCGGACTAATCTGCCATGTTTGCGCCGCGAGTAGCGATTCGCCACGTTTTTCTCTCGGTCGCCTTCGTGTTGCTTTATCTTCTGTTGAACCGTCCGGAAATCATCGTCATTTCTCGCCTTGGCGCGGTGATCTGGTATCCAGCTACGGGCTTGATGCTGGCTCTCCTGCTGGGAATCAGCCCGTGGTATGCGTGTCTGGGGGCGGTTTCTGGTGCCCTTGCAGGAGTTCTGATTTATGGCCAGCCCCTCACAACATTCAGCGAAACGCTCGGTGCGATGGGAATGGCCGGGCTCTACGGGGCCGCGGCATACGTGCTGCGCGGGCCGCTGAAAATTGACCTTGGTTTACATCGACGACAAGACGTAGTGCGTTACGTCTCTGTAACTACTGCGGCGGCGGTAGCATCCACCGGAGTTGGCGTTGTCTGCCTGGTCGCGGACCATGCGATCCGCTGGGAAGAATTCTGGCAGTCCGCGGCGCTCTGGCTTCTTGGAGATGAAATCGGGTTGCTGGGCGTTGCGCCTTTCCTCTTGATTTATGTCTTTCCCTGGGTACGTCAGCAATTAACCGGAGGACCATCCGAGCGCCCTGGGAAGAGGAGAGTCGCTCGCATTCCGACCGGTAGTTTTTGGCCGCTGGTGGAATGTGGAGCCCAGATCTGCGCATTGCTGCTTTCAGTCTGGATAATGTTCGGCGCTCCCTTCCTGCATTTTCGCGCCTTCTTTTTGGCATTCGTTCCCATCATCTGGATCGCCATGCGTCAGGGAATCCAGCGCGTTGTGACCGGGTTACTCACTCTCAATTTTGGCATCGTGGTCGCATTGCACTTCTCCCCGCCGACACCCGCTCTGTTCTCCGAGTATGGTCTCTTCATGTTCGTGGTCTCAGCGACGGGACTCATTGTGGGTTCGGCCATAACCGAGCGGCATCGGCTCGCCGTTGAACTGCTCGAGCGTACCGCCGAGTTGCTTGATGCCAATACACAGATGATCGCCGCCAAATACAAAGCGGAAGAAGCCAGCCGTATCAAGGGTGAGTTCTTGGCGAACATGAGTCATGAGATCCGTACTCCGGTGAACGGGATCATTGGCATGACGGAGCTGGCACTCGACACCGAGCTTACCGGCGAACAGCGCGAATATCTGACCATGTTGAAGTCTTCCGGTGATTCTCTGCTCGGGGTGATCAACGACATCCTCGATTTCTCCAAGGTTGAATCAGGAAGGTTGGAACTGGACCCGATTGAATTCAACTTGCGCAATGTGGTCGGAGAGACCCTGAGAGGATTGGCGCTGCCAGCCGATCAGAAAGGTCTCGAACTGGCTTATTATATCGATCCTCAGATACCTGACCATGTGATCGGCGATTCTGGACGGCTGCGTCAGATTCTTTTGAACCTGGCAGGAAACGCCATCAAGTTCACGCCCCAGGGCGAAGTGATTATACGAGTGAACTTAGACGATTCCGCAGGACGCGAACTCACGCTCCATTTCAGTGTGGCTGATACCGGCATTGGCATCGCTGCGGAAAAGCATGCGCTCGTCTTCGAAGCATTTGCTCAAGCCGATGGCAGTACAACGCGAAACTACGGGGGCACCGGGCTGGGTCTCGCTATTTCCTCACAACTGACTGAGCTGATGGGCGGGCGGATTTGGTTGGAAAGCAGCGCCGGAAACGGCAGCACATTTCATTTCACAATTCCCCTGACAATTGCTGAAGCGCACCACAACTCGGGGCTCAAAGCTCAAAGCCTGAAACTGGCGGATGTGCCCGTGCTGTTAGTGGATGACAATGCCACGAACAGGCAAGTTTTGCTGGAGACTACGAGAAGTTGGGGAATGCGTCCCATTGCCGTCGAGGGTGGAACGACGGCGCTCGAAGCTGTGCATCAAGCCGAAGCAGAGGGCGCTGGCTTTCGCTTGGCCGTTATTGATTCTCAAATGCCGGGGATGGATGGATTTGAGCTCGCGGAGCAGATCTTAGAAGATCCGCATCGGCGAATTGGTATCGTGATGATGGCAACCTCCGGCCAACGCGCGAAAGTAGAACAACATCGCAGAAATGCCATTGCAGTTTGTCTCCCTAAGCCTTTAGGGCCGTCGGAACTTCTGTCTGCCGCGCTGACCGCGCTCGGTCACACGGCTACCGATGATAGTCTGCGCCCCGCGAGTAGCGACCAGCCGGCAGGGGATACTAGGCAACTTCGAATTCTCGTCGTTGAAGACAACCTGGTGAACCAGAAGCTGGTTATTCGGATGTTGGAGAAAATGGGACATCTATGTGCGCTCGCTCAAAACGGACGGGCAGCATTGAAGAGATTGGAAGCCGAGACGTTCGATCTTGCGCTGATGGATGTGCAGATGCCCGAGATGGATGGGCTGACCGCTACGCGAAAGATCCGTGAGAACGAAACCCAGACAACATCTCACCTTCCGATTATCGCGATGACGGCTCACGCGATAAAGGGCGACCGCGAACGCTGTCTGGAAGCGGGGATGGATACCTACATCAGCAAGCCAGTGACCAGCCAGGGAATTGCCGCGGCCATCGCCGAGGTCGTCCCCGCGAAAGGGATGGGTAGTGCGCCCACGAGAACTCCCGTTATCGAGGTGTCTTCATCGACTTGGAATCCCAGCGCAGTGTTGGAGCGCATCGATGGCGACGAGTCCCTCTTGCGCGAACTGCTGACAATTTTTCTGGAGGAGAGTCCCAAGCACCTAACCGGTTTGCAGCGGGCGATCGAAACCGGCAATTCGGATGAGATTGAAAGGACGGCGCACAGTATGAAAGGAGAATTGGGCTATCTGGGGCTGGCGAATGCCGCTCAGACAGCTCAAGACCTCGAGCGTTTGGGCCATGAGCGCAATCTACAGCCTGTAGCCGGTCTGCTGGCCTCGCTCAAAGCCGAAGTGTCTGCGGTCTTGAAGGTAATGCGCGGGGTCTTGGACGAAAATCAGGAAGGTCATCGTACGTCCGGATCTGCTTCACGATCCTCCGGGCATTCGGACTGAGCAATTTGTCCAGAATCTGTCCGGGATTCCAGCGCATGGACATCTACATTCATCTCACTTTCGCCTGAACCTGGAACCCGTTTGCAAGTCACTGTTCCCAAGGGGCTTACAACCGCTTGTGGAGTTGAATGGAACCAAGTCGGATGGCAGGCATCGTGCTTTTTCATGAAGAGCCATTCCCCCGTAACCAGCAGTTTGGGCCAATCCGTTGAAGATGAAGGCCTAGAGAAAACACCATGGGGCTCTCCTTGTTGGAAGCGGACGGACTTGTAGATTCTGGATCCAGCCTGCGCGAACGGATGCGCGTCGTTGAGCGGCGCGATTGGTGGCTGTGGCTATGCGCCGTCCTGATCACTCTGATTCTCACCGGCGGCATTGTCTCGCTGGGTTTCTCTGTAATCCACGTCCATCATCAGGAACCGAGTTCCACCCCCCTCAACGACACGATTCTTGGCCTCGTCGGCTTGGTATTCCTCTTTGACATCTATACCGTCTACCAGCACTTTCAGATCCAGGCGGTTCGAAAACAGCTGATCGAACGCGAAGAACTATTTCGCCTTATCACGGAAAACGCCGCCGACATGATCGCTGTCGTGGACGTGAAAGGACAGCGTCTTTACAACAGCCCTTCCTACCAAAAGATTCTTGGTTACACACCCCAGGAACTGGGAGGCACCACTGCGGGGGAGGAGATCCATCCGGAAGACCGCGAAAAAGTGCAGAGGGCCGCAACGGCAGCGCGCCTCAGCGGTAAGGGTACAAGCCTCGAATACCGCATGCGACACAAGAACGGGAGCTGGCGCACGCTCGAGTCCCGAGCCAGCACCATTGTGAAATCCGGAAAGGTTGAGAAGTTGGTGATCGTGAATCGCGACGTGACGGAACGTAAACATCTGGAAGAGCAATTTCGTCAATCGCAGAAGATGGAAGCCGTTGGGCGGCTTTCTGGAGGCGTAGCTCACGACTTCAACAACTTGCTTGGTGTAATCATCGGCTATGGAGAAATTGTGCGAGACGGTACCGCGACAGAAAGTCCGTTGCGTACCTGTGTCGAGGAAATGTTGAAGGCAGGTCATCGAGCGGCAACCCTGACGCGCCAATTGTTGGCCTTCAGCCGCCAACAAGTGATGGATCCAAAAGTTCTGGAGCTGAACGTGGTTGTCAAGGACATGGAAAAGATGCTGTTGCGTTTGATCGGCGAGGACGTTCAGCTCAAAACTTCGCTGGATCCGGCACTTGTCCGCATCAAGGCTGATCAAGGCCAAATCGAACAAGTCATTATGAACCTGGCGGTGAATGCGCGGGATGCGATGCCTAGGGGTGGTGAGTTACGAATTGAAACCTCCAACTTTCACATGGACGAAGCTTTCGTTCGACGCTATCCCTATCCCGTGCTGGTTGGAGACTACGTTTTGCTCAGCGTCACCGACAACGGAGTTGGAATGGACGCAACGACGCGCGCCCGGGTTTTCGAGCCATTCTTCACCACGAAGGAAAAGGGGAAAGGTACAGGCCTCGGACTCTCCACCGTTTACGGTGTGGTCAAACAGAGTGGTGGCTACATCGATGTCATCAGTGAACCTGGAGCCGGCGCATCCTTCAAGATTTATCTTCCGAAGGTAGAAGTTGCCGCTGATCCACAAAAGCAGTCGACGGACTTACCGGTTTCTTTGCACGGGATGGAAACGGTACTGCTGGTGGAAGACGAGACCTCTCTGCGCGAATTGAGCCGTCATCTCTTGGAACTTTGCGGCTATTCCGTTCTGGAAGCCGAGAACGGAGAGGAAGCTTTGAAGAAGAGTCAAGGGCACAGAGGAGTGATCCATCTGCTCTTAACGGACGTTGTGATGCCAGGTATGAGTGGACGGATCCTCGCTGACCAACTCGTGCGACATCGCCCGGAGACGCGTGTCGTTTACATGTCTGGATACACAGGCCAGACCGTGGGTGAACACGGTGTTCTGGCGGAAGGAAGTTTCTTCCTTCCTAAACCGTTCACCCGGGATGCGTTGGCCCGGAAAATTCGAGAGGCACTCGATGTAAGCATCGAGCCGGCCGGAATCGTTTAGAGCGCAAGCGGGCAACCAGGATCGGCGCTTAGGAGGAAGTTCGATGGAAAAGATACTGATTATAGACGACGATGACAGCATGCGCGGAATGGTGAAGATGCGCCTGTCGGATACCTACGAGCTGATCGACACAGGAAACCCGGTCCAGGCCTTGGCGCTCGCCCTGGAACACAAGCCCCGCGCAATCCTCCTTGATCTGATGATGCCCGAGTGTTCTGGCTTCGAGCTCTGCCAGAGTCTTCATAACCTCAGCTACACGGCGCGCATTCCTATATTCGTGGTGTCAGGCGAATCGTCCGCGAAATACCGCGACTACATGAATAATCTGGGGGCGACGGACTTTTTTGAGAAGCCCATAGATTTTGTGAAACTGAAAGCCCGCCTCGCCTCAGAACTGCAAACCAGGCCATCGGAGCGGCGCGCTCACGTGCGCGTGCGCATGAAGCTTGTATTAAAGCTCAAAGGTACGGATGCGGCCCAGCGTTCATTTGAACAACTCGCCACAACCCAGAACGTGAGCGCCGGCGGTTTTCTCTGCTCCCTCGGTCTCTCGCTCTCAAGCGATTCGTCCCTGCAAGTCTTTCTCACCGGATCGAGCCGAGACCAGTATGTAGGGCGCGTTCGGGTGGTGCGAAGAGAGGCTCCGGAAACACCCTGGCAGAGTTATGCTTTCGAGTTCATCGAGCGTACTCCGGAATGGATTCTTCAGGACTAAGCCTGCCCTAAGCGAAGGCCCTCCCTCTCTTTGCTGCCTGATCCGGAGCGACGAATCGAAGTTGCCCCTTGACTCGATTGCCCGATTGCTATAAGCCTCTTAGTGGGCTTTTAGCTCTGGAGCGGTGTCGCGGCTCAGTGAGTCGTAAATCCGCCTTGCGGCTGTTTTGCGCGGTTCTTACTTTCGCTACACAAGGCGAGATTTGAGTGCTGTCAATTTGTAGTCCTCAACGTCGGCTTACCAATTCTTCTCCTCCTATCATCCTTATCCGGATCGCTCCGGCTGACGATCGGCGTCAGGCTGCCATCGGGAAAGGCTATCCTCTCCTATGACCTCGACAAATCTGCTCAAGTTGCTGGCGATTGACGACGATGCCACAAACCTCGACATCATCCGGCTGGCTCTGGAGCGTCCGGGACTGGAGATCCTGACATCGAACGATCCAGAAGAGGGTTTTGAGACGTTCTTGCGCACGCGGCCGAAGATTGTCCTTCTCGATCTAGTAATGCCGAAGGCGAGCGGCATTGAGATATTGGAACGGATTGTGAGCGTTGATCCGGGCGTGGATGTCGTTCTGATTACGGCTCACTACTCCGCCGAGTCCGCTGTCGAAGCGATTCAAAAAGGCGCGTCTGATTATTTGACGAAACCGATTGACATCGACAAACTGCGCGCCCGCGTCAACACACTGCTGGAAGAGGCCGAGACGAGACAGAAAACGCTGCGTCTCGATCGAGAACTCATCGATGCATATCAATTCGAAGGCATCGTTGGACGTAGCCCGCTGATGCTCGAGGTCTACGCAAGAATACGAAGAATCGCTCCGCATTTCAGAACCGTGCTGGTGACAGGGGCAACCGGCACCGGCAAAGAGCTGGTTGCCAGAGCTCTGCACCGGTTGAGTCCGGTGGCACGCGGGCCTTTCGTTGTGTGTAATTGCTCGGCTCTCGTCGACAACCTAGTGGAGAGCGAGCTTTTCGGCTATGTTCGGGGAGCATTCACCGGCGCAACGCAGGACAAAGTCGGCTTGTTCGAACATGCCGACGGTGGAACAATTTTACTGGATGAAATTGGAGAGCTTGCACCGGCAGCGCAGGCGAAACTCCTACGCGTTCTCCAGAATCATCAGGTCCAGCGCGTAGGATCGCTCACTCCGCGGAATCTGGACGTGCGGGTCATCGCGGCCACACATCGCAATCTGAAAACTATGGTGCGCGAGGGTAAGTTCCGTGAAGATCTTTACTACCGCTTGGCCGTCGTCGAACTTCCTCTGCCGGCGCTGGCAAGCAGGCGCGAAGACCTTCCCCTGCTGGAAAGATATTTCATTGAAAAATTTTCGGCGGAATACAACAAGCCAATCGCGGGCCTCGCACGCAGGGCGCAGACTCGTCTGGCAACCTATCCTTGGCCTGGAAATGTCCGTGAACTCGAAAATGTGATCGGCAATGCCTGCATGATGGCCGACGGAAACCTGATCGACATTAGCGACCTGCCGGAGAGGCTGCGCGGGCCACTCAGTCAAGACCTGGCGGGAGACGAGCCATTTCTCTCCCTGGAGGAAATGCAGCGCCGGCACATCCTGCGCGTTCTGGAAGGCGTCGGAGGCAACAAGGCGCGAGCCGCAGAGGTGCTTGGGATCGCACGTGCAACCATCTACCAGTTACTCTCGAGAATGAAGGTGCAGGAGCCCGAGAAAGGGACCGCGTAGTAACCAGCACTTACGGTTACCACCTTTCTCTACCTCGGCTTGCGCCCGAACTCGATGTCCGGTTTGCGGACTGAAGTCCGTAACTCAGACGGCTTTAGCCCACCCGTCATGTCCTTCCGACAACAAAGCCGCGTAAACCACGCCTACTCCTAACCTTACGAGTCCCCTGCCCCATCCAGTTCGGCCCTAGTCATGCATTGGCAATTCTGCAGACCGTTTCGGCGGTTCCCCCAGTTATTTTAAGCCGCTAACGAACTTGGCGGAGGGACCCTCAAAATGCACATAAACAAGCTGGGCTCGATACTTTTTCTGACATTAGCGACCGCATGCGCGGGAGCGCAATCCCGTGGGGAAGAACAGCCGGCGCAGGCTTCGATCAATTCCAACTACGGCAAACTGCCGCTGACGTTCGAGGCAAACCGAGGCCAGACGGACCCAAGTGTGAAGTTCGTCTCGCGCGGACCAGGATACACGGCATTTCTCACGAGCGACGGGATGGTGCTCTCCCTTCGCGCAAATCACACAGCAACTGGCGATGCGGTCGTTCATCCCTCCAAGAAAGCCACGCTGCAGCTCCGCCTTTTGGGAGCCTCAAAGAATCCGTCCGTGGTAGGAGAAGGCCCGCAACCCGGTCGGGTCAACTACTTCATTGGCAACAATCCGGCTAAATGGCGAGGAAACATCCCCACTTACGATCAAGTTCGTTACAAGAACATTTACCCCGGAATCGATCTGCTCTACTACGGCAATCACCGGCAAATGGAGTACGACTTCGCAATCGCTCCCGGTGCCAAGCCCGAACGGATTCAATTTGAGGTCTCCGGCGCCAGCGACATGCACATCGACGCTGATGGCAACCTCATTCTAACGACTGGCATCGGAGAACTTCATTTCCAGACACCAACGGTTTATCAGGAATCGAAGGGCCAACGCATTCCGGTCGAGGGCGGGTACGTTGTGAGGGATCCGAGCCATGTTGGTTTCCAGGTGGCAAAGTACGACCGGAACAGCGCACTGCTCATCGATCCCGTTTTGGTGTATTCAACCTATCTTGGCGGCAGCTCTGATGACCAAGTCAGCGGGATTGCGGTCGACACGGCTGGAAGTGTCTACGTTGCCGGCTCGACGGATTCGACGGACTTTCCGCTGACATCACTCGGTGCACTTAGCAATGGAAACACCCACGTCTTTATCGCCAAGCTCGATGCCACTGGATCCAATCTCATCTACACCGACTATCTCGGCGGAAACAGCCAAGACTATGGCTATGCCCTCGCGTTGGATTCTGCCAACAACATCTATGTGAGCGGCGGCACCGCGTCCAGCGACTTCCCCGTGGTTAATCCATTTCAGGGAACATACTCTGGCGGATTTGATGCGTTCCTCACCAAAATTTCGCCGGACGGTTCTTCTCTCCTGTATTCGACATATTTCGGAGGAAGCGGCTCGAACTTTGTATCGAGCCTGGCCATTGATAATGCAGGAGAAATGGTCATCGCCGGATACACATCCTCGACAACCTTCCCGGTTGCGAATGCTTATCAACCCACCGTTTCTGCCAACCAAGGAGGCGCATTCGGCAACTACGGTTTCCTGACGAGGTTCACCGCCGACGGATTGTCTCTGGTGTATTCCACTTACCTCGCAGGCAGCTCCAATGTGCCGCTCAACTGCGGCGGAACTCCGTGCTGGCCAGAACCTACCAGCATTGTCAAAGGGATGGTGCTGGACACGCTTGGCAACGCTTACGTTACGGGCACGACGAATACGTATAACTTCCCGGTGACGCAAGGCACTTATCTAACCTCAGACTCGACGCAAGGGAATGGCTCGGTGGGATTCGTCAGCAAGTTCGGCGGAAGCGGAAACCTGCAGTACTCGACTTACTTTTATGACCCGACCGGGGTCGTCACGAATCCCACCGCAATAGCCGTGGATAGCTCCGGCTCGGCATATATTACCGGAGCCGCGCTCAGCTTCGGGACCTTTCCCATCACAGTGACCACCATTTGCGACCCCAGCGTTTACGGTTTTGGATGCAACTATGCCTTCGTAACCAAGTTCGATGCCACAGGCACGACACTTCTATATTCGACATTCCTCGGCCCGAACAACGAGGCCGATCCTCAAGCGATCCTGCTCGATGGAAGAAATGACGCATACATTCTGGCTTATACCGGAGGCGGCTTGTTCAGCACAGTGAACGGAATCGAAAGCTTCAGCGGCGGAAATGACCTATTGCTCGTCGAGCTTGATCCGGCGGCCAGCACCCAACTGTTTGCCACATACTTGGGTGGTAGCGGAAATGATCAGCCTGCGCCCGCGGGGATGGTCCTCGATGCCGGCGGCAATCTTTATATAACCGGCACCACGGATTCCACTGACTTTCCTGTCACGCAGCATGCGTTCCAGAGTGGACTAGGCGGTAAGACGGATGGGTTCATACTCAAGATTGCCCCCGATTTTTTGGCAGCCGTTACCTTCGGTCCCTCGTCCTTGCAGTATGCCAGTCAGATGATTGGCACTAGCAGCCAGCCCCAGACTGTGGTTGTGCGGAACATCGGTAGCGCACCGCTTTCGATCTCGTCGATCACCACAACCGGCGATTTTTCCGAAACCGATAACTGCGAACCTGGTTTATCGGCAGGCGGGAGCTGCACTCTTTCCATTACGTTCACTCCGAATGCGGCAGGATCTCGTAGTGGAACCATCGTCATTGCGGATGACGCCGCTGGTTCACCCCACAGTATCAGCTTGAGCGGCAGCGCAATCGGCCCCGTTGTGAATTTGAGTCCTGCCGCTTTAAGTTTCCCCACCACCCCGGTAGGAACCGTCACGGCCTCGCAGACTCTGTCGTTGGCGAACACGGGCAACATGGTACTGACGATCAGCAGTATTCAAGTCTCAGGAGATTATGGGCAGACCGATAATTGCCCGGCCAATCTGCCCGCTGCGTCTTCATGCTTGATCAACGTGTCATTTACTCCCTCCGTAGCTGGAGTGCGCACTGGCGCAGTGACGATCCGTAGCAGCGCGGCGGGCAGTCCGCAGACTGTCGGCTTGAGTGGAAGTGGATCGGATTTTCGGATTACCAGTTCGAGCAACAGTGCTACCGTCAAGGCCGGGACAACCGCGTCTTATTCGGTGAAGGTAGCTTCCATCGGGGGAACTTTTTCCAATGCGGTGAAATTGAGCTGCAGCGGAGCTCCTGCACAAACAACCTGCAGCCTCTCCACTACTTCTGTGACCCCTGGCTCCAACTCGGCAGCAGTCACAGTCACGGTCAATACGACGGCGAACTCTGCCGCATTAGCGATGTCCGATTCGAAAGAGAGTCATCCGTTTTACGCCCTGTGGACGCAGCTTCCAGGGTTCGGCCTGGTTGGACTCACAGTGATCGCCACCCATCGCCGTGCGAAGAAATTCGCACTACTGATCTCGCTGTTCCTGCTGGCTGGGGCCCTGCTGTTCATGTCGGCCTGCGCCGGCGGGACCGGTATCGCTCCTCAGCACCAGGGAACTACAGCAGGGACGTACACCATAACCGTGACTGGAACTTCTGGATCTTTACAACATTCTGTACCACTGACGTTGACAGTGCAGTAATTGGCAGCGCGATAGATGCCTAGTTGCAGGCCATCATATTCTGTGTCACGCCCTGCAGACTGATGATCGAATTCACAACCAGCGGCGCGCTCCAGAACTTGCTGTGGTGCTTGCGTAAGTAGTAGGCAGCGAGCACAGAGCCAACGCTTTTGGCCGAAGCGACGGCGTAGGCCCGGCCAACGGTCGGATGGGTTCCGTACAGGTAGGCGGATTGAACTTCCATGTTGCAAACGCCTTTCTTCCCGGCGAGCCAGTTCTGCCGGGCAAATAACGTAGTGTAGGAGTCTGCGAACGTGCTGCTAGTCGAAATCAAGGCCAGCCCTAAGAAAGTGGCATCCAGGGGTCTTTTGTTCTCGAAGACCTTCGGGGCCGGAGTTGGCGGTGCCGTTTCAACCAAGAAAGCATCGGCTGCTTCCACGGCGCTGGGTGCGTCCGGTAATTCCTTCGCTGCCGAGATCCCGGTGAGGACGACAACAGCCAACGCTGAAAGTAAGAATGATTTCATGAGTGCTTCTCCATTGATCGGTATCGACTGTGAACGACCGTGCTTCCGTTTTGCGTTTGCTCCGGTCTGTTTCGATTCCGTCATGAGTCGAGATTACGTTGGTACGTGTACCGCCGCAATGGCGAGACCGTAATAGAAGGTGGTAACCGATGGTAACCAACGGTTGGTGCCAAAGGGTGCCACTACCATCAGGGGTGCGAAAATGACGTTCAAGAACGTATTGCAAGCGGAACTTGAAGGGTTAAAACGCTGTGAGTGATAAATCTCAAGCCAGGCTCAGCAACAATCGGACGCTCTCCCCGACCCGAGAAGTAGATACTCGCGAGTGGTGGCTTTGGGGCCTGGCGGTGGCAGTAACCCTGGTTCTGACGTTCGGCATCCTGTCTTTGACGTTTCCGGGTCTTCATTGGGCCACCGATGAGGTTCATTCCCAAACGCTGAAGGAGTGGGTGCGCGGGCTGGCTGCACTTGTGCTCCTGTTCGATGTCTATACGGTTTATCAACATCTACAACTGCAGCGTATCCGCCGCCGTCTCGCTGAGCAGGAACGGCTCTTTCATCTGATTACCGAGAATGCGGCGGACATGATTGCCGTTGTCGACCCCCATGGCCGCCGTCTTTACAACAGTCCGGCGTACCAAAAAATACTCGGGTATACACCGGACGAATTAGCCTCCACGTCATCGATGGAGCAGGTTCATCCCGACGATCAGGCGCGGGTGCAGGAGGCGGCCAAGAAAGCTCACCTGACGGGTCGCGGAGATC
>Ga0210384_10005163_pt1 | contig 14341 bp, 13 predicted proteins | sample IncBWH2MmetaG_FD_160574 | JGI IMG/M metagenome (GOLD analysis project Ga0210384, IMG submission 160574) | Forest soil microbial communities from Barre Woods Harvard Forest LTER site, Petersham, Massachusetts, United States - Inc-BW-H-2-M | ecosystem: Environmental > Terrestrial > Soil >...
ATCTTTTTCCAGGATCATTTCAATATTACCAATCGTACAAAGAAACTGGTATTTAAATCTACTAACCCTGAGAGTACAGACAATTTCCTGTGGAATTCCCTTATATAAAAAGCTTAAGGTAAAACTTTCGGGCATCAGGCGAAGTTAATCAATTGATGCCCGGATAACGGAGTTACTAAGAGTAAACCCTTAATCAGATTGAAAACAATGAATTATGTATATATTTTTATTATATTTAAAACCATTATGCCTCTGGTTCTACAAATAAAACAAGGCATTTCATTACCCTGAAACTCAATTCATATGATTTGGTTTTTAGCCGCTCTAAAAAAATATGCAGTATCTGAAGGCCGTGCCGGAAGAAAGGAATATTGGTATTTTGCTTTATTCTTAATCCTTTTTGCTTTTTTATTTGCTTACATAAGCGTACTAATTAATTATCCAAGCCTGTATTATATTTTCTTATTTTCTTCAATTATTCCCTGTGTTGCTGTAAGTGTTAGGAGGATGCACGACGTAAATAAAAGCGGCTGGTTTATCCTGATACCCGTTTATAACCTGATTCTTTATTTTACACCCGGCACAGAGGGTTCGAATGAATATGGACCGGATCCTAAAAGACCGGAATTTGAAGAATTTCTAAAATAGTCTGACTCATTTCCGAACCTGATTTGCAAATATTTTAATATAAGCTGAACTTTATATTGATTTATACGTTTTGAATGATTATTCCATCTTACAATAGCAAAAAATGAAAGCAAGTATCGGTATTTCAGATGCAAACAGAAAAATGGTAGCGGAACAATTGAGTAAAATCCTGGCGGATGAATTTGTTCTGTATGCTAAAACGTTGAATGCTCACTGGAACCTGGAAGGACCCGATTTTCATTCTGTCCATTTGTATTTTGAAGAATTGTATGAACAATCTGAAGAATTCTCAGATTCAGTAGCAGAGCGTATCCGTCAGTTGGGTCATTATGCTCCGGCTTCATTAAAAAATTTTCTCGCTCTCACCCACCTCACAGAGGAACTAACGGGTGGGACAAGTAGCCAGAATCTAATAAAAAATCTTCTGGCTGATCATGAAAGTATCATTGAATTCCTTCGCGGAAATATCAAAGAATTTGATGAAGCCCATAAAGACGCCGGAACTGCTGATTTTATTACCGGGCTTATGGAAAAACATGAAAAGACTGCCTGGATGCTACGTGCTCATTTGAAATAAAACTTGAACCGGATTTTATTAATGTAGTTTATGTGGAATTGTAGAAAATGAAAAAGGTGGAAGTTAAATGGCTAAATGATAATTTGAAAATATAAATTGCTTACTCATATTATCCTCAACTTAGCCTTGTTTTAATGGATTCTACAAAGCATAGATATAATTCCCATTTTATCACATTATCATTTTCCCATTTAACTCCCACCTTTTTCATTTTCTACAATTCCAAATTCGCCACATTAATATGCGGCTAAATCGTAGAATTACGACCCAAATCAAGGAGTTCTGCGCTTGGGTCCATTCACTTATAGAACTAATTTTAACATATCCAATATCACTGAAACAACCGAATATCCTTGTAAAACCAGCTTGATTTACCGTCCTAAAGAAAACCTTAAATTCAAGTTCTCTGAAAAGCCCCCGATTAATGCCTGGGGGTTTTTTCTTTTTAATATCTGCAATTGAAGATCAGATTCCTGTAAAAACGATCCCCCATTCCTATTATTCTACCAGATAAGTAGGCTTAATTCTGAATTCTATCCCCCTCCCGGCGGCATTTTGAGCCATTTTTTATTTTCATTACAGTTAGTTTTTAATTTTATTAATCGTTCAATTCGATGTTTGATGAGTACGAATCCTAATAATAGTCAGTACAGAAGAATTATCATCCGTCGCGCAAATGAATATATATTATTCAAAACAGATGATATAGCATATTTTTTCCTGGAGAACAAAACCTGTTTCATGGTTGACCGGCTTCAGGGAATTAAATATTTAATCCCCAAAACATTGAGGGATCTTTCGATGGCCCTCGATCCGGCAGATTTTTACAGGATTAACAAAAAATATTTAGTTCACATTGAATCCCTGCGTAAGTTCAAATTATGTGTAGCAGGCAGGATTGAAGTAGAGCTTTATCCGGTGCCAAAAGAGAAGGTTTTTATTAACCAGGTCAGAATGCAGGATTTCAAAAAATGGGTTACGAGGGGTAGTAATGAACAGGAAGCTCCCTTATTTGAAGATATATTAGAGACCCAGTCCGGGTACTCTGACTACTAGTTTTATTTTCTCATGTGACCGCGGGTGGTTTCCACCACCTGCTATTTTTTTAAATAAGTTTATTTTCCTTGGCAGTCCGGATGGCGTCTGCTTTGGAATGTACATTTAGTTTTGCGTAAATATTTTTAATGTGACTTTTAACCGTTTCATTATCTATAAATAACTCATCTGCAATAACCCTTCGGTTTTTCCCTTTAGCAATTTCTTCCAGAATCTGTGTTTCCCTTCTTGAAAGGGGTGAATGTGAGTTTCTTTGAAAAGAACGAATTACCAGCTGGGCCACATTTGCACTCATGGAAGCACCGCCCTGCATAATTTCCCTGATAGATTCCATGATCTTTACGGCAGAACTATTTTTAGTCAGGTACCCTGAAGCACCATTAGCCAAGGCCCGGAATATGATTTCTTCCGTGTCATGTACTGTACAGATCAATATGAGCACCTGGGGTAGTATACTTTTTATTTTAGGAATGGCTTCTATTCCTGAAATCCCGGGTAAACCCACATCCAGCATTACCAGGTCGGGATTATCTTCATTGAGTTTTTTAATTGCCTGTTCAGCCGTTGAATAGGTATTAATAACCTGATATCCCTGTTTTTCACCAATTAAAAAACGATAGCCTTCCCTGATAACTTTATCGTCTTCAACAATTACTATCCTGACGCTTGGTTCCTCCATTTTATTTCAATATTTTATAAATTTCCATGATTTCCGGGAGAAGAAACTCCCCCCTTGTGGGGGATTTATATCGAACAATTCAGGCTCTAAAGTTACTTTTTCTTTAAGATTATGGAGCTTGCATCAAAATAGAATGAAAGAATGACTGATTCTATATCCGGATATAAATTTTTTCCAATTATTAAATGGGTATTTATTGCCTGTTTCTTTTTTCCTTCATTCTTAAAAGCACAAAAATTTCATTTTCAGAATTATAATGTTCAGCAGGGACTGATCCAATCCCAGGTAAGCGCCATAACCCAGGATCATTATGATAATCTTTGGTTCTGCACCCTGGGTGGTATATCCCGTTTTGATGGGAAGGTTTTTACAAATTATAGTGAAACTGAAGGTCTGATAAGTAATTATGCTAACACGATCCTGGCTGATCATGATTCGAATATTTGGGTAGGAACCGCATATGGTGTTTCGAAATTCAATGGTACTGTATTCAAAAATTACCAGTTTTCAGATTCAATGGATGGTAATATGGTTCGTACCATCCAGGAAGACTCTCTGCAAAGAATCTGGATATTGGCGGGTGGTAAATTATACCAGATGGAACAGGGTGAAAATTCTACCCGCGTTCCGGTTACTGGTTTGAATGAAAGGCTTACAGCTATTCAGGTAGATAAGCATGGCTTGCTATGGGCGATCGTCTTAAATAAAGGGATTTTCAGGTTGGAAAGTGGAGGCTGGAAATTGATTATCCCACTCACTGAATTCGATGATAATGGTATATTCCTAAAAATGGTTTTTGATGTTAATGATTCAAACAAAGTTTTCCTATTATCTCTTAAAGAAATTTTTTCGGTTGACCAGGGTGTAATCAGTTCATTGATCAAAGCAGGAAAACAGGAAAAGTTTACAAATTTATACCAGGATAAATCGGAAAATCTCTGGATAATATCTACACATGGTTTGTTTCAATATTCAGATTCCGGATTGGTGCCTTTTAATAATGATAACGGTTATGCGGGAAATATGACTTCGGTCATTTTTCAGGACCGGGAGGATAATTTATGGTTTGGAACCAATGGTACCGGTGTGTTCAGGTATTCATTCCAGCAGTTTCTAATATTCGATCAATTCACTGCTGAACGTAACCTTAACGTAATGCCGATGCTTGAAGCTGATAACCGGATTTTTATCGGAACTGAAGGAGCGGGATTATTTGAGTATGATGGCAAAAATATCAGCCATGTAAAAGGCCTTTCTGAAGATCCGGCTGATCAAAATATTGTCGGCTTATATAAAGCAGAAGATAAGGGTATTTATATTTTAGCCAGCAGCGGTCTATTTGTGAAATATAATGACGGGAAGGCTGCAAAAATTAATTTAGGCGCAATAAAAGGATGTATTTACGCTGTAGTTCCGGATGGCAGGGGAGGATTCTGGGTTAATTCCTGCTGGGGATTTTTCAATGTCTCGTCTATCGGGATAACTACGCAGGTTCTGGAATCATATTCAGTGAGAAGTTTAATGGTTACAAAAGACACACTGCTGGTATCCACCGACAAAGGTCTCTATCTGATAGGGAACGATTTTAAATACAGAAAAATAAATGATTCTCTGCTGAACAAAGCGAATTATATGGCACTCGCTTCACTGGGGAAATATTATTTACTGGCCACTTCTAATAAGGGATTCATTCTATACAACAGTGTGTCAGGAAAATTCAGGCAAATCACAACAAAAGACGGATTGAATGCTAATTTTATTTATAGTGTCATAACAGATCATAAAAATCAGATATGGCTGGGAACAGGAAGGGGAGTAAATAAAATTGTTTTTGATACGGCTACACAGGCCCTTCAGATTTCAAGCCTTTCTATTCCGGGTGATATATCTTCAGCTGAGTGTAACATGGGGGCAGCTGTTTTTGATAGTAAAAATAATTTATGGTTTGGTACAGTTTCAGGAATCCTTAAATTCATTCCTGATTCCGGCAGGAAACAAAGCTATTTACCTCCCTTGGTCCTTCAGGAAGTTCAAGTTTTTTCAAGGGATATACCATCTAACCGTTATGATGGATTGATGAATAGCTGGTATGCCATTCCAAAAAATCTTTCCCTGGAGCATAATGAAAATCACCTTACTTTTTCGTTCAGGTGTCCGAGTTATCTGCATGGTGAATCCATTTTGTATCAATATCAGCTGGAAGGAATGGAAAAAGTTTATTCAGCACTCTCACCGAATCATTTTGTAGTCTATCCTGCACTTCCTCCTGGCCATTATACATTCAGGGCCAGGGCGTTTTTGGAAGGTGTTGGATTTTCAAAGAACAATGTTGAATTCTCTTTTGATATTAAAGCCGCATTTTATCAATCCATCTATTTCAAAATTCTTCTGGTCATACTGGTAATGGGGATCATTTTGTGGATACAGTGGATCCGGATGCGGATGCGTGTAAAACAAATGAATCATATTGAAGAAATTAAACGGGAAGAAAATATTAAGGTCAGACAAACGGCCTCCGAAGATTTTCATGATGAAGTGGGAAATAGTCTTACACGAATCCAGGTTTTGACAGACGTACTGCATACCAAACTTGGCAGCGGCCATGAAGAAGAAAAAAGAATTATCAGCCAGATTAAAGATAATGTGAGCGGTTTGTATCAGGGCACCCGGGATATTCTCTGGGCTTTGAATCCGGAAAGCGATATAATCAAGGAGATCGGTCACAGACTGGAGAGTTCTGGTATCGACCTTTTTCAGGATACTGGAATATGTTTTACATATGAAAATTTGCTTGGGCCGTCTGAAGAAGTAAAGCTTCCGGGAAATTACAACCGCAATATCATGATGATATTTAAAGAAGCCATGAGTAATTCTCTGAAACACGCCCAGGCCCGACATGTGAAATTAGTTATTCAAAAATCCGGATTACAGGAAATTCAGATTGAGCTTGAAGACGATGGACTTGGATTTAATCACCTGTTCATTAAAAAAGGACATGGATTTCAAAACATGCTCAAAAGAGCTAACCGGATAAAAGCAATTTTTACCATAATTAGTAAACCAGGAGAAGGCGCCCGCTACGACCTGAGAATTCCTATTTCTCCCGTTTAACTGTATGATTTAATCTTTACTTTCAATAAATAAGCAGGTTTCATTTTTCCCGGATAAACAGTTTTTAACGTAAATCAGCTGCCCGAAACCTTCATAAATGGCTTATTTTGAAGAAATCATGCCTTTATTCCAAAAAAAATGCACCAATCAACCACCGAACTAAACTAATGTGGTATCTTGTCGCCTATTAAATTGTATTGGAATGAAAATCTTTGTAGCCGGTCTGCCTTTCGCCGTTAGTGATCAAGAATTGCAAGAATTGTTTGAACCATACGGTTCCGTTGGTTCAGCAAAAGTTATTTTAGACAGAGAAACTCACAAGAGTCGTGGGTTCGGGTTTGTTGAATTTTCAAGTAATGAAGAAGCGGAGAAAGCCATCAAGGCCCTCGATGGCACCAGCCTGGAAGGAAGAACGCTTACTGTAAAAGTTGCTGAAGACAAAAATCCCGGCGGCGGTGGATCCCGTGGTGGTGGATCAAGCCGTGGCGGTGGTGGAGGATATAACCGTGACCGTAATCGTTACTAAGCAGATAACTTAGTCTGGTTTACACAAACGCTCAACGCCTGTTGGTGGATGATATATAGTAAAGGAAGATGGTTAAAATCTTTTAACTGGTTTCTATTGCTATAAATCATCCACCTTTTTTTGACCGACCAACCAGCTGAAGCTAATTAATTAATTATTTCAGTATGCGTTTAGTTGTATTGGTTATTGGTTTTCTTTTCCTGATATCTGTTTCCACTGCGCAGAAACATAAAGTAATAGAATACGAATCAGATAAGGAAGTCAAACAAAAAGCCCTGCGGTTTATTGTTTTTGGTGACTGGGGACGGAATGGAGAAGATAATCAAAAGGAAGTCGCCAGCGAAATGGGCATCATCGCAAAAAAATTCAAACCTGAATTTATTGTTTCTACCGGTGATAATTTTTATCCTAATGGCGTACGCAGTACGAGGGATCATAACTGGCTTGCTTCTTTCGAAGACATTTATACCGCACATTCTTTACAGACAGATTGGTATGTAGTGCTTGGAAACCATGATTACAGAGGTGATCCGCAGGCAGAAATTGACTATACATCAGTTGACCGCAAATGGAATATGCCGGCACGTTATTATTCTAAAATATTTTTTATCGGTGATGATAGTACGCAGGGTGTCCTGCTCATATTTATAGATACCACACCTTTAATATCCGAATATTATAAGGATGACAAACATCAGGTAAAGGGTCAGGATACATCCGGACAAAGGATCTGGCTGGAAAAAACTTTGAAAGAAGCGTCTCCGAATATAAAATGGAAAATTGTCTTTGGTCATCATCCGGTATATACTGGCGGTGGAAGGATGAAAGCGCCGGAAACAGTTGAAATGAAAAATCTGTTTAAACCCATTTTTGAAAAATATCATGTGAATGCCTATATCTGTGGTCATGATCACAATCTTCAATACATCAAGCCACCAGGCTTCACTTCTTATTTTGTTTCCGGCGCAGGTTCTGAACTTTCCAGAACGGTCATTCACCCCGAAGGAGGCATATATGCGAAGGCAGAAAATGGATTTATGAATTTCAGCATATATGAAAATAAATTGCAATTCACCATACTGAGCTATAAGGGAGAACTTTTGTACGCTGGTGCGATACTAAGGAACTAGAACAGTATGGGAGTATGGGAGTATGGGAGTATGGGAGTATGGGAGTGAAAGATGACCAAATTATTTCTATTGTTTTAATACTAATCCTCTTTAGTTTTTCACTCCCATACTCCCATACTCCCATACTCCCATACTTTATTGTAATTTCGCCATTCAACAATGGCCGTAATTCAAAAGCCAGGCTGGAAAGAACGGCTTAGCGCCCTTCGAAACCTTCCTGCATTTTTCAAACTAGTCTGGGCATCAAGTCCATGGATGACCGGGTTGAATGCCGGCCTCCGGCTGCTACGCTCCGCCATTCCGGTTTCCTTTTTATATATTGGAAAGCTGATCATCGATGAAGTGATATTATTGAATCGTCATCAGGGACATGCTTCGACCCATCATTTATGGGCACTGATCGGCTTTGAATTTTTGCTTGCATTGCTCAACGACGTACTGGGCCGCAGTATCTCATTACTGGATACTTTGCTGGGAGATCTTTTTGGAAAACTAAGTTCGGTTCGCATTATGAAACATGCGGCCATACTTGACCTGGAACAGTTCGAAGACCCGGTTTTTTATGATAAACTGGAAAGAGCCAGGCAACAAACCACGGGACGAACCATATTATTATCGCAGGTCCTGAGCCAGGTGCAGGACCTGATCACCATGGGATTCCTGGCAGCAGGTCTCATCCTGTTCAATCCCTGGCTGATCGCCTTATTATTTATAACGATACTGCCATCTTTTATTGGTGAATCATATTTCAATGATCAGACTTATGCGTTGAATCGCAGGCAAACACCGGAGCGGCGGGAATTGGATTATCTGCGATATCTCGGAGCAAGTGATGAAACGGCTAAAGAAGTAAAAATCTTTGATCTGTCAGGATTCATAATTGGAAAGTTTGAAGCCCTGGCAAATAAATTTTATTTCAGCAACCGCAGGATTTCAATTAACAGATCGCTCTGGGGATCTGGTTTCACACTTTTGGGAAGCCTGGGATATTATGGCGCCTACGTTTATATACTACTGGAAACCATTTCCGGCAAGATCAGTATCGGGCAGCTTACTTTTTTAGCAGGTACATTCCGTCAGCTAAAAACCCTGATGGAATCAATTTTGACAAGATTTACAGCGGTATCCCAGGGAGCAATTTATCTGAGTGATTTTTTTGAATTTTTTGAGATTTTGCCAGGTATTACTACTAACCCGAACTCTCTCCCTTTTCCAAATCCCATACGTTCAGGATTTGAATTTCAGGATGTGGGATTCCGTTACCAGCATGCCGAAAATTGGGCATCAAGGCATTTAAATTTTACATTAAACGCTGGAGAGAAAATTGCACTTGTCGGTGAGAATGGTGCGGGGAAAACCACGCTCGTTAAATTACTTGCGAGGCTATATGAGCCTACAGAAGGCAGAATATTATTAGACGGAGTAGATTTGCGTTTATACGATATTGTTAGCCTTAGACAAAACATCGGGATCATTTTCCAGGATTATCTCCGCTACCAAATGAGGGTTTCGGATAATATTGCGGTAGGAAACATTCTTCAGAAAGAAAATACTCCTTTAATCGTTTCTGCAGCGGAACAAAGCCTTGCAGCCGGACTGGTGAGCCGCTTACCGGCAGGATATGAACAGATGCTTGGAAAAAGATTTGAGGAAGGCGTTGAATTATCCGGCGGGGAATGGCAGAAAGTGGCGTTAGCGAGGGCCTATATGCGGCAGGCCCAGGTTTTGATTTTGGATGAACCGACATCAGCACTCGACGCCCGCGCAGAATATGAGGTATTTCAACGATTTGCTGCGCTTACGCAGGGGAAAACTGCTGTCCTGATATCTCACAGGTTTTCAACAGTGAGAATGGCCGATAGAATCCTGGTCCTGCAACAGGGCGAATTGATTGAAAGTGGTTCCCACCAGGAATTAATTGACATGAGAGGTAAATATGCAGAATTATTTGCACTGCAGGCAAAGGGGTATCAATAATATGGGAGCGAAAAGCAAAATATGTCCACGATGTAAAAAGGAATTCACCTGCAACGCTGAAAATATTGCGGCCTGTGAATGCTCGCAGGTGACGCTGAGCAATGAAACAAAATCTTATCTGGCAAAGACATTTTATAATTGCTTTTGTAATACCTGTCTTTTGGAATTGAATCAGCTGATTGCTAAAGAAAAGGAATTTCCATTTCCAGGTCGCGGAGGTGATTTAATAGAAGGCGTCCACTATTACAAAGAAGAAGATTACCGCGTATTTACAGAATTATATCTTTTATCACGCGGATATTGCTGTAGAAGCGGCTGCCGGCACTGTCCCTATGGATTTAAAGAGAGATGGGCAGAGTAAAGCAATTATGAAATCCTTTGGCTACATTCATTATTTACATTGATGCTTATGAGAAACACTCACATTGCCATAAAAAGATTTATCAGGGGACGTAATTCAAAATTTATTTATTTAAAAAGGTCTTTTGGCAACAATTCTTTTAAACTGTTGGATGTGGGTGTGGGTAACCATTCTGCTTCTAAGACAGTTACTTTGTTTCCAGCTTGTGAATATTATGGTGTTGATTTAAACAAGGAGTATAATAACAATGATGAAGATTTTAAGGTGATGAAATGTTTTTATGAGATGGATCTTACAAAATTGGATTTTCATCTAATTCCAGATGAATATTTTGATGGGATCTGGATTGTTCATGTTATTGAACATCTCCATAATGGGGATAAAGTAATTGAAAATCTTATAGGAAAACTGAAAGCAGGCGGGTTTATGTATATTGAATATCCTGGCATAAAAAGTACAAAATTGCCATCAATGTATGGTACATTAAATTTTTATGACGACCATTCACATGTAAGAATCTATTCAGTAAAAGAATTGACAGAATTATTTGAGAAAAATGGTTGCAAAGTTTTAAGAGGTGGAATTAGAAGAAATTTATATTTTATTCTCGTTTCTCCCTTAAGAATTCTAGGTCAGTGGGTGCGGGCTAAAAAATTAATCGGGAATATATTTTGGGATATACTCGGTTTTGCGGAATTTATTTATGTTCGTAAACTATAAAATTTTAGTGGCAAAGTTTAATAGATCTTAACCTGTGATCACATTGAATGTTTCCAATCATTTGAAATTGATTTGAATCAATTATTCTGAATTTGGTCATTTTTTTTATGAAATCACTAAGTATAAACCCTTAGTAACACTCAAATTCCATAGGTATTATATTTTATTTCATTATATTTAAAAAATATCAAAATTAAACTTTTCATTAACCCAGAATCAATTTCAAAATGCGTATTATTTATGGCTTGATAAACTCATTTGTTTTTTTATTTATTCTTATCTCTTTTAGCATATCTCAGATATCTTGCAGTAAGACAGTTACAGAGCACGATACTACTATTAAAACCGTTCACGATACAACTATAAAGATTGTAAATGATACTACGATCGACACTTTATACAATCTAAATTACGGACTTGTCGCATATTATAATTTTAATGGCGGGAATTTGAACGACAGCAGTGGGAAAGGCAATAATATTGTTTTCAATAATGCTGTCGTTACTACCGATCGTTTTGGTCGGGCTGGCAATGCATATCAATTTTCCGGTAGCACTTATATGCGAGTTGCAAATAGCACATCATTGAGCCCTTCACAAATTACTTTGATGGCTATAGTTAAGTTTAACGGATTTTATACTGGTGCTGCCTGGGGAAATGAAATTTTAATGAAAGGCCCTTCTGATCCTTCTCAAGGCGTATACGGACTTAGAGTGCACCCGCTTTCTTATGATTATACAACACAATTAGATACGTCAAAAGAAATTTTTACGGCTTTCTATGGGGATGGTGCAAATGCAGGTATTTTAGATTCATCGAATTATTTTATTCGCAGCGGTGTTTGGAATACGGTAATTTATACTTACGACGGTTTTGTGTGTAAATTATATATCAATGGAACATTAAGATCTGCAAGAACATCTCCATTTGGATTTAATGTAAACTTAAATGACTTATATATTGGTAAAACAGAAAATACGACTTACCCTTATAACTTTACAGGGTCTATAGATGAGATTCGGATTTATAGCAGGGCATTATCACCTTTCCTGATTGGGAAGTTGAGTGCATTGACTGAATAGTCATTAAAATACTTGATAGATTCTCTTAGATTTAAACCACACTCTTCGGCGGAAGCGCGAATGCTACCGCATTGTGTTCGAAGTGATTTTTATGGGATCCATCGCAGAATGGTTTATTTTGCGATAGACCGCAACGGCAAACGGAGATTACTTCCCTTCCCCCCAAATCATACCGGGCGCCGGTTTTATCAACAATTTCAAAATCACCTTCTATTTTCAGAGAGCCGTTGTCTTTTACCGTAATGATTGCGCTTGCCATCTATTTTTTGATTTAAGATTGAAATTAGGCAATTGTACCCAGTTATCTCAGCATGTTTTATCTTTAAACATGAATATAAACCTAGGTTTGACACTTGCAATTCTAATAAATTTATTAAGCATTTAAATAAACCGTATGAAAAAACCTGTTTGTTCATTTGCTATTATTTCTTTATTCATCAGTTTTTCATTTATGCCAGTCAAAAAAATTAAAGTTATCTTTTTTGGAGACTCAATTACTGAAGCTGCTGTAAAACCTCATGGCTTTATAACGATCGACGATAGTCTGCTTAATCCCTTAGGTTCTTCGAATTATGATTTGATTGGAGCAGGTATCAGTGGAAATAAAGTTTATGATCTTTATTTCCGGATGGAAGATGATGTTTTAAGTAAATCACCGGATATCGTTGTAATCTGGGTGGGCGTAAATGATGTTTGGCATAAGAAAATGGGAACAGGAACCGATGCGGATAAGTTTGAAAGATTTTACCTGGCCATGGTCAAAAAGTTTAAAGCGGCTAATATTAAGGTCGTGGTTTGTACGCCGGCAACTATCGGCGAGAAATACGATTTTACGAATGAGCAGGACGGTGATATGAATAAATACTCAAACATTATCAGGAGAATAGCGACTGATCAGCAACTAACCCTCGTAGATTTGCGCACTGAATTCGAATCATATGAAAAAAATAATAACACGGGTAACAAGGATAGTGGCGTACTAACAGCGGATGGTGTTCACCTGAACGATGCAGGAAATATTTTTGTGGCTAAACTCATGGCTGAGGGAATAAGAAAAGCTGTTCAGGGCTGATTATGCAATTTTGTATATGCATCTTTATTTAATTCGGTAGTCCAGTAGTTTCCTGATATTATGAGCATGGAGAGCATTTTAATACTGTTATCATAGTAGTCAAAGTCTTCCAATCTAAATCCTGTCATATAATCCCAAATATCGTTTAACCATTGCTGGTTGGATGAATCTATCATAGCGGCAACTGCAAATGGGCAGATAAAACTCAGGGCCTCGAAATTTCTTGACTTTATATCATCTCCGGCTAGTGTATAACCAGCCGAAATATTCTCAGGATTTCCGGAACTGGTTTTGCGAATCCACTCGTTAATTCTGCGGATCATTTTATAGGAACGATTGTCTCCCGTGAGTAAATAATCCGTCGCAATCCTCAATGGGACACGACAAGCATTATAGTTATAGCATCCATCATATTTCGACTCCAGATACCTTGGTTTAGCTGGTTTTGCGTTCCTGTTAATTCCGGTAATAAAATCAGGAACAAGCCCTGCATCCCTACTGTAAGTTTTCTGTAAACGGGAGAATAATGCATAATTCTTATCAATTACTTTTTTCCATTGAACATCTCCGGTTGCATCCCCGAATGACCTGCAATGCAGTGGCATAAAATCAGAGGAACGCATATCGTAATAATCTTTACTGTCTGATTCGACAGCATCACTTAACAGAATACTATAAGTGTCCTGATTGATCTCCTTTTTCATAATGTCACGTATCATTTTTTTGGCCGAATCAAAATAGTTGAATTGGCCATCGGATCCCCACTGTTTATCTGCGAGCAATAGTGCAAATGCAATATCCATATCACCATCCGTAGCCGATGTAGTATCCTTATTTTTATTATCGGCCAGTTGGGACCAGGCCATCAGCGTTGATTCGGGGTTGCTTGGATGAGCTATTACATAGTTGAAGAGCTGATTGAATATTTTCTGAGCATCAGGGTCTGCACCACCCATCAGTGTAAGGATAATCATTCCATATCCCTGTCCCTCAGATACACTTTGCATTTTGGATCCTTCTTCTTCAAAAAATACATATGCCTGATTCGATATTGAAGCCTGATGGATATATTGTTTTTTCCATTTTATATAAAAATCCAAAACCTGATCGTCCATTTTTTCCTGACTAATATGATTTGGTTTAATGGTGCCTTTGTAATAGGAATTATTTTGTGGAAAGGGATAGCGGTTCATCTGAGGGAAGCATTTATTTATGAGAAAGGTAAGGATGAATGCCGCAAATAGGTTTTTACTCATATCTCTATAACGTATTCTCAACGGGAGTGTTGCCATGATTTCAATTATCTTTGCGGAATGCATTATGTATCTGCCGAAGGCCTTGGGAAGTCTTATGGAATCAAACCACTTTTCGATAATATCAGTTTTAATATTGAATCCGGCGA
>Ga0210384_10005165_pt1 | contig 14337 bp, 9 predicted proteins | sample IncBWH2MmetaG_FD_160574 | JGI IMG/M metagenome (GOLD analysis project Ga0210384, IMG submission 160574) | Forest soil microbial communities from Barre Woods Harvard Forest LTER site, Petersham, Massachusetts, United States - Inc-BW-H-2-M | ecosystem: Environmental > Terrestrial > Soil >...
AGGGCAGTCGCAGAATCACTCGCACGATGGTGTTAAAGATGATTCCCGCGAACTCGCGGAATCGTGACTCATGGACAGAGATAAGACTGCGGTCAAGTGCACGGGAACCTATGGCTAGGTCGTAGGTCTCGAGGGCTTCGAGAAGCTTTGGCGCTTCTTCGATCGGAGCAGACAAGTCGGCGTCCGTGAAGAGCACGTTCCGACCACGTGCTTCGCGCATCCCGTGACGAACGCTGAAGCCCTTGCCCCGATTCACAGCATTGGAGATCAACCGCAGGGATGGGAACGTCTTCTGAAAGCCCAGAGCGACTTCTGCCGTGCGATCTTTCGAGCCATCATCGACGACCAGGATTTCCGTGTCTCTTCCGAGACTCGGCAGATAGGCGGCGATCTTTTCGAGAGTCGCGGGGAGGCGCAACTCTTCGTTGTAGGACGGAATAACAATCGATAGGTCAGGGTCGGCGGAACTCATCGCGCCGGGGGTTCCTTCCATCCGTAATAGCCAATAAGAGGTACGAAGCGGCACGCCTCCAGAGTGCGCGTCTCGAAGGAGTTCCCGTGCCGTTCAAGGCACAGCAATTCCTGATTGTCCGCATCCCCTACCGGCAAAATCAGACGGCCGCCCTCTGCGAGCTGCGAACGAAGCGGCTCCGGCACGGCAGGCGCCGCTGCCGCCACGAGGATGCCGTCAAAGGGAGCAAGTTCGGGCAGGCCCAGCGTGCCGTCGCCGCAGTGAATGTGCACATTCGCATATCCGAGCCGCTCTAGCCGCGCAGCCGCTGAGGAAGCCAGCTCCGAACGCGACTCAATGCTGAACACGATTTTCCCGAGGTGCGAAAGAATCGCCGCTTGGTAGCCGCAGCCCGTCCCAATTTCCAAAATGCGCTCGCTCCCGGTGAGGTGCAGCGCCGCGGTCATGGCCGCAACGATATACGGCTGGGAGATGGTCTGGCCCTCACCGATAGGCAAGGGCGCGTCTTCGTAGGCCCGCTGACGAAACTCTTTCGGCACAAACTCTTCACGGCGTACCGCAGCCATTGCCGACAGCACCCCGGAATCATGAACGCCGCGCCGCCGCAATTGCTTGTCGAGCATCTCAGCGCGCTCGACGGCGAAGTGGTCCTCGCCAGAGCCCTCCAGGACCCGCTCGCCAGCTCGGTTATTGCGAAATGGTTTCATCTCGATCGCCGCGCCCCCTGCTCTTCCCTAATCTTTCAATTACCGTCCCCTCGTCAAGCATGCGAGAGCGCCGCGGTATGTTTTTCCCAAGCTCGTGTTTCAAGAATTTCTGCGATTTGACTCATGGCCAGATCGCACTCCTCTTCGCGATTGTAGAAATGGGGCGATAGCCGCACGCCGGCTTTCGGGCGGTAATCCACTAGTATCTCTCTTGCCAGAAGCTCGCGGCACACTTCGGCAGCATGCGGGCAATCGACGGAAACCGTGCCGGCACGCTCCGCCGGATTCTCCGGGGTGTTCACGGTCCAGCCCTGCGCCTTCGCTCCCCCCAAAAGACGCGCCGTCAAGCGCATGGACTTTTCGCGAATTGCGGCAATCCCGACTTTGTTCAGTATGTCGAGGCCCGGCTGACACCCATACAGCGCAGGAATGTGCGGCGTGCCGTTCAAGTACCGGAAGGAATCCTCGCGCGCATCGATCGCGCCGGTCTCAAACGCGAAAGGCCGCCGGTGCGCCATCCAGCCGGCGATCGCGGGCTTCAGCGTGCGGCGCAGATCTTCCCGCACATAGAGATACCCCACGCCCGGACCGCCGCACAGCCACTTGAGCACGCCACCACATGCAAAATCCGCGCCGAGTCCCGGGACATCGATAGGAATCGTCCCCGCAGCCTGAAAAAGATCCAGAATGACGTGCGCCCCGACGCGATGCGCTTTTTCAATAATCGCCCGGGCATCCACGATGTAAGCGCTGCGAAACAGAACTTGTGAGATGGGCACGAGTAGCGTGTTCTGATCGATGGCCGCGAGAAATTTGTCGAGATCGAACCGCACCGGATCGTTGCTGGGAACAAGCTCGATACGCGCTCCGTTGCGCCGCTGCTCGTGATAGAAGTATTGAATCGATGGAAATTCCAGGTCCGTCATCACCACTTTATTGCGCGGCCCGCGAAAGTCAAAACACGAGCTGATCACCGCCTGAATCAGCGTCACATTCTGATGCAGCGAGATTTCGCCCCGTCCCGCGCCGATCAACGGAGCGATCTGGTCGCCCACATTGACAGCCATCTCCCACCAGCCTTCTTCCCACGCGCGCACGCCGCGCTGGCCCCACAAATCGGCATAAGCCCGCATTTCGTCGTACACCCCGCGAGGCATGGCTCCCAGCGAATTGCTGATCAGATAGGTGGTGCGCTCCAGGATGGGGAATTCGCCGCGCCATTTCAGCAGTTCATCCATCTTCCCTAGCTCCATCGGAGTGGTTCCTGGAACGGACCTTTCTCCACACAAGGTAGCACAGCGAAATGAACGCAAGCCAGGGAACTCCTGCGATCAGCGTGATTCGCAGACCCGGGACCCACCACGTCGAAATCAGCACCGCCGTTAGCCCGATAAGTCCGAACACAGAACTCCACGGCCCGGGCGGGGCAAACTGCAGAGGCGCTTTTGCCCACCTTCGGGCTCGGCGGCGAAACCGAAGGTGCGTAACAAAAATCATTTGCCAAACAAAAATGCCGCCAAGGAACGCCGACCCCAGCATGTAGACATACGCAGTCGCGTGAAACCAATGATCCATGAAGAGTGCCGCGACCATTCCCGCGCTGGAGACGAGCAACGCCACAACCGGAGTCCCTCGCCTGCTCAAGCGCCCTAACCCCGGCGGCGCGTAACCTCCGCGCGAAAGGGAAAAAAGCATCCGCGCCATCAGATACAAATTGCAATTGACGCTGGAAAGCGCTGCGGTTAGCACTACGAAATTCATCACCCCCGCCGCAGCGGGAATGCCGACGATATCGAAAACACGCACAAACGGGCTTTCCCCCAGGCCGACCTCGTTCCACGGCACGATCCCCACAACGACCGCCAGCCCGCCCACATAAAACAGTCCCAGACGACCTAGGGTCCAGTGCAACGCCCGGGGCAGGGCCGTCGTGGGGTCCTTCGCTTCTCCGGATGTGACCGCCACGATCTCCACTCCCAGAAAGCTGAAGATGGCCATCGCCACGCCGAGGCCGACTCCTTGCCATCCGTTCGGAAGAAATCCCCCCTGCCCGGTATAATTCCGAATCCCGACCCGAGGGAATCCGAAACCTAGGAGTAACGCGGCCCCGAGAATCAGAAACAGGGTGATGGTCAACACCTTGATCATCGCAAACCAATATTCGAATTCCCCGAAGCTCGCTACGCTCCGTGCGTTCACATAAACGAGCGCCGCCGAAAATCCCGCAATCCACATCCACGAGGGCACCTGCGGAAACCAGTGTTTGCAATAGATCGAAGCAGCCAGCACCTCGCTGCCGGTCGCGATGACCTGCGCCAGCCAATAGGAGTAGCGCATCGCAAAGCCGGCCCAGGGATGTACGTACATTTCGGCGTACACGCCGAACGAACCCGCCACAGGATGGGCCACCGTCATTTCGCCGAGCGCCCACATCAAGCACAGCGCAATGGCGCCTGCCGCGACGAAACTGAAAATCACGCCCGGCCCAGCAAGCTGCACGGAAATCGCGCTGCCCAGGAACAGTCCCGTTCCGATCGCTCCGCCCATCGCGATCATGGAAAGCTGCCGCGGCGTTAAATTGCGATGGAGGCCCGCTTCCCGATCGATGATCTCCATATGCTCGGCAACGCCTGGCGGCGTCGCGCTCGCAGATGTTGTCTCCGGCATGCCGCGGCATGGTAGCAGAAAGCCCTCTCGGCCGTTACCCATCCCACCTGAACAAGCGGACAGTTAAACCAGAAGCACGCCTGTACCGCGCGAATCGCGTTCCCGGGCCCCGCATTTCCTACACTTTAACAAGTGGCGGAAAGGCTTAAGCAAAGTTCCGCCGCGGAGGAAGTCATGAAGGCAGTCCTAGCTCTTGTCATCATCTACGTCGGAGCATTTTTCCTGGCCATCCAGGGCGCATCGCAAAATCCCGTCAGCGCCGCGCCGCAAAGCGCCGCCGCCGATGGGCAGACCAGCCCGGCCGCAACAAAGCCCATCGATCCCCTGAAGGACGCCGACATTCGCTCGCTGATGGAGCTTATCGGCGCACGCGATCAGATGCAGGACGCCGTTGCCAATTCCAGCGAACAATACCGGGAAAAGCTTCTGGCCACGGTCCCCAATAACGACAAAGGCCAGGCCTTTGTCACATCGTTCATCGAGAGTTATCAAAAGAAATTCGACATCGACCAGCTGACCGAGCAGCTCGTCGCAATCTACGACAGGCACTATACCGACGACGAAATCAAGACCTTGCTGCAGTTCTACGGTTCCCCGCTCGGTCAGAAGGTTGCTGCCGAGACCCCCAAGATCGCTCGCGAAATCCAGGCAGCCAGCCGCACCACGGGTGCCCGGGCCGCCAAGGACGCCCTCCAGGCGCTAAAAGCTCAGAATCCGGAGATCGGCCAATCGGCACGCCTCAGCAACGGTCCGCGCCGCTGGCAACCGGGTGCCCGTGGACAACAGGGCGCGCCACCAGGCCAGTCTCAGCAAGCGGCCCAACCACTCGATCCTCCGCAATTCTAAAGGTTCAGCGGCTTCGGCCACTACTGAAAGTGTTTCTTAAATTTGATGTCGATGCCAAACGTGCCGTTTTGGTCCCGCAGGGCCACGATCGATACGTTCCGGTTCAAGTTATATTCCACCTGAATGACCTGCTGCTGTGTCGATCCCACATTCGAAACATAAGTAATCGTTAGCTCCCGCGTGACCTGCTGCTCCACGGTGACTCGCGCCGCCGCGTTCGTCGACGAACTCGTCGAACCCACTTCCGCTAGCCCGGGATCGACGCGGAACCGCGTTATCCCAAACAAGCGCTCGACCCGGCCTCCCAGTTGGCTCGAGACCGCTTCGGAGAGAATCGCCGAGGCCCCCGACGAGGCACTCTGTGTCGCACCCGTTCCACCGCCTCGGATGCTCGCTTCCGAACTCGTCTGCCCCAGGGCCAGGAGCGTAATAATGTCGTTCGCCGGCAGCGGCGGATCAGAGCGGTAAGCCAGCGTCAGCTTGCTAGCCGGCCCATTGAAATTCAGCGTGATTTCGTACTGCTGAATCGTTGTGGTGGCTTCCACGTTCAACACCGGGTCCAGCCGGAACGGGTTCGCAAAGTTCATGTCGCCGCGCGTCACGCGGTACCTGCCGCCGTGAAACATCATCTCGCCCGAAAGAATGTGGATATGTCCAAGAAGAATCGGGTGCTCCCAGGTCCCGCGCACGCGAAGGTTCGCTTCTGCTTCCAGCTCCGCGCCCGGCCACTCCATCCGGGCGTCCGGCGCGGATAGCGCCGAGATATCGAATTGCAAGTTCCGCAAGAACGGCGAACTCGTGGAGGGTCCCGAAATGCTCCCTTTCGAGGAGACCAGCACACTGGCAACCTCCAGGCCCTCGGTCAGCGTCACCCGTTCGATCACCACTCTTCCCGAAAGTACTCCAGAAGAAGGCGTTCCTGTCAGTCGCAGCGACCCGCCGGCCAGCCAGCTCATCCCTTCGGGATAGCGGATGCGCGCGCGATCGGTGCGTACCGTTATGTCGTATCGCAGCGGACTCTCGACGTAGTTGACACTCCCGGTGAGGTGCATTGTGCCCCCGCCCGATTCGGCCGTCACGTTCTCAAAGAACAGCCGCGTCGCGTCAAAGATCAAATCGCCCGTAATGTTGCTCATCCCCGTCGGAAAATCAGCGACTCGTGCGGAAGCGCGTTCGATGTGCACCCGTCCGGTAATGCGCGGCCGGTCGAACGGCCCTTCGAAAGACGCGTTGATCTGTGCCGGACCATTCGCTTCCAGTGCCGGTAAGAATCCCGTGAGCAGCCGTAGGTCCAGCGCTCCATTCAGTTTCAAACCCAGCGTGCCCCGCCCGGCAAATCGCACGGCGCCCGACAGGGCAATGTTTGTATCCGTCCCTTTGAAGGCGGCTTGATCGATTTCCAGGCTCTCCTTCGAAGTGCGCAGATGGATGGGTCCCACGTTTTCGAGCTGCACATTGGCGTAATTCAACGCGAGCTTCGAAAACTTGGCGTCCACCACGATGTTCTCGGGATGTTTCAATTCGCCGGCCACGGTGATGTCGCCGTCGGCTACGCCATGTCCGTTAAACTGCTTGAGGTGCAAAGCGGTCATCAAGAACGGATTTAGATCGATATTGGTAATGGAAACTTTTCCGTTCAGGGCATAAGGATCAGCCAATCCCAGCGTCACTTCGCCGGAAATCCCTCCGGTGGTCATGGCCGAGCTAAGGTCCAGCTCCGCCGTCCGTCCGTCGGATATAAGACTCCCCTCGAAGCTTCCGATGGCATCCTTCCCGATGCGAAAATCGACCACCCGGAAAGTGCCCTCGCCTTGCGGCGCGGAAAGCGGACCGCTGGCTTTCAGGCGAAATGTGACCAGCCCTCCGATCGGCAGACGCACCGACTGCAACTTCTCTATATTCTCAAGGGGGAGAGAGGCTCCCACCAAATCCGCCGTTATGTTTTGGTCCGCGAATCGATACCCTGCCGTTCCGGTTACGATTCCCGCGCCCCGGCCGCTCTCTTTCCCGGGCGCGAATACGCGCAACTCCGCGTCCGCGACCCGTACCCCGTCCTGGGCGAGGTTCAGTTGGCCTCGCAATCTATGGAAGGACACCCCATAGACAGTTCCGTCGGCGAGATCGAAGAGCCCCGTGACGCCCGGCGCCGCTCGCGTCCCGTGCCCATGTAATTGGCCGCTCAAAACGCCTAGTACGGGATACGTCGAGCCAAGCAGCTTCTGAATGGTTTCGACCGAAGTCTTGTCGAAGTTCACATCGGCGGTCCACTCGTTCTCTGGCAGAAAACTCCAATCCGTCAGGTCGAGCGTTCCCTCGATCTCCGTATCCATGGCCCCATATCGCAGCTTGCCTCGCGCCAGTGCAAGTTCTGTGGACGAATAGCTGAGGTCGCCTTCTAGAGAATCCAATGCAACTCCGTTGTAGCGTACCCGCTCGCTCCGCACGTGACCGTTAAACGTCGGTTGGCCGCCGGGTCCGGCGATTTTGCCGTCCCATTGCGCGCTCCCCGAGATTTCTCTGATGCTGTCCCGGGAACCCCGCTTCGCGCCGCGTATCGCGTCGATGAAATCTTTGTACGATTCCAGTGCCCCAGTTTCGAAATGCACGTCCAGCATGGAATTCCGCGGCGCCAGTACTCCCGTAATGGTTCCCTTCGACGACGGCGTTTCGAATTCGCCTGTGCTGATCGCGAATACCCCGGAATCGTAGCGGTAGTGGAGCTGCCAGCCCGCGGTTACCGGCAAATGGCCCGCCGCCAAAACTTCTCCGGGCCTCCAGTCCATCTTGCCGCCCAGCTCGAAATGCTCAAATGCATTGCTCCACGTCTCGATGGTGTCCCCGCCGAGCAGCGCATCCCAGTGAAGTTCATCAATCGGAAACCCGGGATGCTCGATGGCAGAAAACACTCCCGCGAGGCGCACGTTCTCGATGTGTGTGTCTGCACGAAACTGCACCCCCGCGAAGCGCAGCGCCACTTTTCCTCGTACCGTTCCGCCGAAAGCCTCCGTGAAGAAGTCAGGCACCACAAGCCCATCGTTGTTGATGCTGTAGCTGCCGCGGCTGCTCAGTCCCGCAGCGTGAAAAATGTCGTAACTCAGATGGATATCGCGCCCCGCGTAGCTGCCCGTGCCCCGGTACTGGCCGTCCCTGAGCGTTCCTTCCCCCCGCACATCGACGTGTCCAGTCGGCGTCAGCGGAGAACGGAATGTCTCGCGCAAGTCGAGCAGCTCCACCCATCCACGGTAGCGGAAACTCCATTTTGGTTTTGTGAAATCCGACATTTCCGCCTGCGCATCCAGGTGCGATCGCCCGGCGCTCAACACTCCCTGCTCCAGCGTGAATCCTTCGCGCCACACCGTAAATTTCGCCGAGAGACTTACCGGCACCGGCACCATCCTCTCGGCCGTGAATCGGATGCCCTGCCATTCCAGATTCCCCAGATACAAGGGGTGCTCGCCTGTCCCGCCCGCGTCGAGCCCCAAGCTCATCTCCCCGCCTTCGACGGCCAGCGGCACTTTCACTTCGTTGTACAGCAGCCACCCGTTTTCGATTCTCACCCGGCGCACGCGCAGATCGAAAAGCGATTCGCGCAGCGCCCTTTGCGAAGCACTTGGTTGCGCAGGAGCCGGCACGTTGGTCGAGCCGTCTTTCGCCACACGGACGTGCACCTGCGGCTTCTTAACAACCAGGTCGCTCAGCGATACTCTCCGCCCCCAGAAAGAATCGATCTGCAATTCCGCCTGCACCTCTTCCGCCGAAAACAGCGGTTGCGTTCGCGATGGCTCGTGCCCGTGAATCACCAGACCCTTCAGCGTGGTTCGCATCGAAAGCCACTGTATCGAAATGGCCCGCAATTCCACGCGGCCGCCCGTCGCTTTCTCCAAACGATGTACGATCCACCGCTCGAGGATTGGATTGCCCGCGCCGCTCCCAAAGAAACCCATCACGCACAGAATGGCGATGACCGCCAGCACCCACGGCGTGTGGATCACCCAATTCCATATCGGGTGGCGCTTCCGGACCTTCATTTCGCCCCTTCCTCTAGAAACTTCTGCACGTGCAGCCGCGCACGGCTTTCCTTCAGCCAGCGGTCTGCCTGTTCGTTGATATCGTTCTGCACCAGAGCTTCCTGGATTAGGTCGCGCGAGGCATCCAGTGTGGGAGGTTCCTGCCCGCGGGCCTTTGCTCTCGGCACAACCGCATCTTGATAGAAATCCACAATGGCCTTTTCATCGATCTGTACTGACGGCCGAAATCTTGAATCGAGGTAGTTGGTGAGGTACAGCTGCGCGGTCACAATCTTTCGCACTTCCGCGTCATTCAGCCCGCTTTGCTTCTTTCGCGCTTCATATTCCTCCAGTGAGGCGAACGACTTCACGACTCGCGAAACTTCCCGGTCCGTCTCTTCGTCCTTCGGCTCGGGAAACCGGGACAACGCCGCTTCTGACCTCACAATCCACTGGTCGATCAGCCGGTCCAAAATCGCGCTCTCGCTTTCGGATTTTCCATTCACCAGCTGCTGATACTCTTTCAGTTCTCGCACTTCACTCAACAAAATGACGTCGTTCTCCACCCGCGCCACGATGCGGTCCACCACTTCCTGCCCCTTCAAAAACGAAGCGCTAGCCAGCGTGAGCAGAATCGTGCCGCATCCAAGAATCCGTGCCCGCGGCATTAGAATGTCGACCCCAAATTAAAGAAAATCTGCAGTCTCGGAAGCTGTGCGCCCTTAAGGCAAAGCGGAATCACCGGCGTGCCCGTGGTGCTGCTGACGCACGGCACAACAAAAAACGGCCGGTTGATTTGGTAACCCAAATCAATTCGAATCGGTCCTACTGGGGTCGCATAGCGGATTCCAAACCCGATCGTATGCGCGAAATAATTCAACTCGTTCGTGCAGTTGTAAACGCACAAAGTAGGATTCGTCGCGCTCGGCGGCTGGGCCGGGTCGGCGAGCGCGAAAACGGGCTTCGGCGAGTACGCTCGAAAAGTGATGCGATTCAACCGGCTATAGACGTTTCCTCCGTCGTAGAAAAACGCCCCTCCCAGTGCCGTCCCGATGTACGGCAATCGCATGGGAAAGCGGAACTCCTGGTTGAGCGCCAGCAGGGCCTGCCCTCCCACCGGGAATCCCGTGCACGCATCGCGCGGTCCGGCCTGATTCAGCGCGAATCCTCGCAGCGATGTTCCGCCTCCAGCAAAGAATCTTTCCGGCAGCGGAATGATTTCCGGCGTCGGCCCGGGCGTCGGCCCGGGTTTCGCCGTGCAATCGTTCGCCGTGGGCGCCGGGAAGGCCAGCGACTGGGTATTGGCGAACGGCTCAAGAATCCCGATCCGGATAGAACGCGCGAAGCTGAAGCGCCGCTTGATGGGGTGGTAGGTCGAATTCTGAAAGAAGAATCTCAGAAAGCTCGCGCTCGATCCGATGCTCGTGCTGGCGATGTTGAAATCCGCGCTGTTGAAACTTCCTTTGCTCGCATCGGCCGGATTGTCCCGCGCGTCGCGCACCCAGGTCACGCCAAACTCGGACACCAGCGTGGGCTGTTCGAACAATGGTATCTCCTCCGACGCAATGCGCAAATTCAGGTTTGAAACCAGCACTTTGCGGAACGCATAGCGGTACAGCACCGTCGTGAGCGGCGTCACTTGGTCGGTCAATTGTCCCGATACTTCATAGCGCATTTCCGTGAACGTGTTGATGTCCTGCGTTTTTTCCGTGTACGCCGTGGCCTGCGAGCTGAAGTGTGGACTCCCAAACAGATTGGGGATGGAATAACCGAGTAGCGCCCGGTCTTCGATGGTGCTCCCGCGCACCTTCATAGAGAGGGAGTCCGCCCTTCCCGTCAGGTTCACTTTGGTTAATTCAAAAATCCCTCGTGGGGCTGCCCGGAGCTCGACAACCGTCGGATCTGTCGTGCTGGCCAGCCGTTGGACTTCAAATCCTCCGCCGTACGCCATCGTGTATCGCTTGGCCTCTTCCACCAAAACCACGATGTCTTTGTCAGGGTCGGACCCGTCTGGATTCTGCGGTTCAATGGTCACGCGGTTGAATATCCCCAGGTTGTACAAACGCCTCTGCGAGTCCACCACGTCCCCTTGGCGCAGCGGAGCACCCGGCTTCACTCGAATCTCGCGCTGAATAACCCTTGTCCTTGTCCGTGTGTAGCCGGTCAGCAGTATTCGCCTCGCCCGCGTTTGCGGTCCTTCGGTAAGGTGATAGACCAGCCGTACCGGCGCCGCCTGCACGACCTCCGGTTTCGAACTCTTTTCCTTCCCTTCCTCTTTCTTCTGGTTCTTCTCGTTTTCCCCAGCCCCGCCGTTCGGCGCTCCTTTCCCACCCTCGCTCTTTTCCGGAGTGACGGGTTCCGCCGTCGAAGTAAAACTAGCTTCCGGAAAACCTTCATTGAAATACAGCGCCAGAATGTTGTCCCGGTCTGTCGTCACGTTAAAATCGGAGTACGGCTGCCCCGGCGTCGATCCCACGACTGCCAGCAACTCCTCTTCCTGGAACGCGTGGATCCCCTCGATGGCCAGCGACGCCACGCGCGTCTGCTCCCCTTCCTGGATCGCGAATCGTACGTAAATGTCTCCTTTTTTTCCTTTGTAGTTGTCCAGGATTTGCCCATCGACCTTCGCATTCAGAAAGCCGTTCGCGTCATACAACCCGTGCATGGATTCCGCGTCCGCTTCAATGAGCCTCCGGCTGAACCGCCCCTGCGACCCGAATGCCGCTCCGAACACTTGCAGGCGGCTCCGCAGCAATTCGGTGCTGAAGTAGTGATTCCCGGTTATCTCAATTCCCGCCAGCTTGTGCCGTTCACCCCGCTCGATGTGGTAGGTGATGACCTCTTCCGTGCCCTTCGATTTCTGTTCCTTGCCCTGCACTTCCTTCGTTTCCGTCGTGTAATTCACCTGCGCGTCAAAGTATCCGTCTCGCTCCAGGCGCTCTCGAAGATTGCGTTTTCCTTCCTCCAGAAGGTCCGCGTCGACCGCCCCTTCTTGATAGACGGGAACTAGCCTCTTCAATTCTCCCTTTGAAAATTTCGCACCCGTCACCGCCAGTTGCACCTGCGGTCCTTCGGTCACCTCCAGCTCCAGCGGCACGGTATTCTTGACCGCGTTGAACTCGCCCCGTCGTACCGCCGCCCGCGCGCTGAGCCGCCCTTTCTTCACCAGGAATTTTCGGATGCGGTCGGTCCCGCGCTGTATGCGCGCCGTGGTCACCGCCTGTCCAGCCTTCATTTTCAGTCGGGAAAGAATCTCCGCGTCTCTGTATGCCGTGCCGTTCTTCAGCTCCACGGCCTCCACGCGCGCGCGCGGCCCCGGCTTCACGTGCACCAAAATATCCATCTGATGAGTTTCCGGGTGCGGTTCGTTCTCTGCCGAGACCGCGGCCGTGTACAGGCCCTCGTCCTTCAAAACATCCCGCAGATGCGCTAGCCCTTCGTCTACGTCTTCTTGTCGAAAGGGCCGGCCCAGCGTCAGCTGCATGGCCGCCGCAGCGGAGGATTCTGTTGGAGGTGGCGTCAGCCCTTCGATCCGTATCTGGTTGAAGAAGAGACTTTCGCGAACCAAGAAATCAAGCCGCACGCCGCTGCCCACGGTAGTGATTACGGCTTTCAAATCCGTGTAGTCACCGAGCCCATACAGCGCACGCAGACTCCTGGCAACCTGCTCTCGATCCAGGGGTTTCCCAATCTCTACCGCGAGCCCGCCAGGCGATTCCGAAAGCACCCGCCCATCTTCGGTGACAATCCGCACCGCAACCACCGGAGCCTCCCGAGCACTCGCCCCGGCCTGGGCCTCCGCCTGTGCCTGTGCTTGACTCTTCGGCGCTCCGAAAAGCAGCGCGAAGACGGCAATTCCCCCCCATCTTCTTCCCCAGCTCGATTTCATGCCCACCAACGCTCAGACGAAGCGTAGCACAAGGGCGTTGCCCATCCCGCTATCTCTAGCGTTATGATGAATTAAGAGGGACGATGACCGACCGAGACGCAGTGCGCCCGCCGTTCCGCGACGGCAGGCAGGAAAAGTACTCGCGTCAAATGCTCTTCGCCGGAATCGGCGAAGAAGGCCAGCAACGCCTCCTCGCCTCGAGCGCTGTCATGGTCGGTTGCGGGGCCATCGGCGCGGCCGCCGCCGCTCTACTGGTTCGCGCCGGCGTCGGCCGCCTCAGGGTTCTCGACCGCGATTTTGTCGAGCCCTCCAATTTGCAGCGCCAAACGTTGTTTGACGAGGACGACGCCCGCGCCGCCCTGCCCAAAGCCGTCGCCGCCGAGCGCAAGCTCCGCGCCATCAATAACAGCGTCGCTGTCGAAGGCCTGGTCAGGGACGTAAACCCCCGCAATGCCGCCGACTTGCTTTCGGGCTTCGATCTCATCCTCGATGGCACCGACAATTTCGAGACCCGCTTCCTCATCAATGACTACGCTGTCGAGTCCGCTTGTCCGTGGATTTACGCCGCCGCCGTCGCCAGTTACGGCGTAACCATGACCGTACGACCCGGTCTCACCCCTTGTCTAGCCTGCCTCCTCGAATCCTCGCCAAACGGCCGCGGCAACGAAGAAACCTGCGACACCGTAGGCGTCTTGGGCCCCATCGTCAATCTCATCGCCTCGCTCGAAGTCGCCGAAGCCCTCAAGCTTCTCGCTGGCCGCGAACAGGCCCTCCACGGCCGGCTGATCTCTTCTGATGTCTGGAGCGGCCATTTCCAGTCCGTCCGCGTCGCGAAGAATCCCGCCTGCCGCGCCTGCGCTCGCCGCAATTTTTCTTATCTCCAGGGACAAGCCCAGCCGCACATCACCCTTTGCGGGCGCGACTCCGTGCAAATTCACGAGCGCGGACGGACCCTCGATCTGGGAGCGTTGCGGGCGCGACTCGCGGCCACGGTCTCCGATGTCCGCCACAACGAATTCCTGCTCTTCTTTCGCGTGGAACCTTATCAAATGACCGTCTTCGCCGACGGCCGCGCCATTCTCAAAGGCACAAAAGATCCCGCCATCGCGCGCTCCCTCTACGCCCGCTATATCGGCGCCTGATTCATTTCGTCTTTGCTTTGGGATTCAGGTTCTCGGTGGCGGGGAGCGCTGCCTACTCGGCTTCAGCGATGCTGTCCCGTCCGCCCAAAGGAACTTCGCATGTTGGCTCTGTCGAGGTTTTCCCGCAGGTTCATCAGCGTCAGAAACGTGCTCAGAATTCTGGCCTTCAAATCATCGGTCAGATGCAAGCCGCTGGTAGCCACACGCGCCAGCCGTTCGCCGCTTTCCGTGATAAAACGCATGATTTCTTTTTGCCGCTCGTGCGGAGCGTTTCCCAGCGCCGTCTCCCGGCGCATCTCTGCGCAGCTTGCCTCGATCGATAGCGTAAAGTGCAAAACACAAACCTGTTGCTGCTCGGCCAGGGCTGGCGGCGAGTCGTTCTTGCATCCCGTTACTTTGCACGGCATAGCCATGGGGCGCGCAATCTGGGGCCAACAAGAAAGGTAACCACTCCTCGCCTTGAAAATCCAGTCCCCTGCGTCCGAGCGTTGCGAATCCTGCATAGCCTCTTACCGCACCCCGTATCCCTCCCGCCAATCCCTCCCGGTCAGGTCCCGCGAAAAATGCATGGCCCGCATCCAAAAGCAATTGTATAAAAATGCAAGAC
>Ga0210384_10005166_pt1 | contig 14335 bp, 15 predicted proteins | sample IncBWH2MmetaG_FD_160574 | JGI IMG/M metagenome (GOLD analysis project Ga0210384, IMG submission 160574) | Forest soil microbial communities from Barre Woods Harvard Forest LTER site, Petersham, Massachusetts, United States - Inc-BW-H-2-M | ecosystem: Environmental > Terrestrial > Soil >...
CCACCCGCCTCCCGTGGCGCTGGCGCCATCTCGTGAGCGCGGCCCAGGCGTCGGCCATCTCCTATGGGAAGAACATGGAGATCTACGAGGAGGCGGTCGAGCTCCTCCACGCGTAGCGCGTTACCCAGGCGCACGCAACTCCGTTCTTCAGTTGCCGGCCAGAGCCGATGTGTCAGCGAGAAGTCGAGATCGCGCGGGGGCGGCCAGCTTGCCGTCCAGCTCGATGCCCACCCTGGTGATCTCCGGATTGTCGAAGCTGGCGAAAGTCGGAGACCACGGGTCTTGCCGTATCTTTCCGGAAGCGATCGACAGAGCGGTGTTTATAATCCGGGCTAGCCGACACGGCTGCCGACACTGGCCTATGCCGAGAGGATGCGCATGGACAATGTAGAGTTCGACCGCGAGCCGGTCGCCAGCTTGACGACGATGGTCATGGCGTTTGGAGGATGGATCGATGCCGGCCGGGCGGCCACGGGCGCCTTGCGCCACCTGGCCCGCGACCTCCCGGCGACGCGACTCGCGCAGATAGTCCCTGAAGAGTTCTTCGTGTTCACCCAGGAGCGGCCAGAGGTGCGGTTGAGGGCCGACGGAGGCCGGGACCTTCACTGGCCACGAAGCGAGTTCTTCGCATGGCATCCAGATGGACGGGACGGCCTTCTCCTGTTCTGCGGCCCGGAGCCACATCAGAGGTGGCAAACTTATACGAAGGCGTTCCTCGGGGTGGCCGAGCGCTGCGGGGTGAGGCGGATCGTCTCGCTCGGGGCCCTCTTGGCGGGCGCTCCTCATACCCGGCCCGTGCGTGTCACGGCCCGCTGCACCGAACCCGCCGCGAAGTCGTTGCTCGAAGCCTGGGGCATCTATCGTCCGCCGACCTACGAGGGCCCGACCGGTATCTCCACGGTCGTCCTGGACGCAGCGGAGCGACGGGGAATGCAGCATGTCGGCTTCATGGGGCAAGCGCCGCACTATCTCCCAGATGCAGAGAATCCGGCGGCGATCGAGACCCTGGTGACCTATGTGGCGCGTCTGCTCAACCTGAGCCCGGACATGTCGCAGTTCGCCGAGGCCATCCAGGACTTCCGTGTCCAGTGCGATCAGGCGGTGGCCCGGGATCGCGCCACCCGAGAGCACGTGCGGAAGCTGGAGCAGGAGTACGACGCGGCGGCGGGCGATGAGCAGCAACCACTGCCTGGCGGAGAGCTCGACTCGGACAGGCTGATGCGAGATGTCGAGGACTTCCTGCGCAGGGAGCGGGAGGGTGGCACGGGCGGGTCGGGCGCCTAGCGCCGTCGAAGCCGACGGGAGGCCGTCATGGGCGACTGGTACGTGACGCAGACCATCGGACTCCTGCCCGAGCGGGCGGCCCGGCAGTGGGGGCCGCGCGAGGCCCTCGCCTTCCAGGACCGGCGGTACACGTTCGCCCAGATGCACGCGCGCGTCGACGCGGTGGCGAAGGGGCTCCTGTCACTCGGCATCGCGCCGGGCGATAAGGTCGCGCTCTGGATGGTCAACCGTCCGGAGTGGATCGACGCGATGTTCGCCATCATCAAGATCGGCGCCGTGCTCGTCCCGGTGAACACGCGGTTCCGCACCGACGACATGGCCTACATTCTCGCCCAGTCGGACGCCGCCGCGCTCCTCCTCGCCGACCGCTCCGGGCCGGTGGACTATCTCGGCATGATCCACGAGGTCGTGCCCGCGCTGGGATCACGGCCGGATCCGCACTTCCCCTGCCTTCGCCACGTGGCGGTGCTCTCAGATCGGGCCGACTCCGACGTGGTCACCTGGCGCGAGATGCTGGATCGCGGGACGTCCGTGACCGCGGATGCGCTACGCGAGCGGGCCGCCCGGGTGGATCCGGAGGACACCGCCTTCATCTTCTATACCTCGGGAACGACCGGGTTCCCCAAGGGGGCCGTGCACAGCCACCGGATGATCCGGAACGCCTGGGATCACGGCGATCGCATGGGTCTGAGCGTCAACGACGTGATCCTCATGTACCTGCCGCTCTTCCACGCCTTCGGCTTCATCGAGGGGCCGCTCATGTCGATGACCCGGGGAGCCCGTCAGGTGCTGACCGAGACCTTCGACGGAGGCCACTGCCTCGATCTCATCGCCAGCGAGAGGGCCACGATCATTCACGGGTTCGACACGCACTACAAGGAGCTGCTGGACGCCCAGGACCGAAGCCCCCGGGACGTGTCGAGCGTGCGCACCGGCATCTGTGGCACCGGCATGTCGAGCTCCATCCCGATCGCCCGTCGGGCCCGAAAGACGTTCGGCAATCTCATGACCGGATTCGGGATGAGCGAGGTCGGGATCGGCGTGACCTTCTCCTTCCTCGACTCGACCGAGGAGCAATGCGTGGAGGCCAACGGCTATCCCGGGTCCGGCTACGAGGTGCGCATCATCGATCCGGAGACGGGGGCCGACCAGCCGGTGTCGGTGCCGGGTGAGATCCTGGTCCGCGGATACATCGTCACGCCGGGCTACTACAAGCGGCCGGAGGAGACGGCGCGGGCCATCGACGCCGACGGCTGGTTCCACACCGGCGACATGGGCCTGTTGCGTCCGGACGGCCACATGCGGTTCCTGGGCCGCTACAAGGACATGCTCAAGATCGGCGGGGAGAACGTGGATCCCATGGAGGTCGAGGCCTTCCTGATGACCCATCCCGCCGTCAATGCGGCGTCGGTGGTCGGGCTACCCGACACGAGGCTGTCCGAGGTGGCGGTGGCCTTCGTGCAGGTGGCGGCCGGCTGCGCGCTGTCCGAGGCGGAGGTGATCGAGCACTGCCGCGGGCGAGTGGCGAGCTTCAAGATTCCCCGCCACGTCGTCTTCGTCGACGAGTTCCCGATGACCAGCTCGGGCAAGGTGCAGAAGGTCAAGCTGCGCGAGCGGGCGCGGCAGGAGTGGGTCTAGCCGCGGCCCCCCATCTGACAGATGAGCCGCCACTCGGCATCGGTCACTGGCTGGACCGACAGCCGGGCCAGCCTGACCAGGGCCATGCCGGCGAAGCGCTTGTCCGCCTTGATCCGATCGAGGCCGACCGGCGTCGGGAGCGGCTCGACCGCGGCGACATCGATGGAGCGCCAGGCGGGATCGGTCGAATCCGGGTGCGCTTCCGCGATCACCTTGACGATGCCCACGATCGCGCGCTCCTTGCCGGTGTGGTAGAAGAACGCCTGCTCACCCTTCTTCATGGCACGGAGGTGTTTCTGGGCCGAGAAGTTGCGGATTCCGGTCCACTCCGCGCCCTGGCGGCCCTTCGCGACCTGCTCGGCCCACGACCAATCCTCGGGCTCGGACTTCAACAACCAGTACGCCATGGCAGCCCTCAGTCGCGCCGCGGCAGGGTCTGGCCCTTGACCGGGTTGGCCACCGCCTCCTCCAGCGTCTTCGCCGGACGCCACTCGCCGGCGGGACGTACCGCGCCCTCGGTGCCCACCTGGTCGATATTCCAGTAGATCTCGAGGTTGTTGCCGTCTGGGTCCTGGAACTCGATGGCGATCTGGCAGCCGGCGCGCCGGCGGCCCTCGAAGTGGATGGACACGCTCCGCTCGCGCAGCCACGTGCGAGCCCGGAAGACTTCGTCGAGCGACCCGACCTCGAAGGCGAAGTGGTTCAGCGTGGTCCGCTCACTCTTGGCCGCGCCGCCGACGAGCGCGACGCCATGATGGTCCGTGTTCACCCGCAGGAAGACCATGCCGCCGGGCACCATGGCGTCCGGGTACCGGTCGCTCACCTCGAGCCCGAGGACCCCGGTATAGAAGGCCACCGCGCGGTCGAGATCGGTGACGTTGAGCACGACGTGGCCGATCTTGCGGAGCTGGAACTGCATCGCCGGCCAGTATACCGCCTGTCCTCGCTCTCCGCCCCCCGGGGCCGCTTGACTTCGCCCGCCGGGGGCGCGATCGTGGTCCCCGGCGGAAACGTCGCTGTGAGTTAGAGTCGCCTCGCTGAGGGAGGAGAATCGCCATGCCGTTCTACGAGAGAGGCCCCGTCCGCATCCACTACGAAGAGGTCGGCTCCGGCTTCCCCCTGCTGCTCATCCCGGGGGGCGGGCTCAACTCGGCCCTGTCATCCTGGCAGACCGCCTCGCCCTTCAACCCGATGGAGCGGTACAAGGACGACTTCCGCTGCATCTGCGCCGACCTGCGCAACGCCAACCCCGGCCGGTCCAGCGGACCGCTGGAGATCGACCGCCCCTGGGACGCTTACACCGACGACCAGCTCGGGCTGATGGACCACCTCGGCATCCGGGAGTTCCTGGTCATGGGCTTCTGCATCGGCGGGCCGATGATCCACAACCTCATCCAGCGGGCTCCGGAGCGCGTGGTCGCGGCCGCCATGATGCAGCCCAGCGGGTCCAGGCCCGAGATCCCGGACCTGTTCTACCAGAACAACATCAAGGGCTGGGGGCCGGCGCTCTGCGAGAAGCGCCCCGACGTCACGATGGCGATGGTCCACGACTTCCTCACCAGCATGTACACCAAGCGCGCCGACTTCGTGTTCACGGTGTCGCGCGATTTCGTGCGCTCTATCCAGACGCCGCTGTTGATAGCGCCTGACGACGTGCCCGCGCACCCGTACAAGATCGCGATGGAGGTGGCCAGCCTCGCCCCGAACGCCGAGGTGACCATCTATCCCTGGAAAGACTCGCAGGAGCACATCGACGAGGTCGTGGAGCACGCGCGGCGCTTCCTCAAGGCGCACGAACCCGTCGCGGCCGGGGGTCACGGCTTAGCGAGGGCGTGACGAGGGAAGCTCGGCGCGAGCCTTTTCGAAGATGAGCTCGTGACCGAGTTCGGGGTGTTCGAGGCGATCCATACCGCCCGTGCGGTGCGCCGGTTCAAGCCCGATCCGGTGCCCGAGGCCTTGATCACCCAGATCCTCGACGCGGCGATACGGGCGCCATCGGCCGGCAACGCCCAGAACTGGGCCTTCCTCGTCGTTCGTGACCCGGAGCAGCGCGGCAAGCTCGGCGCCATCTACCGGAAGGCATCCGACATCGCGAGCGCGTTCTACGCCGCACGCGGCCGCCCCCCGCACATGACCGAGGAGCAGTTTCGACGCTTGATGTCGTCGGGCTCGTTCCTGTGGGACCACCTGGCGGAGGCGCCGGTGATCCTGGTTCCCTGCCAGACCCCGCCCAAGCTGCCGCCGCCGGAGGCGCTGCCGCCCGACATTCGCGCTCGCTATCTCGAGGAGCAGCGCTACGTGGAGCGCATTCGCGGCGCCAGCATCTATCCCGCGGTGCAGAACGTCATTCTCGCCTGCCGCGCATTCGGGCTCGGCACCACGATCACCACCAATCACATCCGCTGCGAGGATGAGGTGAAGGCGGTGCTCGGTGTCCCGGACGAGGTGCAGACCTTCGCGCTGATGCCGATCGGCTATCCGCGCGACAAGTTCGGTCCGGTGGTCCGCCGCCCGGTCGCCGAGGTTGCCCATGCCGACCGCTGGGCGCGGCCCTGGCCGGCCTGAGCGGCGAGCCGCCTACTCCCGCCGGTAGGGCCAACGTCGATTTCGGCCTGCCCCGTTCGTCGTATGAGTGGAGGCAGTGTCGGGCGGGACCGGCGCCATGCCTAGGGGAGGACATTCATGGGAGCCAAGGGAGAAGAATTCGCCAGACAGTTCGAGGTCAAGGTGGAAGAGGCCACGGCTCTTCTCGAGAGGCTGACCGATGCCGACTGGAAGAAGACGACCGCCGCCGAGAAGTGGACGATCGCGGTGACGGCGCACCACATCGCCAGCAGCTACGAGCCGGCCACCCGCATCATCAAGACGATCGCCGCCGGCCAGGTGCTGCCGCACTTCACCCGCGAGCTGCTCGACGAGATGAACGCCCAGCACGCCAGGGAGTTCGCCGGCTGCACGAAGGCGGAGACGATCGCGCTCCACAAGAAGGGAGCCGCCGCGGCGGCCGCGGCCGTGCGGGGTCTCTCCGATGCCGAGCTGGCGAAGAGCGGCACCGTGTTCACGGGGATGCCGCCGGTGAGCGCCGAGGATCTGGTCAAACGCATCCTTCTCGGCCACATCGACGCGCACTTCGGCAGCATCCGGAAGACGATCGGCGGCTGAACCGCCTCACCAGCAGGTATAGCCCCCGTCCACGCAGACGACGCTGCCGGTCATGAGGCTGGCCGCGTCCGAAGCAAGGAAGAGCACGACGGCGGCGACTTCGTCTATCTCGCCGAGCCGGGCCATCGGCGTGCCCCCGATCCAGGAGTCGTACAGCGCCGGTTTCGACTTCACGAAGGCGTTCAGGACCGTGTTGATGTAGGTCGGCGCGACCGCGTTCACCCGGACACCGCGCGCGGCCCATTCCGCGGCGAGCGACTTCGTCAGCTGGTGAACGCCGGCCTTCGACGCGTTGTAGTAGCTCTGTTCCTGCGGCCGGTTGACGATGAAGCCCGACATCGACCCGATGTTGACGATCGAGCCGGATTTCTGCGCCAGCATGTGCCGGCCGAAGGCGCGGCAGCACCAGAAGAGGCCGTTCAGGTTGACGTCGATGACGTTGAGCCAGTGCTCGTCCTCGACGCGCTCCGCCGGGGTCTCGCTACGCGCGATGCCGGCGCTGTTGACCAGAATGTCGATCCGACCGTGGCGCCGCACGACATCGTCGGCGACCCGGTTGACTCCGGCGCTCTTCGTCACGTCCATCACGACGATCGCGGGATCGTAACCCTTGACGCGCAGCTCGTCCCGCCCGGCCTCGAGGAGGCCGGCGTCCTGGTCGGCGATGATGGTGGTGGCGCCGGCTTCGGCCAGGGCCTCGACACAACCCAGGCCGATGCCTCGGGCACCGCCGGTGACGAGGGCAACCCGACCAGGCACTTTGAACTTCTCCAGATACATCGTGTCCCTCACTTGTGGGCGTGGCCGCCCGACTTCATTGGCGCAACGCCCGGCCCTGCGCGTCGAAGCGGTGGATGCGGGCCGGATCGGGCGTGAGCCGGACCTGGTCCCCCGGCTTGAGGCCGAGCTCGCCAATGGCCCGCGCGGTTATCCCGTTCGTCTGCGGCACGTCGATGTAGAGGAACGTGTCGCTGCCGAGGTGCTCGGCGGCGGCGACCGTGCCAGACCAGCCGTCACCGTCACGGCCCGCGGTGATATGCTCCGGTCGAACCCCGATCGTGGCCGCATCCATCCGGGCGGCGAGCTCACCCGACACAAAGTTCATGCGCGGCGAGCCGATGAAGCCCGCGACGAAGAGGTTGTCGGGCCTCGCGTAGAGCTCGAGGGGCGAGCCCACCTGCTCGATCCGGCCGCCGTTCAGGACGACGATCCGGTCGGCGAGGGTCATGGCCTCGACCTGGTCGTGGGTCACGTAGACCGTGGTGGTGGCGAGGCTCTTTTGCAGCCGGGCGATCTCGAGCCGCATCTGCACCCGCAGGGCCGCGTCGAGATTGGAGAGCGGCTCGTCGAAGAGAAACGCCTTGGGCTCGCGCACGATGGCGCGTCCGATGGCAACACGCTGACGCTGGCCGCCGGAGAGCTCACCCGGCTTGCGGTCGAGATACTCGGAGAGGTTCAGGATCTTGCTGGCGGCCTGGACCTTTTGCTCGACCTCGTCGCGTGGACGCCCCGCCATCCGGAGGCCGAACCCGATGTTCTTGCGCACCGTCATGTGCGGATAGAGCGCGTAGGACTGGAACACCATCGATAGGCCGCGTTTCGCCGGCGGCAGATTCGCCACGTCGTTGCCGTCGATGATGATGCGCCCGGCGGTGACATCCTCGAGTCCGGCGATGAGGCGAAGCAGCGTCGATTTCCCGCAGCCGGACGGCCCTACGAAGACCACGAAGGTGCCATCCTTGATGTCGAGGTCGACGCCCGGGATGACGGTCGTGCGGCCGAACGTCTTGCGGATCCCTTCGAGCCTAATGTTGCCCATCGCGAGGTCTCCTCCCCATATCGCTACTTGACCGCCCCGAACGTGAGGCCGCGGACGAGCTGCCGTTGGGTCAGCCAGCCGAGGACCAGGATCGGCGCGATGGCGAGGGTCGCGGCGGCCGAGAGCTTGGCCCAGAAGAGGCCCTCCGGACTCGAGTACGAGGCGATGAAGGCGGTGAGGGGCGCGGCCTTCGACGTGGTGAGATTGAGCGTCCAGAACGCTTCGTTCCAGGCGAGGACCACGTTGAGGAGAAGCGTCGAGGCGATCCCGGGGAGGGCCATCGGCGCGAGCACGAACACGATCTCGCGCCCGGTACCGATCCCGTCCATGCGCGATGCTTCGAGGATGCCCTTGGGGATCTCCTTGAAGTAGGTGAAGAGCATCCAGATCACGATCGGCAGGTTCGCGAGGCAAAGAAGCGCGATCAGGCCGATATGGGAGTCGAGCAGGCCGAGGTCGCGGTAGATGAGGTAGATCGGCACCAGCACGCCGACGGAGGGCATCATCTTGGTCGAGAGCATCCAGAGCAGGGTGCCGCGCGTTCGCTCGGTCGGGGCGAAGGCCATGGCCCACGCCGCGGGCACCGCGATCAGCATGGCGAGCAGCACCGAGCCAAACGAGAGCACGACCGAGTTCCAGGCGTGGGCGAAATAGTCGCTGCGTTCCTGGACGAGGCGGTAGTTCTCCAGGGTCCAGTGGAAGAAGAGGAACTTGGGCGGTATGGAGAACGCTTCGAGCTCGGTCTTGAAGCTGGTCAGCACCGTCCACAAGATAGGGAAGAAGATCACGAAGCCGACCACCCAGGCCACCACCGTGGTCAGAGCGATCCGGGCCGGGGACACTCGGCGGGCCATCGTCAGGCCTCCAGGTTCTTGCCGACGAGGCGCACGAGGAAGAAGGCGACGATGTTGGCGAGCACGACCGCGACGATGCCGCCGGCCGAGGCGCCGCCGACGTCGTATTGCAGCAGCGCCTGCGCGTAGATCAGGAAGGCGAGGTTCGTGGTCTTGATCCCCGGCCCGCCGCCGGTGGTGACGAATATCTCGGCGAAGACGGTGAGCAGAAAGATCGTCTGAATCAGGATCACGACCGTAACCGCACGGGCCAGGTGCGGCAGCACGATGTGGAAGAAGAAGGGGATCGGGCGGGTACCGTCCATGTCCGCCGCCTCCTTCTCCTCACTGTCGAGCGACTGCAGGGCGGTGAGCAGGACGAGGGTCGAGAAGGGCAGCCACTGCCATGCGACGATGAGGATGATGGCGAGCATCGGCACCTGCGCGAACCAATCGATCGCCCGAAATCCGAGCGAGGTGGCGATCCAGGCGAAGACACCCGACACCGGATGCATCAGAAGGTTCTTCCACACGAGCGCGCTCACCGTCGGCATGACGAAGAACGGGGCGATCACCATGAGCCGCACGATCGAGCGGCCGACGAACATCTGGTCGAGAAGGAGGGCGATCAGCACCCCGAGCACGACGGTGATCGCAAGCACGGATCCGACCAGCACCAGGGTATTCAGCAGCGACCCGATGAAGGCCGGATCGCTCAGAAAATAGATGTAGTTCTCGGCGCCGACGAACTGTTCGACGCCTGGATTGAGCAGATTGTATCGGAGCGTCGAGAAATAGATGGTCAGCGCGAGGGGAACGATCATCCACGCGAAGAGGAGGATGACCGAGGGCGCGACGAGGATCCGGCCCAGCACGCGCGTGTGCTGCGTCGCCATGTTCGCCTCAGAGGCGGCTACTTGTAGCCGGCGCGGGCCATCTCCCGCTGCGTCAGGGTCTGCGCCGAGGCGAGCGCCGCGTCGACGGTCGCGGTGCCGGTCAGGGCCGCGGCGAACTGCTGGCCGACGCTGGTCGCGATGCCCTGGAACTCCGGGATCGCCGCGAACTGCACGCCGACATAGGGCTTGGGCTTGACGGTGCCGTGGATCGGGTCGGCGGTGTTGATCGAGTCGAGCGTCACCTTGGCGAAGGGCGCCGCCTTGAGGTATTCCGGATTGCTGTAGAGCGACTTGCGCGTGCCGGGCGGGACGTTGGCCCAGCCCTCCTTGGACGCGACCAGCGCGATATAGTCCTTGCTGGTGGCCCAGGAGATGAATTTCTCGGCGGCGTCGGCCTTCTTCGATCCGGCCGGCACGGCCAGCGTCCAGGCCCAGAGCCAGTTCGCCCCCTTGCCCAGGCCCGCCGTCGGGGCGAGCGCGAAATCGACCTTGTCGGCGACGTTGGATTCCTTGGGGTTGCTGACGAAGGAGGCGGCGACGGTGGCGTCGATCCACATCCCGCACTTGCCGGCGTTGAAGAGGGCGAGGTTCTCGTTGAAGCCATTCGTGCTGGCGCCCGGGGGACCGGCGGCCTTCATGAGATCTACGTAGAACGTCAGGGTCCTCTTCCATTCCGGGCCGTCGAACTCGGGCTTCCACTTCTCGTCGAACCAGCGGGCGCCGAAGGAATTGGCCATGGCCGTCAGCAGGGCCATGTTTTCGCCCCAGCCCGGCTTGCCGCGGAGGCAAATGCCGTAGGTCTCCGTCGAGCGGTTGGTGAGCTTCTTGGCCGCGTCGGCGATGAAGTCCCAGGTCGGAGCGGCCGGCATCTTGAGGCCGGCCTTCTCGAACAGGTCCTTGCGGTACATGATCATCGAGCTTTCGCCGTAGAAGGGCGCCGCGTAGAGCTTGCCGTTCACGGTGAGGCCGGCGCGGATGGGCGGGATGAGATCGTCCACGTCGTAGGCCGGGCCGAGCTTCTCGAGCGGGAGGAGCCAACCTTGCTTGGCCCAGATCGGTACTTCGTAGGTTCCGATGGTCAAGATGTCGAACTGCCCGCCCTTGGTGGCAATGTCCGTGGTGACACGCTGACGGAGGACGTTCTCCTCGAGGGTCACCCATTTCAGGGTGATACCCGGGTTCTTGGCGGTGAAGTCGCCGGTCAGGCGCTGCATCCTGATCATGTCGCTGTTGTTGACGGTCGCAACGGTCAGGGTCGTCTGGGCCATCGCTTGGCTGGCCATGATCAGGGAAATCCCGGCGATAGCGGCGCGGAACGGCATTCTCATCGTATCCCTCCCCGTTGAGTGGGCGAACGCTCTTCGTTCGGGCCATATGCTCGGCGCGCCTTCGGCGATTGTCAACAGTGATTCGCGGCCGGGCGAAAGGCGAGCCCCGCTACGACGATCTGGAGCAGAAGTTGTTCGCTCATGTCGATTTCGGCGGTCCATCGGCGTCGTAATAGGTGAGAGGTCGCCATGGTCCGGTAGTGAGCCCAGGCGACCCTGACATTCACGTCATCAAGGAGGCGGCCATGCGTTACCTGCTACTCATCGGCTCGGAGAACAAGAACCCAGGGCCCCCGCCACCCCCGGCGGAGATGCAGGCCATCCTGCAGGGGCACATGCGATTCGGCGAGGAGCTGCGGGCGGCCGGCAAGGTGGTCGCGGCGGAGCGGCTGCGCCCGGACACCGACGGCAGCCGGGTCCGTTTCAAGGCAGGCCAGCGCCAGGTGATGGACGGCCCCTTCGCCGAGACGAAGGAGGCCATCGGCGGCTTCTATTTGATCGAGTGCGACACCAAGCCGGAGGCCGTCGAGTGGGCCAAGAAGATTCCGCTCGGCGAGGGTGGCTTCGTGGAGGTACGGCCGATCTGGCCGATGTGAAAGCGTAGGGGACGGCGCCGATCGGCGGATAGGAGGCGCGCCCGCGGCTCCGGCGGATCGAGTAAGATCTCTGCTCGTGGGATCGAGCGACCACGAGCTGCCGCCCCCATTCGACGCGCGCGCGACTGTCGCGGAAGCCTTCCGCCGGGAGTACGGGCGGCTGGTCTCATCCGTGGTTCGCATCGTGCGCGACATCGAGGCCGCGGAGGAGATCGCCCAGGAGGCGTTCGAGCGGGCGCTCGAGCACTGGCCGGCTCACGGCACGCCGGAGCGTCCGGGCGCCTGGCTCATTACGACGGGGCGCCGCCGCGCGCTCGACTACCTCCGGCGCGGCCGGCGGGCCGAAGGGCACGCGGCGGCGCTGGCCTACGAGACGGCGCTCGGTGCCGCGGACGAGGGCTCTCAGGCGATGGATCCCGAGGAGATTCCCGATGATCGGCTCCGGCTGATCTTCACCTGCTGTCATCCAGGTCTGCCCGCCGATAGCCGTGTCGCCCTCACGCTGCGCCTGGTGGGAGGGCTCGCGACGCCCGAGATCGCGCGGGCCTTCCTGGTGCCCGAGCCCACGATCGCACAGCGGCTCGTGCGCGCCAAGCGAACGATCCGTGAGCGCGGGCTACCCTACGAGGTGCCCGAAGGGCCCGAGCTGGCCGATCGCCTGGTGTCCGTCCTCGCCGTCATCTATCTCATCTTCAACGAGGGCTATGCGGCGCACGCCGGTGACGCTCTCGTGCGCCACGATCTCTGCGAGGAAGCCCTCCGCCTGGGCCGCATGCTCGCCGAGCTGATGCCGGCCGAGCCCGAGGTCCTGGGGCTCATGGCCCTCATGGAGCTGCAGGCCTCCCGGGCCGCGACGCGCACCGACGCCGCCGGCAATCTCGTTCTCCTCGAGGACCAGGATCGAAGCTGCTGGGATCGGGCGCGGATCGCGCGCGGCCTGACGTATCTCGACCGCGCGGCCGAGCTGGAGCGCGTGGGACCCTACCAGCTGCAGGCCGCGATCGCCGCCTGCCACGCGCGGGCGAGCTCCTGGGCGACGACGGATTGGGCCCGGATCGTGGCCCTTTACGAGACCCTCGCCGAGGTCGCGCCGTCGCCAGTGGTGGATCTCAATCGCGCGGTGGCGATCGGCCTGGCGGAAGGCCCCGCGGCCGGTCTCGCCGCCATCGACGCGATCGACGCCTCCGCGCTGCCCGGGTATCACCTCCTGCCCGCCGCGCGCGCCGACTTCCTTCGACGGCTCGGCCGGTGGGCGGAGGCGGCGACTCACTACCGTACGGCGCTCGGCCTGGTCGACAACGCCCGCGAGCAGAGCTTTCTGGCGGCCCGGCTCGCCGTCTGCGAGGCCCGCGAGCAGGGCAGGTAACGATAGCCGGGGCGACGCGAACTATCTTTGCGAAGGGATCGGGTCTGGATGTAGCACGAGCGACAGCAGCATCATCAGGCCTGCCGCGAGGAGGAGAAACAACACCAGGCGCTGGAAGTCGTGATGACTGAAACGTCGGTAGACTCGCACGCCAGCCAATGTCGGGATGATCGCTATCGGAACGATCAATGCAAAGGCGGGCAACATCGCGGCCGTCACTGTGCCGTTGAGCAGGTAGATCGTCAGCGTGAGAGAGTGCATGGCGAGGTTGAAAGCCTGAAACATCGCGCGTTGCGCGTCGCGGTCCCAGCCTCGCAGCAGGCACCAGAGCGTCGGTGCCGGCCCGGTGAGTCCAGCGAGTCCGCCCATGACGCCACCTACTGCGCCAACCGTCCCGTCCAGCCAACGCCCACCGTGCGTCAGCACAGGCAGACTTCTGGCGCAGAGCATGATCGAGCAGTAGACGACGAGCAGTGTGCCGACACCGGCTCGAAACACGTGCATGTCGATATAAGGCAATAGCCAGGTCCCCAGCGGTACGCCTGCCACACCTCCGACCAGAAAGGGTACGGTGCGTCGCCAGGCGAAGCCGCGCCGGGCCGTTCCAATAGACAGCACCTGCCCGACCCACGATCCCCACACCACCAGCGGGCCAGCGAGCTGCGGTTCGATTGACCATGCCCACACGCTCACGGCCACCAAACCAAACGCGAAGCCGGACACGCCTTGGACGAAGCCGCCCAGACAAGTGCCGACGACCACCGCGGCTATCATCGTCGGCGTCATTGGCGGTGCGATGTCATCGGGTTGGGCAAGGGCGGCGCGCGTCGAGTGTAGCCGGGTTTCGCAGAGGCACGCTGGGTGTGCCTCACCAACTCTTCGACGAATTGCTCCGCGTACGGCGCCAGGAAGCGCCGCGGGTCCCAGGCGAGGTTCACCCACCGGCCGATCGGCACCCCGTGCTGGACGAGAGGCACGACGCGAAGACCTCGGCGCGGAATCCGTACGTTGGACGGAACGATTGCGATCCCGTACGCCGCCTGGGCCAGCGCCACGAGCGTGGAAGGCGCACCGCTCTCCAGGAGCACCCGCGGCCGCATGTGCGCGACCTGGCAGGCCGCGTCGAACCATTCGCGTGAGGCGAAATCGCGCCGCGTGAGGAGCAGGGGGGCGTCGGCCAGTTCTCCGATCTCCAGCGTCGCGCCGCGGCCCAGCCGCTGCGACTTCGGGAGCACGGCGAGGAGGTAGAGGGGCGCCAGCGGGCGCCACCGGAAGCGCGCATCGGTGGAAGCCGTGAGCGCAAGGTGAACGTCGCCCCGCTCCAGCCGCGTGGCCAAACGGACGCCGCCGTCCTCGACGAGGCGCACCTCGACGCCGGGGTGCCCTCGACGATAGCGCGGAAAGAAACCGGCG
>Ga0210384_10005168_pt1 | contig 14333 bp, 12 predicted proteins | sample IncBWH2MmetaG_FD_160574 | JGI IMG/M metagenome (GOLD analysis project Ga0210384, IMG submission 160574) | Forest soil microbial communities from Barre Woods Harvard Forest LTER site, Petersham, Massachusetts, United States - Inc-BW-H-2-M | ecosystem: Environmental > Terrestrial > Soil >...
AAACCGTTTTGACCTAGCCCGACGCTTATTCGTCCGCAGGATTCAACGGGTCTGCAATAGGCGATGCCGTCCTCTTTCCGCATTCCTATCTTGTCCAGATGTCATGCACAAAAGGACGGCCTCGGCTCACGTCAAGCTCGCCCACTCGCTATTGGCGAGGAGGGCTTGCCAGAAGGTCACTTGCCTTGCTTGCAACCGTTCTTACCGTTGCAGTAGGTATAGGGTATCTCGGCCACGGGTTGAGGCTGATCCGTCCCATTGACCGTGAAACTAGTAATCGCGAGTACGCCATTGATCTGGGTAAATCCGAGCAGACTGTTAGGGTTCCAGTCCCCATTGCAGTTGCTTGTCCCGCCAACGCCGTAGGAGTAGTTTTGAAGTGGCACGCCAGCTGCTTTGATTCGTGGCCAATACGGACTCTTCATTATTGGCCCTACCCACCAGGTCGCGTTGTACGGCACGGAGCAGCCGTTTCCACCCGGAGAGACGCTGAGCGACCAGTCGGTTGCGCCCCCAGGCGCAAGGGATGGACCGGCGATGGTGATCAAGTAGGGAGGATTGCCATGACCTATTGCGATGTAGTTGCCCGCCTTGAAGTGATCAATTATCGCCCTAGGCGATGGGTTTTGCTGCAGGCCTGAAACCGACAAGGTGCCATCCGCAGCTACAGCGAATTGTACGGTGACGTCGTCGTAGAGGATCGTCCCGTCGGCCGTAACTACCGGGAGCCATGTCGCGTTAATTGTGTTAGTCGTTGAGGTCAGAGTGGAATCCTGAAACAGCGCCTCGGGTGTAGTAGTTGGGGGTTGCTGTGAAGCAGTGCCTTGGGTTTGCGCATGAGCAAAAACTACCCACGCAGTGCTGAGAACCATGACAAATGCGGCCAGGGGCGCGACACCGCGCCGTAACGTGTTGAGAGTGTGACTTTGCATGAAAACATCTCCTTCTTTCTTCGTGGTAAGGTCACGAGAAACCATTGTTTAAGCATCCCCCTCGCTGCTTGGTGACGGATGCTAACAGTCAGTTGTGAACTCCTGATGAATTTACCGAGACAATTACTCAAGTAGCCTTCTAAGGCAACGGGTGTGATAATCGGGATTGGTGAAGGTTCAATCCAAAACGGACGTTTATCGAAAGCTTCCATCCGTCGATGAACTGGCGCGTAGAGCGGAGTTGGCGGCTCTCGTTTCGAAAGAGGGTCAAGTCGCGGTCACCGATGCTGCCCGCGCCGTGCTGGCCTCCCTGCGGGAAGAGATCGCCGCTGGGCGGCTCGACGAGCACGGAGTCCACCTGGCTCTTTCCGGACTCGACGAGGCAGTCGGGCGGCAGCTTAGGCAGGAGCTGAAGCATTCGCTTCGGATCGTGATCAATGCCACCGGAGTCATCCTGCACACCAACCTAGGGCGTGCTCCGCTGCCGGCTTCTGCGCTGGAGCACATCTGCGAGACCGCGGGCAGTTATTCCAATCTTGAGTTCGACGTGGAAACCGGTGAGCGCGGGAAGCGCGACGTTCACGTGGACCGCCTCTTCCGCAAAATTCTCGATGAACACGCTGCTGGTGTAGAGGCGGGCGTCCCCGCACGTGTGGCCCATCAGTCGATCTCTACAATCGTAGTCAACAACAACGCCGCGGCGGTCCTGCTCGCGCTCAACACGCTGGCGGAAGGTGGCGAGGTCATTGTGTCTCGCGGAGAGCTGGTCGAGATTGGTGGTTCGTTCCGCATCCCGGATGTCATGTCGAAATCGAATGCCATCCTGCGGGAGGTGGGAACAACCAATCGCACCCGCATCGGTGATTACGAAAAGGCGATCAACGAGAAAACCCGGCTGCTGTTGCGCGTGCACCGCTCCAACTTCCAGATCACCGGATTCACCGAGCAGGCGCAAATCGAGGAACTGGTTAGCCTGGCTCGTGAGCGGAGCATCCCTCTGCTGGAAGACCTGGGAAGTGGCGCGCTGTTCGACTTGCGCTCGGTTGGCGTAAATGGAGAACCAAGCGTGCTTGACAGCCTGCGCAGCGGCGTAGATGTGGTCAGCTACAGCGGAGATAAATTGCTGGGCGGCCCTCAGGCGGGGGTGCTGAGCGGCCGGAGTGACCTGATCGCCCGCATGCGTTCGAATTCGCTGTTCCGCGCGCTTCGGGTCGACAAATTGACCTACGCGGCACTGGAAGCGACGTTGCTCGCTTATGTGAAAGGTGAGCGTGATGCGATTCCAACGCTGCGCGCGATGCGTCTGTCGAAAGAAGAGATTGGGAGGCGGGCGGAAGACGTCGCGAGGAGATTGCGGCCTTCCAAGTTATTTGTGGAAGTGTTGGACGGCGAATCCGTAGTTGGTGGCGGCGCGGCGCCTTCCGCGGTCCTGCCCACGCGGTTGCTGGCGATAACCTGCGAAGCAATGAGCGCCGACGAACTGTCGTCACTCCTACGCGGCTTCGATCCGCCGATCATCGCCCGGGTCGAAGAAGGACGCGTGCTGCTTGATCTGCGAACAGTGTTTCCGGAGCAAGACGAGGCGGTCGCAGAAGCACTCAAACGAGTCGTGACAAAATGATTTAGTGGGAGCCGGGCATCCTCCGTGTTTCCGTGCCTCCGCGGTGAAATAATTCTTGGCAACCATCTACACCATTGGCCATTCCACCCGCCCGCTGGACGAATTCCTTACTGTCCTGCAATCCCACTCCATTCAAACCTTGGTGGATATTCGTTCCTTCCCCATGTCGCGCCGCTTGCCGCATTTCAACCGTGAAGCGCTGGAGAAAACTCTGCCTGATGCCGGGATTCGTTACGTCTGGCTCAAAGAGCTTGGTGGACGACGCAAAAAGATACGCGACGACTCGCCCAACCTCGCCCTGCGCAACGACAGCTTTCGCAACTATGCGGATTACATGCTTACCGAGGACTTTCGGCGCGGCATCGCGGAGCTGATCAACCTGGCCGAGCAGTCGCGCACCGCTTACATGTGTGCCGAACGGGTTTATTTTCACTGCCATCGCATGCTGGTTTCAGACTGGCTCGTGGCTCACGGGCACGAAGTTTTCCACATCGACGGAACTGGTCCGGTCAAAGCGCATCAGCTTATGGCTGAAGCGCGCCTGATCGATGGTGAGGTTATCTATCGCGGCGACCGGTTGCTCTGAATGCATTTGTCGAGCAAGGAGAAGCGCTTTCCGTCCGTCCTGGTTTAGACTTTCCATTGCGCCGCAAAGAGGTGACTATGGCCGAACGTTCTCCGCAGACTCTTGCCAATCACGTGAGGATCGATCCACCGTTCCACTGCTTCGTGCTGCCGGTCTTCGCAATTTCGTGGATCTTGAGCGTGATCTTTCTGGTGCGCCACTTTGGCTTCCTGCATTTCTGGATCGTGGTCTTCAACACCGCGTTAGTTGTTGCCGCCGTCCGGTTTCGGCAATACGCGCTCAAAGTGCAGGATCGCGTCATACGAATTGAAGAGCGGTTGCGGCTGGCTGCGTTGCTGCCCGATTCTCTGCGCCCGCAAATTCCCAAGCTCAGCGAAAGCCAACTCATCGCAGTGCGCTTTGCCTCGGACGAAGAAGTGCCTGCGCTGGTTGAGCGCACTTTGTCAGCGAACGTCGCGCCCGCCGACATCAAAAAATCCATCAAGAACTGGCGGCCGGACTATTGGCGCGTGTGAAGGATCCGCCGGTCACTAAACTGCATGATTGTCGGCACCGGCATCGACATAGCGGAAGTACCGCGCATCGAAGCGTCCATCAAACGCTTCGGCGACCGCTTCCTGCGCAGGATCTTCACTGAGGCCGAGATACGCTACTGCGAGTCGAAGGCTAACCGTGTAGAACGCTACGCCGCGCGCTTCGCCGCGAAAGAAGCCGCGATGAAGGCCATCGGTACGGGCTGGAATCACGGAGTCACGTGGCGCGACGTTGAAGTTTGCCGCCAGCCCGGAGGCCGTCCCACCATCGCCTTCCATGGCAAGGCTGCGGAGTTCGCGGCTAAGCTGGGCGCAGTCCATATCGCGCTTTCACTTTCGCATACAGAAGAGTACGCCATCGCGCAGGTAATCCTGGAAAACTGACGGCTGAATGCCGAGTGCTTCTGTTAGACTGTCGCATTCCACCGCGAACATCGAATGCCAGTTATAAGTGAACCTGCCCCAATCAGCCGAACGACGACCGAAACAGGCCGCGACCAAGCATTGCTGGCTGGCGTAGCTATTAGTAGCTTTGCCGCTCTGCTGCTCGAACTAGCGCTCACTCGATTGTTTTCCGTCGTGCTGTTTTATCACTTTGCTTTTCTGGCAATCTCAATCGCACTGCTGGGCCTCGGTTCGGGCGGAGTATTCGCGTATTTAGGCAAGACCTGGTTGAGCCGCTTCTCAACTCGTACTCTGCTCGCATGGCTCTGCGTCGCGAACGCGGCGATCGTTCCCATCGTGCTGGAGATCGTGCTGCACGTTCCCGTCTCTCTGAGTTTGTCGCGAGCCAATTTTCTTCGGCTTACGGCGATCTATCTGGCGTCCGCCGTGCCATTCTTTGTTACCGGCCTGGAGTTCTCGATCCTGTTTGCTCGTGAGTCGCGGCACATTTCGCGGCTCTACGGGGCGGACCTGCTCGGCGGCGCGCTGGCTTGTCTGGGAGTTGTTCCTCTGCTCAACTGGCTGGGCGGTCCCAACACTGTGTTATTTGCGGCCGTAATGGCTGCCGTCGCAGGGGCCGCCTGGGCCGCGAGCGTTAACCAGCGGAAACTCGCGCTAGGGCTGGCTGCAATTCTCCTTCTCGTAATCGCCGCGAATTATTCCGGACGCTGGATTGACGTTGTCTACGCCAAAGGCATGTTGCGTGACAAAACCTGGGTCGAGTTCGCTCGCTGGAATGCGATCTCCCGTGTGGAAGTCGATAATCAGAATCGGGCGAAAGCCGTGGTGATCGACGCTGACGCGTCCACCTACATCATGAACGCCGATCCCAAGCAGTGGCAAGGCACAGAATGGCAGAAGAACCTGATGTCCGCGCCTCCCGCGCTGGCAAACATTCTGCGGCCGCATGGGGAGTACGCGATCATCGGGCCGGGTGGCGGAGTCGATGTGCTCCGAGCCGTTGCCAACGGCAGTCCCAGCGTCACCGGCATTGAAATCAATCCAATTATTGCCAACACGGTCATGCGCGAACGCTACGCCGATTATTCTCATTACCTGTATGAGCGGCCTGAGGTTCACATCCAGGTTACCGACGGGCGGTCCTTTGTGCGCAATGCGAAGCAGAATTTCGATGTGGTGCAGATGACCCTCGTCGATACGTGGGCTTCAACCGCAGCAGGGGCTTTCGCTCTCAGTGAGAACAGCCTTTATACCGTCGAGGCATTTCGAGAATACTTCGAGCACTTGAAAGCGGATGGGATGGTCGCCGTCACTCGCTGGGAGTTCCGCGAGCCACGCGAAGCCTTGCGCGTGGTGTCGGTCGCGATGCAAGCGCTGCACGAGATTGGAATCGAGAATCCGGCCAGGAATTTTATCGTTGTCTCCGAAGGAGAGTTGGACGAAGACGGAATTCCGGTGGTCGTGCTGGCCAAGAAAAGCGCCTTCTCCGCTGAGGAAGAGGAAGAAGTTCGAGCCCACTTATTTAGAAATCCCGCGTTGGCAGTGCTGTATCTTCCTTCTGACCCGAAAAACAATCCCTTCTCCGCTCTCATCGCGCGCAACGATCCTTACACTTTTGCGCAAGAATATCCGTACAACGTGGCTCCGGTAAACGATAACGCACCGTTTTTCTTTTTCACCCTGAAACTGGACACACTGCTCCACCACCGAGGTTCATACCGCGGCATTGACTGGAAGGTGAACCTAGGTGTTGTGGTGCTGGCGATGGTGCTGGTGATTTCTTTCGTCGCCGTGCTCGCGTTTCTGGTGATCCCGCTTGCGGTGCACGGCGGACGCGGTCAGGGGCGCCCGGTTCGTCTCTTGTACTTTGTCGCGGTGGGTCTGGGTTACATTCTGGTGGAGATCGCTTTCATCCAGCGCTTCGTTCTGTTTCTCGGACATCCGACCTATGCGCTGACTGTGGTTGTGTTTCTGCTCTTATTATCAAGCGGCGCGGGCAGCTTGCTTTCCCGTAAATGGGTGGCCCAGACGCGACGTGCATGGCTGCCGCTAGTCTCTATCGCAGGCGTGCTTCTGCTGTACGTCTTCATTCTGCCGGGGCTTCTGAACGCCCTGGTAGGGCTGCCCTTCGAAGCAAAACTGCTAGTAAGCTCGGCTCTGCTGGTTCCGTTAGGGTTGGCCATGGGAATGCCGTTTCCAACCGGGTTGCGGGCGCTGGCCAGCATACCCGTACCTGAGTTTCCCGCGGACGCCAACGGCGAAGTCCAGGAGAACGCTGTGGAGTGGGCGTGGGCGATGAATGCGGGTTCCAGCGTATTGGGTTCGGTGCTGGCGATGGTGATTGCCATTCAATTCGGACTGAATGTCACCTTGGCTTGCGGAGCGGCGGCTTATTTGCTAGCCATTCTGTTCTCTGGAACTCTGGAGCCGCGTCGGGCTTGATGCGATCGCAGCCAACGGTCTGTTATCATGCAGGAATTCGCCTAGTTTTTTGCGCTCGGGAGAATGTCGCCATGATGCTCTTGGGGAGAATCAGTGCCTAGCCAGAAACAGTTGAAGTGGTCTCAACTGAAGGTCGGGCTCACGGTGCTGGTTTCGAGCATCACGCTGGGCATTCTGATCCTGCTCATGAGTGGCACCGGCGGCTTCCTTACCCGGAAGATCACCCTCAGATCATATTTCGACAACGCCGGCGGGTTGCGGGAGGGAGCCCCGGTGCGGCTTCAGGGCGTCGATATCGGCAACGTCTCTGGAATCCGCGTGGTCTCCGATCCGGCCCGGCGGCTGACTCCGGTCGAAGTCACCCTGAAGGTGAACACGAAGTATCACAGCAACCTGCACAAGGATTCCGTCACTCTGCTGTCCACCGCCGGCGTGTTGGGCGAAACCTACATCGATATCGATAGTGCTCAAGCCAGGGGGCCGGAGGCCCAGCCGGGCGACGTGCTGCCCACGCGCGAGACGCCTGACATTCAGGATGTAGTACGCGCCAGCCAGAGCACACTGCAAAACCTGGACGCGCTGGAGAAACGCGTGGACCGCATCCTGGCATTCGTGGAAAGCGGTCAGGGTTCCATTGGCAAGGTCATCTACGATCCCGGCCTCTACGATCGGCTTAACGCCACCATTGGTCAATTTCAGGGCTTGGTCAACGATGTCATTTCGGGCAAGGGCAGTATTGGCAAGCTTCTCGTGGACGATCAGCTGTACAAGAGCGCGAATGCCACCATCGACAAGTTGAACGGGATTATCGACGATCTGAACGCTGGCAAGGGCACCGCCGGCAAGTTCCTGAAGGACCCGACTCTCTACAACACAGCTAACGACACCATTGCCAACGTCAAGAAATTAACCGACGACGTGAACGCGGGCAAAGGCGCCCTGGGCGTGCTGGCCAGAGATCAGGTGTTCGCCAGCAAGCTGCAAAACACCATGAGCAAACTCTCGGACTTGAGCGACCGTCTGAATTCAGGCGAGGGCACAATCGGAAAGCTGCTGCAAGATCCGTCGCTTTACAACAACACCAACCAGTTGTTGCAAGACACACAGGAACTGATCAAAGCCATACGACAAAATCCCAAGAAGTATCTGACCATCCATCTGAAGATTTTCTGAGGGCCTGCTAACGCACACCTAGTCCCGGACGCCGCGTCCGAACAGTTCGGCACAGGTTGATCAAACCACCTGATATCCTTTGTGCACCTTTGTGTCCTTTGTGGTTCCAGCATTTGCACTTCATGAACCACAAAGGACACGAAGGTACACAAAGGAAAGCGTTGCCCAAGACAACACCCGCACGATCGGCAATTTAACCAAAGATGCGCTGGGCTAGACAAGACCAGGCTGGCTGTGACCACCAGGCGAGGTCGACTCAGCCTGCTCGTGGGCGTGATAGCTGGAGCGCACCATGGGCCCTGATTCCACGTGGCGGAAGCCAAACCGCAGGGCCTCGTCTTTCAAGTATCGGAATTCATCCGGCGTGTAGAAGAGAGCAATTGGCAGGTGGTCGCGTGATGGCCGCAGGTACTGGCCGACGGTGAGGATATCCACGCCGCGCGAACCCAGGTCGCGGAACACTTCTATCAGTTCTGGTATCGTCTCGCCCAGACCGACCATAAGGCCTGACTTCGTTACCATCCCGGGCGAGAATCGCTTGGCATTCTCCAGCAAACGCAGAGTGCGCTCATAGCGGGCGCCGGAGCGGACCACGCGATAAAGCCGCGGTACGGTTTCTGTGTTGTGATTGAGAACGTCAGGCCGGGCAGCGAGAACAATTCGCAACGCCTCGTCGATGCCCTGGAAATCGGGAATCAGAACTTCAATGCGGCATTCGGGAGACAGCTCACGAATCTCACGAATCGTCTCTGCGAAAATTCGCGCCCCGCCCAGGTTATCGTCATCCCGGTTCACGCTGGTCACGACCGCATGCTTCAGGCCAAGCGTCGCCACTGCCTCGGCGACGCGTCGCGGCTCGTCCCAATCAATCGCTCCCGGTTTGCCCTTGGGGACCGCGCAAAAACCGCAACGCCGGGTGCAAATGTCGCCCAGAAGCATGAAGGTGGCCGTACGGTGATTCCAGCACTCCCCAATGTTGGGACACTGCGCCGATTCGCACACCGTGTGCAATCCCAACCCGCGGGCCAATTTCTTCAGGTTGTGGAAATTTTCGCCCACGGGGGCCTTCGCCCGAAGCCACTCAGGCTTGGGCTGCCGGACCGGTGGCCCGAGCGCAATCTGGACAAATTGTGAGGCGCCTGCCATGTGCTTACTCGATTTTACATGCCCAACTGACGATTCGCGAAGCTCCCCGGGGAAACCCTTTTCACCACAGAGACACAGAGGCACAGAGAAAGGCGTCAATATTCAAAAGCACTGGGGTATCGGCGGTTCTTGCAAAGAGCGTTGGGGTTCTCTGTGCCTCTGTGTCTCGGTGGTGAAAAGGGTTTACGTCAGGCGCACATCGAACAATGCCAGCCAATACTGAAGCGATTGCAGAGCGAACCCGCAAAAGATAAGTCCGATCCCGAAGGCTCCGAGGCGTCGCTCGGGAAGGCTGTCAGCGTAATACTCTATGAAGGGGTTCACCGTCACTCCAATGCCGGTGACAAGGCCGGTGACGAGCCCTACGCGGATCGCAAAATACCAGGCGTGCTCAAAACGATGCACCAGCGCACTACAAACCAGTGCCGTGGCGATGTAGCCGACCGCCCGAACGACCGTTCCCCGAAACTGACGACGGGTAAGGCCTGGACGGCGAGAGGCTGCATAATCAGTAGCGGGGCGCATGCCGCGAGAATAGGCGAAGATTTGGCCGACCGTGATGAGAGTGGCAAAGGCGATTGCGTACTCCAAGCCTAGAATTCTGTACAGTCCAGCGCCGAAAGCAACTCCGCGAATAGCGCTGAAAAATCCCTCCCAGGGCAAGGAATAATGGTCCAAACCACGAGCCGCCCGACTAAGTTCAATCGAGATAGTGATACCAGTCGCAAGACCCGAGGCGAGGCCAAAGAACAGACCGAGGCCAATGCCGTAGCCGGCCCCGAATACGACAGAATACGTTACCGCCCGCGTAAGCAGCCGCAACGGACCGTGTTGTCCCCCCAGCAAGTCGTAGGCAAGGTAAAGGCTCCCGAGCACATCAAGGCACGTGCCTGCGATGCTGATGGCTGCTACCGTGTGGTGATCGATGGACACGCAAATGATTGTGCCCGAATCAGGCCCGTCCCCGGGAAAAATTTTGCGTGGAGTTGAGGTTAACCTTCCAGATAGGCTTCAACCCATTCTTTAATTCTGAAACGGCGTTCGTCCTGTTGGTCGAAGCGGATGCCAAAGGTTTTGCTGTTCGGGTTGCGCCAGCTCACGACGCAGCGAACCCAGATCCGGGGCAAGGTCAACAGCGCGAACGAGACCTCTCCCGCCTGCCCGACGACGATATCCTCGGCGCTGCGCAGGGACATGCCTCCGGAGCTCACTTCGATACTGGTGGCGGTTACCTTGCGATTGTCGGCCATCACCAGGGAGATTTCCGTGATCACGGGAATGCGTACGTATCGCCGCATCTCGTGCAACACAAGCATCTGCGTGGCCCGCACCAGTTTCAGGACTGCCGGACGCTCCAGCGGCTCGTGAAAAATTGCGTTGATCCCGTACTTCGAGTAGCGCATCGCCTCCTGCGCGCTGCCGCCAACGGCATAGAGCACGATCCGGCTGTTGGAAGGCGAGGTACGCGCGGAATCCATTACGGCTTGCGCCTCGGGACCCAGCCTGATCGCGCAAGCCTCGAACTTTTCCTTCTTCAGCCGTTCGGCCGCATTTCCGTTGACCGATACGCTCTCGATCCCAAACTGCCGGAAACACTCGGCAAGGGTATTTCTGGCGGGCTCTTTTAAGTCGATGAGAGCGACCCGGGCGGCAGTCTTCTTGCCGCTAAGGGTAGGCAAAACGGCGGTGGCAAAGGCTTTCTCCATAAACGCAGTGCTCTCTCCCTGAAAGTCTATTCTGTATTGCTCTATCGGCATTGGCAAAGGCGAAGAAGGACAATCCCCGAGTACTAAGGTCGCATTACCACAGGTGGAAGGATGCGTCCTAAAGGTTCTTGCCAAAACGCTGGAAGAAGTGAAGTGCTTTTGGCTGGCATACTGGAAGGTCACAACACCTCCTGAGACATCATAATTGTCAATGGCTTACAGGGGCGGCCTCCGGATACCGAAGACTTCCCCCGGCATAGAATTTCACACCCTCGAAGGCTCTATTGGACTCGGAAAGATGCCTTCGATGGTTGCAAAAAGTTCTTTGACCGAGAGTGGTTTTGAAATATAGGCATCCATTCCGGCCTCGAGACAACGTTCTTTGTCACCCGTCATCGCATGAGCCGTCATAGCAACAATTGGGATGTGCATTCCGGTGGCTCTTTCGTGTTCGCGAACCCTTGCCGTAGCTTCCAGGCCGTCCATCTCTGGCATCTGGATATCCATCAGCGCGAGGTCGAAGGACTCAGTCTGCAAAGCCTTCAGAGCCGCCTTGCCGGTTTCCACCAGCACCACCGAGTGTCCTCTTTTCTCCAATAGCCGAACTGCCAATACCTGATTCACACGATTGTCCTCGGCCAACAGAATCTTCAATCGTCCTCGACCCTCCCGCAACGAATGAAGCGTAATCAGCGGCGGCCCCTGTTTTGCTTGACCCGGCGGGCTCATCACAGATTGAATGGCCTGGAGAAGGTCGGAACGTTTTACCGGTTTGGGCAGGTAAGCCTGAATTCCTAATTCTCGACAACGCGCGGCATCGCCCCGAAAACCCGCCGAAGTGAGCATGATTAAACGTGAAGATGCCGTTTGTGGCTCACGCTTGATTTGTTCGGCCACCTGGAAACCGCTGACCTCCGGCATTTGGGCGTCAAGCAGGACCAGCGGAATGGCTCTTCCTTCCGCGGCGGCTTGACTCAACAGCGCCTGGGCGGAATGGCCGCCGTCGGCCTCGAATGCGGTCATCTTCCAACCGGCAAGCATTTCTTTCAGAATGTGCCGGTTGGTTGCGTTATCGTCCACGATCAGCACAGGAACGCCTTGAAGCGTGGCCAAACCCACTGGCGTGTGCCTGCTCGTGCAGACGCTCTGCAATTGGAAACGCACGCTGAAGTGAAATGTACTCCCCCGGCCGGCTTCGCTTTCCAACCACATGCGGCCGCCCATCATCTCGACCAGCCGCGAGGAAATCGACAGTCCCAAGCCGGTTCCACCGTATTTCCTGGTCGTTGAATTGTCCGCCTGGGTGAATGCTTCGAAAATCGACGCCTGTTTGTCCAACGGGATTCCAACTCCGGTATCGGTCACGGCAAAATGAAATAGCGCTTCACCCTCTGTTTCCTGCTGTGTTTCTACCCGGACCACAACTTCGCCTTGGGCTGTGAACTTGATAGCGTTGCCTACCAGGTTCATCACGATCTGGCGCAGGCGAGTGGGATCACCGAGCAACGCGTCCGGGACGTCAGCCAGAATGTGGCAAGCCAGTTCAATCCCTTTCTCGTGCGCCCGCAAGCTCACGGCTTTCATGGTGTCGTCCAGGCTGTCGCGCAGGTTGAATTCGATGATTTCCATGTCCAACTTGCCGGCTTCTATCTTGGAAAAATCCAGGATGTCGTTGAGCAGTACGAGCAAGGAATCCGCCGAACTCTTAACCATGTTCAGAAAGCCGCGCTGTTCCTGTGTCAGTTCCGTGTCCAATGCCAATTCTGTCATGCCAAGGACACCGTTCATGGGGGTGCGGATTTCATGGCTCATGTTGGCCAGGAACTCACTCTTAGCGCGACTGGCCGCCTCCGCGGCTTCTCGCGCTTCGCGCAAAACCTGCTCGGTTCGCTTTCGCTCCGTAATATCGACGAAAGTTACAACCGTGCCGATCACCTTCCCGTCTCGATGCATGGGAAGAGACCAGTATTCGGCAGGGAAACTGGTGCCGTCGCGGCGCCAGAATACTTCGTCGTCGATGTGGGTGCCATGCCCCTGCCGGAAAGCTTCGTAAATGTGGCACTCCTCCACCGGGTAGGGCGTTCCATTCGCCCGCGAATGGTGGATCAGGCCGTGCATGTTCTTGGCGAGCAACTCGGTAGGCTCGTGATAGCCTGCCAATCGAAGGCAAGATGGATTGCAAAAGGTGCAATTGCCCTGCATATCGATGCCGTAGATTGCTTCGGGAATTGAATCGAAAACCAGTTTGATAAGCTCGCTGCTTCCGCGAAGCGCCTCCTCCGCCCGCACCCGCTCGGCGACCTCCGACTCCAACAACTCGTTGGCATTCCTGAGGTCGGCGGTGCGTGCCTGCACGCGCTCATCCAACTTGTCGTGCGCTCGTCGCAGTACATCCTCCATGCGCTGGCGTTCCGCGATCTCCGCCCCCAGCGATTGGTTTGCCTTCCCAAGCTGGATGGAGTTCTGAGCCTCTCGCTTAAAAATGGAAAACTTACTGATGAAAAGCCCGGTCAGCACAAAAATGTGGCCCAGAATTCTCAGTGCGTGGGCAACTAGAAATTGAGTGTCAAACAGCTTGTGGTAAAACGCCATGTACTCAGCTTGGCCTACAGAACCCACAATCAGCGAAAGCACCAGCCAGTGTTCAAAGTCGTCAGTCTTCCACCCACCCTTCCACAGATATCCGATGGTTGCCAGGCAAAGAAAGAAAGCTGGTATCAGGTCGGTCGAGTGGTGAATTAATGAGCTGGGAAAGGGAGGCAGTGGCACAATCGCAAAAAATAAAAAGTTGACGACGGTCCAGCCCCCTACGAGCAGGTAAACAACGTTCTCCGAGATCCCGCCCGCCGTGGGATCTTTCATCTCCCTTTTCCACGCCACTACGCTCGCGCACAGCAGCAGCGACATGAACACGCGAGACATGACCCCGCTCCACGGGGTGAGCGTGGAAAGTGCCGTGGGGGTGTGTCCGGCGAAGAACGACGACGTGACCAACCCATGGCAACCATCCAGCAGAGCCTCTCCGATAAAGCCGCTACCCAGAAGCAAGAACGTGCTGTTTTTCTTGGTGTAATAACGCACCAATGCCATCGCACCTGTGACGAAGCCGAGCAAGGTTGCAACAGTTTCGAGTAAGGTGTGCAATTCGGCGTTGCCCTGCCAAGCCGAACGGTGGGCGGGGATGACGCCGAGCGCCAGCACCAGAGTGAAAAGAACGTAGACAACGCTCCGCTCCCGCGCATGGTTTGGCCGCAGACCTTCCATTCAAAGGTTATCGGCAAAACGAGGTGTTTTGTTTAGGCGCCTACAGCGGGAGTTTTAAGTAGCCCGAGGAACGCGGCTCGACGTTTTTGTCAGTTTGGGGCTTTCACTTGGATAATCCGCTACTCCGCCCAACGTCGGAACAGAAGAGCTCCGTTGGTCCCGCCGAAGCCAAACGAGTTGGACATGGCATATTCCACCTTCGCCTTTCGCGGGTGGTTGGGAACGTAGTCGAGGTCGCACTCGGGATCGGGATTGTCCAGGTTGGCCGTCGGAGGCAAAATCTGATCGCGGAGAGCAAGGATGGTAATGCCCGCCTCCAGTCCCCCAGCGCCGCCCAGCAGATGCCCCGTCATCGACTTCGTCGAACTCACCGCCAGCTTACGGGCGTGATCCCCAAAAGCACGCTTGATCGCGATGGTTTCCAGCTTGTCCCCGAGATCGGTTGAAGTGCCGTGAGCGTTGATGTAGTCGACTTGTTGCGGCTGCACTTTGGCGTCGTTGAGAGTGTTCAACATCACGCGATAA
>Ga0210384_10005169_pt1 | contig 14331 bp, 10 predicted proteins | sample IncBWH2MmetaG_FD_160574 | JGI IMG/M metagenome (GOLD analysis project Ga0210384, IMG submission 160574) | Forest soil microbial communities from Barre Woods Harvard Forest LTER site, Petersham, Massachusetts, United States - Inc-BW-H-2-M | ecosystem: Environmental > Terrestrial > Soil >...
TGCTACGGATCAGCACGATGATGACGCTAATTGCGTTTGCGGTTCTGGTCACTTTTGCTTTTGCGCTCAACAAGGCCTTCTCTACAATTCGTCCCATTTTCCGACAGAGGCCGAAAATCAACGCAGAGGTCACTGGCCGACTAACTGAATCCTTGGGCGGCGTTAGAGTCGTAAAGGGCTACCACGCCGAGCAACGCGAAGAAAATGTGTTTGCAGGCGGCGTCCAACGGCTATTGGATAACGTGTTGAAAACGCTGACGGCAACTTCTCTGATGAGCTTATCCGGAGCCGCATTGATGGGCATGGTGAGCGCGATCATCATGTACCTAGGCTCACGGCAAGTTCTCGTTGGCGCGATGACAAAGGGTGAGTTGATTTCGTACTCAGCCTATCTGGTGCTGATGGTCGCTCCCGTATTTCAGATCGTGAATATTGGCACGCAGATAACGGAAGCAATCACCGGGCTGGAAAGAACGCGAGAGGTCTTGAGCGAATCGATGGAAGATCAAGATCCGGCGCGGCAAATTGCATTAGGACGCGTCGATGGACGTGTCGAGTTTGAAGATGTCCGCTTTGCGTACGAAGCAAATAAAGAAGTGCTCCACGGCATTTCGTTCGCATCAGATCCGGGAACAGTTACGGCGTTGGTTGGTCCATCAGGTTCCGGAAAATCCACAATTATCGGCTTAATCTCTGCGTTTTATGTGCCAACTCAGGGTCGCGTGTTGGTAGATGGTGTCGATCTTTCGCAGGTGAAGCTGAGTTTTTACCGGACGCAACTTGGCGTGGTGTTGCAGGAAACGTTTTTGTTTGACGGCACCATCCGGGAAAACGTGGCGTACGCCCGGCCTAGCGCCAGCGAGGAAGAAATTCTGGAGGCCTGCCGCATTGCGCGCGTGGACGAGTTCGCGGAAACATTTGAGAAGAAGTACGACACCGTGGTTGGCGAACGTGGCGTGAAGCTTTCCGGAGGGCAGAAGCAGCGCGTTTCGATTGCCCGGGCGATCCTGGCCGATCCAAGAATTTTGATTCTGGATGAGGCTACGTCCAGTCTGGATTCGGAGTCCGAGGCATTAATTCAGGAAGGGCTGCGGTATTTGATGCGTGGGCGAACAACGTTCGTGATTGCCCATCGGCTTTCGACCATCCGCCGCGCGGAACAGATCCTGGTGGTGCAGGAAGGGCGGATTCTCGAGCGCGGGACGCATGAAAGCTTGTACGCCGCGCACGGAAGATACTACCAGCTGTATACCAAGCAGCACGCGGTGGAGACGAATTTATTTCTGGCGCCCGGAGAGGGTGACGGGACGCCGGAACCAGAGACTGTCAACAATGGGCCGAGCGGCGGTTCGGGCGATGGTGGATTGCCGGAAGCGATTCGCGCATTGCGCGGCGGGAACTCATAAAAAAGCGCCCCGAAATCTGGGGCGCTCCCTTGAAGACCAAAGCGAAATCAACAACTAGAGCGATGGGCGGCGCAGGATAGGCTTTTTGGATTGGGCCGCTTGCGCTGGGAGAAGGGTGGCCATCTTGCGAATCATGGCCAACACCAGGCGCTTGTCGCCTTCAGAAAGAGTGGTGCTGTACTTCTTGATTTCCGCGAGGAAGCGAATCTCGTCCTGAGAAAGCTCGCCCAACATCTTCTGGGTCTCTTTGTCCCGGGGAGTTTCCGTGCCCGGAAAGAAATCGGCCAACGAGATTTCCATGGCTTCGGCGATCTTCGCCAGAGTCTCGAGAGACGGCACGGTGTGGCCGTTTTCCACGCGAGAGAGATAGCAGCGGAGTAATCCCGTGCGGCGCTCAATGTCGCCCTGTGACAGGCCACGTTGGCTGCGATAAGTTTTGATGACCTCACCGATGTTGACTTGTGGTTTCTCTTTAGGCACGGGTTCCTCCACGCGAAACAGTATCTTAGTGGCTAACAGTAGGAGTAGCAAGGGGGAAAGGCTGCGGACCGGCAGGCTTGTAGCGAAACAGTTATCGGCGCGAAAAATGCTGTGCTACTGCACTGCGGCATACAGCCGCCGAGCGATATAGCCCATGAGGGCCGCGCTGTCTTTCTTGTCGGCCATGCCCCGGACGAGGATGACCAGCACAAAAGGCCGCGGAGCGAAGACGATGGCGGCATCGTGATGGATTTTAGTGATCTCTCCGGTTTTGTGGGCCACGCGCGTCCCTGCAGGAAGACCCGCGGGAATGCCTTCGTTAAATTTCTGGCGTTCGAGGATTTCGATCATCTGGCGTGACGCGTCTGGTGAAATCGCCTTGCCCTCGGCAATGGCCGTCAGCAGGATTTGCAGACCGCGTGCCGTGGTGGTGTTGTTCAAACTTTTGTCGAAAGCTTTTTGATCTTCCACACCACGAAGGACCTGCATGCCCGTTGCGCCGAAGGAATTCACGGTGGACCGGATATTCGCGATGCCCAGTTTTTGAATGATCAGGTTGGTGGCCAGATTGCTGCTGACAGTAATCATTAGATCGCAAAGCTGGCTGACGGTGCGCGTTTGTCCTTCGGCCTTGTACAAGTCCGTTTCCGAATCTTCCGCGGGATCGATTTTGAAAGTAGAGCCATCCACGATGGAGTGAAACTCGTTATGGATTGGGAGCGAGTCACCGAGGTCCAACAGGCCCTCTTTCTGCTGCCGGAAAAGCTCTATCATGACCGGGATCTTCATAGTGCTTGCGGCATGGAAGAACTGGTCGGACTGAAATTCCCATTCGGCTTTCCCGTCGAGTGTACGGAAAGAGATGCCAACATCGGCGTTGGAGTCGTCGATGTGTTTTTCTATGGCGGCTTCGGCGGCCGCGAGTTTGTCGGTTTGTGCGCGAACCGCCGGCACAATAGCCGCTGCCGCCAGACTGGCAGCAAGTACAAGGCAAAATTTCATACGGGCTAAAGATTACAGCAGGCTCCGCGGACACGCCACGCAGCCGCTTATATTTGCCTAGGGAACCGTAACGGTGGTTGGCGCCAGATTGTAGCCTTCCAGGTGCAGCACCGGTGGCTGACTCCCTAGATCTTCGGTGTCGTAGGTAACGGTCACGGCCTTTTGTTCGCCAGGAAGCAACGAGAAATAATTGTCGTCCCAGAAAACGGGCACGAGGTCGTCACCGTCCTTGCCCTTGGTAAGCCGGGGATGAACCATGAACGCGATGCTAGGGCTGATGTTTTTGAAGGCCACGCGCACAGAGCTTTTCGTACCTTGTGTGGTGCGGTCCGCTCTCACGTCCAGGTTGGTTTGCGGCAGCGAATTCAAGCCGGTGAGATCGGCGAAGTCTTTCTGTGGCGTGTAGACAGTGTCCTTTTTTGCCTTCCAATCCAGCGTATCGAGTTTCGTGGATAGCCAGTAGAAATTGTCGCTTATGATTTTGCCGCTTGCGTCGGCAAGCTGAAGCTTTAGGAAATACGTGGTGGAAAGGTTCGCCGGTTTCGGCAGATCGAAAGCCTTGGCACTGGCGTCTGCAGCGATATCCAGCGTTCCTTCGCGCGAGCCAGCTTCCTTGGAATCGATGTTGTAAATCTTCGCTGTAACTTTCAGACCTTTGATCGGCGCGTACGTGCCGTTGACGACGGCCACGGAATTATCGTCGTAGCTGTATTGCACGTGGACGATTTCCTGCGCTTTCTTGGTGCCGAAATATCCGCCAGCGGGAACGAGATAGTAATCGTAGAGGTGCCAGATCAGCGATGGCCAGGCGTTGTTGAGCATCCACTGGATGACGCCGGTGGAGGTGTATTTATTGCGGCCATAGGCTTCGAACATGGAGCGTTGATTGTCGTAGGTCATGGCCTGGGATTTACGTTCGAAATCGTCGAGCGATGACGCGGGACCGTAGCGTTTGGTCAACGCGTCGGTGAAAACGTTGATGGTGGTAAAACGCTCGCCGCCCGCGTGGAAATTCCAATACTCATCGATGGGCCAGAGATGGTCCTTGGGAAGAAATTTGGCCAGGCTTTCCTTGGTGGGGATCGCCGGACCGGGACTGGTTTCCGTGTTGTAACTGTATGCGCCACCGGCTTCCTTGTCCGCAAGCCAGTAGACAGGCGGAACATATTCGTAGGGTCCAGTCATCTTCACACCGGATTTTCCTGTCACGGTGGTGGGAGAATCGGACGCCGAGGAAATGGTCGGATTGGGCCACTCGAGATCTTTTAGAATGCCGAGATACATTTTTTCGATTACGGCAGGCGGCGGACCGTCGCTGCCGTACAGCCAAACGTACACGCTGGGGTGGTTGCGGAGGCGCGAGATCTGATCGTTCAGTGCGGCTGCGGCGATTTTCTTGGTTTCGTCATTCCAGTTGCTCCAGTGTTCCCAGGCATCGCAGCAAATCCAGCCGGGCATGACCAGAATGCCGAGGCGATCAGTTTTTTCGAAGAATTCTTCGCGATCGGTCTTCCCTTCCAGGCGAATGGTGTTTAAGCCCATGCTTTTTGTGTAGGCGAGATCGGCGTCGAGTTTCTTGGAGGACCAGCGAAGGAGCATGTCCGGGGCCCAAGCCGCGCCGCGGATGAGCACGCGTTTGCCGTTGATCTTGAATAGGAGAGCGCTGTTCTCCGTGAGTTCAGAGGTCACTTGCCGGATACCGAAATCGAGCGAGGCGTTGTCGGAAACGGAATTTTGCGCTGTACAGATACGGATCTCCCATCTGGTAGGGCCACCAAAGCTTGGGATGCGCCCACTTGAGTTGAGGAAACTCCTCTGGAGTGAAGCGAACGATTTTGCTTTCGTTGGGCGCTAGATCTACCGTTTGGTTGACGGAGCTAGCGTCGAGATCGGCATAAACAGTGGCCTTTACTGGATTCGCGCTGGTGTTGTGTAGTTCGGCAGAAACGGTGAGCGCCGCAGATTCGAGCGAGGAATCGAGCTTGGGATTGACGAAGGGATGGCGCAACGTGACGTCACCGCTGATGTGGAGATACACCTCGCGCCAGATACCCATGTCCTTGTCAGGCGGCGTAGGGTTCCAATCGACCCAGGTCAGACCCAGATCATTTTTTCCCGGGGGAAATACTTCGACGGCCAGCGCATTGTTGTCCGGATGGAGAAGTTTTGTGAGGTTGAATTCAAAGGTGCGGTACGCGCCGGCGACTTCGTCCTTGCCGGCGACTTTCTGGCCGTTGACCCAGATGTTCGCGCGGTAATTGATTCCAAGAAACTGAAGCCAAGCCTGCTTGGCGCCCAGGCCGCGAGGAGTTTGAAATTCCATGCGGAACCAGTGCGAGCATCGGAAGGGGCTATCCTTGGGCATCTCCATATTCGCGAACAGATTTTTCTTTGGGTAATTCATGCCTGGGAATTGCTTCAGGTTCATGCCGTAGTTTGGATCGGGGAGGGTGTGATCGCCTACGAGTGCGCCGACGACCGTGCCAGGAACTTCGGCTTTGTGCCAATCCTTGGCGGCGTAACCAACTGTGGAGATGGCGTCGCCTGAGGATTTATCGACGCAGGAGGATTGCATCATCATGATGCCTGCGAAGGAGAACCGCCGCTCGTCGGTCGAAGACGGAGTCTGCGCGTTGAGAAACGCGGGAGCTAGGAGCGACAGGCTGAGAGCGGCGACGCGTACATACTTCGAACGAACTATTTTCAAGGCACAACCTCCAGAAAGCGAACGATGTGCAATATTAAACCGATTCAATAGCGTACACCATCTATTTGTTGGATGGCGGTTTGTCCGGAAGTCCGGCGGCATCGGAAGTGTACCGTAGATTGCTTGGCTTGACAGCCGGCGTAGAGCAGCGAGTAAGCTGCGTAGCGCCGTTTGAGTGTTTTTCAACGTCGTTGCCATAAGCTCTTCGCAGTTTCCGGGCGGCACCCGGCAGGGAGTGTGGAATGATTCGCAGGTTTATTTTATTCGCGGGCATGATGCTGGCATTTGTGGTGGCCGGCGCGCAAGGACAGACGAAACGCAAAATTATCATCGATCAAGACGCGCGGGGACCGGCGACTACGGATCAGCAATCCATGCTGGCGCTCCTGAATTCTCCCGACGCCGATGTATTGGGCATCACCATTGTCAGTGGGGATCAATGGCGCGACGAAGAGGTGGCGCACACGTTGCGAATGTTGGAACTAACCGGGCATACCGACGTCAAGGTTTACCCGGGCGCGATATTTCCGCTGATCAATAGCAAGGAAGAAATCGCTCGTTGGTCCAAGCTCTACGGCGCGGTGCAGTATCAGGGGGCGTGGACGAAAAACGGTGAGAGCAAATTTCGCTCCGCACCGCATGGTCCGTACGAAGTGCCGCCGTTGGCCGAAGGCAATCCAATGACAAAGGCCCAGGAAGAAGACGCGGCGCATTTCATCATTCGGACGCTGCACCAGTTTCCGTACCAGGTGACGATTTATGCGGGTGGTCCGCTAACGAATCTGGCACAGGCCATCAGCCTGGACCCGAAGGTACCGGAGCTTGCGAAGGAACTGGTGGTGATGGGCGGTAGCATCGATCCCGCGGAGGAGCCGCTGGAATGGAAGACCGCGAACCGCCGTGAGTTTAACTTCTGGTGGGACCCGGAGGCGGTGCACATGGTGCTGCGCTCGCCGTGGAAAAAAATCACGGTGACCACGGTAGACATTTCGGTGAAGACGCGTTTTACGAAAGCGATAATCGAGACTATCGGCAAGGCGGGAACGCCTTCCGCTCAATACATCGCCAAGTATGCCGACGAGGAGTATTTGTGGGATGAGCTTGCGGCGCTGGCGTGGCTGGAACCAGCGATTATTACCAAACAAGTGCAACTGTACATGGACATCGATATTTCACACACCGCGGGGTACGGAAATACATTGGTATGGACGGAACAGCAGCATCCCGGCCTTGGTGAGCAACTGGTGCATGTGCAAACAGATTTGGACAGCGAGAGGTTCAACAAATTGCTGATTAAACTTCTTTCGGGGCAGCCTCAAAAAGCCCCTTCAAAATAACAGGCAGCATATGAATTGACACGAAAATGGTCCCGGAGGAGGGAGTCGAACCCACACGAGACAAAGTCCCGGCAGATTTTGAGTCTGCTGCGTCTGCCAGTTCCGCCACTCCGGGAGAACTAAAACAAAAGTAGCACGAGCGGACGGATGGGTAAAGACGAGGTAGGATGATTGCCGTGCACTTGGGGTTGAACTGCCAGCGCGGCGCGGCGCAACTGCTTGTTTGAAAACCAGAGATTCGAGGGACGACATGGTGCGGTATTCGCGAAGAACGATGCTACGGGCTACGGTGATGGCCGGCGCAGCGATTGGGCTGAACGGCTTTTCTCTACAGCGGCTGATGGCGCTCGAAGGCGCAATCGATCAGAACAGTCCGGACATGAAATTCCCTGTTTCGGCGAGAGACCGCCTAGCGGTGGCTTCGTACCCATTTCGCGCGTACATCGACAGCCCCCACAATCGCGATCGGGATGCCAAGTTGCCGGGAATGGATCTACGCAGCTTCGCTGCGCAAGTGAAGGAGAAATTTGGCGTGCCGGGCGTGGAGCCGCTGAGTGGGCATTTTCTCTCCACGGACGCAGCCTATCTGCACGCTTTCCGGGAGGCGATCGAAACGGCCGGCGTGCACGTGGTGAACATTCCCGTCGAAAGCCCCAGCAGTTTCTACGATGCGGACGTGGTGGCGCGACAAAAGGCCGTGGAGAACGGCAAACATTGGGTGCATGTGGCCGTCGCGCTCGGGTCGCCCAGCATCCGTATTTCAATTGCGGAGGCGAAGAATGCCAAGCCGAAAGTGGATGTGGCGGCGCAAGAGCTTCGGCGGTTGGCGGAATTTGCGGCCACCAAGAATGTGGTGGTCACGCTGGAGAACGACGACCTTACCAGCGAGGACGCGTTCTTCATTGTGAATGTGATTGAAACCGTCAATCACCCGTATCTACGCGGGTTGCCCGATTTTTGCAATTCTATGACCACCGGGAACGAAAAGTTCAATTACGAAGCGGTCGCCAGGATGTTTCAACATGCGTATAACATCTGCCATGTGAAGGACTCCGAGCCGGGAGAGGACGGCAAGATGTACAGCGTGGACCTCAAGAAAACTTTTCACATCCTGAAGGCCAGCAACTATCGCGGATATTGTTCGATGGAGTGGGAAGGCGGCGGCGATCCGTATGCGGGCACACAAAAGCTGATCGCGGCGTCGTTGCAGTATTTGAGTTGAGTGAGTTTGGAGCTGCGTTGCCAAGCCTACCGCGTGATTCTTATCAAGCCATGGCTTGAACCGAGACTAGGGCTGCCGGGAAATTCACTTTGTGGCCGTCATAGTAACGAGCGATCCCTTCGATCACTTCGGCCACGACAGCGGGCTTCAGTTCGGCTGGCAGAGCGGCGATCATTTTCTTGAATGGGGCGGCCAGCTCGCTGGTCGCTTGCCAGGCTTCTTCTGGCGGCCCCGGCCACGGCCAACCCACCGTTGTCTTTGCTGTTTCCACATCATGAAATCCAGCGGCCGACACTACGCCTGCGAGCTTGGCTTGGTCGGCGAAGCGAAAAACGCCTGGCGCATCGGGCGGAGGCGTGGGTATCTGTACATGCTTAACGAAGGGGCCAATCATCGTCGAAAACAACGGATTTTCCTCGGGCGGTCCCCAAACCACAAAAGAAATGCGGCCACCGGGTTTCAACACGCGACGAACCTCGGTAAGCGCTTTGTGTATGTCCGGAAAATACATCAGGCCGAAGCGCGCGGTGACGCGATCGAATTCCGCCGCGCCAAAAGGAAGATTCTCGGCATCTGCCACTTTGAATTGCATATTCGAGAGACCCTGCGTAGCCGCGTTCGCGCGCGCGCCTTCGAGCATTTCCGGGACCATGTCCGTCGCGGCCACCAGGCCCGACGAGCCGACTGCCTTGGCAACACTCAGTGCCGGCTCGCCACTGCCGCTCGCAAGATCCAAAACGTGTTGGCCAGGAAAGAGCAACGCGCCCTGCACGACCAGATCGGTTGCGCTGCGCGACTGCCAGGACAATTTTTCGTACCACTTCATCCAAAGTGGCGCCGCGCCCTGCCATTCCTCGTGGATTGTCGCTTTGATGTCTTTCGCGGAAGCTGCTTGATTCTCCATGGTATGGTAAGCCTCACCTGAGTGCTCTCCGAACGTATTGCGCAAGTGTTCAAAGTATAGGCCAGGTGCGGTCCGAAGGAACCACGAAGGCGACTCTCTTGCGGGTTACATGAGGAGCGGATAGACTGCGCCGATTCATGCAGGATCCTTCTGATTTTGGTGGCACACATGTCGAGGAGCGCCGCTGGCGCAGTGATTTGTTGGGCTTTTGGGCGCTGATCGCGACGCAGTTTCAGGGGGCGTTCAGCGACAATGCGTTGAAGTGGCTGGTCAGTTTCCTCGTGTTGGAATCAAGCTTCTCGCGCGAGCGTCGCGATTTTCTTTTTGTGCTGGTGGTGCCGCTGGTTTTCGCAATTCCCTTCGTGGCCTTTTCCATTCCTGGCGGATTTTTAGCGGACCGTTTCAGCAAGCGTGGTGTAACGATCTGGACGAAGCTGCTGGAAGTGGTGACCATGGGCCTGGCCTCCTACGCGCTGTGGCTTGCACGACTCGATCTTGCGGCGCTGGCACTTTTTTTCGTCTGCACGCAGGGAGCGATTTTCGGACCGTCCAAGTACGGGTTGCTTCCGGAGCTTCTGCCCTCAAGCAAACTCAGTTGGGGCAACGGCGTTATCGAATTATGGACGCTGCTCGCGGCGATCGGCGGCACGCTGGCGGGTGGATTCCTGGCGCATTATTTTCGAGGGCGTCAGGAATGGTCGGGATTTTTGCTCCTAAGTTTCTCCTTGCTGGGCCTGCTGACCAGCCTGGGAATTTCCAAAGTGCCGGCAGCCGACCCGCGCCGGCATTTTCAATGGAACTGGCCGAAAGAGTTGTTCGAAGAAATACAACGGATGCGGCAGGACGCGGTGCTGTGGTGCGCGGTGATGGCCAACACGTTCTTTTGGTTCCTCGGCGCGATCCTGCTGCTGAACATCGTGCTCTACGCCACGGACATTCTGCACGTCGATGAAGCGCACAGCAGCTATCTGCTGGCAGCGCTGAGCCTGGGCATTGGCGCGGGTAGTTACATTGCGGGCCTGGCGTCCGGGAAGAAAATCGAAATGGGGATGATCCTGCCGGGACTCAGCGGAATCGTATTGACTACCGGCGCGCTGTTCGTGCCAGGACTTACCTACGAATTCGTGATGATTTTGCTATTCCTTCTGGGAGTTTCCGCCGGATTCTTCGTGGTGCCGGTGAACGCGTTGATCCAGAGGCGGCCGAGTCCCGAGGTGAAAGGCCGTGTAATCGGGGCGTCAAACCTGCTTTCGTTTGGCGGCATTGCGCTGCAGCCGCTGGCGCAATACGCAATGCTCTGGCTGGGTCACCCCGACCCGGGCCACGTATTTTTGATATGCGCCGTCGCTTGCGTGGGCATGGCGTTTGTGTTGGCGCGAATGTTGCCGGAACTGTGGCCCAGCGCGTTGTACTGGACGGGGTTGCGACAGCGAGCTAGCCTATAGACGCTGGCCGACAGGGGCCGCGGTGATCTGCGGTTTCGGCCATACGAATGGGAACAGGAACAGCACTTACCGGCTCGCGGCCTGAGCACCGGGGCCTTGCTCATTACATGGAACGCGTACTGAAGGATTTGGAGACGGTGCGCACCGCGCCCGATCCGGACGCGATCCACGACCTTCGGGTGGCCATCCGGCGATGCCGCTCGGTAGCGGCGGTGATGGAAGAGGTGGATCCGAATCCCGCGTGGCCCGAACTGCGGCGACTGGGAAAGAAGCTGTTCCGGCAGCTTGGCGAGCTGCGCGACGTGCAAGTTCTCGCGGATTGGGTTGGGCAATTAACTAACGCAGACGATCCGGTCGGCCAAAAGTTGCAAGCGGAATTCGGTGCCGAAGAAAGGGCATTGTGCGAGATGGCGGCGAAAGCTGCCGGCAAGTTCGACGCGAAAGCCTGGAAAAAGCTGGAGCACATTGTCAGCAAACGCATAAGGCTGGTGGCCTTGGATGGATTGGCCGCGGAATGCCTGGCTATCGAACGGCTGGAGGCCGCCAGGGAATTGCATTCCAAAGCGTTGCGTTCGGAGAAACCGGAAACTTGGCACGCTTTGCGCATTGGAGTGAAACGATTTCGCTACACGGTGGAGAGCCTGCTTCCAATCAGGTACGACGCGTGGGGCAACGATCTGAAGCAATTGCAAGATCTGCTCGGGGATACCCACGATCTGGACGTTTTGTCGGAGAAGATTCGCGAGCATCTTGAGAATGCGCCAGCGGAGTCGAAAGAGGCTTGGGGAGAACGGATCCAGTCACGGCGGCAGGAACGCATCGAGAAGTACCGCCAACTGACTGTGGGAACGACCAGGTTGTGGCAGCAATGGCGCGACGAACTTCCACACGAACGCAGACTGCAAGCGGCGGGACTTGCACGCTTACGAGTCACCACACGAGCCGTGGGTGGAAATCACCCGCGAGCCGAGCAGGTTTCGCGGTTGGCCATGGGATTGTTCAGCCGGCTGGCCCGGGCTAGTGCCGCGCAGGAACTCAAGGAAAAACAGAATCGCAAGGTTATGCGCGCGGCCGCAAAGTTAAATGGTATCGGAGTTTCTCTGAATCGCAAGAAGCCGCGCAAGGCGGCGCGCAGATTCCTGCTTAAGCTTGCGATGCCTCCGGGTTGGAACGAGGAGGAATGGACCTTGCTTGCGGACATTGTTCGATATCAGCGTGGCGCGGATCCGAACGACAAACAAAAGCGATTCGCAAAGATGGAACAGAACCAGCGCCGCGCCATTTTCGTGCTATCCGGAATCTTGAGACTGGCGCGGACTCTGCGCAAGTGCGGGATTGAGGGTGCCACCGGGATCAGCGCGGAAAATTCCGTGGACGCGATAATTTTGCGGATACCCGGATTGGAAGATACGGCGGAAAACGCGGCACGCCTGGCCGCCGGAAAGCATTTGCTGGAATCCACGTTGGTCCGGCCCTTGATCGTGAAGGCGGCGCCGGTTGCCCCGAACGTCATTGAGTTGCCACGAAAAACAGAAACCCGACGGGTTGGCGCAGCCGCCTCAGACTAACCGCAGGCGCGTTTCAAGGTAAGCAGTCACTTTCCTATCTTGCGCAGCAACTTCGGAATGGCCAGCCAAACAAGTTCGCCGTTGGGCGGCGATAGACGGCGGAGTTCGATCAACGCCACGCCCGCTTTTTTCAGCGACGTAATGTGGTGCTTTGACCCGATCGCGGTGGCCAGCAAATCGTCCAGGTGCGGCGCGTGGCCGAATACAAATGTGGAGGAGAGATCCTTGTCCTTGGCGAGCTCCCGAAACAGCTGGAGAGGCTCGGCGCCGGGAAGCAAAAGGTCTGTTTTTCTGATTTTCGATTTCGGATATTCCAGTGCGCTCGCGAATATCTCCGCGGTTTGCATCGCACGAACATACGGGCTGCTGAGCAATAGGTCCGGAGCAACGCCAAGTTCCGCCGCGCCTCGCGCAACCTGCTTTGTTTTCTCAATTCCCTCTTCGGTGAGGAAGCGTTCGGGGTCCGGCGGGCATTTGGGATCTTCGCGGTCGATGGCGATGCCGTGGCGCACGATGTACAAGTGCATGAGCTCCGTTCCTCCCGAATTTCATTCTACCGAAACAAGGTCAAACGACCACGAACGTGCTGGATATACGTGCGTATACGTAAAATTGCGTTTTCCTCAAGGTAGCAGCCGAGAGGGCGGCCTAAAACCGCTGCTACCAAAGGCTCGGACAATGGACCGCCTCTTGCGGAGTTAGCGTGCTGCCGAGGGGATCTGACGGAAGTAGAGCTGGACGTGAAATTCCTTTTCGAACAAATCGGCGCTTCGCTGGGCGTCCCGAACATCTTCGACGGCATCGCCACGGGCATCCAGTTGAATGGTCACCGCCCCGCGCTGGAAGGATGTGCGTATTTTCTGCACGCGCTGACGGTGCGAATGGTCAAGGCCCTCAGCGATGCGAAGAATCGCCGCGAGCCGGCGGGCGATGCGTTGGTCGGCATTGTTTAGTGCGGAATACGCCAGGTGGTGGCTGGCGGGCACGGACTTGCGATTGTGATAGCGCACCACCGCGGCGACGATGTTGCGGTCGCGGCCCTCGAGGCCGGGCATGTCTCCGTTGAGAGCAAGATATTCACCGTGCTTATGATGCCCGCGATGCGAAACCATATGCCCAACATCATGCAGCAGCGCGCCGGATTCCAGTTGCACGCGTGATTGTTGCGGCAGGTGATGCAGCGGCTGAAGCTGATCGAACAGCATGAGGCCCAGTTCGCGGACATGCTCGGCGTGCTGCTGGTCGAATTCCAGGCGGCGTGCAAAGCTTCGCGTCGAGAGCAGCGACTGGCGCGCGGCGGCGTTATAGCGGTGAGGCTCCTTGCGAGAGAAGGCTTCGTGTGCAATTTCCTGCAACAATCCTTCGCGAAGTCCGATGCCAGGCACCACGAAGGTACGCAGATTCAGATACCGGCCAAGAGTGACGAGAATGATCGCAGCGATGCCCATCACGTCCGCGCGGTCGCGACGCACACCGTAGGCTTTCATGCGCTCGCGCACGTCGCGACGCAAAATATCCGGCAAACGCTCGCGAAGCAAAGAGAGTTCAAGAGTGGGGTGCCCGTCTTTTCGCGGACCGGGCGCGACGTTGGAGAGCGTTTCCGCATTTCCACCGAGTGCCACGGCGATTTGTTCGGAAAGATTGGGACGATCGGGAAGGCGCGATTCGAGGAGCGCACGCACGTAACGCCGCACTTGTTCAGCCTGCGCGGGCCGAACTACACCGGGAATGCCGAGCGTGGTCATCAACCGGACGGTGCCAACCGGAAGTTGCGCGCCCTGCTGCACGGCGTGATCCCGGAGAATGCTGATCTCCAGGCTGCCTCCGCCAAGATCGACAATGCACTTCGGCGGATGTTCCGGGCCGATGGCGGCGATCGCCGCTTCCCGGCCCAGTCGCGATTCTTCTTTCGCGCTGATAACCTCGAGCTTGATCCCACCCGCCTTTTGCGCACGGCGGATCAACGCCTTGCGGTTTTGCGCTTCTCGGGTGGCGCTGGTGGCGATGGCGCGGTACTTGGTCACGCCGAACTCTTCCATAATTTCGCGGAGGCGGCGAAACGCTTTGTCCGCTTTTTTCAGCGTGTCTTCGCTGAAGCGGTGGCGAACGAAAACGCCCTCGCCAAGACGCAAAGGGTAGCGTTCGGTAAGCAATGGTTCGATGTCGAGGGCGGAGTATGCGCGAGCAACCGAGAGGCGCACTGCGTTGGAGCCGGCGTCGATGGCGGCGATGTGAACCGGCTCGGACATAAGTATGCCTA
>Ga0210384_10005171_pt1 | contig 14329 bp, 8 predicted proteins | sample IncBWH2MmetaG_FD_160574 | JGI IMG/M metagenome (GOLD analysis project Ga0210384, IMG submission 160574) | Forest soil microbial communities from Barre Woods Harvard Forest LTER site, Petersham, Massachusetts, United States - Inc-BW-H-2-M | ecosystem: Environmental > Terrestrial > Soil >...
TCCGTGAGTCTCGGCCTGAGGAAGCTAAACTGATTCTTACAACCGGCATTGCCGCCGCCGCCAAAAAAGGCGACCAGCACGCCGCATCGGAAATGGAAACCTTGCTGGCCGATATCAGCTAAACAGTCATTAGCATCGCAAATTAAACTTTAACCACTCCCAACGGGTGCACAAGTCCGCACGTTACCAGCAACACGTTACCAGCAACCCTTGACCCGCTCTGGTATCATCACCTATGGTGCTTGTGCGGCCAGATCGCATCTCGCTTTTCCCGCTTAACGTCGTCCTTCTCCCCGGCGCTGAACTGCCTCTGCATATTTTCGAGACCCGCTACCGGAAAATGGTCAATAAATGCCTGAGCGAGCGCTCCGAATTTGGCGTGTTGCTTGCCGTGCCCAACGGCGTAGCGCGAGTTGGTTGCACCGCTGAGATTATGGAGGTGCTCACGCGCTATCCAGACGGCAGAATGGATATCGTATCGGTCGGCCGCATGCCTTTCCGCGCCGTCGAACTTTTCACCGATAATCCACTGCTCGAGGGCCAGGTTGACTATCTGGAAGACCGCGAAGATTCCAATCAGCCTCCCAAGCCCGAGCTGATCGAGCTTTACGAAACTTGTCATACTCTGATCTTCGGTGATTACCCAAAAAATCTCCCCGGCGACCCGGCCGTATCGTTTTCTTTTCAAATAGCCGCGGCCTTGCCTATGGATTTGATGTGGAAGCAGCAACTCCTGGAGCTGCGCACCGAAACTGAGCGACAGGAGCGATTAATAGGCTACCTTCGCGGCTGGGCCCCGCATCTACAGAAAGTAGGGTCTGTGCACGCCCAATCGGCTGGGAATGGGCACGGATTGAATTGATCATGTCGGGAGTTATCTTCCCTGCATCCGAGCCGAGTCGTTTTAAATCCAGGAGCAACAATCGTAACTTTATCAATTTGGGGACCTAATGACCGTTAGCACCTCGATGAAGTCTCACTCGCAGCACCCGAAGCCTCGAACTCTTGGCGAACTGAAGAGCATTCCCGATTTCGACGCCGGAAGTGTCTCGCGTTCCGTCAAAGACGAAATTCGCTCCAATCTCTTGCGCCTGATCGAACGCGACGAGCCGCTTTTCCCTGGAATTCACGGCTATGAAGATACGGTTGTGCCGCAGATCGTCAATGCGCTGCTCTCCCGTCACAATTTTATTCTGCTGGGATTGCGCGGCCAGGCCAAAAGCCGCATTTTGCGTGGTTTGATTAATTTGCTCGATGCCGAAATTCCGGTGGTGGTGGGTTGCGAAATTAACGACGACCCACTGAAACCCATCTGCCGGGCCTGCCGCGAAAAAATCGCCGCTGAGGGCGATAACATGCCCATCGGCTGGATGGCACGCGATAGCCGCTATGTCGAAAAGCTTGCCACACCAGACGTCACCATGGCCGATATCATCGGCGACGTCGATCCTATCCGCGCCGCTCGCGGTGGCCGCGATCTATCCGATGAGTTGACCATTCACTACGGTTTGCTTCCCCGCGCCAATCGCGGAATCTTCGGCATCAATGAACTACCCGACCTCGCGGGTAAAATTCAGGTCGGTCTCTTCAACATCATGCAGGAAGGCGACATTCAGATTAAAGGCTACCCGCTGCGTTTGCCGCTCGACGTACTGCTCGTCTTCACTGCCAATCCCGAAGACTACACCGCCCGCGGCAAAATCATCACCCCGTTAAAAGACCGCATCGGCGCCGAAATTCGAACTCACTATCCTTCCAGCGTAAAGGAAGGCATGGTCATCACCGCACAAGAAGCTTGGGTGCGCCGCACCGAAGGCCGTGCCATCGAAGTGCCCTCCTACCTTCGCGAGACCGTGGAAGAAATCGCCTTCCAGGCTCGTGAAGACAAGCGCGTCGACCGCCGTTCGGGAGTAAGCCAGCGCTTACCCATCACCACGCTCGAAAGTGTAGTGAGCAGCGCCGAACAGCGTGCCGCGCGCACCGGAGAAAATGGCTGCTACGCCAGTGTTGCGGACATTTATTCCGCGCTCCCCGCCATCACCGGCAAAATGGAGTTGGAGTACGAAGGCGAATTGAAAGGGGCCGACACCATCGCTCGCGAATTGATTCGCACCGCGGTCGGTCGCGTCTTTAGCAAGTATTTTGGCGAAGTAAACTTTCAACCGGTGATTCAATGGTTCGAACTGGGCGGGGAGTTAAAACTTCCTGAGCTCGCCCCCACCGATGAACGCTACCGCCAATTATCAAAAATCCAGGGCCTCAGCGAGCACGTTAGCCGTATCGGCGCCACGGACACCAAAAATCACGCTGCCGTGGCTGCCGCTTCGGAAATGATCCTGGAAGGGCTGTGGGCCCATCGCCGCATCGGCCGCAGCGAAGAGCGCGGTTACTACGCCGAGAAACAAAAGCCGCAGGAACCACGTGAAACTCCGTCCTCGCGTGGCCCGCGTCGCCAGTTCAATTAGCAGAAGCGTGCATCAAAACTAGAACAGCCCGCTCGGGGAATATTAATGAAAGTAATTCGCTACGGAAAATATGTTGGTGAGCCAGCCGACACCGTCGACCTGGACGAACTCGTGAAGCGCATGGGCGACTTCTTCTTGCAGAGCGGCTTCGAGTCCCAATTTTACGGCGTCTCCGAAATGGACAATCAGCGCTCCATGGAAGCGCTTAAGGACGCCATCTTGCGGGCCCTGCAGGAAGGCGACTTGCTGCCCGAAGACGCCATGAGCGAAGAGCTGCGCAAGATGTTGCAGAGCCCCCAAGCGCAGAACAGCCAAGCGGTAAAAGATTTGCTGGAAAAATTAATGGACCGCCTCGCGCAAGAGGGCTTCATCAATCCTCAGCAGCCTCCTCAAGTCACGCCGCCGCATCAGAACACCGCGCGCGGCAGCCTCGGTCAGCCTCAGGAGCGCCAAACCGAAGCGCGTTTCGAAATCACCGACAAGACCATCGATTTTCTCGGTTTCAAAACGTTGCAGGATTTGATGGGCTCCGTCGGCCGCAGTAGCTTTGGCCGTCACGACACCCGCGATCTATCCACTGGCGTGGAATCCGGAGGCGTCTCGCGCCCTTACGAATTCGGCGACACTTTAAATATGGACGTAAGCGAAACGCTCTTCAACGCCGTGCGCCGCGAAGGCGCCAAAGTACCCATCGAGATGACCTACTCGGACCTCATGGTCCATCAGTGTGAATATCACAGCTCCTGCGCCACCGTGCTCTTGCTCGATTGCAGCCACAGCATGATTCTTTACGGCGAAGATCGCTTCACACCCGCCAAGCGCGTGGCCATGGCCCTGTCGCACCTGATTCGCACACAGTACCCGGGAGACACGCTGAGTCTGGTCCTTTTCCATGACAGCGCCGAAGAAGTTCCGCTTGGCGAACTCGCCCGCGTTCAGGTCGGTCCCTACTACACCAACACTCGCGAAGGTCTGCGCATGGCCCAACGCATTTTGCTCCGCCAGAAAAAAGACATGCGCCAGATCATCATGATTACTGATGGAAAGCCTTCGGCGCTCACTCTCGAGGATGGCCGCATTTATAAAAACGCCTTCGGCCTCGATCCCTTCGTGGTCGGCCAGACGCTCGAAGAAGTGAATAAGTGCAAACGCGCCGGCATCTTGATCAACACCTTTATGCTGGCCACCGATTACAGCCTGGTGCACTTCGTGCAAAAAATCACTGAAATGTGCCGGGGCAAAGCCTACTTCACCACGCCCTATACGCTTGGCCAGTACCTGTTAATGGACTACATGCATCGCAAAACCAAGCAAATCCATTGAGCCCGACGCGGCGCCCGCGAGACTTGCGATAAACTATACCCATGGGAATCTTGCAGCGGCTTTCACGCTGGGCAGGTTCTGGCGAAAAAATGACTACTATTGTTGCCGGGCAAACAGCACCAGATTTTTTACTGAAATCGATCGAGGGAACAGAATATTCGCTGTCAAAGCTTTTAAAACGCGGCCCCGTTTTCGTTTCGTTCTTTAAAGTTTCCTGCCCAGTTTGCCAATTCACCTTCCCATTTTTGCAGCGTCTGTACAAACGTTACGGCAGTAAAGACATCACTTTTCTCGGAATTTCTCAGGACGACGCGCGCGCCACCAAGGAATTCGCCGACGAGTACGGAGTCACCTTTCCGATTGTGCTGGACGCCAAGGGCTATCCCGCATCCAATGCCTACGGTTTGACCAATGTGCCGACCAGCTTCCTGATAGACACCGACGGCTCTGTAAAAATTGCATCTATGGGTTTTATTAAGAAAGATCTCGAAGCCATCGCTAGGGAATTTTCCCAGCACCATAAAATCTCATTCTCAGCGCTTTTCCGCCCCGACGAATCCGTGCCCGCCAGCAGACCTGGTTGAGGATCCAAAAACTAGGTTCGGTCGAACCTATCAGAATAAAGTTCCATCCGCTACACTCCGGCGTTACTAAGAGTCAGATAACGCTTACGAAATCGCTTCCACTACTTCCTACTCCAACCATTTCTTCTTGTGCTTCGGTGGACGTTTTCTCTTGTCTTCAATCACGCGCGTATTCGCCGGAACGATACCCGACTTCCTCGCCGCGCGTCGCGCTTCCGCCCCCTTCTCAAATTTCTTCTTCCGCGTCTTCCTCATTTGCCCCGCCCATGAACAGCCCTCATATTACCGTTGCGTTCCGTGCCCTTCGCTTCGTAAGCTCTTGCCGGACGATTCTACGATCCCGGAGCCCACGTGAAAACCAGTTTAAAATTTTCAATTGGTGCATTGATTCTAGCCACGCTTCTCGCCACCGGCACGAGGTCACAATGGGCGCAGGCGTCATCAACTCTAGAGAAATCCAATTCCCCCTCTACCGTCGCCATTTTGGCAGGCCGTCTCATCGACGTCCGCACTGGCCACGTAACAAACAACGCATATATCGTCGTCGAAAACAGTCGCATAGCGCGTATCGTCACCGCCGCTCCGCCTGGCATAAAACTCATCGACCTCTCCAAATACACGGTAGTCCCCGGCCTCATTGATTGCCACGCGCACTTGCTCGGCAATCCCAAGGATCAATCTGCCATGTCTGGACTTCGTATGTCCTCCGGGCAAGCGGCCATCTGGGGAGTGCACAACGTAACCATCTGGCTAGACCATGGCTTCACCGCGCTACGCGATGCGGGCGAGTCCGATATTGGTTATGGCCAACTGGCGTTGCGCAACAGCATTGAACAAGGACTAATCAGGGGCCCACGCATCGTTTCCGCCGGCAACTTCGTCTCGCTCACCGGCGGCCACGGCGATGCCGACCTGCTCGCGCCCGATAAATCTCTCCCACGTGCGCCAAATATCGCCGATACCGTCGACCAAGTGAGCGTCGCCGTGCGCCGCGACATTAAGTTCGGCGCCGACTGGATCAAGCTCATGGCCAGCGGCGGCGTCATGGATCCCATCAGCGACTACACCGTGCAGGAATTGAGCCAGGAACAAATGGCCAAGGCCGTCGAGATTGCTCATCGGGCTGGAAAAAAAGTTATGGCGCACGCGGAAGGCTCCGAAGGCATCAAAGCCGCTGTACGCGCCGGCGTTGATTCCATTGAACACGGCACCGTGCTTGACGAAGAAGGAGCCAAGCTCATGGAACAACACAGCACCTGGCTCGTCCCCACCCTGTTTTGCTTTCAACACGACATGGAGACCGGCCTCTCGCAGGGCCGGGATCCCGCCAGTTTTGCCAAAGGCGTCGCCATCATCAAGGAGCAAGGCCCGGCGTTTAAGCGCGCGCTCGATCATCACATAAAAATTGCCTACGGCCTCGATGACGACCCCGATTTTGTTTCCAAAGAATTTGGCTCCCTGGTTCGCGGAGGAATGACTCCCCTCGAGGCCTTGAAAGCCGCCACCATCAACGGAGCCGAATTAATGGGTCGCTCCAAAGACATCGGCTCCATCGAGCCCGGAAAATACGCGGACATCGTTGCCGTGGATGGCGACCCGCTTTCTGACATTACCGTAATGGAAAAAGTTGCCTTTGTAATGAAAGGCGGAGAAGTATACAAGGCTGTCGCGCAGTAGTGCTCTTGGTCAGATCAATTTTAGAAGTTAAACGACACCTGCAAATCGATCTTTCGATTGGCCGCTGCACCACCGGGTCCTCCGCCACCACCGCCGGGACCGAAGCCGGTCACTATTCCGTTCGATTGTCCAAATAACGGCGAGCCCAAATTGCCAATCGGCGTGGTGAGATTCACATTGTTAAAAATATTGCGTGCGGCCACGCTAAAGGTGAGGCTATAGCGATGATTGGTGGCGCCCGCATCGGGTCCGCCTCCGCCGCGACCGCCAAATCCGCCGCCACCACGACCGCCCGGGCCTCCGGGTCCGCGCCCAAACGTTCCTCCTGCCCCACCAGGTCCGCCCAAAGTATTGGTGGCTTCCGTCTTTTTGCCGAATCCGAAACTCTTGCTCAACCGCAAATTCATCGAAAACCGCCCTGGCCCGGTCAAATAATTAATAGGCACCCTGGGATCGCCGGGTTGTGGAACCACCTCGAAAGATCCAAAGCGGTTGGTCACCACGTTTGCGGGGATCGAGTGCGGCGTCGCAAACGACGGCCGGTCGTTAAATATGGAATCGCCATTCAAATCCTGCCCGGTTGTAACGTTGTACGGTATCCCGGAACTCGCCATCATGAAGGGGCTCAAACGAAAAGCATAGGGCAGCCCGATCGTCCCGCCAAAAAATACTCGGTGCCGGATATCAAAAGCCGAGCGCCCATAGTCGAGGCTGATATTGTTGTTGTTGGACGGAAAGCTCCCCGCTCCAGCGCCAGTATCGCTATTGGCATAATTCAGCGTGTAATATCCGAACAGCGAAAGCTTCGCGCCAATTCGAATACTACTATTCACAATCAGCTGATTCTGCTTAAAAATCCCCTCCGATTGGTACTGGTAGATATTGTCCGGCGATCCTAGCGGCCGAGGTGCCGCGGCAGCATCGCACGGAAATGCCGAGCATATCGGAGCATTGATATTTTCCGTGAAGAATTCGTGTACGCCCCGCGAACTCAGATAGGTCACAGCCAAGTTGGCGTTTTTAGTGAGCTGCCGCTCTACGCTGATCCCCGTTTGCATGATGTACGGAGTTCTTAAGTTCGGATTCGTGCGATATATCGTGGGAGCAGTTGCGCGGTCAGGCAACAAGCTGGGATCGGGAATGTTATTAAGAAAGAACTCCGGATTCGTCACCACGAATTGCTGTTGCGTCAGGCCATTCAGCCTTTCCTGCTGCAGCACCAGATCGGAAGTGAACCGCTCGTAAAATATTCCGTAGCCCGCTCGCAGCACAATTTTTGGCGCACTGTTTTTTGCGCCCGCACCCAATCCCCACGCGAATCCGAATCGCGGCGCGAAGTCCGCATGATCGCCAATGTTATTCTGGCTTTCAAATCGCAACCCATAGCTCAGTGTCATGTTCGGCCGCAAATGAAAATCATCCTGCGCATAGAGCCCCGCATCGAAATAGGTGACAGCCGCGCCGGGGCTTCCCGCGGTCACCGAGTATTGGCTTGCCCCGCCGCCCATGGCCACAATTTGCGGAAAACTAAGTCCCGCCGCTAATCCCTGCTGCGTGATTTGATACGCCTGCAGCCCGGTGATAAACGGGCAAGTCGCGGGTGTGGCATTGGCCGGGCAACCGGGATTCTGCCGCGACCCGAAATTGAAGTTGCCATTGAAGTCCGCGGTCTCCACGCTCGTATCGCGGTTGACGCGCAGCCGCACTCCAAATTTGAGGAAATGTTTGCCCAGGGCCATGGAGGTGTAGTTTTGAAATTCATAGCGATCTAGCACGTCCCGCAAAGTTCCTTGCGCGCTGCCGCCATTTACAAACGCTGCTTGCACGTTTACTGTGGGCGAGGTGCTGATAGGGGTCTGGTTGCTGGTCTCGCGAATGAACTGAAAGCGCGTCTCGTTAATTATCCTGGGACTTAAAATTTGCGTGTCGCTGACTTGTAGAGTTTGCTCGGTTTCCAGGCTGTTGTACCCGGTAGACGGAAGATTGAATAGTCCAATGCCATTGTTGTCTATGCGATTGTGTTCGTACTGATAGCGCACCGTGAGCGTGTTGTTTTTACTAACCTGGTAGTCGAATCGCGGGCCCAAATTCATACGCACGCGCGGATTGGCCACCGCATCGCTGAAATTAATAATATTGAAGTTGGGGTCGAGAATTTTTGCGCTTACGATGGAGAGGTCATTGATGTCCCGCCGCTCGAAATTAAAGAAAAACGAGGCCTTCTTGGTTAACGGTCCACCGATGCTTCCACTGAATTGCGTGGACTCGTAACCCGGTGGCTGCATGCCCGGCGGAATCACTTCGAAGGGGTTGCGCGAATTGAATCCCACGGTGTTTCCCGTCAGAAATAACTGTCCGTGAAATTTGTCCGTACCAGGTTTAGTAAAAATCTCGATTCGCCCGTAGCCCAGTTTGTCGTACTCCGCGGAAAACGGGTTCTGGTTAATTCGAATCTCACGAATTGAGGCTTTAGGCGGAAGTTGTCCAGCCGTAAATCCATCAATATAAATTTGTCCGCCATTAGGCCCCGCGGACGGCCCGGCCAGCGCTTGTAACTCATCCATCAGTTCATCAGGATCGTCCGACAGCGCTTCCAGATCTTTATCTTTCAAAATAATGGCGCCGGCGTTGTTCTCCGGGTTTACATCCAGTTGCGTCGGAGAATCCTCGACATGAATTTCCAATTTTTGCTCTTCCAACGTCAGGGCGATCTTCAGCGTTTGGACCTGTCCCACCTTTACCGCTATATTCGACGCCGCGAATAAACCGAAACCTTCAGCTACAACTTTTACGGTGTACGTTCCGGGCGCAAGCCCCCTGACTTCATAAAATCCGTCGTTATTTGTAACCGTGTCCACCGAATTCCCATTTGGTGCGGTCAGCAACACCGCCGCTCCGCTAACCGTGGAACCGGAAGGATCGATCACTTGCCCGCGCAGTGATCCTGTCGTCGGCACTTGCGCGCGCGCGGGAATGATCGAGGTGAGCAGCAGCGTGAAAAAAAATGAAACACCCCTGTATAAAAGCCGAACTTTCATTAACTCTCCGAACTAATTGTCGCAGGCGAGCCTGTTATGAACGCGATCTAAGGTGTTCCTGCTTCTCCGCTGGGCGCTCCGTTCAGGCTCCAGGGCGAGAGAATTGACGACGCCCCGCCATTTGGCGAGCCTTGCAAAATCGGCTCAACCCCAGCAAGCAGGGTAATGGCCGTCACCGCATTGCCGCCCGCTTCCGTGCCCACCAGCATCACCGCGTCGCCCTTCTGTAGATCCGCAATTGTGGATGCCGGCATGCGGCTGATCATTTGCTGCAAATCCATCGCGCCACCGCCACCAGGACCGCCCGCTCCCGGTCCCATGCCTCTACCGCGTCCGCCAAAATCTCTTTGCGGTCCGTCTTCGGCGGTAGATCCTGGCGTTCGTCCCGAACCCCCAGCTGGTTCCTTCGCCGTTGGTGCTGCCGCACCGGACCTTGTAGCACTCGTTTGACCGGAGCCCGCTTGATCTCCATTCGCGCCACTTGATCCATTCAATCGTTGCGCGATACGTTGCGCCACCGGTGCAGGCAATTTGCGAAGTTGCGACTCAGAAGTGATCTTCACCGCAACGTTTTTCTTCGTAGCCAAGTCATGTACGGTGATAGTTCCCTGCGCGCTATCCAGGGAAGAAATCGTTCCAGAAATATTTCTGAAGCTGCCAGAAACGATCTCCTGCGCCGTCAACTCACTGCCATCCGCGTTTTTCTCGCCTCGCGCTCGCAATTGATCGCCGGGCCGGATTTCCCCAAGCGGCGCCGGCTTGGCGTCGTCAAACTTTACCGAGCCTGGAGCGTAGCGCCTCAGGACAGTGTCCTTGGTTACGTGCACGGCGACGTTTTTCTTTTCTCGTAAAGACGGCGTCGTAACGCTGATCAGCCCGCTTGTCGGATCCACATTATTTACCAAACCCCCGACCCCGGATTTTTGCCATTCGTCCCGTTCGTGGCTTTGTTTGTCCGCGATGTCGGCTTTCTTCATCGCGATTATAGAAGTGGCCGAAAACGTCTTATTGTCCCCGGCCTTCCCGCGCACCAGAATGCGATCTCCTACTTGAAGATCCGTTAGTGCGATGGTCTGCGCGTCCTTCAAATCCTTTTGACCAGGGGCGATGCGAACGATTTTTGCGGAGTCCGGAACATCTACATTCATTTCAACGCCCGCATCGCTGGTCAATATCAGGCTATTCCCCGAAATCGATTTAATAGTTCCCAGCGGCGCCGGTGATTTAACCGTTCCCTGCGTAGTTACTGCTGGCTCCTGCGCTGCCCCAGCAGCTACCGCCGCTGAGTCTAGGCTGCATTCCGCCGTTACCGACGCCAAAACCACAACACCCAAACGCAACAGGCCCGCGTATCTGCCTCGCTTCAGGAAAAAGTAATATCCCGGGGACTTCATGATCCCTTCCTCGATTTCGTATTTCCGCGCATAGGCACACCACTATCTTTACCGATTAGACGTGTCGTTTGCCCAGAATCGTTTCACGCTCTCTCCAACATCGCACAAAAAGTTGTTGCCGGCGCAGGGATATCCTTATCTTCTGCTAATCCCGTGTTTTTCAATGATGTATTAACTCGATTTTAGGGCCGAAACTGGAACTTCAAAGCTTACCTGCGCGTTTCCCGGCAAGAATGAACGATAAAGTTGTCACGAGCGAGCCCCGCGCAGAGAAGCTTGCGTGGCTTGCACTTCCGAATTGCCCGCCTTTAGGGGAATCGTAACTTCGATCAATGTCCCCGGATCCGCATTTTTCAATCGAAGCTCGCCGCCAAATTCTTTAGCGCGCTGACGCATCCCGCCAAGTCCGATCCCCACACTGCCAGGGCGCAACTCCACAATATGCCCGGCGATTCCTTTTCCAAAATCGCGCACGCTCACCTCCACCTGATGCTCGTTTTTTGTCAAGGTGATGCACGCCTTCGCCGCTCCCGAATGACGAAAAACATTTGTCAGCGCTTCTTGAACAATGCGAAAAATGGTGGTCTCGACTTCCGGCGCCAGTCGCGGAAATTCCGGCGGGTCCACCTCGAAAACGGTCTCAATTCCGCTCCGTTCCGTCAATCCATCCAGATACCAGCGCAGTGCCGATTGCAAACCAATCTCGTCCAGCAGCGGCGGGTGCAACAGGTGCGAAATGCTGCGCACTTGCTGCATCACCCGTTCCAACAATCCGCTCGCTTGCAGCGCCGCTTGATTTTTCGTCTCCACGGACTGCTGCCCCATATGAATCCCGTCCACCAGCATTTTAGCCGCGCTCAACTCTTGGCCAAGCCCGTCATGCAGATCGCGCGCGATGCGCCGCCGTTCCTCGTCCTGCGTGCTCAGTAACCTGCCTGAAAGCCCGCGCAACTCCGTGTTCAGCATCTCCAGTTGTTGCGCGTTGCGATGCAACTCCGCGAACACGCTTACCTTCGCTCGCAGCAGCTCCGGCACTACTGGCACAGACAAATAATCTACCGCACCGCGCTGGTAGCCCTTCAACCTGTCCAGATCCGTCAAATGCACGGCCGAAATAAAGATTATTGCCGTCTTTTGAAATCGCGGATGCTGCCGGATGATTTCCGCCAACTCGAACCCGTTCAGCTCCGGCATGCTTACATCCATCAGCACTACGGCAATGTCCGTCTTCAACAACAATTCCAGAGCTTCGCGTCCCGAGTTAGCTTTGATCAGATTTTCGCCTAGTTCCGCCAGGATCGCTTCATAGGTCAACAGCTTGGAGGGCTGATCGTCCACCATCAAAATATTTACTTTGTCAGGCACGATCATATTTTATTTACCAGGCTCCGGAATTTATAACCGCGTCCGCGCACCAAAAAACTCTCACCCGAATCGCTGTCCGGTGACGCATATACGATTGCACCAAGCTAGCCTACCGGTGCAGCCACATGCGTAACGCGGAAAGGAGTTGATCCGTATTCACGGGCTTGGCCAGATATTCCGACGCCCCCGCTTCGAGACACTTCTCACGGTCGCCCTTCATAGCTTTGGCAGTAAGAGCGATGATCGGCAGGCGTCGCAGCCTGGGGTTCTGTCGGATCACCTGCATGGTTTCATAGCCATCCATTTCGGGCATCATAATATCCATCAAAACGATGGCCACATCTTTTGTGGATTCCAGCGTCTTGATCGCTTCTCGCCCGGTCCCCGCCGTGAGCACGGTCATACCCCGGCGTTCCAGCACGCTGCCCAGCGCGAAGATATTCCGAACGTCGTCGTCCACGACCAGCACTTTCTTCCCCACCAGTGCTTCGTCTGAACGGTGCAATTTCTCCAGCATGCGCTGTTTCTCGGGCGGCAGGTCGGTAACCACGCGGTGCAGGAATAACGCGGTCTCGTCCAGCAGCCGCTCCGGAGACTCCACGTCCTTCACGACCACGCTGCGTGCCAGCGTGTGCAGTCGCGCGTCCTCTTCGGAAGACAAATCCTTGCCGGTAAAAACCACAACCGGCAAATCGCTTAATGTCGGGCTGTTCCCGATGCGCTCCAGTACATCGAAACCCGACATATCTGGCAGCCGCAGGTCCAACACCACGCAGTCAAAATTATTCTCGTTCACGCTCATCAACGCTTCCGTGCCGGTTTCCGCCACGGTAACGTCAATGTCCGTGTGCGTCAGCAATTCGCGAATGCTCAATTGCTCCGCGGGATTGTCTTCCACCACCAGCAACCGCCGGCGTCGTGGCGCGGCATACGTTTTGATTTTTTCCAGAGCCGACTCCAATCCTTCCGGAGTCGTCGGCTTGGTCACGAAAGAAAATGCCCCGCGCGCCAATCCGTGATGGCGGTCTTCGTCCATGGTCAGCATCTGCACCGGAATGTGCCGCGTGGCTGGATCTTGTTTCAAATGATTCAGCACCGTCCAGCCCAGCATGTCCGGTAGAAAAACGTCCAAGGACACCGCAGTCGGATGGTACTCGCGCGCCAGCGCCAGTGCTTCCGCGCCGCGCGAGGCCACCAGCACCTTGAACCCTTTGTCGCGCGACAGATCCGCCAGCACCCGCGCGTAATGCGGGTCGTCCTCTACGATCAGCAACACATTATCGCCAGGCTCGAGCCTCTCGCGGTCATCGGGAATCGTCTCTATCGGGCGCTCCAGCGTTGACCCCGCAAGGTGCATAGCCGCCACGCTCGACGACGCTTTGCGATCATTCATCGTGCCCAGCGCGTTCGCCGGTCCAACGTAGGTCTTCGGCAAGTACAGCGTGAACGTACTGCCTTTGCCTGGCTGGCTTCGCAGTTGAATCTCTCCTCCCAGCAAGCTGGCCAGTTCGCGGCTGATCGCCAATCCCAGCCCGGTCCCACCGTACTTGCGGCTCGTTCCCGCGTCTGCTTGTTGGAAGGCCTCGAAAATAATCCTCTGCTTTTCCGAGGGTATGCCGATGCCAGTGTCCGAAACTTCAAAAGCTATTACCGACGCAGCTCCATCCAAAATCGGATGGTTTTCGCTCCATCCGCTTTCCACCGGGGCCACTGACAATCGCACCCCGCCGTGTTCCGTGAATTTGAACGCGTTGGACAGCAAGTTTTTCAGCACCTGCTGCAGCCGCTTTGAGTCCGTAACCAGGCTGCGCGTCAGGTGCGGATCGGCGGTTATCTCAAACGATAACCTACGACTGTCCGCTTCGTGCTTGAAGGGTCTCCCGATCATTTCCAGCAGGCTCGCGAAGAATACTTCTTCCGCTTCCACCGAAACCGTGCCGGACTCGATCTTCGAGAGGTCCAGAATGTCGCTGATCAGATTCAGCAAGTCCGTGCCTGCGCCGTGAATCGTCCGCGCGAACTCTACTTGCTTAGGCGTCAAATTGCTCTCCGGGTTGTCGCTCAACTGCTGCCCCAAAACCAGAATACTGTTCAACGGGGTGCGCAGCTCGTGAGACATGTTGGCCAGGAATTCCGACTTGTACTTGGAAGTGAGCGCCAACTCCTTGGCCTTTTCTTCCAATGCGCGGCGCGCCTGCTCGATTTCCTGGTTTTTCCGTTCTACTTCCACGTTTTGTTCCGCGAGCTGCTGTGCTTTCTGCGCCAGTTGCTCGTTGGTCTGCTGCAATTCCTTCTGCTGCGTTTGCAGTTCGGTTGCTAATTGCTGCGATTGTTTCAGCAAGCCTTCTGTCTGCATAGTGGCTTCAATACTGTTCAGCACGATGCCGATGCTGGCCGTCAATTGTTCGAGGAAAGCCAGGTGCGAGGCCGTAAACGCGCTAAGCGATGCCAATTCAATTACCGCTTTAACTCGATCTTCGAAC
>Ga0210384_10005172_pt1 | contig 14327 bp, 9 predicted proteins | sample IncBWH2MmetaG_FD_160574 | JGI IMG/M metagenome (GOLD analysis project Ga0210384, IMG submission 160574) | Forest soil microbial communities from Barre Woods Harvard Forest LTER site, Petersham, Massachusetts, United States - Inc-BW-H-2-M | ecosystem: Environmental > Terrestrial > Soil >...
CTCGGTCCCGCGAAACCAGCAAATCTGCTGAGACGTTAAAGCGCTCACGGAGTCTGCGCACCATTGTCATGCTCAAGTCCCGTTTGCCGGTCAAGACCTCGCTCACGCGGCTGGCCGTACCAAGTAACGGCACGAGATCGGCGCGCGAAAGGCCATGCTGATCCCTCAAATAGGTGAGAAGAACTGGAAGTGTCGGCGCCGTACGCGGCCACTGTGCGCGCTCGTAAGCCTCGACCAAGCGAGCCTGAGCTACCATCCGTGCTCGGTCCTGAGAGTCGTTCGATCCCATCAGCCTCTCGATCAGCTTTTTGGCGTCAGCATGGTCCGCTTCATTTTGAATCACAATCAACGTCGTTTTCATCACACTGTCTCCCCATCAATGCCGTCGTATTCTTCGCCTATCGATACACCCGCGTCCAAATTCCCAACGCGAAGGGGACATCCGTTTGCTGAAACCAGACGACCAACGCGTCGCCATTGGCGTTGACGGCAATTTTGGGTACTTGGTCCGTGCCGATTTGCGCGTAGGCCGCGGCGTCGGTCATCAATTTGAGCGGTGTTCCCCAGGTGCCTCCTGCCGCCGTGAAAGGGGCGCTCCACAATTCGTAATGCGTCGCGTTGGCCGCGCTCGATTGCAGCCACACGGCGATGGCGTTGCCGGCGGCATCGACGGCGACGTTCGGCAATTGGCCGGCCGGAGCGCCATGTGGTTGCACTGTTGCAGGGCCGCTCCAAATGCCCGTCGCTGCCACGAAGCGATTGGCCACGACCCCGACGTCAACGAAGCCGATCGCCTGGGCCGTATCACTGGCCTCGAACCACACCGCCAGCATCGTGCCCGTAGCGTCGACCGCGATTTCAGGCAAGAACGCATTGTTCGTGCCGTCATTCAGTGTCTGCGGGGCACTCCAGTTTCCTGACACGGCATCGAGCCGGGATGCGAATACCGCTTGCCGCGCCCCTGAGGCGTCTTGCCACACGGCGATCGCGTTGCCGAGGGCGTCCGCCGCCGCTTGGATCGACCCTAAATTCCTGCTGATCGCGGAGAGTTGCACCGGCGAGCTCCAGCCGCCGCCAAGATTGCGGCTGCCCCAAAACGCGGACGTGAGACCGCCGGCTCCCGTCACTTGCTTCCACGTCATCACCGCCTCGCCGTTTGCCGCAACCGCGACCTGGGGCGTGAAGGCGAACTGCCCACCCACAATCGACGGTCCGCCCCAGGCACCGGCAGCGCTCGAAGTGTTGACGCGCGCCCGCGGGCCGACGCCGTCCGATTGATCGAAGACGATCGTGGCCGCACCGTCCGGTCCCAGCGCCACCTGCGCGTCCGTGGCATTGGTGCCGGCGGATGAATTCACGGTCTGCACACTGCCCCATGCAGTATCGAAGCGAGTGGCCAGGGCATCGACGGTGGCGCCGCTATTGGACTGAGAAAACGCCGCAACGGCGACGCCGCTCGGGGTGATCGCAATCTGCGGTGGCAGCGCGTTGCCCACGCCGTTGTCGATGGTCGCGGCGGCAGACCAGGCGCCGCCAGCCGGATAGCGGCTCGCCCACACGGCGTTTCGCCCGTTCCCGGCGGTTCCTTCGCGCCACACGGCGAAGGCATTGCCGGCGGAATCCATGACGGTCTGCGCATACCCGGGCTTACGCAGCGCATCGCCGCTGCTGATGAGTACGGCCGGACCCCAGCTCTTGGATGGCGCCGCTACGGTGAGCGTCGCTGCGCTGCTGCTCAGCGTGCCTGCCGGGTTGATCACGTCGACCGCGAAGGTCGCAGCGTTATCGCCTAGCGTTGCCGCAGCAAGCGTGAAGCTCGCGGCCGTCGCGCCGGCGATGAGCGCACCCCCGCGTTTCCATTGATAGGTGACGGGGGATGTGCCGCTGCTGGTCTTCACGGTAAAGGTTGCGGGCGCTCCCGCCGCGACGCTCGCGTTCGCGGGCTGTTGGGTGATGCTGGGCGCGACGGCGGTTACTTTGAGCAGGACCGCGTTGCTGATGATCTTTCCCGCCGCGTTCGTGACGGTGACGGTGATCTGGCTGCCGTTGAAGGCAAAGGGTGCGGTGATCGTCAGGGCGTTGCTGGTGGCGCCGGTGATTCCGCCTCCGTTGGCCAGAGCGGCCGCGTTGCGCTGCCATTGATAGGCGAGCGGCGAATCGCCGGTCGCGCCGACCGAGAAGCTCGCCGTGCCGCCGTCGGCCACGCTCGCGGCGGCGGGCTGTGAAGTAATGGCCGGCGGCGCCGGTGGTACGCCGCCGCCGGCTCCGCCTCCACCACATGCTCCGAGCGTCGCCGCAATCATCAAATAGCACGAAGTGAAAAGCCCGCGAGTGACTCTGGTGTTGCTCATATCAGAAGGACGACAGCTCGAGAACGGCTCCGCTCGAATGGTTCTGTCCAGGCAGCCGGCCGCTGACCGTCACCCAAATCCTGGTGCCATCGGGGGAACCCGCAATTCCGTTAAGTCTCGCGGACCCAAGACTCCGCCTGTTCGCGAGCGTCACCCGTCGGATGGCAACCACGGTGCCGTCCTGGCGCATTCGGACAATCGTGTTGTTGCCGCGATTCGCGACGTAGAAATCCGACAAGACATCGAGCGTAGTGTTGGAAGCCCAATTCGGATCACTGGACTCGATGGTGACCGGCGCCATATCGATGGGTTGATCGAGCGCCTCGGAGGTCAATCGGTGCACGGAAGCCACGTGGAAAACGACGCCGTCGTCGCTCAATGTGAGTGCTGCGATCGAATCGTCGAACGGCTCACTGACAAAGAGCACCCGGGTCGGAGAATAGTTGACCAGCACGCCGACGCGCGGCTGCGCGCCCCGGTGATCCTCCGAGTCATCCATGTCATCACTGAAGCGCCGGCCCATCACGGGGTACACGGTCCCGATCGGAGCCAAGCCGTCGAGCGCCTTGAGCGTGCTTTCCTGGACCACTGCCCCGTCGGCGGTCACCACGGCAAATACGGCCTTAGTCGAGCCGTCGGGAGATCGGCCAAGCAATGCCGTGCCGACGGCGCCCGCGTTGAGAGCGCCCGCGATGGCTTGCGCCGGCAAACGCGGCGTGAGGTTGCCTGCATAGACGCCGCCCAGCTGCGGATCGGGTGCGCCGGCCAGCGGCTCCCCGGTCGGATCATCAATCGTCGAAGATCCAATCCCTTCGAGACCGTAGGGTGAGTTCGCGGGCCAGATACGGCCGAAGGCATTGTTGATGGATAGGCCGAGCGGATTGCTGACACCGGTGTAGCGAGCGGTGCCGGCGCCCGGATTGTGAATGGAATTGAGGAAAGCGCCATTTTGCGCGCTGTACATTTGCAACAGACCGTTGAGCGCCGACGCCTGCCCGCCGCTTTCTGCAAACGCAGGGGGCACGATCAGCGGCTCGCTGCCGCGCGGATCGATCGATAACAAGGAACCCGAGAGCTGATCGGCGTTCGCCAACGCTTCACCGAAATTCGAAGTACTCGCGACGAGCAATCGCTCGGGATCGAGCACGGCGCCCGGCTGTGTGTAGGCCGCGAGCGAGGGTTTATCGTGGATCGGCCCTCCGGGAAGAAATGCGCCGACGACGCTGATGGCGGAGACCCCCGGAATGCCGATCGCGACGACGCGACCCTCGAGCGTAGGAGCCGGTCTGTTGCGCGCCCAACTCGGCGGTGCCAACCCGAGGGTGAGAGCCAAGGCCGCGATGCCGGCAACGTGCATCCTGGGCCGCGTGATGAGATTCATGGGGGCGCTCCTGAAAGTGATTGCCGCGCCGCGAGGCGCGGCGGGACCTTGGTTTTTTAGCGAGAATCGGTTCTCCTATATCCAATAGACGCAATCCGACGCCGCGCCGGACATCAGTTGCCGCAAAATATTCATTTGCGAGTTGAAATTCTCGCCGGGGGCGATCAGACCGCAGTGGCAACTAATTCGCGATAGACGTTGCACCCGCCAGGCGAATGGAGTTTCGGGCAGCCCCGATGGCGGCACTCATCGGATCGTCATACCTGAGGCTGGCCTCGAGCGCCTTGTTGGCCCATTGACGTGCCCCGGTCCTGTCGCCGCTCCGCAGAAGGAGCGCGCTGTGCACGAGCCACAGCTGAGGTTGCACGCGCAGGTCGTAGAGTCCCTTCACCTTGTCCAGGGTGATCAGCGCTTGGCCGCTCTCACGCAGCGCGAGTGCGTCGTCGCCCCGAGCGGCGGCGATGCGGGCGAGTCCCGAATGGGCCAGGGCGGGTTCCACCAGCGGCTGGTCCGCGGCGCTTTGCAGTACCGTGTTGAACTCGAGCTCGGCAGCGGTAAAGTCTGGATCGCCTGCGTGGGAATGATCGAGCAGGAATCTCCCCCAGCGTTCGCGCATGCGCAAGGCCCACGGAGAAAAGGCATCATCCTTGGCGATCGATTCGTCGCGCGCCGCCTGCAACAGCGCGCGCGCCTCGGTGGTGCGCCCGAGTCGATCATAAGCATCGCCCAGTTTACGCCGTACTTCCCGCACGCCGTAGTCGGCGTGGGCATGCGCAACATAGTCCTGGTAGTTGGCTTCGAAGATTGGAGCGGCGTCCTGGGGGCGACCTTCCGAGGCGAGGCATTCCGCATAGATCTCGCGTGCCCCCCTGTCGCCACTATTGGTGCTCCAGCCCGCCGGAATCGCCGCCAACATCTGTGCGAACAGCGCATGGGCGACTTCTCTTTTCCCGCGCGCATGCAGGAGTTGCGCGTGGTGGGCAAGGGAAAACCAATACACCGTGTTGTGCTCACCGTATGAATTTCTCGCCTGCGTTTCGGCACGCCCGTAGGTGCCTTCCGCGGCGGCGAAATCACCCAGTCTCTCCTGATCCCGCGCAAGATCGTACGTATAATCCGCGATGCTCGAATCATCGCGATCAGGTGCTGCTTCCGCGATTGCGAGTGCCTGCATCACAAGTTGCGCGGCTTGCGCGCTGTTGCCTTTCTCGGTTTGAACGAGCGACGCCATGCTGAGCGCCGCGGCGTAGTCGTTGCTGAGCGGCGCCACCTTGGCATACAGAGCCAGGGCCTGTTGGAGTGCAAGGTCGTAGTCGCGACCCAAACGACCGGTTGCGCGCGCCTTTTCCCGCCACCAAGTCGCGCGCATCACGCTGTTGTCGAGGCCCGCTTTCTTCAGCGACATATCCGTTTCAGACAACAGCCGATTGGCTTTGGCGTAGTCTTCACGCAGACACGCCGCATCGATTTCATTCAACAGGCCTTGGATGACGATGGGGTGGGTTGATCCGTAATACGCCCGGGCCAGCTCGATGCGGCGCTTCTGCGCCGCCGCATAGTGCCCCTCGTCGGCCATATAGTCATACATGTCGGCGGTCAGACCGAGCAATTCGATCTGCAGCTCGGGCTGCCCCCTGAAATCCTTTTCGATGCGCGCGGAGCCGATGTCGAGCAATTCACGGGCGGTAATCTCGCCGCGGGGCCGGTCCGAGGCAATACGTGGATCGTTGGCCCGAAACACACCGAGCAAAAAGTTCTTGGTCGCCGTTGCCCGTTCCGCCTGCCGCTTCGCTTCGCGAGCCTGGATCAACGAGACAGTTGTGGCGGCCATGAGCGCGAGCAGCACGACGGCGCCCGCACTCAGGCTGACGCGATGGCGGATCGCCAATTTGCGCAGCCGATAGAGCGTGCTGTCCGGGCGCGCCAGCACGGTTTGGCCGCCCAGATAGCGCTGCAGGTCGCTCGCGAAGGCATCCACGGTCGCGTAGCGTTCAGCGGGATTTTTTTTCATCGCTATGTTCAATATGGCGTCGAGATCGCCGCGCAATTGGCGCTTGAGCGCCTTGTCCTGCACCACGTCGCTCGCGCTCTGCGGATCGACTTTCGCGATGGCTTCCTCGAGCTGCGCTGCGCTTTGCCGCTTTAGTCGGTAGGGCCGGGATCCGGTCAGCAATTCATAAGTCACGACCCCGAGCGAATAAATGTCGGCGGCGGTGCCGATGGCCTCGCCGCGGATCTGCTCCGGCGACGCGTAATCGGGCGTGAGCAGCCGCCCCGCAAATTGCGTCTCGTTCGACACCTGCAGGGTGTCGCCTTCGATGAGCTTCGCGATTCCGAAGTCGAGCAGCCGTACCGCGCCCGTCGCGGTGACCAGCATGTTGGCGGGCTTGAGATCTCGATGAACGACCAGCTTCGAATGGGCGTACGCCACCGCCTTGGCGACGTCGAGGAGGAGAAGCAGACGCTCGCGAATCGACAGATTCCGTTCGCCGCAGTAGACGTCGATTGCCTGGCCTTCGACATACTCCATCGCCATGAAGGGACGCCCCTGCGCATCGACACCCGCATCATAGAAGCGGGCGATGTTCGGATGCTCAAGACCGGCCAGGATGTCCCGCTCCCGCCCCATCCGTTCGCTGAGACGGCCCGCCCAGGTCGCAAACGGAAGTTTCAAGGCGACGGAGCGTTTGAAGGCGCCGTCCGCTCGGTTGGCCAGCCACACGAAGCCCATACCGCCCCGGCCGATTTCGCTCACGAGTTCGTAAGGACCGATGTGCTCGCCCGGCTTGAGCTCCGCGGTCTCGGGTTGCACAACGGCATCCTGCACGACGGCGGCAATTTGCTCCTCCAAACCGCGGCCCTCCGCAGCCGCCGGCCCCAAGGTTTCCGACAGCATGCGCTGCAATGTGGGCCGCAGGTGCGTGTGAGATTCCGGCAGCGCGTCGAGCCAGGCGTCGCGCGCCGCGACGTCGAGCTCGAGCGCCTCGTCCAAGAGCGCAAGCAGCACGGCGTACTCGCCGGCCGTGCGCTTCATGGCGAGAGGCGGCGCACTTGCCTAGCCGATTGCATCGAGCAAGAGCAATCGCACTTTTTCGAGATCGCGGCGCACCGTGCGGTCCGTCACCCCGAGGCATTCGGCAATTTGCTCGTTGTCGAGCGCGGCGAAGTAGCGCATTTCGACGACGCTCACGAGCCGGCCATCGACCAGCGCGAGTTCGTCGAGCAAGTCGTTGACTCGAATGATCTCATCGACCGGCGACTCGATCGACTCGGCGAGATTGGTGTCCAAGGTGACGTGCGCGCTTTTGCCGCCACGCCGCTGCGCTTGGGCGTGTCGCACGTAGTCCACCACGACAGAGCGCATCACGTGCGCCGCATAGGCGAGGAATTGCTTGTGATTGTCCACCGCAATTTTGCCGGCCTTCACGAACCTCAAATAGGACTCGTGAACCAGCGATGTCGTGTCGAGCACAACCGCGTTGCTCGAGCCCCGGACGCGCTGGTGAGCCAGTGCGCGAAGTTCCGGGTACAGGATGCCGTACAGTTGGTCGATGGCGGCGCGGTCTCCGCCGGTCGCCGAAGCAAGAATTTGCGATAATTCGGCCGCTTTCTCGTTGTCCATTGCGCCCAGGGCTATGCGCCGGCGGAAATCCCGCCAGGTGTGCCGCAGAGTAGGCCATGGAAGAGGGCGATGCACAAGCAACCCTGTCCCGCCGGGCGGGACGAAGGTCGGCCGCCGCCGCGCGATAGCTCGGCAAACCTGGACGTTATCGGTCACTTGCAGCCGGGGTTACAGGCCTTGGTCGTGACTCGCCGCGGGTTGCGGGGAGGGGCGCTCGATTTCCCACCGCGAACAGCAAGCTCTTCGTCGCGCCAGGCGGCGCCGAGCGGGATTGAGCGCATCATCGCCGCGTTAACTCAACCCGTCGATTGCGGGAGCGGCCTTCCGGCGTGTCGTTCTTGGCTTGCGGTTGGGATGCTTCGAAGCCACCGGTGGTCAATCGGCCGCCGTCGATGCCGTAGCGCTCCACCAACGCTGCCCTGACGGATTGCGCGCGCCGGCGCGACAAGTCCAAATTCGCCTGATCACGGCCGACGTTGTCGGTATGACCCACGATGGTCAGTTTCCAATCCGGGTTCTTCTTCAAGATAGCGGCGATCTCCTGGAGTACGGGCTCGACACGGGCCTGATATCCGCCCGGTTGAACTTGAAGTAAATTCCGTACACGAGCGCCTGCCGGTCCTTCGCCAGGCGATTCTCGAGCGATCCCGCGGCGGCTTTTGGCAGCGGAAACTCGATTCTAGTGACGGCATTGGAAAATTCCGGTCCCTTGCCTCGCAGGATCAACGGATTGTCGGGATCGTCGAGAACTACGTAGTCGAAGTCCGCGCCATCGCTGTCATCGGCGAGGCGGTGACGTGCAAGGCGCGCAGCACCCGGGGTACGCCATTCACCGGCACGGTGATCGTGAATGCGGTGGTACCGACGCGTTTCAAGGTACCCGTCATGGTGCGCGAGGCGACGGTGGCACCGAATTCGGCTTCGATTTCGAGATAGGTCGCGCGGGTCTGTCCCGTCGAGCGAACGGTTTTGACGGTAAATCTGACAGTAAAATTCTTCTCGCTATTCTATTTCGGAATTTTACCCGTCAAGCCGACACGCGGAACGCGGGAAACCCTGCAAATAACGGAGCTTTTGCCACTCTGGATCGTCGAGCTTGGGAAATCGTCGAGTTTCCCGTCGACGGCGAATCCAGAGGCTAGCGATCGGTCGAAACCTCTAAGTCCGAACTTCATGGCGAAAAGCATCCCACGGAGTGCGTACCGATACACTGGGGAGTTTCGGGGGAAATACACCGGAAACTCCCACAACCACGAGCCGACGCCGGTGCTTCACCTATTGTTAGATTCGATTCTCACTACGCGCTTGTTCGCTCCATAGGACGGCCAATACCGGTCATCGATGCAGTCGAAGTTGCTACCAGATACCGGTCTCTCGGCCAAAGTCTGACATACGGTCCTATGCCGCCGCGCTTCCGGTGCTGAGTTGCTCTAGCTTGACCCGAGCCCTGGGCTAATTCTATTGCTGGCCTTTGTTCTGGGAGACGCCCAGACTCAGCCCCCGCTCTGAGCAAGGAATCACCCATGCGCCGTCTCTTGTGTTTTCTACTATTGCCGGCAATGACCACCATTCTTGCCGCCATGAGCGTAAGCGCTGAGCCAAATACCCGGCTCGCCCTCATTGGCGGCATGCTGCTTGATGGCTACGGCGGCGAGCCGGTCCACCATGCCGCCATCCTTTTGGAAAACAATCGCATCGTGGCCGCGGGCCCGGCATCGGAAATACCGATACCCCCAGGGACGCCTGTTATTGACACGAGCGGCGAGACCATGATGCCCGGCATGATCGAGGTGCATGCGCATCTCGTCATCGTCGGTCACGGTGACTACGAGCGCTGGTTCAAGTGGCTGCAGGACCATCAGAGCGACTATCCACTGCAGCGCATTATGGAACTTTCCGCGCGACAGTTGTTATCCGCGGGAATTACCTCTGCGGTCGATTTGGGTGCGCCGCTCAAGGAAAGTGTCCGCGTGCGAGACCGCATCCAGTCAGGCCAGATCCCGGGACCGCGTCTTTCTGTGAGCGGGCCGTGGCTCATCCGAGAGCCAGCGATCTTTCCGCCAATGTGTCAGGTGATCGTTCGCACGCCGGCGGAGGCCGCGCGCGCGACCGAGGACAACATTCGTGGCGGTGCCGATGTCATCAAGCTACATGGCGGCCTCTCGCTTGAGGAGTACAAGACGATCGTGGAAGTTGCCCATCGTCACCATGTAAAGGTACATGCTCACGTGTACCAAGAACTGGAGGTGCGCGACGCATTCAGTGCCGGCGTTGACGTGCTACAGCATGTAGGTTCGGGGATGCCGCCCTTCAATGCAGCGCTCGTCAAGGACATTGCCGAGAGCGGGAGGCCGGTTGTACTAACCGCAGCGCGTCGTATGTGGGTGTTTCCGGCGACGCGCGAGTTTCCGGAGCGACTCGAGGATCCAGAACTGGAACGCCAATTTCCGCCGGACATGTGGATCGAATTACAGGAATCTTTCAAGCGATTTCATACCCTAAGCGTCTTCAAAAATCGCGAACAGGAAGAGTACTTCGGGGATGCGTCCATTAACCAGTGGATTCGCGCGGGCGCGGTTATCGGCATGGGAACCGATAGCGGCACGCCGCTCAATTTCCACCGTGATGCACTATGGCGCGAGGCGAAGGTATTCGTCGACCATGGGATGCCGGCCGCAAAGGTGATTGCGGCGCTCACCTGGGTTAACGCACGAATACTCGGCAAGGAACGCGAACTCGGCACAATTGAGCCGGGAAAGCTCGCTGACATTACGGTCATCAAAGGCAGTCCGCTTTTTGACATCGTGGCGCTCGCGAACGTGGACATTGTTATCAAAGACGGTGTTCCGTACCGCGATTCGACACGCTTCGATGTCGCCAAGCTTGTCAGATAATCAAGGTAGGGAGTGCGATATGCGAAGGTCATGGCGTGCCATCGGAACTGCGTGCTTGTTGTTTGGCATGCTTTCTACTATCGAAGTCCGCGCCGACAGCAATTTCAAAGTGACACTGATCGGCACGGGATCGCCGATCCCACGGCCCGATCGTTTCGGGCCAAGTACTCTCATCGAAGCCGGCGATCAAAGGTTTCTGATCGATGCCGGCCGCGGTGCTGCCGTCAGACTTTGGCAGGTGAAAGTGCCGTCGGGAAAGATCGATGTCCTGTTCCTTACCCACTATCATTCCGATCACACGTCTGGCATCCCGGACTTGTGGTTGACCGGTTGGCTTCCACCGCCCTTCGGACAGCGCAAAACGCCTTTCCACGTCATCGGTCCGACCGGGGCAAGAGAATTGATGGAGAATCTGGAAAAAGCGTATGCCCTCGATATCAAGATTCGCATCGAGGACGAAAAGCTGCCGCCCGAAGGCGTCGCGGTGAGAGTCGAGGAATTCGACAAGGAAGGGGTCGTCTACGAGAAGAGCGGCGTGAAGATCACCGCCTTCGAGGTCAGCCACGGTGACGCCATCAAACCGGCATTCGGGTACCGCATCGACTACAAAGGTCGTTCGGCCGTTATCTCCGGCGATACCCGCTTCAACGAGAACGTCATTAAGTACGGTACCGGCGCTGATCTACTGATTCACGAAGTCGCGATGGCACCGCCGGCGCTGATGCAAGATCCGTCAACGCAGCGGATCATCGCCCACCATACGACGCCGAAGCAGGCCGGGATTGTGTTCGCCAGGGCGAAGCCGAAGCTCGCGGTCTATACCCACATAGCTCTTTTCAGCGACGAGAGGAGTGCCGAGCCGTCGCTAAACGATCTCGTCGCCGAGACACGTCAAACCTATAGCGGCCCGCTGGAAGTTGGCGAGGACCTCACCTCCTTCGAGATTGGCGACACCGTGACCGTGCATCGCTTTAGGCCGTGACGCGCAACTCCGCGTCGGTGTCTCTGCCATAGAAATCGCAATTGTTGTTTCTATAACAATGAACAGCAGCGCGATACGAGTCTGGGCGGCCCAGTCGAGCACGCGGTCGAGATGTTTAGCGCGAACCCTCATCCAGCAGATGTCGGTTCTTATTCCTCGCAGAGGCCAGAAAATCGCGAACTTTGCTCGAGCACAGGCCTCTCGGCATCTATCGCCCACTATCGCTACCAAGCAACTTATTTTTACGGTCAACCTGACGGTAAAATTGAAGTGGTGCCGAGAGAGACCAAGCGTTTTCAAGCTATTACAAGTGCTGGAGACAATTGAGTGGGAGTGACTGACCTTTCGCCATCTTTTGCCTGCAACCGGAAAAGATCTATCATCATCTATCGCGATCTATTAAAAAAATCTCGCTAGCCATCGGAAGATCTCTCGCCGGCTATTGCTGTCTATCGGGCTTTTCCTGGTTACATATCCAATGTCCGTCACGATGCCGCTAAGGTGTAGATGTTCAGATTTGATCTGACAGCGAGTGTCAGAGTTCGACCCCGAAGCGGACAATGCCTTCGTCGCGCACCTAACCATCTATGCTCTGGTCCGTCGTTTGGACGCGGCTTCCTCTCGCTCCAGCAAGCAATCGATGAAGGCGCGGAGCGCAGGTTGCGGATGACGACGATTCGAATAGTAAAGGTAAAGGCCGGGACTCATCAGCGACCAGTCAGCGAGGATGCGCTTGAGCCGTCCGCGCGCAATCGCCTGATCGACGCGGTCGTCGTCATAAGCATAAAGGATGCCGAGGCCCTGCAATGCCGCTTCAATGACGACATCCTGGTGATTCGCGATCAACGGCCCTTCCACCGCCATGTCGAGCTTCTTGCCCTTCTTCTCGAACTCCCAACGATAGATCCTGCCGCTGCCTGGAAAGCGCCAGTTGATGCAGGCATGCTGGTGAAGATCGGCGGGGGTCTTGGGCTCGCCACGGCGCGCGAGATAGTGGGGCGATGCGAGTGCCCGCATCTTCACGTCCGGCGTGAGGCGCACAGCAATCATGTCTTTCTCGAGGCGTCCACCGACGCGGATGCCGGCGTCGAACCGACCGGCGACGATGTCGCTTAAGGCATCGTCGATCACGATGTCGAGCACCACATCCGGGTTGGCGCGGTGAAACCGGCCGAGCCGCGGAGCGATGATTTTCTTCGCCGCCATACCAATCGTGTTGATTCGCAGCGTTCCCGCGGTGTGACCGGTGGCAGCGACTGCTTCGGCCACAGCGGCATCCATCTCTAGGATCATCGGTGCAATGCGCTCCTGGAGGCGCGATCCCGCCGCCGTCGGCGCCACGCTGCGAGTGGTGCGGTTGAGCAATCGCACGCCGAGCCGGCCTTCCAGCTGGCGGATGGTCTGGCTGACGGCTGATCGTGACAGCCCTAAATGATCGGCGGCGCGCGCGAAGCTCGCCCGTTCCACAACGGTCGCAAAGGCCTTCAATTCAGCAAACTCTGATCCGCGCATTGTGTACTGTCCCCTACATAGCCCGTGAAGATTATAGGTGATTCTCTAACCGGCCGGGGAAGCTCATTATGTGCTCCAGCAATAGGAGACCGCCATGAACGCACTGAATCTTCCCGAACCCATCGCAGCCTATTTCCAGGCAGACAAGCACGGCGGTGATGCCGTGGCCCGCTGTTTCACGAAGAACGCTGTCGTTAAGGATGAGGGACACACTCATTCCGGCCTCGCCGCCATCACGGCTTGGAAGACCGTGGCGTCAGCCCGCTATTCCTACACCAGCGAGCCTATCGCGGTAGAGCAGAAGGACGGACGGTACATCGTCACGAGCCGGCTCACCGGCAATTTCCCGGGGAGCCCGATCGGGTTGCGGTACCTCTTTGGTCTCGAGCGCGGAAAGATCGCATTCCTGGAAATCGCGCCATGAATTCTAACTTCACACTCACGCAGAGTCGTGCATCTGTATCGCAGAGTACGCCCTGAATCGCAACGCATCGCAACCCACGAGGAGACGTCATATGAAACCGACAGCAAAGTTCTACCAGGTGATGATCAGCTCGGAACTGCGTACGCAGGGACTGAGGCTGCTCGAGCACCTGATCGCAAAGCGGCTGATCTTCGGGGGTCCGGTGTTCAGTGGTCCTGCACGCTTCCTGTGGAAGAACGAGATCGTCGAGCATGACTACTGCTGGACGATTACGTTCACCCGAGAAGACCTGAGGGACGAGCTCATCAAGGAAGCGGAGAAGGAGTCGGCCGAGGCAATCTGCATGATCACGTTTTCGCCCTTCGACGGAAGCCCGGCGATGCAAGCACTCCTCGAGGAAGCGTTCCGTGGACGCGCGCAGGAGACGAAGCCGGTTCCCTACAAGGACGCCGTGGCTGCGCTGACATTCATCGCGACGAGCGACATCCCGAAGCGCACGCTCAGCTCATGGGGTGACCTGAGCAAGGTGCAGCCCACCAACGACCCGACGCGTTAATGATCGAACCGGAGATCCCGTCATGACCTTCGATCTGCAACTTGCCCATTGTCGTGCGCTGGTAACCGGCGGCACTAAGGGCGTCGGCGCAGCGGTGGTGGAGGTGCTGCACGGCGCTGGAGTGCAGGTCGTCGCCATCGCGCGCTCCGCACCGTCTCGACCGATTGAGGGCGTGCGTTTTCTCGCCGCCGATCTTTCGACCGCGGAGGGCGCCAGCGCTGTGGCCAGCTCGGTGCTGGAGCAGCTCGGCGGCATCGACATCCTGGTCAACGTGCTCGGCGGCTCGAGCGCCCCCGGCGGCGGATTCGCCGCGCTGGACGACACGGAGTGGTCGAAGGCGCTGAACCAGAACTTGATGCCCGCGGTTCGTCTCGATCGCGCCCTACTGTCGCCGATGATCGCGCAGGGCTCCGGTGTGATCGTCCACGTCACGTCGATCCAGCGCGTTTTGCCTCTGCCCGAATCAACGATCGCCTACGCCGCAGCCAAAGCGGCATTGTCTACCTACAGCAAGGCGCTATCGAAGGAAGTGACGCCCAAGGGAATCCGCGTCATACGCGTTTCTCCAGGATGGGTCGAAACCGAAGCGGCAGTCGCCATGGCGG
>Ga0210384_10005173_pt1 | contig 14323 bp, 14 predicted proteins | sample IncBWH2MmetaG_FD_160574 | JGI IMG/M metagenome (GOLD analysis project Ga0210384, IMG submission 160574) | Forest soil microbial communities from Barre Woods Harvard Forest LTER site, Petersham, Massachusetts, United States - Inc-BW-H-2-M | ecosystem: Environmental > Terrestrial > Soil >...
GGACGCCCATGCGTACTAGCAAACATGGGCGTTCTCCACATGGCGATTCCGATTTCAGCGAGGGCCCGGCCTTCGAGTTACAAATCCGCACCCCGGCGCCTGCCTCGCTCCATCCCTCATGCCGAATCCGATCCCCAGACCCTCCAACAAATCAATCCAGTACCGTCTTCACGCGGTACACTTCCCCTACCGGCAAAACCATTACCGTTAGAGGCAAAGTTGGAGCGCACCCCAGATCAGGAAGCTGCAAACGAAGCACTCGTCAAACTGGTTCGCCAGTGTATGGCGGGGGATTCGCAGTCCTGGCAGCAACTCGTTGTCTCTCAACACCGCCGCATCTATGCCATCTGCTACCGCTTCACCGGCTCCGGCAACGATGCCGAAGACCTCACTCAGGAAGTCTTTCTTAAGCTTTATAAGAACTTGGCCAGCTTCGACACCCAGAAGGGCAGCTTCCAGACCTGGATCACCACTCTCGCCCGCAACCTCCTGGTGGACCACTTCCGCCGCACCCGCCTGGACCGCGCCAGCGACTCCCTCGACGCCAGCTTCGACGGCGAAGAGGATGGCCCCTCCATGGCCGACCGCCTCGCCGATCCCCGGCCTTCCCAGGAACAACACGTGGCCGGTCTCGAACTCAAAGTCCGCGTCCAAAACGCGCTCAAACAGCTCTCTCCCGAGCTCCGCGAAGCAGTTATACTTCGTGATCTCGAAGATATGGATTACAAAGAGATATCGCAGGTTCTCCGCATACCCGAAGGAACGGTAAAAAGCCGCATCAGCCGCGGCCGCGGGGAACTTGCAAGGCTTCTGCAACGTATAGAAAGGCAGGTGGTTTAAAGTGGCAGACTTCAACCAATTCGGCAGCGCGAAGCCCGGGAATCTGGGTGGACCCAGCAACCCGCAACACTGCTCGCAGTGTGAAGCGATGCTTTCCGACGCACTCGACGGCACCCTCTCTGCCACCGATCAGGCCACCTTCGACCTTCATCTGGTCGGTTGCCCCAATTGTGCCAGCATGTTCGCAGACGCTCAGCGTGGCGCCGCCTGGATGGAGATGCTGAAATCTCCCCGGCCCGAGCCACCCACCGCTCTGCTCGAACGCATCATCGCCCAAACCAGCGGCCAGGCCCAGGCCCAGGCGGCCGCCGCCAACAAGCCGGCCATAGTTCTCGGCAGTAACGACCGCCTCCGAACGCCCGGCACCCTCCCGGGCCGCCCCGCTCTGGTTCCCTCGGCAATCACTCAGCCCGCCTTCTCCACCAACGTCCTCCCCTTCCGCACCCGCATCACCCACGGCTTCCGTTCCCTTGGCCAGACCATGCTGCAGCCCCGCCTCGCAATGACGGCTGCCATGGCCTTCTTTTCCATAGCCCTTACCATGAATCTCACCGGCGTTCGGCTCAGCGCGCTTCGTGCCAGCGATTTCAAACCCTCTAACATCATGCGCACCGCCTACGAGGCCAAAGCCAAGGTGGTCCGCTACTCTGACAATCTTCGCGTCGTCTACGAACTCGAATCCCGTGTCCGCGACCTGCAACAACGCTCCTCGGACGACGATGGATCTACAGGATCAGCCGGGTCAACCAGCAGCACCCCGGCCAATCAGAACAACCCCGCCGGCCAGAAACCCGACGGTAGCCAGCAACCCGACGATCAAAATCAGAAACCAGGCAGCCAGAAACAGAACCAGAAGCAACCCAAACCGAACCCCGGCTCCAGTCGCCGTGAGACCCCCCGAGGCAGCATCCAGTTGGTCCAGTCTGTTCTTCCCCCGGCCCCTCCCCCCTTCGCAACACCAGCTTTTGCTTCACTTTATCCCAGCGTCATCAAGCAAGAAGGGGGATTGGTATGAACTGCGCCAACCATCCAGATCGTGAACATACTGCCTTTTGCCAGAACTGCGGCAAGCCAATCTGCCAGGAGTGTACCCGCGTCATCGGCACAGCTGTCTACTGCGAGCCCTGCCTCGCCTCCAAACTCTCCGGAGCCGGCGCGCCTCCTCCTGCCGGCGGCGGTACCTACACCTACACCGGAGGTGAGGGCGGATTCAACTACACCGTCTCTGGCGCTATCCCGCCTCCTGCGGCGCCAGGCGAACCGAACCCGGGCCTCGCCGCCCTGCTCGGCTTGATCCCCGGCGTCGGCGCCATGTACAACGGCCAGTACGCCAAAGGCGTCGTCCACCTCATCGTCTTCGCCATCCTTGTATCGCTCGCCAACGAGAATGGCATATTCGGACTCTTCATCGCCGGCTGGGTGTGCTATCAGGTCATCGAAGCCTACCACACCGCGAAGGCCCGCCGTGACGGCACCCCCCTCCCCAACCCATTTGGCCTCAACGACCTAAGCGAACGTCTCGGCTTCGGAAAAGCCTGGCCCAACCCCGCAGGCACAGGCGCTCCGCAAGGCGCTGCCTCCTCCGACGCAACCCAGGCCACAAGCGCCCCTTACACTCAGCCGTCCCCCAGCTACCCTCCTCAATCTGGTGCCAGTTGGGGAGCCCCGTGGGATAGCTATACCCCACCTGTGCCTCCGATTCCCCCCTACGGAACCCCCGGCTATCCCGGCTATCCCGTCGACCCGAATCTCGTGCCCGTCGTGCGTAACCGTTTTCCAGCCGGCGCTATCTGGCTCATCGGACTCGGCTGCCTCTTTCTGATCGGCAACTCGGGGCTGTTCCATACCTTTCCCGTTCACCGGCTCGTCCCCTTCTTCCTCATCGGCCTCGGCGTCTGGCTCTTCGTCCGCAGAATGACCGACACCGGCACCGGCATCGCCGACGACGGAACCCCCGGCTATCAGTTCCGGCTCTTTCGCGCCCTTCGCGGGTCCGTCTGGGTCACGCTCATCGGCGTTCTCTTCCTGCTGGACTCCTTCGACATCGTCTCCTGGGGCCACAGCTGGCCACTCATCATCATCGTCGCCGGTCTGATGGCCATCTTCCAGCGCGTCTCCTACAACTCAGCGATGGCGCCAGCCTATCCCTACCCCGCGCCACCAAGTCCCCCACCACCTCCATCCCCACCCGATCCCGGAACCTCCATCGTTCCCTCCAATCACGACCAGGAAGGAAGATAAGGCCATGGGAAACTATCCTCCTCCACCCTATCCGCCACCTCCCGGTCCGCCCTATGGAAACGACTGGAAGTATCAACGCCGTGTTCTCAAAGACCAGGCCCGAGCCCAGCGCGACATGCTCCGCGCCCAGCGCGAGGCCTACCGCTACCAGGCCCGCAGCCTGCGCCGCAGCTCCATCCTCGGCCCGCTGGTTCTCATCACCGTAGGCATCATCTTCCTGCTCGTCCAGACAGGCCAACTACAAGGCTATCGCCTGTGGGAGTGGTACGGCCGCTTCTGGCCCTTCCTGCTCGTCGGAGCCGGCGTCGTCATGCTGCTCGAGTGGGCCTACGATCAGCGCATCCAGTCCGACCCCACCCAGCCCCGCTATCGCCGCCGCGTTGGCGGAGGTGTCTTCACCGTTCTCGTTGTCCTCGCCTTCGCTGGCGTCGTCCTCAGCGGTGTACGCAGCGGCGGCCGCACTAAGCTCTTCAATGGCCTCAACATCAACCAGGACAACTGGGACGAGTTCATGGGCGACAAACACGAAAGCGATCAGACCCTCGCCCAGGCCTTTCCCGCCGGCGCCGCTCTCCTGGTCAATAACCCACGCGGCGACGTCACCATCTCCGGCACCAGCGACGACAACCAGATCCACGTCGCCGTCCACAAAGAGGTCTACACCCGCTCCGACTCCGAAGCCGACGCCAAGGCCCAGCGTCTCAGCCCGAATATCGATGTCAGCGGCAACAACGTCACGCTCAATGTTCCCGGCATGGACGGAGCCCGCGCCGACCTCACCATCACTCTGCCCGCCACCGCTCCCGCCACCGTCAATGCCAACCACGGCGACGTAAAGATCACCGCCCTCAAATCTCCTGTCACCATCACCGCCAATCACGGAGATATCGAGCTGAGCGCCATCACCGGCGACATCACCACGCGGGTTAACAACAGCGGCTCCAATCTCTCCGCCCACAGCGTCACTGGCTCGCTCACCGTCGAAGGCCACAGCCACGACACCACCATCTCCGATCTCAACGGCCCCCTCACCATGCGTGGCGAATTCTTCGGCGACGCCCACTTCGAACGCATCCGCGGCCCCGTCAAATTCCACACCAGCCGCACCGACTTCCAGCTCGGCCGCCTCGACGGACAGATCGACATCAGCAGCAGCGCCGCCCTCTCCACCAGCGAAGCCGTCGGCCCCCTCACCCTCACCACGCACAGTCGCAACATCACCCTCGACCGCGTCGCCGGCGACGTCTCCGTCACCAACCGGAACGGCTCGGTCGACGTCACCAGCGCGCCCCCGTTGAGCAACGTCACCGTCGAAAACCGCAACGGCTCGGTCAGCGTCACCGTCCCCGAACAGTCCAACTTCGCCTACCAGTTCGACGCCACCAACGGAGACATCGAAAGCGACTTCCCCCAGGTCAAGAGCACTGAGCAGGACAACCGCAAGAACACCGTCAGCGGCACGATCGGCAAAGGCGGTCCGCTGCTCCGCGTTACCACCAGCCAGGGCGACGTCTCGCTGAAGAAAGCCAGCATCATGCCCCTGCCTCCCATGCCGCCGATGCCTCCAAAACTCACCGCACTCCCCCCAGACGCACGCCAGGCAATCGATGACGCAAACCAGGCGGCCCGTGAGGCTACGCAACAAGCGAGACAAGCTGCAGCAGAAGCCACGAAAAAGGCAAAGGAAGCCGCCGCCGAAGCGCAAAAAGCAGCAAAAGAAGCCCAACAACAAACCAAGAACCCCAACCAGTAGCCCAAATTCCCGATCTGTCTTGCTTAGGGCTTGGGTTTTCACCCGCGCCGCATCTATGCATCCAGGCAACCAAGGCTGGTAGCCCAAGGCTTTAGCCTTGGGTCTCCCTTGGGCCTCTCCATCGCCTGACTAAACAACAGCGCGCCCAACAACCGGCACCTGCCGCGCAGAAGCGATCGCCAAGCCCAGACAAAGCGCAATCAAAATCTCCGTAATTACCGGGGCCGCGAAGAAATAGCGGTACGAAACCACGGCAGTGCCCAGAAAACCACCCAGAAACGTCGCAATGACCGGACGCAGCCGAGACGCATCACTCTTCGCCAGCGAGCTGAGCTGCCAAAAGACAATGGCCTCCACAGTCATAGAAACGCTTGCCCCAAGACCAAGGCCCATATAGAAGTCCCAGAACGTTCGTGTTAGTCCCATCACCTGAAACTGGTTGACCTGCATTGCCGTCACCACCGTCTGCACCGGGCCAGGAGTCGGCTTGCCAAACACGCCTCCAACCGTATGCAGCACCGCATGGATAAAAGTCAGCACCGACGCAATCCGCAAAAATAGCACCGTCCTCATCCCCGCACCTCCTGATCGGCCGCCTTGGCAAACTCGGCGAGCGTCGTGGTCCAGGCGTCCGGGCTGTCCAGCATCACGCGAAGCTGCTCATACCCTTCACCGTGCCGCTCAATTCCGCTGTGCTCCAGCTCCACCAGCGTCGCCGAAGCTCCCTCGCTCGTGAACCGGATCGCCACATCGCTCGCCTTCGCCAGATCCGGATTGAACTTCCAATCCGGCCCCAGATGCCACGAGAATGTCACCAGACGCGGCGGCTCCCACGCCCGCACCGTGCCCCAGTCGCACTCCTTCCCCTCCGCATCCCGCTCAAACCACCGCCCTCCAACCCGAGGCTCGACAAAGATCGACTGAAACGGCTTCGCTCCGATGTGATGCGCCGGCGGCCACCACATCTCCATCTGCTCTACAAACACCGAGAAGGCCCGCTCAATGGGCACGTGAACCCGAATGCTTTTTCGGACGACCGCTTCTTCCACTGTCTTTGCCATGCTTCTCTCCTTTTATTGCCGATTCTCTCTTCGTCGACTCTCTTCTAGCTAATACCGGTTCGGCAGGCGCAATCGCAACCCGTTGAAACGCACCCATCGCTCTCTCCCAAACCAGATCGAAGTGCGCCCGCAATCGAGCAACACCCTCAGGATCCAACTGGTACATCCGCCGCGTCCCGGCCCTACTGTCCGTCACCAAACCCGCATCTTTCAGGACACGCAGATGCTGCGACACCGCCGGACGGCTGACCGGCAGCCCTCCCGCCAGTTCATTCACAGCCATCGGCCCATTCGCCAGCCGCTGAAAGATCGCCATGCGAGTCCCATCCCCCAGCGCATCGAGTCCGGCTTGTAGGTAAGCGTCCACTAACCGTAAGCTATCACTTACCTATACCACTCTGTCAAGAGGTGCCTTGCCTTTTGTTAATGCCGCTTTTTGTTATCGTCTTTCTGTTATCACCTTTTTGTTATTGCCTTTTTGTTATTGCCTTTTTGTCATTGCCCTTTGTCATTGCCCTTTGTCATCGCCACTTTTGTTGCCTTTTGGCTCTTTGTTGTTCCTCTTTGTTGTTGCCCTTTTTGATCTTTGCCTTTTCGTTGTTGCCTTTTTGTTGTCATCCTTCGCCGAAGGCGGAGGATCTGCTTTTGCTTTTTTGCTTTTGCTTTTTTGCTTTTGCTTTTTTGCTTTTGCTTTTGCTTTTGCTCTTGCTTTTGTCTTTGTTTTTGTTTTCGTTCGTGCTCCTCCTTTTGCCACTTTCACTAGCGGCTGCCTATCCCACACCTTCCAACCAAAGTAGACGTTATAGTGATAGGAACTCCGCACACCGCAAGGAGAAGTGAATGGGACGTCGTTCCAAGATCGTGGCCAGCAGTCTGATCACATTGGTACTCGCAGTAGTCTCCGCACAAATCGCCACAGCACAACCAGCCCTACCCTCCACCTTCAAATCCCAGATCGTCCATAGCCCCGCTGGCGCCGACATCTTCGTCCGTTCAGCCGGAAGCGGTCCAGTCGTCGTCCTCATCCACGGCTACGCCGAAACCAGCGACTCCTGGGCTCCTCTCGCCGCCGAACTCGTCAAAACCTACACCGTCATCGTGCCCGACCTCCGCGGCATCGGAAGCTCCTCCCGCCCCGCCGGCGGCTACGACAAGAAAACCCAGGCAGCCGACATTCGCGCCGTCGTCACCACCCTTGGCTTCGACCGCACCTTCGTCGTCTCGCATGACATCGGCATCATGGTCGCCTACGCCTACGCCGCCCTTTACCCCGACAAAGTCGAACGCCTCGTCGTCATGGACGCGCCCCTTCCCGGCATCGCTCCCTGGGACGACCTCGTCAAGGACCACCGCCTCTGGCACTTCTCCTTCTGGGGCGCCGATGAAGAGCGCCTCGTCCAGGGCCGCGAGCGCATCTACCTCGACCGCATCTGGAACGACTTCAGCGCCACCCCCACCCAACCCGATGACGCAACACGAAAGTTCTACGCCGCGCAGTACGCCAAGCCCGGAGCCATGCGCGCCGGCTTCGCCCACTTCAAAGCCTTCTCGCAGGACGTCGAAGACAACAAAACCTTCGCCCGCACCAAACTGACCATGCCCGTCCTCGCCGTCGGGGGAGAAAAATCCTTCGGCGCAACCGAAGCCGTCGTCTTCCGCGCAGTCGCCGTCAACGTGCGCGAAGCCGTAGTCCCGAACTCTGGCCACTGGCTCATGGAAGAAAGTCCCACCTACACTGTCTCCCTCATCCGCGACTACCTCAAAGACCCATCCGCCGCCACGCACTAGCCGCGAATCGGCGCCAGATCCGATCGTCCGCTTGTAAACTCACCCATCCAACAAATTGTCATCCTGAGCGAAGGTGCCACGGCATTTCGTGAGCAGCGGAGTCGAAGGACCCGCGGTTGCCCTGCCTTTGCTACAGGATCGCACCAAATCTCTCCTCTGTCTCGCGCGCGCCGTCTTCAGCCGAGCCGCACATCCGCATGCTCCCGCGTAACGTCCTCACCGGATTGCGATTCGTTCTCCAGACGTCCCAACTCGCTGATCTCCCCAACCGCCGCAACACAGTTCCGGAGCCGGAATTCGCAGAGAAGCCTGAAACCCGCGCCGACCGTTCTTTGTTGGCTGCGAAGGCCGCCCTTCGTCATGTGCCCACCACACTGCCTATCCCCGAGGGAAACGGCGCTTCGACACGGAGGCTGAATTGACTCCTGGGTGGTCTCAGGGCTAACATCGCCCCACCTCCCCGGTCATTTTGATGCAACTCCAGGCAATCGAGCCGAACCACCTTCACATATGTCGAGTCCAGCGATCCCCGTGGCATCTGACGGTGCCCATCGCCTCACGCCGATCCAGTGGCTGATCTGTGCTGTCGCCTGCCTCGGTTTTGCCTTTGATCTTTACGAGACTCTGATGCTGGCTCTTATTGTGCGACCTGCGCTGACCAGTCTCGGAGACCTGAAACCGGGGACTCCAGCGTTCAACCTCTGGGTCGGGCTGTTGTTCTTTATTCCCGTTGCGATTGGTGGTGTCTTCGGGCTTCTCGGTGGTTATTTGACAGACCTTCTGGGCCGCCGCCGCGTGCTGGTTTGGAGCATCTTGCTGTATGCCTTCTCGGCGTGCGCGGCAAGTTATGCCACTTCGGTGCCGGAGCTCGTGGTCTTTCGCTGCACTACGATGATCGGCGTGAGCGTCGAATATGTGGCTGCACTCGCGTGGCTTGCCGAGCTGTTCCCCCATCCGAAACAGCGAGAGTCCGTCCTGGCCTACACCCAGTCCTTCTACGCATTAGGAGGCCTGATGGTAGTAGGCGCCTATTACTTCGCCGTCACCTACGCGGAACGATTCCCCACCATCCACGGAGGCCATGAGGCCTGGCGTTATACTCTGCTCTCCGGAATCATTCCTGCGATTCCGCTGATCTTTGTTCGGCCATTCCTGCCCGAATCGCCAGTATGGCGAGAGAAGAAATCCCAGGGAACTTTGAAGCGGCCCCGCATCCGGGAGCTCCTCCGCCCCGCACTACGAAGGACCACCCTGATCACGACATTCTTGGTAGCGTGTTCTATTGCCCTGGGGTATGGAGCGCTACAGCATACCGTTCGCATCGTCCCCGGGCTGGCCGAAATGCGAAATCTCGCAACGCGACAGGTAGAGCAAACGGTCAGCAACGTACAAATGTTTCAAGAGTTCGGCAGCCTGACTGGCCGCGCGATCTTCGCCCTGCTGATCGTCCGAGTCGTGACGCAACGCCGTCGTCTGTGCATCGGCTTAGGGCCTATGCTGATTGCTGTCTCGTGGCTTTTTTTCTATGGGTCAACCCACGGCCTGGCTTTACTCCGGCTCGGAGTTTTCCTGGCCACCCTGCTCTTTAACGTGCTCCACAGCTTTTGGGGAAACTATTTGCCCAGGGTCTATCCAACACATTTGCGAGGCACAGGCGAGAGTTTCGCGGTGAACATCGGAGGCAAAACGATCGGGGTCTCTGCCGCTCTCCTCACAACCCAGCTCGCCAACGTAATGCCGGGCCCAGGTGCAGGCGCCCGCCTTGCCTATTCAGCCGGTACAGTCGCTCTACTGGCCTGTGTGGCTGGTCTGATTGGAAGTTTCTGGTTGCCTGAGCCTGTAGGGGAGCAACTGCCCGATTGACGAGGGCCTCACACGTTCCAGAATCCCGGCGACCGAAACTCACAGAGGACGTATGGAAAATAACGAATCAAACAGCGCACGATATTCGGCAAACTCGGTTTACACGCTTGACAATGCTGGTAGAGAAGCCTCGGCGCGATTCGCAGCGCTCGCGGCGATGTATGATCCGGTGACTATCCGCCATCTGGAAGACCGCGGCGTCAGCTCCGGTTGGCACTGCCTGGAGGTCGGCGGTGGTGGTGGCTCCATCGCGGCCTGGCTCGCCGCCCGCGTGGGTTCGACCGGACGCGTGCTCGTTACCGATATCGACCCGCGCTTCCTTGAATCCTTACATATCCCCAACCTCGAGGTACGCCGCCACGATATCGTCAACGATTCCTTACCCGAGGGTGCCTTCGATCTCGTGCATTCACGCCTGGTATTGTTGCACCTTCCCGAACGCGAGAAAGCCCTGGCCCGCATGGTCGCTGCTCTAAAGCCGGGAGGATGGCTCGTCGACGAAGAATTCGACGCCTCCTCCATGCTGCCAAACCCTGTTGTCAACCCAGGCGAAGTTCTCCTGAAGACGCTAACTGCCACCAGGCGTGTTATGGAGGACCGCGGCGCCGACGACAGTGGCTTCGCGCGTCGGCTCTTCAGCCGTCTGCGCGCACACGGGCTTGTCAACGTCGCGGCTGAGGCGTGCATCTTCATGTGGGACTCTGGTTCTCCCGGCGCATCCCTGTTGCGCGCGAACTTCGACCAGCTTCGCAGCAATATGATCGATGCCGGATACATCACCGAGGAAGAGTTCAATCAAGACATTGTGCGCTTGAACGATCCAAGCTTCATGATGCCGTCGCCGATCATGTGGACAGCGTGGGGACGTGTTCCGTAGGAACCCAGGCGCTCAAAACTTCGGCTACACGGACTCCAAATAACCAGACCAGCCTAGCTCCCCGATCGACATTGCAGTCTCATCTCAGAAACGCCGCCAACTCCTCGCGGAATGTCTTCCACGCCGGCTCTCCCGCGAGCAAAATGTGATTGGCGCTCGACAAAGGAACAAATCTCGCCCCTGGAATCTCCGTCGCAACAATCCGGCCCTCTTCCGACGGCGCCACATGGTCGCCATCGCTGTGAAACACAATCGTCGGCACCGACACGGAGGGCAGCAGCGAACGCACGTTGATCTCGTCACACGCACGCATGATCTTGACGAGGTTATCCGGGTTGACGGAGATCAGCTGCAGATCCTTGAACCACCCCTGATCCTCAGGGCTGGCCTTCTCTGGAATATACAAATTCGTCACCATCTGAAAGAAAGAAGGATTGCTCTTCCCCCAGTTCAGCTGTATCAGTGTCTCCAGCGCGCATCGTACGGCCACCGCATCCGGGCGATCCCGGTAGTTCGTCCCCCGCGAATACGATCCACACAAAATCAAGTGACTGACCCGTTCCGGATGCCGCACCGCATACGCAATCGCCACTGCGCCACCCTGCGAATGGCCCATCAGCGCAAATCTCTCCAGGCCCGCGGCGTCTACAACCGTCTCCAGATCCTGCACCCACGACTCAAACGAGACATCCTCGACGTCCCATTGCGACAGACCGTTGCCGCGTCCGTCGTAGCGCAAAATACTGTATCCGGGCGCCAGATCTCTCACCCAATGCCGCCAGATCGGGCTCTCCCACTCGAAGTCGAGATGGTTGAAGCAATTGGCAACCTTAGCCAGCGGATAACCTGAGCCAACCGTCGCGTACGCCAGACGCACGTTGTCCGGGGAAACGCAGAATCGAATCTCCTGGCGCGACGGAACCTCCGGCGCACGATCTCCGGCGCGCCGCAGCATCGCCCTCAACGGAATCTCCGTCACCGGCGCAACAAAGCGATATCCCACACGCGGCACAGTCTCAATGAACGATTCACCCGGAGCCTGCTCTCCCAGCGCCTTGCGCAGCGCAGAGATGTTGCGATCGAGGTTGTTCTCCTCCACCCTGGTCTCCGGCCAGATCGCGTTCATCAACTCCTGTTTCGGAATAAGTTTTCCGTGTCGCTCCAGCAGGGCACACAGCGTATCAAACGCCTTGCCCGTAAGCGGAATCGCGTTCCCCTTGCGCACCAGCCGATGCTCGCCCGGCTCCAGGCGGAAGGGGCCGAACTCGTAGACAACATGCTGCAGGTTCGCGTTCACACTGTCAGAAAAATAACAGAAAAAAGCCAGCCCCGCCAAAGGACCTGAGCCCACCTTTGAGCAGTTAATAGAACTCTGGACCCGCTCCGCCTGGTTTGATTCAACCTCGCGTCGCGTAAGCGCCCGAAAGGAGACACATAAGCATGTTCAGCCAACTCACAACGTTCTTCTGCGGCCCCTTTTTCTACCCGGTATATTTTGCAACCTTTTTACACGCCTTTGACTTTTTCGCGAATTTCGACTCCCCGAAATCCATTCAATCCGAGCCGCAATCGCCGTTTCGGCATTCGTCGGCGATCGATTCCGCCTTTCAGCCCACAGGCATTCATAAGGAGATGAAATAACATGTTGAGCCGAATCACAGCGTTTGTGTATGGTGTCGTTTGCTATATGGTGTTTTTCGCAACCTTTCTGTATGCCATCGGTTTTCTCGGAAACTTCGTTGTCCCGAAGTCAATCGATTCCGGTCCGGAATCGCCGTTCCTTTACGCGCTGGTGATCAACGCCGTGTTGCTTGCCCTATTCGCTCTTCAGCACAGCGTGATGGCGCGGCCATGGTTCAAAGCCGCTTGGACCCGCATCGTGCCATCGTCGGTCGAACGCAGCACCTATGTCCTCTTTTCCAGTCTCGCCCTGCTGCTCTTGTTCTGGAAATGGGAGCCCATGGGTGGTGTCATCTGGAACGTAACGAACCCCGACGGACGACTGGCCCTCAACGCCCTCTATGGTTTGGGAGTGATAATCATCCTCGCCGCAACATTTCTCATTAATCACTTCGACCTGTTTGGCCTGCGCCAGGTCTGGCTGAATCTACGCGGCATCCCTTACACGAACCTTTCCTTCAGCACTCCAGGAATGTACCGCATCGTTCGGCACCCTCTCTACGTGGGATGGCTGCTGATGTTCTGGGCAGCGCCCGTGATGACCGTTGCGCATCTGGTCTTCACGCTCGGCACCACCGCCTACATCTTCATCGCAATTCGATTCGAGGAGCGCGACCTGGTCCAATTCCACAAAGAGTACGCGGAGTATCGCCGCAGCGTGCCTATGATCATCCCCATCCGCTCGTCCAGGCGAACCGTCTCCGTAGTGCACCACTCCACTCTCGACTAGCCATAAAGAATCTGTTGAGCTCCGCTCGACCGGGAAGGAACGACAACCATCGCTCCTCCCCCGGTTAGGCTCAGCCCGTAGCCCAAAGACGCTTCATTAGATCGTGGAACGCACCCTCTTGTACCGGCGCCATGCCAGAATGACGGGCAACGCAAGAACAGCCAACCAGATCACCAGCGACGGACCATACTCCTCGAAGAAGAGCAGAAACCCGAGCAGTGTCTCCGTCGCGTTGTGATAGCCGGCGACGAACGCGTTATGAATTCGTGTGGAAACCGAATCCTGCGAGTTCAATTGCGCTTTGTATTCCTCAGACATTTGAACCTCGACGGACGCAAAATCCACCCGGTGTTCCAGCGCCTCCTGCTCCGCCTCCATACTCTCGACCTCACCACGCACACGCGCAATGCTCCGCTCCACCTCCAGAACATCGGAGATATTCCCGGTGCGCTGCTGCAGAATCGCCCGAAATCTCTCTTCGGTCTCGCGTGCCGTCTTCAAGCGAGCCGCCATATCCGCATGCTGCCGCGTAACGTCCTCGCCGGATTGCGATTCATTCTCCAGACGTCCCAGCCCCTTGATCTCTCCAACGGCCGAAAGAAGTTCCGCTGCCGGAATTCGCAGAGAAGCCTGAAATCCCCGCGACCCATACTCTGGCGAAGTGACGTTGAGTTGCGCGGGATACCCGTGATGCCGAGCGAGAATCAAATCAAGCGAAGAACGCGAAGCCTCGACGTCTTTCACCCTGATCACAAGAGATGCAGCGCGCGCAATCATCGGGGCAGGCATTGCTGCGGCTTCGAGCTGACCTACGCTCCCAGCAGCGAATCCCGTCGGTGCGATGCCCCCTATCACGGAACCCGGCGACCCCATGCCTGCTACTCCCGCTGCCGCCCGGGAGTCCAGGGCATGCAGCGGCTCGGCCTGCCGTTGCATTGCCTGGGATCGCTGAGATTGAACGTTGCCTGCAATGGGTTTGTCCGAAAGAACAAGCTGTGCACTCGGAGGGGATTGCCTCGAAGACCGCAACAAGACCGCAACCACCAACAGAGCCATAACTGCCACCGCCCCGCTCCCAATCACCAGCAGCCTCCGTCCCCGGAATCCGGTGCTCAATGACTTGCTCACAGCGCGGTGGGCCGCAGCCTTAGCCCCAAGTTTTTTTACCGAATCCTCCAGCGCAGCCGGAGCAGCCCCGACATCCCACCGCGAAAGCATCTCCGATGTCGCACGAAACTGTTCCGCAACCATCGTGCACTGCGCACAGTCCTTCAAGTGAGCAGACACGGCCCGCGCCTCAGGCGCAGAAAGTTCTCCGTCGATCAACGCCATAATCTCTTCAGGAGCCACAGTGTGTGTCGTGGTAGTCATACGCGCTCCTCATATTCCGTGAGATCTTTCGTAGATGATGTGGGAGCCGGAGCACCAAGCAGGTCCCGCAATGCCGTACGCGCACGAAACAGACGCGTCCGAACCGTATTGAGCGGCAA
>Ga0210384_10005174_pt1 | contig 14323 bp, 8 predicted proteins | sample IncBWH2MmetaG_FD_160574 | JGI IMG/M metagenome (GOLD analysis project Ga0210384, IMG submission 160574) | Forest soil microbial communities from Barre Woods Harvard Forest LTER site, Petersham, Massachusetts, United States - Inc-BW-H-2-M | ecosystem: Environmental > Terrestrial > Soil >...
GCACTTTTGCTCTTTGCGCCGAATCGAATACTATTCTTAATACTCGAGCTGTCAATACTCCTTTCAAATAATCCGAGCACAAAATCACGTCCGCAATTGCAGCCTGCTCCTGGGCATGCCGGATAATTTCATCTTCGACCAGCCCGGTTACCTCTTCAGGCGTTTCCTCATCTGCCCGGAAAACTTGCTGTCCATGCTCAATCGACACATATCGTACCTTCCGTGTGGATAGGCGCTGCGCATCCCTCACCACCGATGTGTCGCTTACACCTATCGCGCTCAACCCATTTCGGATATGGTCACCCGTGTTATCCTCTCCCAATACTCCTATCACCGTCACATTCACATTCAGGCTACGGAGATTTTTCACTAAGTTTCCAGCTCCGCCCAATGTCGCGTCCCGTGTCACGACGTTCAGGATTGGCACTGGGGCCTCGGGAGAGATCCTCTGCACGTGCCCCCGCCGGTACTCGTCCAGCATCAAGTCGCCGACCACCAGCACCTGACAATTTTCGAACGTCTTCAGCAATTCCTCTGCCGCCTTCATCTTCTGCCCTCCGAGCCAGTGAATCTCACCGCAACATAGTCTGCTTGTAAGTCGCTGCCTCCATTCGCGACAATAGGACAATAGAGTGTAGACCGAGCAAGTAGGCTCACCCGCCCGCCACTTTCTTCACGATGCATTGGATTTGTGCCACGGCATCGGGACCCCGCGTTTGATCAACCATAAACCGCAGCATGGTTTTCCTCGCCAGGCTCAATTTCTCCGATGAGCTTCCATTTAAGCGGAAACATCTACCGTACAGGCGCCCGACCCACAGCTTCGCGAAACTACGTTGGCCGTGGTTGAGCCGTCTCCTGTCATAGCCCACATCCTGGAGCGCCACACTCACGAGTTGTGCTCCGGGAAGAGATTTCACAAGGTCGAGAACGTTAATGGATACGGGCGACCAACTCTTCGTTTTTGAAATCGTAAAAGTCGCCTTATGATCGCGGTTAAACCGACTGGGAAACACTCCCTGTTCGTAAAGATCTTCATCCGGCACGATAAAGAAGAGATGCCCTCCTGGTCGTACCAGCTTCCACCATTCCTGAATTGCCTTGCGCGGATCTTTCATGTGTTCCAAGCAGTGTGACGAAAACACAAAGTCGAATTCCTCGCGTACGTACTTGGTAATGTCATTGGCGTCACCGGCCTCCTTGTCGAATCCGTAGACATCCGGAGTGAGGGGGTCGGGTCCGCAACCGATGTCAATTCCTTTCCCGGTCAGAATTGATTTCTCCAACTCTCCCCAAAGTTTCCTGGTTTTTGAGGTTTCATCCATATTCGAATGCGGCTCCTTCGGCGCAACGTGAGGTCAAATGCCAACAAATTGACGAGCGACTCCAAAAACAATCCTGCTGTACAGATCGCCCTCAAAAAGCCGCCCGTAAGGACCTATTTGGCACATTCTTCAACACGTCTTCCACCTCACGCATTACTTGCTCCACAGGGATAAGACTCAAGCAGTACGGCTCTTTCCACATGCAATTGTCACCGCAAGGCCTGCACCAGATGTCATGTCGGATGACGATCTTATGTCCTTCCCCAACCGGCCCGAACCACTCCGGCCGTTGAGGGCCGAACACAGCAACCACCGGAACCTTCAAACCCGCAGCCAAATGCATTGGACCACTGTCGTTGCACAGCAAGAGCTGGCAGCGATATACGACAGCCGCAAACTGTCTGAGCGGCAACGCGAGTGAAATCGCCTCCAAATTGGCTGGAGTTGGTTTTGGCTTCGCAGGGTCGCTAAACCATAGGATTTTGGCGCCGAATTTTTCGGCGGCAGCCCTGGCGACCTCGGCAAATCGTTCATCTCCCCACTCTCGGACCGGTGAGCCAGCTTGAGGATGAATGCCAATAAGCAGGTCGTCATTTACGATTCCATGTAAGGTCATCAATTCAGTTGCGAATTCCTCATCTTGCGGACTCACCCTAAGGATTTCTTCATCGTTGAGTGGTGGAATCCCCAGATGTTCAAGAAGTTGCAGGTTGCGGTCGGCAACGTGTGGCCTCGCAAAATCAGGCGGTACGACATCCGTCAGAAGGAACTCTCCACCGGCATATCCAAAGCCGACTCGTCGTCTGGCTCCGGCAAGCCAGATAACCAGGTTCCCTTTAAGATCCCCCCTCCAACCGACTGCAAATGCGAGGTCGAGGGAACGCTTCCGAAGCCCGAACGCGCTTCGGAATAGCCACAGCCACGACAATGCGAAAGGAATTCGCAGCGGGATCCACTCATCAATCAAACCTTGGTCGAACAGAAGAGAACCCCCACCAGTTCTCCCCGCAATGGCTATATGTGCCGTCGGGAAGTATGCGCGTAAGCGGCGGAGGAACGGCACCAGAAGTACGATGTCGCCGAGCGCGCCGAGTTCGTAGACCAAAATACGTTTTACGTCGGAGCCTGTGTAACCCGGCACTTTAAGGAACCAAGCTAGTAGCCGCAGCCCGGCTTCAAGAACACCGATTGACCGTCTGTGACGCCAAGCCCCTGGCTTTAGGAATATCCGGGCAACGTTCTTCTTACTCACTCCTGAACCGGACCAACCGAGGAAGGTTCCGTTTTTCATGTCGCTTTGCTCAATAAACTGGAAGCTGGGATTACCTTCGGCAAGCCGCCTTCGCGAGCAGGAATAAGTCTCGGTCCTTCAACTGTCGATGTCGATTGCAAGGCCATGTCTGCCGCTAAAAGAGCTAACAGCATCCAAAGCAATGCGTTGAACTGGGGACTCACGTCCAAAGTCAAATCCACCGTACCGTGTACAATAACGGTCACTATCGCTCCAAGGACCCCGAAGCTGATTGATTGGCTCACACTGTCAATCGATGATCGCAATCGGTGAAATGCGCAACGAATGCCCGAGGCGATCAGTACTACAAAAGCCCCAAGGCCGACAATGCCGGTTTCCGAAAGAATCTCCAGGTATAAATTATTAACGGTAAGGTAGTTTGGGCGGATCCAGGAAAGATGTATGTAAGATCCATACATGCCAGTAAAGTTGCCGATTCCGATCCCAAAAATCTTCGAATTTAGGAAAAGCTCCCAGGCCGCCGACCACAAGACGAGACGCGCACCCGAGGACACCCCGACTCCCTCGCTGACACGCTCCGGATTCACTGCGGCACCAACCCAATACAACCCCCAGGCCGTAGCCACAATAGCCGTCAAAACGGCGAGTTTAATGGGCCGACTTTCGACAAAGTAAAAAATAGCAAGAATAATCATGCAACCGAACGCTACCAATCCGCCTCGACTTTGCGTGCAAATTAAACCTATGAAACCGACGCAGGCGGCCCACCCTCCCAGACTCCGCATCTTGCCCTTACCGCAAAGGTAAAATCCCACGGCCAATGGCAAGACGAGGTTCAGATACGCTGCAAGCGAATTCGCATAGTTAAGTAATGAGGGGGCCCGCCAGGCCCAGTCCGCAAGTTGTTCGTCGGACGGTGGATTCAACATCAACCAAAAAGCCGTGTACCCGCCAGCGATCTCTTGAGTGATCGCGAAGGCCGCCGTAACTATCGTCGAGCAAAGCAGAACGCTCAGAATCCTTCGAATCCGGTCACGCGAATCGGCCCACTCGAGGATGAAGAAATAAAAGGACAGCGAAGACGCGAGAATGGCCAGTGATCGCACGGAAAAGTGTGTCCATCCCCCCGTTCCAAAAATCACAGACAGAAGTGCAGTTGCAGCGAACAAGAGAGACCACCGTGAAAAAGCCGGGCGCATCAGACCTTTGATCCCGATCTGATCTCGATACAAGCGCCCTAGAAAGAAGCCGACCACCACCAGCACACGCCCCACCGTCATGACATCATGTATGAGAAAGTTGGTCCTTAGTAACCAACCGACCGGTAGTAGAAAGATGACGCCCAAGAGAAACGTCTCGTTCTCCGCAGCCGAAAAGATCAGGATGGCAATTGAAGCAAATACCGCGAAACTCCAGTGCGACAATACAAAAAGGGCGGCCAAGATAGCGGCTGCGGCGCCTGAAATCAGCGGTAGCCGGCGTTCCGTAAGAGGCGCAAAAACCGAAATTGGTAGTGAACTCATGTTCGTAGCGCAAACTCTATATCGACGGGCTTTGCCTGCTCCGCCATATCGTCGCAAACTCCGCTAACATGCCTGCGAAATACAGATACAGAAGGAATAACAAAAAGGATGCGATTCCTACCAGTGGCACTGAAACCGTTCGGCCGAGAAACAGCAGTCCGCCCAGCAGCACCGCGAACGCCAGCGAGGTACGACCGAATCCCCAAGGAAGCGCGAAACTACCCATCTCACGGCGAATCCAATAGATATTTTGAGCGAGCAGCACAAGTTCCGTGACGATCGTCAGGGCCGCCGCGCCCCTCCATGAGAACATTGGAATCAACACTAAGTTCCCGAAGAAATTCACGGCAAGGCAAACCGCAGAGGTAACCATGAAGATCCGCTCGCACCCCATCGCCAAGAGTCCAATGTTCAGTGCAAAATTCATGTACATGGGAATCGTTGCCCAAATCAGAATTTTCAAAACCGGCACAGAGTCGACGTAGCGTGCGCCAAGGAGGAGACGAACGGCAGGAGCGGCGAGGACAAGGGTGGCCAGAACAATGGCAAATGCCAAACCCAGCAACAACCCCATGGCCCTCTCCAGTCGATTCCTTTCGAGCTCGCCCCATTTGCCACGCGAGACGCTCGGGAGGACACTGTATAGCACTCCGTAAGGGATCAATTGCAGGGTTCCAAATGCACGGTAGGCTACGCTGTAGACTCCAGTCGCGTAGTCCCCGGCAAGCTTTGATAGCAAAACGACATCGACCCGATCGTAGAGATTCGAAGTGAATGGATAAAGATTGAATACCAGCGTTTTCCTAACCAACTGGCCCCACCCCATCTTTAGTCGTTCGGCTGTCCGGATTCGAAAGTACACCACCAAGGCGACGCCCCCGCCGACTGTTGCGGCCCCGATCTCCGTAGCGATCACCGCCTTCAAATGGCCGCCAGAGATCAATAGGAAGACGCCAGCGGCCGTAAGCGTCAAACCCACAGCAAGGTCAAGGATTAAATAGAACGAATAGCGACGAATACCCCGAAGTACTCCTTGGACGCCCTCACTCAACGCGCGCGGCGCAACAGTAAGTCCCATCCACGCGGCACCTGCGATGATCGCGCGGGAATAGTGCATGAAGAAGAGCATACCGACCCCAATGGCGGCCACTGGAACCGCAATGGCAATTCGTAGTAACGTCAACTGCATCGCCAGGCCCCAGCCAAGCCTTTCATCCTTGGCGGTTTCGCGGGTCAGATAGTCCGCGTAGCCCACGCCAGAGGCCACGGCTAGTAATTCGACAACTGCGAAGAGTAGCGCATAAACCCCGAATTCTTTCGGGCCCAGCAACCGCGCCACCGCTAGAACAAAAACGACGCGAAGCAACCGCCGCGCAAGCGGCGAAGCCATCAAGATAAAAACATCAGAAATCTCAGGCTTACCTGCATCGGAATTTTCAGTCACGTTCGCCCCGGCCGCAGCCACCCTGGGCGAACCTGCGGAACCGCTTCGTCTCACGATACAACGGTCCACGCACTCCCCGTATCCTAGTTGCGATGTCGTCAAATCGGTTCCACTTCGGCGCCCTCAATTTCTACGGCTACCGAACGCATGATAAGGTCGAGGGAAATCACAAGCCGCGTGTCGTTCTTCCTCCGCACTAGGATGCCCTCCAAACCAGTCAGTGAGCCACTCTTTACCTTTACCTTCTGGCCTGCAGTCATATATGCGTACGGCTCGGCACGCATGCCATTCCTTAGCCTTGTCCGCAGGACATCGATCTCTTCGTCTGGCAAGGCAGCGGGAATTCCGCCGAAACCCACAAACCGTGCCACACCCGGGGTCTGCGACACTCTCAAGCGGTCACGCTCCGCCAGGTACACAAAAAGGTATCCTGGGAACAGGGGAAGTTGCAGCTGAACCCTTCGGTCTTTCCATTGCCGGACCGACTGGTACATCGGTAGGAAATGCTCGATCGATCTCCTGACAAGGTGCTCCGCCACTCGTTTCTCGTGATTGGCGATGGTATATACGGCGTACCAACGAGCTTCAAGAGAGCCAGCAGTAACCGCCGAGTAGTGAATTTGAGTTATGGCCTTCAGAACCGGACTCGCCATGTTATCGCTTTCCTCCGTAGCTAGGTACAGCTCCGCCCCGTCTCTTACAGTGGCGCTTCCTAAGGAAGTCTGCTAATATCAGTCACTTACAGCGCTTTGCGGGTGACTTCCTTCTTGATTCCCGTTTCGTCGCGATTGGCTCGAATCGTCGGTACCCGCCGAGTCTGACGCTAATCCATTTGTGGCCACCCAAGGCAGACGCGCGCCGATCGTATGGATCACTTCTTGGGCAAACAACTTTTGGGGATCCCGGGGCTCGACGTCGTTCCAGCGCTGCTTTCCAAGCACCCACACCATGCCAGTGATCATCGCCAGCAGGGTCCCCAAGGTGATGAGCAGCAGTCGTGGAGGAAAAGACTTTTTGCCTGGTACATCAGGAGGATCAAGAACTTTAATGCTGGGTGTTTCTTTTGCCTCCTGCACCCTTGCGAGTTCATATTGTTGTGTCAGGGCTTGAAATATTGCCTCTTGGACTCTCGTGTTACGGTATAGATCGGCGTAGCCAACGCCAAGCGACGGAAGGTCTCGTATCGAAGGAAAGGGCGTATCTTGATTCTGGCCGTCGGCACTGCCAAGTTCATTAGACTTGCTGCCCAGGTTCCTGCTCAATTCGCGACGCAACTCTGCCACTCTAGCCTGCGTGGCACGAACCCGTACATTGCCGTCCGCGTAAATCTGCTTAAGACTCTCGAGCTCCGTTTGCGTCGCGATCAGCTCTCCTTGCAGAGTCGCCACCGACTCGATCATAGCCTTACCTTGGGTCGGAATATCCAATGCTGTATTCTTTCTTGCAAACTCACTGAAGTGCAGTTCAGCCGATTCCAGATCTTGTTTGACTTGTACCAGCCGATCCTCTAGAAAGACTCGTTCACGATGAGCCGCCGATGTATTGAGTTGAATAACGACGCGATTCAGTTCGCTCACATATTCTCCGGCCATCGCTGCGGCTCGCTCAGGGCTTTTATCCTCTACCTGAATCGTTATGATTCCACTCTTGCGATCCGTCGACAGATCGGTATGCTTGTCCAGATCCTCACGTGCATCCTCCATCCGCCGGTCCCAATAGACCTTTCTGAGATTGAACTTGTTGATCAGGTCGTCCTGCACCGTCCGGCTTTGCAATACCCCGATAAAAAGTTCGGAGCTATTCTTAAGCCCCAATAGATCTCCGGCCATTGCACCCAACCCCGAACCCGCAAGGCTGGAACCGAGACCCGAACTTCCAAGAGTGGCCCCAAGACCGCTACTACTCGCAGCAGCCAGCATTGCCAAGCCTGAGCTTCCTTCATCCGGTGGCATCAAACGAGTGGTCGACTCGAATCGCTTTGGAATCAAGAATGCAATCAATATAGAGAAAAGCAATCCCGCGACAGTCGACCGGAAAATAAACTGCCGGTTCTTCCAGACAAGGCGCTGTGTTGCGACAGAGCGTTCCCACGCAAACTCATGGTCATGATTGCCATTCGGGGTCGTTTCAACAGCCGTTTTCGTCAGGATGATATCTTCCCGAGTGGACTCGTCGTGCGACATCAATGGGGCTTTCTCACTCATAATTTCCCCACTTGGCGCCAACCTCGAATTTGAGCTGAAGTTTCATCTATCGGCCCCACGAGTGCGGGGAAATCGAGCTTTGGAATTGGTGACGATCATTTTCGTCGCCTTTCTCCAAGAGAGAACCCTATTTCCACAATCCCCGTAAGATTTCTTTGAGGTCCGCTGAAGAGTATTGGATATTTTGAAATGTGCTCGTACTGCAGTTCAGTTTTCATATAGAAACCCGAGCGCAGGTGCATCTCATTGCGGACGGAATAGTCTTGCCAGGCGCCACCTCCCGGCATGAAGTCCCCAGCTACGGAACTTTTCTTGTAAAACAATTGCAGGCGATTGCGTGGCGAAATCCAGTAAGTCAACCAGCCTTCAAATGCCCTTCCGTCTCTGCCAACAGAATTGCCGATGAGGTTACCCCCATTGGTATACCCGTCCGGATAAGCACCGTTCCAATAGTTGAATTGGCCACTGTTGACGAAGCCCCCGGTGGTGTAAGTATTGTCAAAAGATAAGCCGGGCTGCTCCGTCGAAACCGCATCCACATGCAAATCAAGTTTGGGCAATCCAGGGAATCGTGTGACGTAGATGCCGGGATGCCACGGATTTTTAGGCGGATTTTTGATAGGCAGGACGTCATCATCGGCATAGGCGTCTCCATATAAAACGATGTAGTTGCGGACCCCTGGGACGTAGAGCGTCCAATCCATTTCGGTGTGAGAGTCGCCCGGCACAGAATTGAGTTGGTAGTTATGAAGTCCAAAAAAGCTTTGCAGTAGGTCGCGCGAAGTAAGGGGCTGTCCGCTTCCTTGGCCCCCAATTGTGACTGTACGCGCGAATCCAAGCTCCAGGAACGGCACCGGTTTAAAGCTTAGCTTTTGGCCATATTCAAATGGGCGGGGAACGTAAGGATGCCCCTCGAGCCGGCCGAAAAATTGGTCGACGCGGACCGGTCCGAGAAATTGAAAAATCGACGGCAAGTGCAACGGCTCAGGATTGACCAGGCGAACCATGTTTACCGGCTCAGCGTTGTCACTCCAGATCATCGATCCATTGGGCGCCGGCGTCCAAGAGAGGCTCTGCTTCCCGACGGTGAGCTGCCAGTTGCCTAGATTCACGCCAACGTAGGCATCTAGAAGTCGCAGTCGATTAATCGGCATGAATGGGCCGGCTTGCACTGCCGAGGTAGACACTCCGTCAGCAACGGATATTGTATTGACCATCGCACTAGACAGCGCAGGAGCAGACGGTGCGTGCTGGTATTCCGCTCGGACGTACATTGTGAGAGGGCCTGCCGCCGCACTGAACGATCCGCCGGCCTGCCCGTTGGTTCCGCGCTCGAACGGCCGGCCATAATCGTAGGAAATTGTCTGTCCGAAGTGATAGCTATCGGTCAGTGCCGGCCCGCTGATCGAAACTGCTCTGGCGTAAACCGATTCAAGATTCGCAGTAAGGTTGTGCCCCCCGCTCAGTAGATTTATCTCGTAAGCGAATTCCTGCGTCAGTTGAGCTTGTAACCGGGCTGCCTCCTCATTATTCGAGGTTTCCCCTAATTGCAATGTGTCGCTGGCTTCTTCCGTTAGGCGCGCGCATTCGATGCGAGTCCAGGGCTTTATGCCCATGATTTCCGTATTGATGACCCGCAATGCAGCCAGCCTCTCGAAGGCCGGATACACCCAGCTATCGAGAGATACAGATGGGGAACCCATATGCTGGCGGTCGCGTTGTCCTTCGTCATCGCTTCCGGATAAGCTGTCCCAGCCGCCGCCTCCGAGTTCCGGATCGTGGTGCTTTCGATAGACCTCACGGCCAATAAGCCACCCAATCGCGGCCCCCACGATTACGTCCGAGGGAAAATGCTGCTGGCCCGCGACTCGGGAAGCGCTTACTGCCGTGGCAAGACCGTAAACGGCTATTTGCGTGAGGGGCCCCGGATACTCGTGAGCGATTACGCTGGCGATGGACCAGGCCACGGCTGAATGGTCGGACGGAAACGAGAGGTCATGCTGAAAGAAATCACCCCGACCTTGTCCCTGGTAGGGGCGCTGTCTTCCAAATGCAAATTTAAATGCCGTATCCACGGCGTAGCTGTTGATAGCGGCTTCTCCGGCAAGAATGCCAGTCTCTCTTTGGTGATCGTCGTGCGAAATCTTGCTCCAAAGATACATCCCGCCGCCCGCGCCGATCAGCGAATAGACTCCGTAGTCAGAAATTTTTACGTATCGGTTCAATTTATTCGGATCCGAAGAGAGCGCAGGGGGAACCGCTCGGTCGGTGGCTAAGAAACCCGCCGTCACAGCCGCGAGGGGAAACAACCACGCTCCGTCGGACCAACGAAGATGACTCGGGCTCGTCCAAATCGCTTTTTGATCGGAGGCCAGGTTTTTCAAAAATTGAGTCCCAATTGTATTCCTGGGTTCGTCTCCTACTGCCCCTACTGATTGATGGTCTACCAATATTCCGTTGTCAGGCTCCAAAGCTTGCGAACTTGTGGTCGTGCTGAGGGATCCGGCGGAGGAAGATTGCACGGTCTGAGAATCAAGCGACTGCGCAGCGCAACGCGTGGACAGCGTACTTGCGCCGGCAATGAGAAAGCAATTCAACAAAATATTGGCTCTCTTTCGGTTCATGTCCGCGTCACGCTAGTAATGCAGTGCAATGAACAACGTGCTTGCGACTGAGCTTGCGACTTGGGCAGCCGAGAAAATGATCTGCCAGTTTACGGGACCTCCGATTGCTCTTTCAGGCACGACCACGGTATCCCCCGGCTGCAAGGCCGCACCTAGAGACTCTCCGCTCCACAGGCCTTTCTTGGAACCGAGCACCGATCCATCAGCCCGAATCACAAAAACTGATTTCTTGTTTCCCATCAATGTGGGGCCGCCTGCCTGACTGAGGTACCAGGCGGCGCTCTTCCCCGGGCGGTATGCAATGGCAGTTGGATTGAATACCTGTCCCGTCACTAAGACATAGCTGGGTTTCTTCGGAATAATTAGGGTATCGCCAGCTCTAACTTCCATATCTGCCGACGTGTTTTTCCAACGACTAATTTCGGAAGACAGCCTCACTGACACGCGCCCAATCGGAGGATTCGCGCTTAATTGTTGTAGCGTTGTGTCGTATTGCTGCATGGCCGTCTCTTTTGCCTGCTTCTGCCTGGGATCATTTTCCGGCATCAGCTCGATACTGCTCTGCGCGCTTTTCACACGCAGAATCAGGGATTCCTGTTCTTTCATTTCCAAATCGCGCACCTGTATTCTTTGAAGGACTGCGCCGTAAGCGTATCCGTCTGGCTGAAGCCCCCCGGCTCGTTCAAGAATCGAGCTGAGGTGCTCGCCCGGCCGGATCCCATACACTCCCGGTTTTTTTATTTCGCCTTTCAACGTAATGGAAGCCCCCAGATCATTCCATCCGGGAAGCTGCCGAATGGTTAAGACATCGCCATTGTGAAGAGTTTGGTTGGCCTTGGAATCACCTGCAAGCGCGGCGGAAATGACTAATTGTTGTTGCTGACTGGCAAGTTTTTTCTGGTCGGCCCACTCGTATGTCGTTAGATCGGCAAGGTCTGTATCCGCACTGGGCCTGAGGCCTCCACCTATGTGAATCAGGTCCGCAACATGCATATTCGTTGTCAGTGGATAACGACCGGGCTTGCCTACCTCGCCTTGAATGTAAACACTGGCCTGTTCGATCGAATCGGGATTTCTGTGGATCAGCAAACGGTCGCGCGGTTCGAGCAGAATATTTTCGACTGGATCTCCAATAAGAGCCTGACTAAGACTGACGCTGAAGATTTTGAATTTACCATCAGGCAAGTATCGAAATACCTGCGCGTCCGACGTCTGTGCATCCGGCGTCAGCCCGCCCGCCAGATGGATGGCATCGGCCAGATGAACTTGCCCAGCGGTCTTGTAAGTGCCGGGCGCGCGCACGTCGCCCAAGACCGAAACAGCCGGCGGATTTTCAAAATCGAATCGGCTGAAGATTCGAAGCGTGTCCATCGGATGAAGAACCGGCGCCTTGGAAGGATCGGCAAGCGCATCCGTCAAACTGAAGCTCTCCACGCTGGGCCGGAAGTCCGGCGCATTCAACCGGATAATTTCAGCATACTGCGTCGCCGGCTCCGGCAGCATGTCTTTATACGAGGAAATTACATCTGTAACCCGCATGTCAGGTCGGTAGGAGTACCGGCCGGGTCGCACCACATGACCTTCGAGGTAAATCGTGTCCTGGTTGTAGGGCGCGATCGGGTAGATACGGATACGATCACCATCGTGAATCTCGAATGCCTCAAGTCTTTTTGTTACTTCGGAAGTGTCGGCGGATTCGGGGATGTCCACGCTTAGCATGGTCTGTTTTTCGTGGGCTACCAACCGTTGAACTTCGATATGGCGCAAAGTAGCGGCGGGAAGCAGACCGCCCGCAAGTTCGAGAACGCTAGCCAGATTTTTTTCGTCTCGCAACTCATAAATCGCCGGACGTCGAACCATTCCTTCAAGGGTCACCTGCGGTCCGATGGGAGGCACCTGAACCGTGTCGCCGTTTTCAAGCCGCTCGATATTCGTCTTGACGCCATGGAGCAGGAGATCGTAAACGTCCACTGTCTGAACCAATTGGCTACCGCGATAGTGATTCAGAATTCGGAGCGATCCCCGCGTGGATGGTCCGCCGGCAACAAATAACGCATTGAGCGGTGTTGAGAGTGAACTGATGTCGTAGGTGCCGGCATTCACCACATCTCCCACTTCGTAGATACGAATCGTCCTCAGACGGGAGAGCGAAACGCCCGTTGACACGTCTCGATATTGATTCCTTAGCGCCTGTTGCAAATCCTCTTGAATCGCAGCCAAAGTTTTCCCGCTGACCAGCACCGGTCCCATCTCTGGAAGACTGATCTGACCCCCTCTGTCCACAGTGCGGATTAGGCGTGTAGATATCCCGCCCCACAGATCGATCGTCAATCCATCTCCAGGTCCAACGACATAGTCAGGTCCTGCGGGAAGATCCATTGGAATCAATTGCAAATCGTGAGTTCCGTTCTCGAAAACCTCGGCGCCAAAACGCTTCGGAGTTGAAGGGTGACTAACGGTCTGCATGTACATGTCATACAGCGAGGGGACGTCCGCATATGGGCTGAGTTTGCGGACCATCTCGGGAGATTCCGTCGATGCCCTTTCGGGATACTTGCGGTTTGGTTGCATGGGAACCATCAGAGAGGCTGCGGAACCGGATGGCGACATATTGTCCATCGGCCCCGCTCCTCCTAGTAATCCGGAACCTGCCCCCGTCCCCATACCCATCGCGGCGCCACTTCCCATTCCAAATGCGCCGAGTAATCCATCGCTCGACCCGTTTAAGCCCGAAGCCGCGCCACCATAAGCAGCAGCTAGCTGGCTATTTCTTCCAGTCCCCTCAGTATCCGATGAGAGACCACCGGCTGTGGAGCTGCTCGAAGAAAATGGATTGCCGCCGCCTGCTGAACTGATTAACGAAAGTTGAGAATTTTGGGAAAGCCCGCCCGTGGACGACCCTCCTGTCTGCATCAGTTGAGTTCGCTGTAGCATATCTCCTGGTCCAACGGGAAGATTGGGCAGGTCCATATCTCGGGGCGCCACTTGTTGTGTCACCATGTCGATCTGGCGTTCGGTTGGCGCTTGTGGAGAAGGCGTGTTGTTGTTGCAGGAGTGTTCGGATTGTGCATCGCAAGCGGCAGCTTTTTGAAGTTCCTGGGCCGCTTTTTGTCGCGCTTGGGCTCGCTCTTCTTCTTGGGCTTGCGCCATCCACTTCGTGCGCTCGATTCTCAGCAAATCCTGTTCTTTCGCAAGGTCTGACTCCGGATTTAATTTCGGGAGGAGATAGCCATACTTCTGAACCAGCGCAGTTGCAGTCGACCGGAATTCAACATCCGTTCCCAATCGATCGAATATCGCGTAATCGCTGAGGTCACCTTCGCCAATAATTTGACCGTGATCTGTCGCATCTTTCGCGACCCACCGCTTCAATTCCACCATGAGCCCCGCGTCTTTGAGAAGCACCGCCTTTATTTCCGCGGCGGAGGCTGCGACACGACTCAGATTCTGCAGTGCCAAGTCGGACGGGTTGGTAGCGCCGTTGTTCCGTTGTTGCATTTGCGCAGCGGGCGTGTGCAGCGGGACAAGAAACATGAACCCAACAACGACAATCAGTGTCCGGGCATTCATTTTCCGCAAGCGATCGAAAAGCTGGCCGATTCCTAAACGCATCTTCAACCTCCTAATACGTACTGCCCCTTGCGACGCAACGTGCTCAGGATTCCGTCTTCAGAAGCTTCCACCGGAGCGGAGTGAATATCGTACGAAGCCCAAAACAGGATGCTGATATTTCGGTTGGGAGCGAGCGCCAGAATCTTGATTTCGGGATAGCGGAGGAGCAACGTGTCGCACAGGCTAGGGCGTTGATTGGCTTCATCCAGCGCGATGATCAGATAATCCGGATGCGTCCCGTCAACGATGTCGGCAATTTCATTTTCGTTCTGAATCTCCGCCACGACTTCGATATCTGGTTGGTCAGTGATCGCCTCTAGCACCAACTCTCGCATTAAT